>Ga0210410_10003567_pt1 | contig 13754 bp, 9 predicted proteins | sample IncBWC4MmetaG_FD_161058 | JGI IMG/M metagenome (GOLD analysis project Ga0210410, IMG submission 161058) | Forest soil microbial communities from Barre Woods Harvard Forest LTER site, Petersham, Massachusetts, United States - Inc-BW-C-4-M | ecosystem: Environmental > Terrestrial > Soil >... | reverse complement strand
GATGGGCGTGGCGCTGATTGCCGTTTTTTGGGCTTACGACGGATGGGTTTACATCACCTGGGTTGCAGGCGAAGTCAAAGAACCGCGCCGCAATGTGCCGTTGGCGATGGTGCTGGGCATCCTCGTGGTCGGCATCATTTACATGGCGATGAACCTGACCTACGTCTACGCCATGCCGATCGGCGAAGTCGCGAAACATGAAACCATCGCGCACGCTGCTGCCGAGGCGTTGTTCTCTACACGCGCCGCTGTCTGGCTTTCCGCAACGATCGCCATCTCCTGCTTTAGCGCCGCGGCCACGTGCACTCTGTCGGGCGCGCGAGTCTACCTCGCCATGGCGCAGGACGGGGTTTTCTTCAAGCGCATGGCGGTCATCCATCCCAAGTGGCGCACTCCGGCGTTCAGCCTGATCGGACAAGGAATCTGGGCAGGCATTTTGACGCTCAGCGGACGCTACGACCAGCTTTACACCTACGTGATGTTCGGCATGGTGCTGTCGTACACGCTGACCGTGATTGCCCTGTTCATCCTGCGCTGGAAGCGGCCGGACATTCCGCGGCCTTACCGCTGCGCGGGTTATCCGTGGCTGCCCGCGATCTACGTGCTGGTCGGCGCCGCCTGGACGTTGAACACCCTCATCACCCGACCAACCGAAGCCTTCTGGGGGACGGCCATCGTGCTGATCGGCGTGCCTGGGTATTTGTATTGGAAGCGGGTGGGGACGAAGGCAAGAGCATAACGGAGAACAGCCTCTGCGCACTTTCTGGTTTGGCTCGGACGGGCGAGACGCCCGTCCTCCACAACCAACTCACACCGGAACCGCCGTCTTCCTCGCGGGATTGAAGAACGGCATCTTCACGATCCTTGCGGTCACTTTCTGCCGGATCGCTTCAATGGTGATTTCCATTTGCAGCCGCGCGCCGAGTTTGGAGTGTGAGGTTTCGATGCTGGCCAAAGCGATCATCTTTTTCAGAACCGGCGACCACGTTGTAGACGTGGCTTTGCCTACTTGCTTTTCGCCGCAGTAAACGGGAACTGCTACGCGCGAGGCCTGACTGGGCGCGGCGGGTGTGAGGCCAAATGTTTCGTAGCGCGCCTCGACTTCCGGCCAATTAATTTCGAGTCCGACGAACTGCCTTGCGACTCCTTGCTTCTGGTCCTGCTCCAAAGCTGCTTTGCCGATGAAGTTCTCTTTGTTGAGATGCACCATCTTGCCAAATCCCAACTCGTAGGGTGAATACTTCTGCGACGCGATCAGAGCCTTCTTGCTGCTGGTGTAATCGACCTCGATCAGCAACAATCCGGCTTCGACGCGAGCCACATCGAGCGCCAGCATGCCGGCGGCGTGAATGTCGAAGCTCTTGCCGGTTTCCATCACCGCGTCCCAGACTTTCACCGCATCGTTGCTTTCGTTGTGTGGCACCCAGATTTCGTAGCCCAGATCGCCGGTGTATCCGGTGCGCGAAATGTCGACGGGCACGCCAGCGATTTTGCCGTGGGTCACGCGGAAGTATTTCAGATTCGCAATATCGGCATCTGCAGCGGCTTTGAGCAACCTGCCCGACGTCGGTCCCTGCAAAGCCAAGGCTGCAACTTTCTCCGAGATGTCTTCGATTTGGACATCCATGTTGGTCCCATTCTGGCGAAACCAGCGCAGGCTGGGATCGGCGGCGGTCCAGCGATACTTGTTCTCTTCGAGACGGGTGATGGTGCCATCGTCGATGACCTTGCCCTGCTCATCGCACCAACAGCAATAAATCACCTGTCCCACCGAAACCTTGCGGATGTCGCGCGTGATCACGCGGTTCACCAACTTAGTCGCATCCTTGCCGGTGACCAGATACTTGTAAAGCGGAGAGATGTCGATCAACGCAGCGGCGTTGCGGATGGCGTTGTACTCGTGCTCGTGATGCACTTCGTAAACGCTGACCGTGTAGTATCCAGACCACTCGCGGTAGTTGAGGCTGTGGCACAGCGGGAAAGTTCTTTCGTGAAACGCAGTTCCAACGGGCACAGAATCTCCTCGACATCTTCCGATCGAGCGGAACGTAGCAAGCTACGTTTCTACAGTGCTGTAGAGACGTTCCTTACAACGTCTCCCGCACGCTGGATTATATGCAGCGGCGAAGGTGCGCGGCAAACCACGCGGGGGTTCAACTGTGACTCTAAGTCAAGCACTTGCGTGCGACTTTGCAGACAGAAGACGCCAAGCCCGGTAGAATGTGGAGTCCTTTTCCTGACGTTCATCTCAGGAATCTTGAAAAGGGTAGCGCCGGCATCTTGCCGGCTATCCAGGGCATCTTGCCCGAGGACGTTATTTTCAAAGCCCATGGCGTCGAATGGCTCGAAATACGATGTGATCGTAATTGGCGGAGGCCACAACGGCCTGGTCAATGCCGCTTACCTGGCTCGCGCGGGCAAGAAAGTGCTCGTACTTGAACGGCGCTACGTCCTTGGAGGAGCGGCCTGCACCGAAGAAGTTTTTCCCGGCTTCAAGTTCTCGGTGTGCTCTTACGTGGTCTCTTTGCTGCGTCCGGAAATCATTCGGGATCTCGACCTTCCCCGCCACGGTTTGGAAATCTTGCCACTCGATGGCACGTTTACTCCGATGCCAAATGGCGATCACTTGTGGCGGGTGAACGACCACGGAAAAACACATCGCGAGATCGCCCGCCACTCGAAGCTTGACGCCGAAGCTTACGACGAGTTTGGCAAGTCGATGCAGGCGATGTGCCGATTTGTGAAGCCGATTCTCAGCATGGTGCCGCCCGATCCGGCAACGCTCAATCCGAAGGAACTGATGAAACTGCTCTTCCTCGGCCGCCGCTTTCAGGGCCTCAGCAGCGAAGACAAATACAACCAGGTGCAGTTGATGACCATGAGCGCCATCGACTTCCTTGACCAGTGGTTCGAAACCGACGTGTTGAAAGCAACCATGTCGGCTTCCGGGATCATCGGCACATTCCTCGGCGTGCGCTCGCCGGGGACGGCCTACGTGCTGCTCCACCACTACATGGGAGAGATCGACGGCGCATTTCGGTCATGGGGATTTGCCCGCGGAGGCACGGGCGCCATTTCCAATGCGATCGCGGACGCGGCGCGTGAGGCTGGCGTTGAAATTCGCACCGAGTCTGCCATCGCGCAGATCATCGTGAAGGACGGCAAAGCGAAGGGCGTGGTGCTGGCGAGCGGAGATGAGATCTACGCTGACATTATTTCTTCGAGCGTCGATCCGCGACTTACGTTCGTGAAGATGATCGAGAAAGGCAATCTGCCCGATGATTTTCTCGAAGAAATCAATCGTTACAAGTTCCGCGGATCCTCAGGCAAAGTGAATCTCGCGCTCGATGCCCTGCCGAATTTCAAAGCGATGCCCGGACCGGGGGCGCATTTGCGCGGCGCGATTTCAATATCGCCCAGCGTGGAATACATGGAGCGGGCTTACGACGACGCCAAGTACGGCAATTTTTCGCGGCGTCCGTACATCGACATGGTCATTCCGACGCTGACCGATCCGTCAGTTGCGCCTCCTGGAAAACATATTCTCTCCTGCTTCGTGCAGTATGCGCCCTACAAGCTGCGGCCGGGTCTCAACTGGGACGATCAAAAAGAAGCATTCGGCGATAACGTCATCAACACCATTGCCGAGTACGCGCCCAACATCAAAGACATCATCCTGTACAAGCAGGTGATCACACCGCTGGATCTCGAACGCGAATGGGGTCTGACGGAAGGCAACATCTTTCAGGGCGAGCTTTCTCTCGAGCAACTTTTCTTTCTGCGTCCGGTGCCGGGATACGCGCAGTTCCGTACTCCGATCAAGAATCTCTACATGTGCGGATCGGCCACGCATCCGGGTGGCGGAATTATGGGTGGGCCAGGGCGGCTTGCGGCGCTCGAAATCCTCAAAGACTTCAAGGGAGCGGCCTAGCCGATGCCCGGCGCGCGTGATGTAGTCATCATTGGCGGAGGCCACAACGGGCTGGTCACCGCTTTTTATCTCGCCAAGGCGGGATACAAACCGCTGGTGCTGGAGCGGCGGGCCGAACCCGGCGGCGCGGCCATCACCCAGGAATTTCATCCCGGCTTTCGGTGCTCAATTCTCGCGCACTCGGCGGGACCGCTTCGTCCTGACATTGTCCGTGACATGCAATTGGAGAAGCACGGACTCAGGCTGATCAAGCCAGATGTGGGCGTGACCGCGCTATCACCAGCGGGGCGCGCTCTGATTCTCTACAACGACACGAAGAAGGCCGCGCAAGAGATTGCCAAGTTTTCCCAGAAAGACGCGACCAAGTATCCGGAATTTCAGGTATCGCTGGCTAAGGTGGGCAAGGTAATCGGCGAAGCGCTTGCGTTGGCGCCACCAAACATCGACAACCCGAGCCGTGGCGACTTGTGGGGATTGCTCCGGACCGGACGATCGATTCGAAACCTGGGCAAGAAGGATATGTATCGGCTGTTGCGCTGGGGACCGATGGCGGTCGCCGACCTTGTCGCCGAATATTTCGACACCGAACTGCTGCGCGCCACTATCGCCGCGAGGGGCATCTTTGGAACGTTCCTCGGTCCGTGGTCAGCGGGCACGAGCCTGGTGCTTCTGATTCGCGGCGCGGGGGATCCGAATCCCGCAGGTTCATCATACTTTGCCCAAGGAGGAATGGGATCGATCGCCGAGGCGATGGCTTCAGCAGCTACGCAAGCGGGCGCCGAAATTCGCAGCGGTGCCGAGGTCATCGAGGTTCGTGTCAAGGATGGTGCGGCCGTCAGCGTGGTGCTTTCGACCGGCGAGGAGATTGTGGCAAAGGCAATCGTCTCCAATGCGGATCCCAAGCGGACGCTGTTGAAGTTGGTCGATCCCGTTCACCTCTCGCCCGATTTCGTAATGAAGTTGCAACACTATCGCATGCCGGGAACGGTGGCGAAGGTCAACCTCGCTCTTTCCGGTCTGCCCGAATTCACGGCGTTGAAGGATGCAGGTGATACTGGCGCGTTAAGCGGACGCATCCACATTGGGCCCGAGATCGATTACCTGGAGCGCGCGTTCGACGAGTCGAAGTACGGCAACTTTTCCAAGCAGCCCTATCTGGAGATTGCCATTCCGTCGGTTACCGATCCGTCGCTCGCCCCAGAGGGCAAGCATGTGATGTCGATTTACATGCAGTACGCGCCCTACAAACTGAAGGGCAGCGATTGGGATAGCCAACGGGTCGCGCTAGGCGACACTGTGGTCAGGACACTGGCGCAGTACGCTCCGAAACTTCCAGAGCTGATTCTGACGCACCAGATCATCACGCCGCAGGATCTCGAAGATACCTACGGCCTCACAGGCGGACACATTTTCCACGGGGAACTGGCGCTCGATCAGTTCTTCACCATGCGTCCCTTGCTGGATTGGGCCCGATATCGCACGCCGATCAAGAATCTTTTCTTGTGCGGCTCGGGGACGCATCCGGGAGCAGGGCTGACTGGAGGGTCGGGTGCGAACGCGGCGCGGGAGATACTAAAGGATTTGAAAAAATAATTTTCGTTTTCGGGCTAAGCTCGGACAAATGCATCTTTGTGTGCCTTCGTGTCCTTGGTCGTTGATGCCTTTAAAGCCTTAACCACAAAGGTCACGAAGGTACACAAAGGAAATCGGGTAACCGGCCGCCGGGACGGGCGGCGTTCCGAAATGAAGAATTCCGCTGTACTGCTGATTAGTTGTCCGGAACGCAAGGGCGAAGTTGCGGCCATCACGGATTTTGTATTCCGCCACAACGGAAATATCCTGCACGCCGATGAGCATGCGGACGAGGAATCAAACCTGTTCCTGATGCGCGTGGAGTTTGATCTCGCCGAGTTTGATATTGATCTGGCGGACTTCTCCCGCCATTTCGCCCCAACCGCCAAAAACTTTGGAATGCAGTGGCGTCTGGCCCGGTCGAATTATCGCCCGAAGATGATCATTCTGGTTTCAAAGTACGACCACTGCCTGGTGGATTTGCTTTACCGACACAAGAGCGGCGAGTTGCGTTGCGACATTCCACTCATTATTTCGAACCACGCGGACAATCAGCCGATCGCGGATTTCTACCGAATCCCCTACATTACGATTCCGGTCCCGAAAGATGGCAAGCGCGAAGCGGAACAGAAAATCCTGAGCCTGATCGAGCAGCACAATCCTGACTTCATGGTGCTGGCGCGCTACATGCAGATTCTCTCCAATGAATTCGTGCACCATTATCCGCAGCGGATCATCAACATCCATCACTCTTTTCTGCCCGCATTTATTGGAGCCAAGCCATATCACCAGGCGTTCACGCGCGGTGTGAAGTTGATTGGCGCGACCAGCCATTACGTCACCGAGGTGCTCGACGATGGGCCCATCATCGAGCAGGATGTAGTGCGAATCTCCCACCGTGATTCTCTTAACGACTTGTTGCAAAAAGGCCGAGACCTGGAGAAAGTCGTGCTCTCGCGCGGCGTGCGTTGGCACATCGAGAATCGAGTTCTACTCTACGGAAACAAGACCGTGGTTTTCGACTAGCCGTTGCGTTTGATGATAAGTATTTTTGCGACGGTTATTCATACTCCCGTAACAATCCTTGCGTATAGTTGCGACCTTCAGGCCTATCGAATTCGCCTCATTCTTTGAAGGAGCCCTATGGCGACCGCTACGTCAGTTCTGGACTCAAAACTTCACAAGTCTCCCGGAAAGCTGGGAACAGCCATTTTTGCAGGCGTGCTGCTGATTGGCATCTCCTACGCCGCCGTGAACCTCGTGTCCGATCTTTCTGGCTTTCACGCAACATCGATCATGCCGTACCTTCTCCTGACCCTGGCCTTGCTGGTTGCTTTGGGCTTTGAATTCGTTAACGGCTTCCATGACACGGCCAACGCGGTCGCCACCGTGATCTACACGCACTCGCTGCAGCCTCATATGGCGGTCATCTGGTCTGGATTTTGGAACTTCCTGGGTGTGCTCACCTCGAGCGGCGCGGTCGCGTTTGCTATTGTCTCGCTGCTTCCGGTCGAACTGATTCTGCAAGTGGGCAGCAAAGGCGGCTTTGCCATGGTCTTTGCGCTTCTTGTGGCCGCAATCATCTGGAACCTCGGAACCTGGTATTTCGGCTTGCCAGCGTCCAGTTCTCACACCCTGATCGGATCGATCATTGGCGTGGGCATTGCGAATCAGTTGCTCTCGCCGAAAACCGGAACCAGTGGCGTGGACTGGGGCCAAGCCACCAATATCGGAAAGTCTCTGCTGCTTTCGCCGCTCGTCGGTTTCGCCGTGGCTGCGCTGCTTCTGTTGCTTTCCAAGACTTTGCTGAAGGACAGGAAGTTGTACGAAGCTCCGGAAGGCACCGAGCCTCCACCGTTCTGGATTCGCGCTCTGCTGGTGCTGACCTGCACGGGCGTGAGCTTTGCCCACGGATCGAATGACGGACAAAAGGGCATGGGGCTGATCATGCTGATTTTGGTTGGCACGGTTCCCACCGCTTACGCGTTGAACCATGCCGTGACTGCAAAGCAGTCGCAAGATTTTATTGCTGTGTCTCAACAAACGACGGAAACGCTCAATCATTATGTGTCACCCGACGCGGTGATCTCCGACCCCCGTGACGAAGTTACCGATTACATCCGGACCCGCAACTTCACTCCCAATACCATGCTGGCCCTGCGGGGACTGGTCAGCGACATTGGCAATGAAATGGCGCTGTTCAAAGAACTCCGCAACGTCCCCCCCGACCGGGTTCGCAACTTCCGTAACGACATGTACATCGTCAGCGAAGCTCTGCGATTCATGAAGAAAACGGGCCAGCCACAGTTCTCCGCGGCGGACGACGCCGTACTCGCCAACTACAAAAAGCACCTGGATGCCTCCACCCGGTTCATCCCCGGATGGGTGAAGGTTGCGGTCGCAATGGCCTTGGGTCTGGGCACGATGGTTGGCTGGAAGAGAATCGTAGTGACAGTCGGAGAAAAGATCGGCAAGGACCATTTGACCTACGCCCAGGGAGCCGCTGCGGAGATTACGGCGATGTTCACGATCGGCGCAGCGGACTGGTTTGGCATGCCCGTGAGCACGACGCACGTCCTCTCCTCGGGCGTTGCCGGCACTATGTATGCGAATCACTCGGGTCTCCAGTGGGGGACAGTGCGCAATCTCCTGCTGGCGTGGGTTCTGACTCTGCCCGTGGCGATGATTCTTTCGGGGTTGCTGTTCTGGGGGTTCCGTCACATTTTCTGAAATTGAGGCGGGCTCGCAGAAATTGATTTCACGAACGACGGTTCCTCGTCTTCGCTATCACAGATCTCGCGATAAATTTCAATCGGATAAATCGCCTATTGCGTCGGCACCCACGGTTTGTGATATATATGTTTGCCGCATTCGTCGTAGCCTAAAGATCTCGAGCGAGGAGAGAAGGTCACCATGGATCTATTTCATCGCAAGTCACAGGACAAAGGTAAGGACACTCCGACTGGCCGCGACTGCCAGTTCTGTTATCGAGTCGACCCCGATTTCACCAAACGTGACCCCATGGATCGCCTTGTTCTTTCGAAATTGGACGATACTGCCGCCGCGCATCTCACCGAAGATGGGTACGTTAAACATCGCATAGCCGAACTGTTAACGAAGCGGGCACTGACATGTATCGATGCCGGCCTGGCGAGATCAGCTTAACTTATACTTTCTAAAATCGCCTTTAAACTGCATAAACTACACGCCTTAGCGAGAGTCTTGCATTACGCAGCCCCCTGTGGAAAACGGGGCTGCTTTTTGTCGATACAATGGGTCTACTGTGAACATTAACACTTTGTCTCCCCGCCAGGATTCGATTGAACTGCGCGAGATCTGCGCTCAGCTCCAGAGAATGGGATACGCGCAGTCTAAGCGGATACGCATCTACGGTCAGGAATTTGAGGCCGTCTCCAACCCGTTTCCGCATGGGGATGGAATTGCGATCCGCGCGTTTTCCAAGCGAGAGACGCAGGCGCGAACCTTGTGCCTTCCCTTGCCCGTTGTGCAGATGGTCACCCGACAAAAACACAAGAAGATAGCCTAGCGGTCTCTCAGTTGATGGTTTCAGATCCACTTCGCGGTGCGTATCTCTGCATTGCCATGTCCACGATTTCGCCGATCAGCTGAGTGTAGGATCGGCCCGAGGCTTTGGCGGCCATGGCAAATTCCTGCTTGCTCGAAAGCCACGGATTCGGATTGGCTTCGATCACGTAAACCTCGCCTTTCGGCGTGAGGCGCATGTCGATGCGTCCATAGTCCCGCAGTTTGACCGCCTGATAGGCCGCCAGACCGGTGGCTTGCAGCCGGGAAACAGTTTCCTCGTCGAGATCAGTAGCCAAGTGCGATTTGGTTAACTTGTGGGCTTGCGTTTCCTTTTCAAACTTCACGTCGTAACTGGCAATTTTCGGTGTGCCTTTCGGCAGACGAGAAAGGTCGAGTTCGACAAGGGGCAGGGCCTGAGCGTGCTCGTAACTGCCCAGGATCGCAGCATAAATCTCGCGCCCCTCGATGTACTCCTCAATCAATGCTGGTGAGTCGAACTCGTTCTGAATGTATTCGACTCGCTCCATGAGTTCCTTCACGCTGTTGACTACGGCGTCGGCGCTGATCCCGATGGAGCCGTCTTCCGACACTGGCTTCACGATCAGCGGGAATGCGATGTCGTGGGCGTGCTCGATCCGGCCCCGGTAAGACGTGGCAAAGAACGGCGTTTTGATGCCGTGAAACCCGAACATTTTTTTTGCCGTCCCTTTATCTTGTGCGAGGAAATGCGCATGCGGACCGCCGCCGGTGTAGGGCATGTCCAGCAGGTCCATATAGGCTGCCACGTTCATCTCTTTGGTGTCGTCGCCGGCGAAGGACTCAGTGAGATTGAACACTAGATCGGCACCGCACTTCGCCAGCGAAGTCAGACACTGCGGACGTCCGTCCAGCACTTGATAGAATGGCTCATGACCGAGCTTCTCCAGCGCTTCGAAGATTTCTTCGCGATCTTCTTTTTCGGTTCGCGTCTTGCGTTGTGCCTTTGACTTCGGTTTGCGCGCAGGAGCCTTTTCCTCCGCGGCCTCGACGGGCGCTGTGTCTTCTTCCCAGACGTCATAAAGCACGGCGACCTTCAGCTTAGCGCTGGTCATTGCAGCCTCCAGCTTCTAACAAAATCATAGTTCTTCATAATCGTCCTTGATGCGCAAGATCATGATTCTCAAAATCATGGATGCACAAACTTTCCTCGCGCCATGTAATTCATGGCTAACGCCGTCAGGTAGACCGTGATCTGGATCAGATGTTCCGACTCCCGGCCGGTGTCGACAAACAAGCCAAGCTCCGCGATTCGCTTCTCGATTACCTCGATCAATTTCTTGATCAACGGACGCTGGGCGCCGGTCCAGTAGGCAACTTTGTCGACTACTGCCTTCTTCTGCGAGTGCAGGAATTCGTGCGCGGCTTTCGCGGTCTTGCGTCTCTTGGACGCGTTGAAAATATCACGCAAGTCGGTATCTAGGGCCAGGTCCACGAGCGGGATCTCGTCGTTCGTCCGTTGATAGAACTCCGCCACCGTGGCTTCCATTTCGTCGACCGTGATGTCGGTGCGTCCGCGGCGGCGAACGGGATCGACGTTGCCCAATTCTCTGGCGATCCGATTCATGTATTGCAGCTTCGCCATCGCGCCCCAGCCGCGGTAGCGTTCCCGCCATGCGGACCGCGGAGTCAGCCACACTGCAAAAGTTTCGGCGAAGTCTTCGTCGGGATGTTTCTGCGCATACCAGCCGGCCAAGTGGCGCACATAGTTTCTTGAGAACGGGATCGGCCGATAGTTGTCGTGATAGGGGCGGCGAAAGGGACCAAAAAGCTGTTTCCATTCCGGCGTCTGGTGAAGCTTGTAAGCGTAATTGAACGCGTGGCCGGCTTCGTGCCGGAGATACATCATGATCTCGCGCGGGTCCTCCAGATCGTTTATCTCTTTTTCGAAATGAGCCAGGTCGGCGTTGGCAAGATAGAAAGGGATGCCAATCACCGGTTCGCCGGACGGACATCCCCACTCATCGCTGAGATAGCAGAGGGGACGAAACTTCGTCAAACTTTTTTTTCCCAGTTCGCGATACAACTGTTGCACCAAACGATGTAACGGCGACCCGTCAATCTTCAAACCAAGGTCGCGAATGGGTTTGTTCAGGATCTCCTGCAGACCGGGCCGTGATTTTTCGAGTTCGTGCATGAGATCTTCTTAAGATGTCAACTTAGTTTTGGTCGTGAAGCAATAAGGGGGAGAGGAAGGGACAGTCTGCTCTAAGCTTAAATCTATCAAATGGCACTCCATGGTCTGTAGGTCACGGTAGATCACCGACTAAAGATAAGTCTAGGCGCTCCGAGGTCGTACGCGCTCCACCGTCTATAAATATCGTGTTATCAATTTGGTATCCGATGTTTCGGGAACCGGCGAGTTGTCGTTCAAAGATCTCACTCGCGAAGACACCCAACACATGATGTGTTAGCGACGCGGGCTTTGGTCAACCGAATTAAATAATATTTGCAACGTTGTTTGTGTCGGCTACATCTCTTGTACAAGCGCGGATTTGACAGACGATCAGACGCGCCCTAGAATCGACGACACTATGTCAGACCGGTACCAGAAGGCCTTCGAGCGCATGTGCTGTTGTACCTGTTGTTGCGCAGTCGTGTCTTCTGGCGCAGGGAGGTCGCTGACCTAGAAGTTTAGTACCAGCACTTATCAAACCCACCGCCAGAGAAAGCTGGCGGTGGGTTTTTCTTTTTATGGCACAAACTGAAGCGATTAAAGAAACGAAAGCACAGCGAGTCGAGCGCCTGAAGCTTGAGAAAAATCCGTGGGCAGCGCTCGACGAAATCCGCGGCTTCGCGCGAACGGGCTTCGATTCAATCCCGCCCGAGTGGCTGGGTACCTATCTTCGCTGGTGGGGCGTTTACACCCAGGGAGACGGCGCCGGCGTTGTCGGTGGAAAAGGTGGGGAGGGCAAGGCGCTGCCCTGCTTCATGGTTCGCATCCGCATCGCCAATGGAATTCTGAATTCCGCTCAGCTGCGCACCATCGCCGAGTTGACCCAGCGCCACGCTCGCGGGATTGCCGATCTCACCGTCCGGCAGAACATCCAACTCCATTGGGTCACCATCGAAGCGCTTCCTGAGATTCTCGAAGCGCTGTGGCAATGCGGCCTGAACACCATGGGCGCTTGCGGCGATGTTACGCGCAACATCACCGGTTGCCCGGTCGCAGGCGTGGATGCCGACGAAATTTGCGACGCCTCGCCGCTCGCGCTCGCTGCCACCCAGATGCTGGTTGGGAATCCGGATTTTTACAATCTGCCGCGCAAATTCAAGATCTCGATCACCGGTTGCCGCGTCTGGTGCGCCTACCCGGAGATCAACGATGTCGGACTGACCGCGATCACGCGTGCGCTGAATGGAAAACCGGAGACTGGCTTCTCGCTGCGCGTCGCTGGTGGGCTCTCGGCCGAACCTCATCTAGCGGTTCGCTTGAATGCATTCGTGCGCTGGAACCAGGTCGAGCCGGTTATTAAGGGCGTGGCCGAATTGTTTCGCGAGTCAAGTCAATTGCGGGAGCATCGCGAGCGGGCACGGCTGAAGTTCTTGTTCCTGCGGCACGGCTGGACGGCCGACGACTTTCAAAAAGAACTCGAACAGCGAATTGGATTCCGCCTGGACCCTGCGGCTCCGGAAGATGCACCGGCTGACGTCTACCGCGACCACATCGGAATTCACGCGCAGAAACAGCCTGGCATTTGCTATGTGGGCGCGTCCGTATTGCGCGGGCGAATCACGGCGGAACAGATGCGCGCTGCGGCCGATCTCGCCGATCGTTTCGCAAACGGCGAGTTGCGAACCACCAACATGCAAAACCTGCTGGTGGTCAACGTTCCGCAGCTACAAGCCGACTCACTGGCGAAAGAACTGGATGCGATTGGATTACGAGTGGGCGGCTCGCCTTTCTGGCGCGGCGCCGTTGCCTGCAGTGGCAGCGAATTTTGCAAGCTCGCAATCACCGAGACCAAGAGCTTTTCGCGATGGCTGGTTGAAGACCTGGAAGAACGGCTCCCCGGCTTCGAGCAGCACCTGAAGCTGCACGTTACTGGATGCCCCAACAGTTGCGGACAACACTGGATTGCGGACATCGGCATCGAGGGCAAGAAACTGAAAGTCGGGGACCGCATGCAGGACGCCTATTACTTCTGCCTGGGGGGCGCGGTGGGGCTGCATCAGTCGATTGCGCGGCCGGTCGGATATCGCTGTCTCGCCAGCGAAGTGCCGGAGGCGATTGAGCGTTTGCTCCGGCGCTATTTGATCGATCGTTCGAGTGGAGAGAATCTGCGGCAATTTTTCGCACGTTACGAGGACGCGGAACTGCGCGCGTTTCTGGCTGGAGAAGTTGTCGAAGCTGTACCCCGCGATCTGTCGCCTGGGCGCGTGCCGCGCGGAATTGAAGGCTAGACGATCGGAAAGGTGAGTTGGAGTGAAAAGTTTATTCCCAATGTTCGTGAAACTGGATGGACGCCAGGTACTCGTGGTCGGAGCCGGGCGGGTCGGCGAGCCCAAAATTCGCGGGCTGTTGCCGACCGGGGCCAGGATTCGCGTTGTGGCGTACGAAGCAAGTGACGCCGTGCGGGAGTGGGATCGCCTCGGCCAGATTGTTCTCGAAGAGCGTGGGTTCGTTCTGTCGGATTTGGAGAACGTCTTCCTGGTTGTTGTAGCCACG
>Ga0210410_10003566_pt1 | contig 13756 bp, 10 predicted proteins | sample IncBWC4MmetaG_FD_161058 | JGI IMG/M metagenome (GOLD analysis project Ga0210410, IMG submission 161058) | Forest soil microbial communities from Barre Woods Harvard Forest LTER site, Petersham, Massachusetts, United States - Inc-BW-C-4-M | ecosystem: Environmental > Terrestrial > Soil >... | reverse complement strand
CAAAATTGCGCACGAAATTGTGCGCGTCAATTTCCTTCCGGAATGCCTCGCGCTGCTCCGCCGAAACATAAACTTCCGAGTTGATATTCAGCGCCATCAACTCTTCGCGTGTGTCGTAGCCCAGCATCTGCACGAATGCATCGTTGCAATCGAGCAGCTTGCCTTCCGGGGTCGCGACAAACACGCCCTGCTGCACCTGCTCGAAGAGCAACCGGTAGCGTTCTTCCGCGCTGCGCCGGTCCGTGGTATCACGAATGACGTGAATCGTTCCCTTCTGCTTGCCGCCCTGCTCCGAGTAGGAGGAGGTCGAGACCATCGAATACCCGCCAAAACACGGGTCAGGTCCCTCCACAAAATCCACATCCCCGCGCGAGCAATAGGGACAACCCGTCCACTTCGCGAACGTATGCGGGAGCGCGTCCTCGCAGGAATTGCCCATCACGTCCGCGGGAGCCAGGCCCAGGTGTTGCAGCAGAGCTTCATTCGCCTTAGTAATGACGAATTCCGCGTCGTGCGCCAGGATTGCATCCTGGATCGAATCAAAGGTGTTCATCCACTGCCGCTGCGAGCGCAATACCTGCTCCAGCAACCGCAGATTCTCCGCGGCAATCCCGACCTGGCTCGCCGCCGTGTGCAGAAAATCCATCTCTTCCGGTGAGTACGAATAGGTGTGCGCCTTTCCCAGCGCCATCGTGCCCACCGCTCCCTTCTTCCCGTGCAGCGGCACCAGCACGATATGCTCGAGTTTCTCGTCGTCAAGGTAGGCTTTTACTGAAGGCATCATTGCGGTTGCCTTCACTACGGTTGGCTCCTGCTTCGCCAAAGCCTTCTGCACGGCTTCGTCGAGATGGATCAAGTTCGCGCCCTTCAGGAACTCCGAAGAGACGCCGACGTGGTTCGTGATCGCCGCCGTCTGCTCGCTATCCACCGGCCGGAACCACGCGCCCTTCGCGTTCACCACTTTCTTCAGCTCTTCCAGGGCCGACTGCATCATGGGCCCATGCTGCTGCGTGCGTGCAATCGCGGTGGTGAGCGAGTCGATCAGTGCCAGCCGCTCGGTCCGCGCCCGCGAGTCATCAAAGACCAGGAACAGCATGCTTACCCCGAGCAGCAGGTCCGCCATCAGGAACACGCCACCCGGCACCCAGCCCGTCAAGGGCGCCCAGTCCAAGTGCAAGAACAGTAAGCTCAATCCCAGCAGCCAAGGCCCAATCTCAACTCGTCCCCAGCGATACCGGATCAGTTGAATCGCCGCGCCCACGGCCAGAACCCGGTAGGCGATTTCCAGCGGCACCCGCAGCAGGATTTCGTCAGGCCAATACAGCAGACGCGCGACCGCAAACGTCATCACGGAGCCGGTGATTATGAACAGCGGCAGAATGTGTTTTTCAGCGTGGCTGTACAGGAGAACGGAGGCCCCAAACAGACACACCGCCAGCACAAACGCAGACTGCGAGATGGCCTCGAGTTCGGACGCGGTCGCGAACGCCGCTGGATTCGCACTAAACCACTGCGACACACCGTAGGCCAACCAGCCCAGGCTCCACACCAGGAGGAAGCGTTCGCGAAATGTCCGGAAAACCAGGATAGTCGCGGCCAACATGATGAAAGCGGCCGACTCCTGGGCTGTCAGCTTCGGGACGGCGAGTTCGCCGACCGCATACCAGACACAAAGTGGAAGGTTCATTGCGTTTCGCTTGCTTGAGCGCTCGTTTTGTAAATACCACGCGCAGACCCGTTACCAATGGGTTTTCCGCCTCCCTTTGGTTACTTTCGGAACGTCGGAACTGGGGTATCATGCGGTAGACTCCAATCCGAACTCATGCCCTCGGAACGTATCCTTGTAGTCGACGACGAAGACTCCATCCGCGAGATCGTTACCTCCATGCTCGCATCCGCTAACTACCAATGCCGTCAAGCAGCTTCCGGCCTGGAAGCGCTGGCCCTACTGGACTCGGGCGAGGAGTTCGAGCTCATGCTTTCCGACCTGATGATGGCCGGGATGGATGGCATCGGCCTGCTGGAGAAGACCAAGGAACGTTACCCCGACATGCCGGTTGTGATGGTTACCGCTGTGCACGACATTTCTGTAGCTCTTACTGCCATTCGGAACGGCGCCTACGACTACCTGCTCAAGCCTTTCGAGCGCGAAGCGCTACTCAACACGGTTCGCCGCGCTCTCGAAAATCGGCGCCTCAAGCTCGAAAATCGCGCCTACCAGACCAATCTCGAAGCTCTGGTCGCGCAGCGCACCGAGCAATGGCGACTGGCGCTGTTGAATCTGGAAAAATCCTACGATTACACCCTGGAAGCGCTCGGCGATGCCCTCGACATGAAGGACGCGGAAACCGAGGGCCACTCTCGTCGCGTGACCGCTTATACCATCGCCATCGCGCGCGCCATGGGCATTCCCAAGGAGCAAATCGCGGTCATCGCGCGCGGCGCCTTCCTGCACGACATCGGCAAGATGGCGATTCCCGACGAAATTCTTCGCAAACCCGGACCTCTGACACCCGATCAAGTTGCTGTAATGAAGGAGCACTCTTTCCGCGGTTACAACATGCTCAAGCGCATTCCGTTCCTGCAGGAAGCCGCCGAGATTGTCTACTCCCACCAGGAGAAATTTGATGGCTCCGGGTATCCTCGCGGCCTGAAAGGCGAGGAGATTCCATTGGGTGCGCGCATCTTTTCCATCGCCGACACACTCGACGCGATCCGTACCGATCGCCCTTATCGCGCTGGACGACCCCTCTCTGTCGCGAAGGAAGAAATCAAGGTTTGGGCCGGACGCCAGTTCGATCCCAAGATCGTCGAAGTCTTCCTCGCGATGCCCGAAAACATCTGGGAGGATTTGCGTAAGGAAATCGACGCTTCTCTCCACCACTTTCCCGTCTACGCGACAGGCGCCAAAACCGGCAATTAGTCTGAAGCGCGCATCTGAGAATCGACGAGCCGGCAGGCGCGACAGCGCTATGTACTATTCCAAAGCACCCGTATCGCGCCGCCACTTCTACCTGATACCTGATACCTAAGACCTACCAACAGGCAGCCCTTTCCCCCGGCCGAACATCCAACCCGAAAGCACGCTGAATCCTTGAACTGAGGTCCGCTATGCCCAGCTTTCGGCCCCGCGCGTTGTGGTGTGTCTTGGCACTTTTCGCCAGTCTGCCCATATTTGCTCAAGATCCAGCCATAGCGCCACAAGCTCCGGCCAACGCGATCCCCGAAGGCACACGCTTTCTCATCCGTCTCAACGACCGGCTCGACACCCGCAAGCTGCAACCCGGAAAACATTTTAAGGCGAAGCTCGCCGAAGATCTCGTAGCCGGCGATGGCGCTGTCATCCCACGGGGCAAGACCATCAAGGGACACGTCAGCTCCGTTGAACAGGGCCTGCACGCCCGCATGATGCTCAGCTTTGATGAGATCGATACCGGCCACGGCTCCATGCCGCTGATTGCCACCGTGACCAGCGTTCCCGGAGACCACGCGGTCAAAGAGCCCGGCGAAGAAGGCGAACTACAACGCAAGGGCATGAGCACGCAACATGAAATCGAAGCCGTCGCCGTAGGTGCCGGCATCGGCGCAGCCGCAGGCGCGATGAAAGGCGGAGGCAAAGGCGCTGGTATTGGCGCGGGCGCTGGCGCCGGGGTTGGCGCAATCGCAGGACTGCTCAGTGATCACGACCTGCGCCTCGAAAAAGGCACCGCCCTTGAACTTCGGCTCGATCATCCGTTGCAAATTCCAGTCCGCTAAAGCATTTCAATCCGAGCCGCACCAAGAAATCCTAACCGCAAAGGACACGAAGTAACACGAAGGGAGAAATTCTTGGTTTTCCTTTGTGTTCCTTGTTGTCCTTTGTGGTTTACGCTTTTCCGATCAGCGCGCATTCGGTTCTGACAGCGTCTCCCCATCAAGATCAAGCCCCTGCACCGTTCTCATTTCACAGAGAGCCGTATACACTCTCTGCGACGAACGGAGGCATCCATGAAGCCAAGCATCTTCCTGTTTGCAATTCTTCTTTCCGCTCCACTTCTGATAGCCCAGGCGCCGACTGTGAACGCCGCACCCAACACCCTGTTCACCGGCGCGGACGGCAAATTCGACGCTCCTCCCGACACGGCGCTCGTGCAGTTCAACATCTCCGCGCAAGCCGACAACGCCAAGGCCGCCTACGATCAAGCCTCTAAACAATCCGAGCAAGTGCGCCAGATCATGCGCGACAACGGCATCGATCCCAAAACCGCCCAGATCGGGTCGTACTCGATCGAACCCATGTACGACTGGAAAACCGCGAAACGGAAACTGATCGGCTACCGCGTGGGCACCAGCGTCACCCTGAAGCTGAAAGACTTTGCGAAGATCGGAGCTCTCACCCAGCAGCTCGCCGATGCGGCCGTAAGCGAAAGTCAGTCCATCAGCTACACCCTCGACAACATGGATGAAGCCAAGAACAAAGCTGTCGAAGACGCCTACCATCGCGCCCGCGCCGCTGCGGACTCGCTGGCTCGCGCCGCCGGACGGAGTGTCGGGGAACTCTCCTACGCATCCGTCGATACCTTCGAAAACGTGCGGCCGATCGGGATCGTGCCGCGCGTGATGGCCATGAAAGCCGAAGCCGCGCCCGCCCCAACCGAGGAGTTCTCTCCCCACACGGTCACAGTCACCGCCCACGTCAACGCATTATTCAGTTTGAAATGAGAAGAACGAAGAAAGCGCGTCCGACCACGTAGGCCCAGACGCCCTCGTCTGGGCAAGGTGCGTGAACCGTCGGTCCCACATCCGACTGCCGCTTCGACCATTTTTGCTGACGACTGACGACTAACTCACTCTCCCGAACGCGGCAATCGCTTCCCATCCAGCGGCACATCCCGCTGAATGACCATTTCTACCGACGTCCCCGGCTCCAAGCGCACATCAGCTCCACGCGACAGCATGCCGATGGCCGTGCCCACACCTGCTCCGATCCCGCCTCCGATGCCCGCGCCCTTCCAGCCGCCGGCCAGGCCACCGATTGTCGCTCCCGCACCGGCGGTCTTCGCCGTCGTCTCCACCTTCTTGCCGGTATCGCTGTCCTGCCGAATCGTGCCTTCTTCGCCTTTCGTGGTCGCGTGCTCGGCGCCCGGAACATTCTCCAGTGCGCCCGGCAACATCACCGTGTACCCGCTTGGGTAGATGAGAGAAGTGAAGTGAATCAGAATCTCCGCTCTGCCCTTGACGTGCCCGCCTCTTTGCACATGGCTGATTTTCCCCTGCACGTACGTCCCGGGAGGAATCAGAATTCGGTCGTCTTGCACCACTGGAAAGCTGGTTATGGCGTACACCGCGTCGCCTTCCTTTGCAGTCTTGGTGGAGATGGCTTGCTTCAAACTCAAAGCCACCTTGGTGCCTGCCGGAATCACTGGCCCCACCCTGGCAGCCGCCGCGCTCGCATTATCCTGCGCGCCCGCAGGTCCAAAGCACATCGCCGACATCAATACACATCCCAGCATCCAGCGCATAAATATCTCCCGAGCGAACTCCGGCAAGATAGGCCCGACTCGCGCCCCAAGTATAAGGCGCAGTTACGCCAAAAAACACGGCTTAAACTGATTGCTTAGGATGTAAGCCAAGGGAACAGAGTTGACCGCCAGATGAGTAAGTGAGTACTTGGAACTGCAGCCAGTGGCGTGGCGACAGATTTTAACCGCATTAAGAATGCAAAGAAGAACCCGAAGAGCGCAAAAATTTCAACCTCAGAGCGTTTGACCACGATAAGTAGATTTTCTTCGCGATCTTCGCGACCCCTTTGCGAACTTTCGCGGTTAAAAGCTCATTCCGTTTCCCCGCAAGACAAATTGCTGTTGGCACAGCCGGTGCAACCGTTATCCGCCCCGCCGCACGATGTTTTCCCGCACATTCCCCATGAATTGCGACTGTAGCTTCTGCGCACACAGCTCGCCGCAAACGTGCAGCGTGCCTTCCCGTTGCGCAATTTCCTCGTCCCACGGGCACAGATACAACTGCGGAATACTCAGGTCTGCGAACGAGGTCCACATCAGCCACCAGTGATCGCTCGATCCCTTCAGTGTCCCGCAATTGGGTCCCGCACACCGGTAATAAGGCTTTGCCGGTGGGCTCGTGCTTCCCGCTTTGCTCACTCAACCTCTCCTGCCCGAACCAACATGCTCTGCCCATTCTAACGAAACCCTAGACTTTTTGAGCATCTCCCAAGAGTGCAAGCGCAACGCTGTACGTTCGAGGTCCCCTGCAAGGACTACCGCGCTTTCCGCAAGCAGGTCCTTCAACCACCTTGATCAAGCCGCGGAGCGGCAAAATTCGTTGGCCCAGCGCGTAATCGCTGGGAAAATCGGCCACATAATAAGTCAAGCCCCTTTTGGGGGGCGACACCGTCCTTATTTGTAAAGCAGATACTTTGCCCGCATCTCCTCAAATTTCCCTAACGCCTCCCGCCACCCTTCGGCGATTCTTCGCGGATCCTGTCCCGCCGCCAGAGCCTCATACGTGGCCTGATTCACCAGCAACTCCATCATCCGTTCCATCTTGAAATCGTTTGGATATAGCTTGTGCAATGCCGACGCCAACTCGATTCCCAGCTCCGGCCCGTCCAGCGTATTCCGATCCAGCAGCACGATGCTTACCCCTTGGCACCCCTGTCCCGAATAATTACTCGATGAAGGTGTGAAACTCACCGGCACAAAACGCACACCCGAAATCGCCCGCGCATTCAGATACTCCGCGAGTTGTCGAGCCTTAATCCAGGGCGCGCCAATCCATTCAAAAGGCGTATCCGTTCCGCGCCCTACCGAAATGTTCGTCCCCTCAATCAAAGCTACGCCGGGATACAGCGCCGCCTCGCGCACGCTCCTCAGATTCGGCGACGGATTCACCCACGTCAGCCCGGTTGAATCGTACCAATCCCCGCGCATCCAGCCGTCCATCGGAATCACTTTCAGCTTCGCCCCGATCCCGCGCTCGGCATTGAACATCTGCGCCAACTCGCCGATCGTCATCCCGTGCCGCACCGGCAACGAAAAGTAATTCGTGAAGCTCTCGTGACCCGCGTCCGCCACTGGACCCTGCACCATCGATCCGGTGATCGGATTTGGCCGATCCAGCACGATCATTTCGATTCCCACCTTCGCTGCAGCCTCGAGAAAATATCCCAAGGTCGTTTCATAGGTATAAAAGCGGGCCCCTGCATCCTGGATATCAAATACAATGGCTTCCAGCCCTTTCAGCACCTCGAGCGATGGCCGGCGCGCCGCATCTGTCGCTCCGTACACGCTGTACACCGGCACGCCCGTTGCATCATCTTTCGAATTGCCAATCACCGTCGTGTCCACCGTCCCGGTCACCCCGTGCTCTGGGCTGAAAATCGCTTCCAGCGAAACCCCGGGCGCCTGCGCCAGCACATCAATCGTCCGCCGCCCGTCCGAATCCACCCCGGTTTGATTTGTGACCAGCCCGATCTTTCGTTTCGCCTCGCCGCTCTTCAGCCCATCGAACCCGTGCGCCTCGAGCAGGTCGAGCCCGGTTTTCACGTCCCCATTGCGGGCCGACAGCTTTCGTCCCGCGCTCTGCGCCTCGTTATATCCAGTAATGCTTTCCCAGCGTAACCGCTCTTTTTCTTCGACAGTCAGCGGCAACGCTGCCGCCACCGCGGTCGCGACTTTCGAGCGTAACGCAATCGCATTGCCCCCTCGAGGATGCACTGCGTTCGTCAAAAGAATGATGTACGTCCTGGTCGTTGGATCGATCCATATCGATGTTCCGGTAAACCCCGTGTGCCCGTACGAGCCCACCGGTAACAAATCGCCCCGGTTGGAAGAAAATGGTGAGTCGATATCCCAGCCGAAACCCCGTACCCCGGTGGCAGTAGGAGGCTGTTCCGGCGTAGTCATTTTCTCGACCATCAGCGGCGTCAAAATCCCGCCGCCGCCATTCAGTAAAGCCTGCGCATATTTCGCCAGATCGTCGACTGTCGAGAACAATCCGGCATGGCCCGCCACTCCGCCCATGCGCAGCGCCGTGGGATCGTGCACCTCTCCACGGAGCATGTGGTTGTGCTCATCAAACTGGGTCGGCGCGATTTTCGGCGACCAAGACTTCGGCGGCAGGTAGCGCGTGTGCGTCATCTTCAGGGGCGCAAACACGTGCTTCTCGGTGTAATGTTCCAGGTTCTCGCCCGAGACCTTCTCCACCAGCGCGCCCAGCACGATAAATCCAATGTCGCTGTACACCAGGCCCGCGCCCGGCGGCGTTTCTGTTGTCTCCGCAAAGGCCATCTTGTAGGCAGTATCTTTCCCCAGCCATGGCGTCTTCAAATCGAGGTCCGGCGCCAATCCGCCGTAGTGCGTCAGCAACTGCCGGATCGTGATGTCCTCTTTCCTGTTCTGTGCGAACTCCGGCAGATACTTCGCGACCGGATCGTTAAGCCGCACCCGGCCGCTTTGCACCAACTGCATCACTGACGGGGTGGTCGCAATGACTTTGGTTAGAGACGCCAAATCAAAAACCGTATCGACGGTCATCTGCTCCCGCCGTGGCTCCAGCGCCCGATTCCCATACGCTTTCCGGTACACCACGCGGCCGTCATGCCCAATCAAGACCACGGCTCCGGGAATCTGATGCTCTCCGATTGCCTGCTGAATAATCCCATCCACCACACTGAGTCGCGCCAGAGAGGTAGGCGCCCTCTGCGTCATGGCGAGAGGAGAACCATGAAATCCCTCAATGCATAGCAGTGCGATCGTAAGCGCACGCATGATGCGCCCTTTTCCCGCTCTGAGTCGCGAAACGACGCCAGAGACCAGCCCCGCACGCAAGTGCGGGGTCAGCAGGCAATCGGAACCCGAGTCCCCTTCAGGAGACGACACCTGCGCGCACACGTTCACCCGCACCGCCTTCTTGGCCATGATCAAAATTGGATATCCCGACTCTACACAACTCGCTCCCCTCACCTCAACGAAACTTCGCATCCAAAGGTACCGTCTGCGCCACGGCCCGTTTCCTTTACCCCACCCTCACTGTTTGCTATAACCGACAACATCGCTCAGATCACAAGGCACGTTTTTTGACCCATCCCACCGCGATCGCCGCCTACGAGGACCAAGACCTCCGTTTCGCCCGCCCCTTCGGCATCCTCGAGGACGCCGTCGCCGCCCACGCCTTCCCCTCGGCATCGGTCGCGATCACGCACGATCATCAACTGCTCGCTCTCCGTACATTTGGCCGTTTCACATACGATCCCACCTCTGCTGAACCGACAACCGGCACACTCTTCGACCTTGCCTCGCTTACCAAGGTGATTGCCACTACCACCATGGCCATGATCCTCTATGAGCGCGGCCTGCTTGATCTCGACCTCCCCCTAATCTCGATGGTCGGAGAATTTTCGGGCGAGGATCCCCGCCGTGACGAAGTCACCCTGCGAATGTTGTTAGCGCACTCTTCCGGCCTGCCCTCTTACGAAAAGCTTTTTCTGCGTGCTCGCACCCGTGATGAACTTCTCGGGGCTGCCTTTTCGACCCCACTCGCCCACGATCCCGGCTCGCACGCCGAATACAGCGACATCGGATTCATTGTCCTCGGGGTCGCGCTCGAGCGCCTCGCCGACGAGTCCCTCGGCCGTTTCTGCCAGCGCGAAATCTTCGGCCCCCTCGGCCTGACCCACACCACGTTCAATCCCGCGCCTGCACTTCGCTCCCAGATCCCACCTACAGCCAATGACGAGACCTTTCGCCATCGCATCATCCAGGGTGAAGTCCAGGATGAAAATGCGAGCGTTCTCGGAGGCGTTGCCGCTCACGCTGGCCTGTTCGCCACAGCGCAAGACCTCGCCATTTTCGCCATTGCCATGCTGCACGGCGGCGCACCCATCCTCCGTCCCGAAACCATTGCTTTATTCACCCCTCGCGAATCTGCTCCCGAAGGAACCTCACGAGCGCTAGGGTGGGACACGCCATCCACACCATCCCAATCCGGCCGCTACTTGTCCTCGCGCTCCTACGGTCACCTCGGTTATACGGGCACTTCGCTGTGGATCGACCCCGAGCGCAACTTCTCCGTGACGCTCCTCACCAATCGAACCTGGCCCGACTGCGCCAATCAATCGATTAAACAAATCCGTCCCCGCTTCCACGACGCCATCTTCGAGTCGCTCCAGAGTTCCATCTCTCCGACTCCTAATCGTTCATAGTCCTGTTGCCATTACTCGGATATTGAAGACGCTGGTTCGCTGCCCAAAGATGGCCCCACAGCAAGCTGATACGACACCCGCACTCAAGTCGCACAGCGACGCCAGAGGTTAGCCTCGCACGTAAATACGGGGAGGGCCGACGGCAAATATCCCAATTCCCATTTAGGGGACGACACTCTGCGATGGGCCGACCCCTCTCGTACCGTACAATATTCTTTTTCGAAACCGAATGAAGCCACGCCGCCTGCAAGACCTGACCACCGAACGTGCCAATCCGCAATCCACCGACATCGACCTCAAGTCCGCCCTCGAGATTGCCCGCATCATCAATGCCGAAGACGCCAAAGTCGCCGCCGCCGTCCAGCACGCGCTGCCTCAAATCGCCCGCGCCATCGACCTCGTGGCCGCCCATTTCCGCCAAGGCGGACGGCTTCTCTACGTCGGCACCGGCACCAGCGGGCGCATCGGCGCCCTCGACGCTTCCGAAATTCCTCCCACCTTCGCCACTCCTCCCAGCCTCGTGCAATACATCATTGCCGGTGGGCCCAAGGCTCTCGGGGCCGAAGCCGAAGCCAGTGAGGATTCCCGCGAACTGGGCCGCGCCGAAATGGTCAAGCGCAAGCCGACAAAGAAAGATGTCGTCATCGGCATTGCCGCCAGCGGACGCACTCCCTTCACAATCGCGGCCGTCGAGTACGCCCGTAGTCGTGGCGCGGAGACCATCGCCCTCACCTGCAATCCCAACTCCCAGCTCGAACGTGCTGCCCACTTCGCCATCGTCACCGACGTCGGCCCCGAAGTCCTGACAGGCTCTAGCCGCATGAAAGCCGGCACCGCCCAGAAGATGGTTCTGAACATGATTACCACTGGTGCCATGACCCGTCTCGGGTACGTCTACGGCAACCTCATGGTCAATTTGCGTTTGAAGAACAGCAAGCTTGCCGAGCGCGGAATCACCATCCTCCAACACGCTGCCGATGTCGATCGCGAGCAGGCTCACAATGCCCTGAAATCCGCCGGCCACGACGTCCCCGTCGCGCTCGTCATGCTGAAAGCCGGCGTCCCCCGCACCCAAGCTGCCCAGGCCCTGAAAGCCACCGCAGGACATGTACGCAAAGCGATCGCCCTAGCCCAAAAGAGTAAACCGTAGTTCCCAACCCATCCTGTAAAGTGAATGAGCGACATGAATCCACCGGCTGCCAATTTAAGAATGAACAGTGCACAGAGCTCCTGCCCACGTGGGGACGGACGCTCTCGTCCGTCCAGGCCGAGCAAGGCTCGGCAAGGTTTTTGGATTCAAACATCCGTATCCTGGATGAATCACGGAAATGCCTCCGTGTCCTCGCAGGCCATTCTTGTAGATCTCTGCGATGAAGTTTTCCTTACCGCCCGTGGTGATTCCTCCGTGCCCTTTGTATTTAAGGTTTTGAAGTTAACGACATGGATAAGCTAGTCATCCGCGGGGGTACTCCGCTTCTCGGCACGGTCCGCATCAGCGGCGCGAAAAATGCAGCCCTGCCTTGCATGGCCGCGGCCCTGCTCACCGAAGACACCGTCATCCTCGAAAACATTCCGCAGGTACGCGACATCGAAACCACCCGTCGCCTGCTCTCCGCCATGGGTGCCGAGGTGGAACTCGGTTACGGGCGAGCCCATCACCGGACCACCATCCAAACCCGCAATCTGGCCGCCCCCGAGGCCTCCTACGAACTCGTAAAGACCATGCGCGCCTCGACGCTGGTCCTCGGCCCGCTGCTTGCCCGCTGTGGCCGAGCTCGCGTCTCGCTTCCCGGAGGCTGTGCGATCGGAGCCCGGCCGATTGACCTCCACATCAAAGGACTCGAGCGCCTGGGGGCGAAAATCACGCAGGACCACGGCTACGTGGAAGCCACGGCGGATCGCCTCCGAGGCGCCGAAATTGTCTTCGACAAGATCACCGTCACCGGGACCGAAGACCTCCTCATGGCCGCCACCCTTGCAGAGGGCGAAACCCTCATGCAGAATTGCGCCTGCGAACCTGAGGTCGCCGACCTCGCCGACCTCCTAAACAAAATGGGCGCCCATATTGAGGGCGCCGGCACTTCCACAATTCGCGTGCAAGGCGTGACCAAACTCAGCGGGACCAAGCATCGCATCATTCCCGACCGCATCGAAGCCGGCACCTTCATCATCGCCGCAGCTCTCACCGGCGGCGATGTCAAAGTCACCAACTGCGATCCCGAGCACCTCACCGCCATCGTGCAAAAGCTTCAGGAAGCCGGAGTCAAGACCTCACATAACGCCGACTCCATACGCGTCATGGGCGATAACCCGCTCAAGGCTGCCGACGTCAACACCGAGGAGTACCCGGGCTTCCCCACTGACATGCAGGCGCAATACATGGTCGTTGCCACCCAAGCCCAGGGTACCTCCATCGTCACCGAAAATATTTTCGAGAACCGTTTCATGCACGCGCAGGAACTCGTGAGGATGGGCGCCAACATCCGCATCGAGGGCCGCCGCGCTATCGTGCGCGGTAAGACTCCTCTCAGCGCTGCCGCCGTCCTTGCCTCCGACCTGCGGGCTTCTGCCTCGCTCGTGCTGGCCGCCTTGGTGGCCGATGGCGAAACCATCATCGACCGCGTCTACCATATCGACCGCGGCTACGAACACATTGAAGAGAAACTGAAGGGAATCGGCGCGGAAATTCGCCGAATTGGAGAGATGTTTCCGAAAAAAGCCGCCGCTCCTTATCGCGGATAGCGTCGGCGCCTGGCCGGGTATTGCGAGGGCGGAGACGCCCTCGCGTCTACCGGCCAATCGATCGCATCTGGAGCCCTGATCAAGCCCTGGCCATTGCCGAACTGTTGACCTCGAAAGGCCCTGCTACCTCACCGCCGGTCGTCATCCCGATCGCGGGGTCGATAATTTTCATCGTGATCACGATCGTCCCAATCTCGCTGGTCGTGCCAGCGACGCCGATCTTCGTCCCACCACCGGTTGTTCGCCTTCCAGCAATGCTCGCGCTCTTCGTGCAATTCGTGCCTCGCTTCAGCCGCTTCCCTGCTTTGATAGCCGTAGTGTTCAATGGCCTCGTGCAATCTGTGATCGGCATGCGCGATCCGCCGCTGACAGTCGTCGTCGGCGTGCAGTTTGGGAACTCCGGCCATTGCCGTAAAAGCTGCTACGGCCAGCGCCGTTAATGCCCACTTTCCGAGAAAAAGCTTTAACCATCGATCTCCCATATATTGTTCCATCCTCCTGGGTGAGCTGATTTTGACTCCTCGGGAACGGTACCGAACTTTCCAATCGGTAGCCTATCCCTCCTTCGCCCTTCCCCCGATACCGTGAACGCCGTACTCCATCGGAGTTTTCTCCCCAGCCTTCGCCTCGGTTTCTCTACAGCATTCACCCTTGCCCGCAAGGACCTGTACCTCCGTAACTTAACAGTCGCCCGATTTCGGCATCGAATGCAGTATGGCAAACGAAATCAGTACCCTCCCCCTCGTTTACCAGTGCGCCCTTTGTGAGTGGCGCTGGATCGAGGGTCAACCGCAAACGTTCAACACCAACTTT
>Ga0210410_10003564_pt1 | contig 13759 bp, 8 predicted proteins | sample IncBWC4MmetaG_FD_161058 | JGI IMG/M metagenome (GOLD analysis project Ga0210410, IMG submission 161058) | Forest soil microbial communities from Barre Woods Harvard Forest LTER site, Petersham, Massachusetts, United States - Inc-BW-C-4-M | ecosystem: Environmental > Terrestrial > Soil >... | reverse complement strand
TATCTCCTCAACGGCAAGATCTGCCGCCTCCGCGACATTCAGGACATCTTCATGGGCACCGGCCTCGGCGGCGAATCCTACGCCATCATCGGCCAGGAGCGCATCGGCCAGCTCCTCAGCTCCAAGCCCCTCGACCGCCGCGCCATCCTCGAAGAAGCCGCCGGCATCACCCGCTTCAAGACCAAAAAACGCCTCGCCGAACTGCGCCTCGAAGCCGCCCGTCTCAACCTTTCCCGCGTCAACGACATCTTCGACGAAGTCACCCGCCAAATGACCAGCCTCAAGCGCCAGGCCTCCAAGGCCGAGCGCTACGGCGCACTCCGCGACGAACTCCGCACCCGCCTCCGCGTCGTCCTCGCCAGCCGCATGTCCCAGCTCGACATCGAGCAGGCCGCCACCGCCGAAAAGATCACCGCGCTCGCCACACAAATCGACGCCCAAGCTGCGACCGTCGAGACGATGGACACCGAGCACACCGAAGGCATACGCACCGGCTACGCCCTCGACCAGCAGATCCGCGAAGCCGGAGCCCAGGCCAACCAATCCGCCGTCGAACTCGAGCGCATCACCGCCCGCACCGCCGCCAACGCCGACCGTATCGCCGAGCTCACCAGTCGTCTCGCCACTGGCGCCGACGATCTCGCGCAAGCCCGCGAACAGCTAGCCAGCCTCGCCGGAGAACTCGAACAGCACCGCAGCTTCCTCGAAAACGCCACCGCCGAATCCGACAGCTCCCGCGAAGCCGCACAGAGCCATCAGACTCAAGCTCAGGAAGCCGTCCGCGCCGTAGCCCAGGCTGAACAGCAAGCCGAACAAAACCGCCGCGCCTCTATGCAGCTCATGCAGCGCATCGGCCAGACACGCAACGAAGAGGCCCAGGCCGCCGCCGCTCTCGCCGGCCTCGAGCGCGAAGCCGAGCGCCTCGTCTCCGAGTCCGACATCGCCAAACAGGAGCTCGAAACCCTCGGACTGCAACGCGGCCAGGTCGCGCTCTCCTTCGAATCCGTCACCGAGCGCCTGAAGCGCCTCGAAGCCGAGATCGCCGAACTCCGCCTCCAGATCGAAGCCAGCCGCGCCGAAGAGTCGCAGTCCAAGCGCCATGGCGACCAGCTCCGCGGCGAAGTCGCAACCCTCAACGGCCGTCGCCACTCCCTCGAAAGCCTCATCAAAGAGCACAGCTACTCCACCGACACGGTCCGCAACATCTTCAAGACCGACACCTACAAGCAAAACACCAACGGCATGGCCGCCGTAGGCACCCTCGCCGACTTCCTCGAAGTCGACGGCAAATACGAGAGCGTAGTCGACGAGTTCCTCCGCGACGAGCTCAACTACATCGTCGTCAAATCCTGGGACGCCGCCGACGCCGGCATGCACCTCCTCCAGACAGACGTCAGCGGCCGCGCCACCTTCCTCGTCCACCCCAACGACGCCCAGGCCAACTTTGCCTTCGCCGAAGGCATGCAGAGCGCGGCCCAGACCAACATCGAAGGCATCGAAGGCGTAGTCCCCCTCAAAGAGTGCGTCCGCGTCCTCGACGGCTTTGGCCGGTCCCTCGAAGTCATCCTGCCCAAACTCCGTGAAGGCTTCGTAGCACCCGACTCTTACACCGCCCGCTCCCTCGCACTCTCGAACCCGCAGGCCTTCTTCCTCTCCCCCTCCGGCGAGACCTTCCACAACGTCACCGTCACCGGCGGCCGCCCCCGCGCACAAGGCCCATTAGCCCTCAAACGCGAATTAGTCGAAGTTCAGCAGAAGGTAGAAAAAGCCGAGCAGGAGTTGGCCCAGACCGATCTCCGTACTGCCGACCTCCAGCACCAGATCGCCTCACTGAACACCATCATCGAAGGCAAGACCCACGAGCGTCGCGACGCCGAGCGCGAGTCCGCCAACTCCGGCGCAGCCCTCCGCCAGATGGAGTCTGAGGTCGCCCGCATCGAGCGCCGCCTGCAGGACTGGGCCCTCACCAGCGAGCGCAACCGCGACGCCCGCAACCAGAAGGCCGACCTCATCGCCCGCCGCCAGCAGGAAGCCGCAGCCTTCGAAAACGAGCGCATTACCTTGGAAACGAACCTTACTGCGCTTCAGGAACAACTCGACCAGCTCCGCAGTCGCCGCGAAGAGCTGCAACAAGCCGCCTCCGCAGCCTCCGCTGCACTCGCCGGCCTCGAAGAGCGCCGCCGCAACGCCGCCGTCAACTTCGAGCAGACCAACCGCATCTACAACGGCCAGAGTCAGCGCATCCAGCAGCTCGAACAGCAACTCGACGCCTCAGCAGCAGAAAAACTTCGCCGCGAAGAAGAGACCGCGGCCCTCGCCGTCCAGCACACCGAGCTCTCTGAACTCCGCGCCACCGTCGTAGCAGAAGGCGCTCGCCTCACCGCGGAAGCAGCAGAACTCCGCACCGCCATGGCCGATCTCGACCAGCGCCTCCGCACCCTGCGCCACGAAACTGAAGCCCTCCGCGAGCAACGCGCCGCCTTGACCGCACGCGCCGCCAAGCTCGCCTCTGACATCGAGCACATCGACGCCACCTGCCTCAACGACCTCGGCACCGACGCCTCCGCCCTCCGCGAAGACCAGACCATCGCCCGCATCGAAGGCGACGCCCTCCACACCGAAGAAGAAGAATCCCGCGCCCTCAAGCAGCGCCTCGAAGCCATGGGCCCCGTCAACATGATGGCCCTCGAGGAGTACAACGAGACCGTCACGCGCCACAGCTTCCTCGAAGCCCAGCGCAAGGACCTCCTCGACTCCATCGAAAACACCCAGGCCTCCATCAAGGAGATTGACGACGTCTCTCGCATGAAGTTCGACGAGGCCTTCAAGGTCATCAACGAAAACTTCTCCGTCACCTTCAGCAAACTCTTCGGCGGCGGCCAGGCCTTCATGAAGCTCACCGACGCCGAAAACTCCAACGAGAGCGGCATCGACATCGTCGCCTCACCTCCCGGCAAAAAACTGCAAAACATCCTCCTGCTCTCCGGAGGAGAAAAGGCCCTTACCGCCCTCTCTCTCCTGGTCGGAATCTTCCAGTTCCAGCCCGCGCCCTTCTGCATCCTCGACGAAGTCGACGCTCCGCTCGACGAGACCAACGTAGGCCGCTTCGCCAAACTCATCCACGAGATGAGCGCGTCGACACAGTTTGTGGTGATCACACACAGCAAACGCACCATGGCCCAGGCCGACGTCATCTACGGCGTCACCATGCAGGAGCCCGGCGTCTCCAAAATCGTCAGCGTCAACCTCAACCGCAACTCCGCGGACAACCGCCGCGCCGTCGCCTGACTGCCTGGATCGACCCACCCTTTGCGCAGCTGGAGCGATCAATACTCGCTCCAGCGTTTTTTCACCCGCCGAAGTCTCACCCTATCTCCCGGAAAATCCGCCCGCATCCGTTCCCGCATCCGTTCCCGCATCTGTTATTGATAGCCGCTTCTGTTTGAAACCAGCTACCCTGAAAAAGCATGGACATCGCGATCACCGCCGTCATCCTCGTACTGCTCACCGTGGCGGTGCTTCTTCTGCGAATCTTCTGGCTGCGCATTTCCTCCGGATTCAGGGCCTTCCTTCTTCGGGGAGCGGTCGCCCTCATCCTTGTTCACCTTTTTTTCGTAGCCACAAAGTGGGGCATGACCTCAACCCGCGTCAATGCCATCATCTCCTGGCTCGCCATCGCAGGGTATGAGCTGCTTATCCTCCTCTTCTCCCGTCTCTCCCCAAAATGGCTCACCTCCCTCAGCGCTGTCATTCTCTTGATTCCCCTCTTTGCCTCCACCATCTTGTTCCCTCTAGCCCTTGTCTTGCAGCCGGACTCCATCCCACGCGTTCCGATCGGTAACCATCTGTTCTACAGACGGGAGCCCTGGAGTAGCGGAGGCGGCAATCCTGGCGTTGATCTCAACATCTACTACACCCCGCCCTTCGCACCCTTTCTCAGCCGCAGGGTCGCAACCCAGCCCTTCAACACAGAGCATTGCAATGCCTTCGCGGCCTATTCCCTGCTCGGTCCCGAACCCAAAACCATCATCGCCCGATGCCCGGACGCGCCTGCGCAGCCGACAGGAAACGACGATCGGATTCTCCCTGTGCCCTGAACACCATTCAGCCAGTCTCCTACCCTTCAAGGTGGTACCGTCAAAGTGATGCCAACAGCCCTTCTCCAAACCAATCTCGGCGATCTTCCCCTCACCGCCCGCGGCAAGGTCCGCGACATCTACGCCCTCTCCGCCGATCAGCTTCTCTTCGTCGCCAGCGACCGCATCTCCGCCTTCGACCATGTTCTGGGCAGCGGAATACCCGACAAGGGCAAGATCCTCACCCAGCTCTCTCTCTTCTGGTTCGACTTCCTCAAGTCCACCGTACCGAACCATCTCATCACAGCGGACGCCGCGCAATTTCCCTACGAACTGCAACCCTATCTCAATCAACTTGCCGGTCGCAGCATGCTCGTCAAGCGAGCGAAGATGTTCCCCGTAGAGTGCGTCGTGCGCGGCTATCTCTCCGGCTCCGGCTGGAAAGATTATCAGCAGACCGGCGCGATCTGCGGCATCAAACTGCCGTCAGGTCTCCGCGAATCCGATCGCCTGCCCGAACCCATCTTCACTCCAGCCGCCAAAATCAACACCGGCGGCCACGACGAAAACATCTCCTATAACACCGTGGAACAAACCATAGGCCCAGCCCACGCCGATGCGCTTCGCACCCTTACCCTCGACATCTACAACAAAGCCACGAAACATGCAGCCAGCAAAGGCCTGATCCTCGCCGACACCAAGTTCGAATTCGGTCTGCTAGGCGACACAATCATTCTCGCCGACGAAGTTCTCACCCCCGACTCCTCCCGCTACTGGCCCGCTGCAACCTACAACCCTGGCGGCCCTCAGCCCTCCTTCGACAAGCAGTACGTCCGCGACTACCTCGAATCCATCCATTGGAATAAACAGGCCCCCGCACCTGCGCTCCCGGACGAGGTCGTCTCCCGTACCCGCGAGAAGTACCTCGAAGCGTTCCGCCTGATCACCGGCCGTGCCGATCTTACGAATACCTAGAACCGCATGAACCTCTTCGACTGCTTTCTCATCGCGATACTCGCCTACTCCACCATCATGGCCTTCCTGCGCGGTATCATCCTGGAACTCTTCTCTCTGGGCGGCCTCATCGCCGGAATTCTGCTTGCCAGCTGGAACTACAAGCACGTCGCGATACTTCTCGGAAATCTCATCACCACGCTCACGACTGCCCAGATCGTCGCCTTTCTTCTCATCATCATCGGGGTTATGGTGCTCAGTACCCTCCTCGGCAAGGCCCTGAACCGCACCGCGCACGCCATCGGCCTCGGCCTCTTCGATCGGCTCCTGGGCGCGCTCTTCGGCTTCGCGCGAGGATGCCTCTTTGGGGTTGCCATCCTGATGGCCATCGCCGCCTTCCTGCCCCGTTCCCGGTGGATCGAAAATTCCCGGCTATCTTCCTATTTCCTTGCAGGGGCGCATGCGGTATCCTTCGTTGTACCTCACGACCTTCAGCAGCAGATTCTGAATGGCGCACAGCAACTCAAGCACAACGCGCCCGATTGGATCAAACCGCTCCGGTAGAGGCACAATGAGAATGTGGTTCCACAAAGGAACTGCAGCGAGGAAAAAACCTTGAAGCGCGAACTGGACGGCTTGATCACGCAGATGCACAGCGCCGGCATCCCCTACACGGAGGCCGTTCGTCAATTCAAAAAGCGCTACATCCTTGAAGTTCTGGCACAGCACAAGGGCAACCAGTGCAAAGCCGCCGAAGAACTCGGCATGCATCGCAACACCCTCAGCCGCACTCTGGCCGAGCTCGACATGGACACCGCGCAGATCCGCAACGGCATGCGCCGGCCGCCCAGCAGCGAGCGCCCGAGAATCCAGAACATCGCCAGCGCCCGATAGCCGCCGGCTTGCGTCTAACCAGCAGTCGATGAGAGCCACCCTCCAGCCTCGCGCCTCTACAATCGCCAGCTGCACAGTCGCGCTCGCACTCTGCGGCCTCTCAATCACGACGTTGGCCCAGACCACTGACGGCACACCCACAAAACACCAGACCCAGGCTGCCGAAGACGCCTATCTCGCCGGAGCACGCCTGCTGGACCACAACGATCTCACCGGCGCCGAGATTCAGTTCGACAAGGCGGTCAAGCTTAGCCCCTCCAACAACGACTACGCCATGGCGTATGCGGTCACCCACCAGCGGCACGTTACGCAACTGGTGCAGGAGTCCGGCAAGGCCCGCCTCCTCGGCCAAAACGAAAAAGCCGAGACCCTCCTGGCCGAAGCCCGTCTCCTCGATCCCGAAAACAACATCGTCGGCCAGAACGTTGACCGTGGCGCACTCCCCAAAGTATTTCATCCAAAGATAGAGCCCTGGATACGTGAGGGTCCAGCCATCGCCGGTCCCGTCACCCTCCTGCCCAGCACCGCCTCAAAAAGCTTCCACCTCCACGCCGATGAGCAGGAGGTCATCCGCCAGGTCCTCTCCGACTACGGCATCCGTGCAACCTTCGACGAATCCGTGCAACGGCAGGATCTGCGTTTCGACCTCGACGACTCCCCGTACCAGCAGTCCGTACCTATTCTCCTCGGCATGGCGCACCTCTTCGCCGTGCCGCTCGACGCCCACAGCGTACTCATCGCCAAAGACACGCCGGAAAACCGTCAACGCCTCGAGCGCATGTTGCAGGAAACCATCTACATCCCCGGCATGACCAACGAGCAGATGGACGAGCTCGGCAACGTCGTCCGCAACGTCTTCGATGTCAAACAGCTCACCGTAGAAAAAAGCGCGGAAACCCTCGTCATCCGCGCCCCGCAGGAGACCCTGACCTACATCAATCTCACCCTCGCCGATCTCATCGACGGCGGCAGCGAGGTGATGATCGACCTCAAACTCTATGCCGTGGATAAAACCAATCAGCGCAACATCGGCGCCACGCTTCCCCAGCAGATCGGCATCTATAACGTCGCTTCCGCGGCACAGAATCTGGTGACCGCCAATCAAAGCATCGTCAATCAGGCCATCGCTCAGGGCCTTATCCCGGCAGGCTCAAGCAACATCACCATCGCCCTTGCACTCATCGCTTCCGGCCTGGTTCAGAGCACCCTCCTCTCCAACACCATCGGCTTCTTCGGCGGCGGCCTCACGCAGACCGGCGCCACCATCAACCAGAACCCTGTGTTCAATCTCGCCCTGACCGCCAGCGATACCCGAGCCCTGAACGATATTCAGATTCGCGTCGGCGACCGCCAGCCCGCCACCTTCCGCATCGGACAACGCTACCCGATCACTACCGCAACCTACTCCACAGGTCTGTCTCCCACCTCACCCGCGCTCGCCGGCGTCTCCATCAACGGAGTCAGCGCTGCCAGCCTGCTCAATGCCGCAACCGGCGCCAACATCACCATCCCGCAGATTCAATACGAAGATCTCGGCCTCACTTTAAAAGCAACGCCCCTCGTGCAGCGCTCCGGCGCCATCAAAATGCACCTCGACCTGAAGATCGAAGCGCTCACCGGCGGCTCGATAAGCAATATACCGATTCTCAATAGCCAGCAGTTCATGTCCGACGTCACAGTCAACGACGGAGATACTGCCGTGATGGTCAGCAGCCTCACCAAGAGCCAGTCCGCCAGCATCAGCGGATATCCTGGACTCGCCGAGCTGCCCGGCTTTCAAACCGCCACGGCAGACAGAACCACCCTGACGGACTCAAGCGAACTCATCCTTCTCATCACCCCGCACGTCACCCGCCGCCGCTCCAACCTCTCAGCCGGCCCTCGCATCGCCATCAATTTGCCGCAGCCGTCAAGTTAGAGCTGCCACCCACCGGCAGCCACACGGTAAAGACCGTCCCATGGCCCTTGTCGCGCCGTGTTCTCGTCCTTATAGACCCGCCGTGTTTTTCAACGATCCCCTTGCTCACCCAAAGCCCGAGTCCTGTACCCGTCATCTCCTTCGTCGTCTGGAAAGGCTCGAACAGATGAGCCTTCATCTCCGGCCGGATTCCCTCGCCCGTATCCGCCACCGTCAACCGAACCCCCTTCGCCCCTCCATGCCAATCCGGCTGCGGATGCAATCGCACCAGCAACCGCCCTCCGCTGCTCATGGCATCCAACGCGTTTCGCACCAGGTTGTTCACGACCTGACGTATCTCGCCCTCAAGCGACAGCACCCGCGGCGACGGCAACAGCTTCAAATCGGCATCGATGCCTCGAACCATGATCCGTCCCGTATACAGAGCCATCACAGTCTGCAACAGCTCCGCCATGTCCACCTCCACCGGCTTGCTCTGTTGGCGGTTGAATCGCAGCGTCTGCATCGTGATCTCGGTCACACGCGACAGCTCCCCCTGCGCCAGCGTCGTATAGTACTGCACGTCTTCTATCGACTTCGATTGCCGGATCAGATACAGCAGATTCGTAATCGATTCCAGCGGATTGTTAATCTCATGCGCAATCGACGAAGCCAGTTGCCCCACCGCTGCCAGCTTCTCCGATCTCCGCAGCGCCTCATCCTGCAGCCGCACCTGCGTCACATCGGAATTCACCGCCACACCACCCAGTATCGTTCCATTCAGAAAGATCGGCGCAGCCACACTGCGTATCCAGCGATCCGACGCCTTCACCGTCTCCGTCGACCACTCACCGGCCAGCGCTTTTTTCAGCGTCTTCAACTCAGCCGGAAATTCGCCGCCACTCATCATCTTGGCCACGTGGTTCGATCTCATCTTCGCATCGGGCGTTGCGATGTACACCCCATGCGGCATGCTTTCGATCACCGCATCCAGCTCCGCCGTCTTCCGCTCGGCCAGTTCATAGGCCTTCCGCAGGTCCTCCTGCTGCTGCCGCAACTCGGTCACCTCGCGAAACGTGACCACCACGCCCACCACGCAGCCCTCGACAGCCACCGGCTGTGCCGAGATCTCCGCCACAAAGGAGCTCCCGTTTTTCCGGAACATCGTATCCGTCACCTGTCGCAACGCTATATTTTTACGAACCACATCATGGATCGGACACTCCTCGCCGGGAAACTGACGGCCATCCGGATAGTGGTGATGCACCAGTTCGTGCATATTTCTTCCCAGCAGCTCCTCGCTGTCGAAGCCAAAAACACTTACGGCCATCCGATTGACGAAGGTGCAGTTCCCCTCCAGGTCCAGGCCCCATATCCCCTCAGCGGCAGAGTCCAGCAGCGCCTGCCAATGCTGCATCTGCCCTTCGGTCTGTGGTATCGGCATCGTCATCTGGTTCATTTCCACCTGCAGTCGCGCTAAGTACGCGTCCATCACCAAATGAGATGCAAGTTTTTCTCCTCTCGTGCACGCTAAACTATGATGAGAGTGCATTAACGCGCCCACCCGCGTTGACCCCGTCGAACTTGGCCGCTATACTTGAACTTGGTAAGAGCGGGAGTAGCTCAGTGGTAGAGTGCTTCCTTGCCAAGGAAGATGTCGCCGGTTCGACCCCGGTCTCCCGCTCCAAAATCAGTCCTGTCTGCGGTACACTTCTCCCACAATTCAGCAGGGCAGAAGCAGGTAAGCCCAGCCGAGGCGCGGTACCCAAGTGGTAAGGGAGAGGTCTGCAAAACCTTTATGCGTCGGTTCGATCCCGACCCGCGCCTCCAAATTTCTCAGAGACATCCAGCGCTTCGCCGAAGTTCAGTTCACTACACAAACCCCAGATTCATCGTCGGGAAGCTTCCGATATTCGGGAAGATCGTCGCCATCTGCGACGGACTCACCCCGAACCAGCTCGCCAGCGTCGCCGCATATTGCACGCTTCCAGTAGTTGGCACCCAACGTCCATTTGTCCCCGAATCGTCCGGACCATTCAAAGCAAGCGTCGGGAACGTCCCATACATCTGTCCGCCCTTTACCGCCCCACCCAGCACGATGTGATGCGATCCCCAGGCATGGTCGCTGCCCGTATTCGAGTTTGGCTGGAAGGTCCGTGAAAAATCCGACATCGTAAACGTCGTCACATTGCTTGCGACACCCAACTCCTGGGTCGCCTGATAGAACGCAGCCAGCGCCGGCGAGATCGCTGCCAGCAATTGTCCCTGCAGGTTTACCTGGTCCGAGTGGGTATCGAAGTTCCCAATCCCCGCAAAGAATATCTGCCGCGAAACCCCAAGCGCGGCCCGCGCCTGAATAATCTGCGCAATCTGCTTCAACTGTGACGCCAACCCATTGCCTGTCGGAAACACCGTCTGCAACGCCGGCAGCGAAGAGGTAGCCGCAGTCAGAACTTTGGCATAGTTGTAAGCGTTGCTTGTAATCGTATTGTCCGCCTGCACCAGCGACAGCCCCGAGTCGAACTGCAGCAGCGCCTGCGCCGTCGCCTGTTGTGCCGCACACTCCGTCGTGCCCTCGTTGCACGAAGCGCCGCCCAGGTTCCCCGGGCTCACCGACACCGGAGTACTCGCCGCCCCATTGCAGAACAGCGTATCCCCGGCCACTGAGGTAATCATCGGCACCAGCCCATTCGGATTCGCCGAAGTGGTCAGCGCGTCCGCAATCCGTCCCGCCCATCCCGACGATGTCGCTCCGCTCTGCGAGGCATTCTGCCACTCCAGTTGCTGGTCGGGGTGCGAGAACAGGTTCGTCGGCACCGTCGCTCCATGCTGGTACGCCGTCTTGGTAGTCGGAGCGATCAGCGTGCCGACGTTTGTCACCAGCGCCGCTGCCTTGCTGTCAAACAGCTTCGCAATATCCGGCATGTTCGAGTTCAAAGCAAAATTCGGCGCCTGTGCCAGCTGGATCAACGAGCTCTGCGGCAAAGTAAGCGGCCCCCTGATCGACGAGTAATTCGCATAACCCGCCGTATCGAACGGAACCAGCGTGTTATTCGCATCGTTGCCGCCAAACAGAAACACGCACACCAGCGCCTTGTAGTCCGTCGCGCTCTGCGCCAGCGAGTTCAGCGCCCCAAACGGCCGCAGCCCCGCCGCACTCCCAGCCGCCGTTAACGCCGCATACCGAATAAAACTCCGCCGATTCACGCCCATAATTTGACCCTCATTCGTCTTCTACTCCCTACTCCCTATTCCCTACTCCCTGCCCTTAGTGCTCGATCTTGTAGAACGAAGACGTAATCACCAGATACGTCGCCACCCTCACCCGCTGCGCAGGATCGGTCAGCGTCGCAATGTGGTTCACGATAGCGGTGCGCATCTGCGTCGGCATCTGCCCGTGCATGAAGATCACACCCAGCGAATCCACCAGGTTTCCACTGTCGGTCATCGCATTGCCCGTCGCCGACGCCGTAATCCCCAGCGCACTCGTCTTGCTCAGGTCAACCGTGAATCCGGCAATCCCGTTGTAGACCAGAGTGTTAGCCAACGTTAGCCGTAATACCGCAGACGCAGTATTCTCCTGCCCGAACTCCGGCGCATTCAGCGTCGTCCCCGGAATCACATAGTTCGGCGGAAAGAAGTTGAACACGCTGCCCGAGGTGTACGGCCTCTCGCCCAGCGGCGCAGTGTAGTTCCCCACCGTATTGTAGGAAGCGTTCGCAATCACATCATTCCCGGCCTTCGCATCGTTGTTCACAAAACCCAGGCCACGCATCACGTTCGTCATGTAAAGCATCGGTTCCCGCAAATGCCCGCCATCGAAGTTCGGGCTCGTATCGGCTGCACGCGCATCCGCATCTGTCAGAATCGCAGTAATCACCGCCTTCATGTTCCCGCGCTTCCCCGTTCCATCATTCGCAAATACCGCTGACACCCGAGCCACATAGGCCGAGCTGGGATTACTCGCCACCAGGTGCTGGATCAGCTGCCTGCACACAAACGGTCCGACATTCTGATGGTTGAAGATGTTCGTCAGCGCCCCCGTCAGGTCCTGAGTCGTCGACTGCCCTGCCGGCAGCGTCGTTCCATTCAGCAAAATCTTCGCCGTCGTCGTATCGTGCTGGCTGTCCAGCGCCGCCATCGGCATCGTGTAGTTCGCCGTGTTCGGGAACTTCGCCGGCGCGCCCGTGCCCGAAGCATTGGCATACGTCCACCCCGTAAACGCCCGCGCAAACGCCTGCACCTGCGCCTCCGTGTAGACCGGGACTGCATTGCCGCTCGCATCCAGTTGCAGAGTCCCGTCCTGGTTCAGCATGAACAGGCCAGTCGTGAACAACTGCATCAACTCCCGCGCATAGTTCTCATTCGCAATCTGTGGCACACCGTTCACGATGCCGGGCTTGGCGCTATTCAGCATGTTCAGATACGCGCCCATAGCCGGAGACAGCGTCACATCCTGCATGATGTTGTAAAAATTCCCGAACGCATCGTTCGCCAGCGTGTTCTGGTACGTCGTCACCGCGCGGGCGTTGACCATGTTTGTCGACACCACAAACATCTCGCTCAACGCAAACGCCACCCGTTGCCGCAGCTGGTCCGGCGCCGTCAACATCGTCTGCCACCACTCCGACTGCTCGCACGGCAGCAGGTTATTCGCACAAATCGTTGGAGGCGTAGCCGCAATGTCCGGCAACAGCGTCGTAGGCACCGCAAACTGCTCCGTCAGGTAAGCATTCAAACCCACCTGCTGCACATGGCTGATGTCACTCAGCGTCGGCCCAAAGGTCGCCTGGTCCAGCAACCGCGCCGCCGCCGGCAGAGCAACCTTCAGGTTCACCACCTGGGCTGTAGTATTTGCCGTCATCGTGCCCGGATCGGGATTCGTCACCACCACGGCCACCGTCGTCACCCCAGCCGCCACCGTGATCGTGCCAGTGCTGCGCAGTTCCGTCGAAGACACCAGGGTCGAGGGCACCGTCACCCCTCCAACCTGCAACTGCGAGGTGCTGATAAATCCAGTCCCCATCACATCCAGCGAGTAGCTCGTCCCACCAATCACCGTCTCGGTCGCCTGCGCCGAAGACACCACCGGAATCGGATTCAAAATCGACTCCGTCAGCGAAGCCGAAGCCACCGGCGTAGCCTGCGTCACCGCGGTAATCGTCAAAGTATTCGGGCTCGGAATCGTCGCCGGCGGAGTGTACAGCCCCGTAGCCGAAATCGTGCCCGTCGCACTGCTGCCTCCAGCCACGCCATTCACCTGCCAGGTCACCGCCGTGTTGCTCGTATTCGTCACCGTGGCCGACAACTGCACCGTAGAACCCAGCCGCGCCTGACTCGCCCCCGAGATCGTCACCGCGGGATTAGCCGTAGGCGTAGTCGTGCCGCCGCCACCCGAGCAACCCGCCACAAAACCGGCGCAACCCAAACAAAGAACCAGACAAAGAACCCCCGCCGTCCTTCTCCACCCGGCTCCGGCCACACCATTACCTAAGCTGGAAGACCCACGACTGCCTGCCATCATCGCCACTCCTTCAACCCACTTATGGCCCACTGACTGTCAGGCTCAAACCGATTGCCATCGGAATAGTTGCTCTCTGATAGGCGGATATTACAATTTTTTTTCGCAAAACTGAAACTTTTAAACCAAAGGATCGTCTGTGCGACCTGGTTCAGCCACCTCCCCAAACTCCCGCCACACCCCCGGACCCAAGGCAACCACCTTCAGGAAGTCACTCGCGTCAGAGCCGCAATATCCACCGCAAACTCCGGCCAGCCCGCACTTAGCTCCGCCCTCTCACCAGTCTCATAGTCCTCAAACTCAAACCCCGGACTCACCGTACATCCCAGCAACGCCCACCGCCCGCCCTTCACCAGCCGGGATCCCTGCCACACCCCGCGCCCCACCACCACCTGCGGCCGTTGCCCCCGCGACAGA
>Ga0210410_10003563_pt1 | contig 13759 bp, 12 predicted proteins | sample IncBWC4MmetaG_FD_161058 | JGI IMG/M metagenome (GOLD analysis project Ga0210410, IMG submission 161058) | Forest soil microbial communities from Barre Woods Harvard Forest LTER site, Petersham, Massachusetts, United States - Inc-BW-C-4-M | ecosystem: Environmental > Terrestrial > Soil >... | reverse complement strand
TGCCACTGTGCGTGAGCGTCATGTAGCGAACGCCAAGCGCGGCGTAGTTGCGCAGCACGGCAAGATCGCTGTTGATCATGTGGCCGCCTTCGACGCCCATCAGCGCGGCGATTTTCCCCTGTTTGCGCGCTTCGCGCACATCAGCAGCGGTGGTAGCCAGCATCAGGTCCTTGGGATGCTTGCGCACCTGCTCGCGAACGGCATCGATCTGAATCAACGCCCTGTCCACCGCTTCCGGCCCGGTAACTTTGCTGGACATCCAAATGGAGAAGAAGATGGCGCCAAGTCCGCCTTCGCGCATACGGGGAATATCAATGCTGCCGCTGGCGTCGCGCGGGCCCAGGTCAAACTTGCCGTCGAGAAAACGCTGCGTCGTATCGTCGTGCGTGTCCACGACAATCGACGAAAAGTGCAGCTTGCGAGCCTTTTCAGAAATGGAATCGGCCGATAGCGCTACAACCACGACACCGAGCGTCGACACACACACAACCGCGAAAAGCAAAGCGCGAACCATACTCTTCCCCCAAAAGGAAACGCTTGATGGTAACGGAAACAGTTTTAGAGTTCCAGCCGATTAGCCGATGAACCAGCTGAGCAGAGCCTGCTTCCACACATCGCGGTTGACGGCGGCGATGGACTCGGTCAGGGGAATCCCTTTGGGGCAGGCTTTCACGCAATTCTGCGCATTGGCGCAATCCTGTATGCCGCCGGGTTCCATCAGTGCCGCAAGGCGCTCCTTCTTGTTCATCGCGCCCGTCGGATGCATGTTGAAGAGCCGCACCTGGCTGATGATGGCGGCGCCGACGAATTTGCTGTGCTCGTTCACCTGCGGACAGACTTCCAGGCAACTGCCGCACGAAATGCAGCTGGAAAGCGGATACCCCACTTCCTGCGTCTCCGGCGAAACGCGCGGCCCTTCGCCAAGGTCGTACGTGCCGTCGATGGGAATCCAGGCTTTGACGCGCTTCAAACTTTCGAACATGAATTGCCGGTCCACCGCCAGATCGCGCACCAGCGGGAATTTGGAAAGCGGCTCGATGCGGATGGGCTGTTCCAATTGATCGACAAGAGCGGAGCAGGCCATGCGCGCTTTGCCATTGATGAGCATGGCGCACGAACCGCAAATTTCCTCCAGGCAGTTCGAGTCGTAGGAGATGGGAGTGGTTTTCTTCCCGTCGCGCGCCACCGGATTTTCGGCGATGTCCCGCAAACAAATAATGACGTTCATCGACGGACGCCACTTCAAGGCGAATTCTTCCCAACGCGCCGCATCTTTCGGCCCCGCCTGGCGCTTTACCCGAACGATGACTTCTTTCGTCTCTGCCATAAACCCTCGACCAGCCTGAACAACATTCTACTTCGCCGCGTCGTAACGCCGGGCCCGCGGCGGAATCTGCGAGATGTCCACTGGCTCATAAGTAAGCTGAATCTCGCCGCTCACGCACTTGGCCCGCGTCGTCTTGAGCCAATTGGCGTCGTCGCGATTCGGAAAATCCGGTTTGTAGTGTGCCCCGCGCGATTCGTTGCGTTGCAACGCGCCAAGCGCAATAACGCGCGCAAGAACCAGCATGTTGTCCAGCTCTCGCGCAAAATTCAGCGTCTGGTTCGACCATGCGCTGCGGTCGCTCAGGTTGACCCGCTTGTAGCGCTCTTGAAGCTCGCGCAGTTTGCCGTCGGCCATCTCCAGATTCTTATTGATGCGCGTCACGGTGACGTGCTCCGTCATGATGTCGCCGAGTTCCCGCCAAATCGTGATGGGATTCTCTGCGCCGTCATTCGAAAGCAATGCCTGGTTTTTCTCCTGCTGGCGCTTTCTCTCCCCCTCATAAACCGTCGACGCCGTTGACTCCGCTCCCTTTTGCAAGTTGCTCGCGTACTTTACTGCCGCTGGACCTGCCAGCCCACCACCGAAAATGCACGACACCAGCGAGTTCGCTCCCAGGCGATTCGCCCCGTGATACTGATATTCGCACTCACCCGCCGCATAAATCCCAGGAACGCTGGTAGCCTGATCTTCGCCGTTCACCCAGATTCCGCCCATCGTGTAATGCATCGCGGGAAAAACCTTCATCGGTTCCACGCGCGGGTCCACTCCGAGGAATTTCTCGTAAATTTCGAGAATGCCTTCCAGCTTGCGGTCCAGCGTCTCGCGCGGAATGTGCGTGACGTCCAGATACACCGCCGCCTGCCCCTGAATGCCGAGCTTCTCTTGATAAACGATGCGGTGAATCGCGCGCGTGGCAATGTCACGCGGCACCAGATTCCCGTATTTCGGGTACCACTCTTCCAGAAAATAAAAGCGCTCCCCCTCGGGAATGCTCTTCGCAGGCCGCTTTTCCGCCGGATCTTTCGGCACCCACACCCGGCCGCCTTCGCCGCGCGCGGACTCGCTCATCAACCGCAGCTTGTCTTCCCCTGGAATCGCCGTGGGATGAACCTGGATGAATTCACCGTTCGCGTAATCCACGCCCTGCTGGAACAGCGCGGATTGCGCCGAGCCCGTGCACACCACCGAGTTCGTCGAGCGCCCAAAAATCGCTCCAATGCCGCCTGTCGCAAAAATCACCGCGTCCGCCGGAAAAGTTTTCACTTCCATTGAGCGCAGGTCCATCGCGCAAATTCCGCGGCACACTCCGCCTTCATCGATCACCGCGGACAAAAACGTGAAACCCTCGAGCTTTTTCACTCGGCCTTCGGATTCGTGCCGCCGCACCTGTTCGTCAAGTGCGTACAAAAGTTGCTGCCCGGTCGTGGCGCCCGCGAACGCCGTCCGGTGATAAAGCGTGCCGCCAAATCTCCGGTAATCCAGCAGCCCTTCCGGCGTGCGGTTGAACATCACGCCCATGCGGTCCAGCAAATCGATAATTCCCGGCGCAGCCTCGCACATGCGTTTCACGAGCGGCTGATTTGCCAGAAAATCGCCGCCATAAATCGTGTCATCGAAATGCTTCGCGGTGGTGTCGCCCTCGCCTTTTTGATTTTTCGCGGCGTTGATGCCACCTTGTGCGCAAACCGAATGCGACCGCTTGACCGGAACGATCGAAAAAAGCTCCACAGGCACTCCGGCTTCCGCCACACGAATCGTGGCCATGAGCCCGGCCAGTCCTCCGCCCACGACGATAATCTTCGGCTGTCTCATTTGGTTAGGTATGCGCTGAATGGGTGCCAATCAAACCGAAAGCTGATAACGATCAAAACCCCGACAAGTCCAAACATGAGGCCAACAAGCACTCCCAACCGTCCGGCCGCGCGCTGCGCCCGAGCCGTGGCCGCGAGTCCCCACTTGCACAGAAAATTCCAGATCCCCACTCCCAGATGAAACGACGACGCCAGTATCCCCACCACAAAAAACGCGAGGTACAACGGATTCTGCATGTCCGCGGCTACGTTTGCGTACGTCGACTTCCCATGCGTGAGCCAGCGTTCCGTATAAAGGTGCCAGCCAATATAAGCAAAAGCGATCAACCCCGTGTAGCGCTGCGCCGTATACAGCCAGTTCCCCACCCAGGGATACGCGGATACATTCGATTTGCCGCGCAGCCAGATGTAAATCCCGTAGCCGCCATGAAAAAGCATGGGCAGAAAAATCGCGCCCCATTCCACAATCAACCGGAATGGAATCGTCTGCAATTCCTGCGAAGTCGCGTTGTATTTTTCGGGGCTGACCAGCGCCGAACTGTTGGACCAGAAATGTTCCGCGAGAAAAGCTCCAACAGGTAGCAACCCGGTGAATGAATGCAGCTTGCGGAGAAGATAATCGGTTTCAGGCTGAGTTGCCGTTGCGGACATGCCCTCTCCGCCGCGCAAGTCCCCTGCGGCTCACGTTTACCGAAGCCCACGGGCGCTGAGAATTCGCGGCAAAATCAGTATAGGGAGTCGCAACATTTGTTGCAAGTTGCGCCCTGTTTCGGCTATTCGCTCCAAAGAAACAACACGTTCGAGAAATTCTTGCGAAACGCCGCGAGAATCGCCTTAGAATGGGAGTCGGACGGATGGTATCGTCGGGCCCCCTACTTCCCCCGTCGTCTACCCGCAAAACCAAAATGCATACGAGCACCAGTCTCAGCCTCGTTTCGGAATTGGAACGTCTGGCAACCGCGCTCGGATCCGCGGATGCGCAATCGACGCAAATTTCCCTGCCGTCGGTCGGCGAACGCATCGCCAAAACTTTCGGCGTGCGCATCGATGAAGTCGCCATCATGGGGGTGTCCACGCGTTGGCGCCATCTGTACTTTCTTGTCCCGGAAGCGCTGAAAAACGTCGGCTACATCCCGCTCTCCAGCACTTCCGCGCTCGCGGCGCGCACCGCCCGCGAGAGCCGCCCCGAAATCAACAACAATTTTGCCGCCACGCGCCACGCCAGCGTCTTCGAAGGCGTGAAAATCGGAAACGAATCCGCCGAAGCCATTCAGAAAATCGTCAGTGCGCCGATTCTTTACGAAAGCAAGGTCGTAGGGATCATCCAGATCAGCCGCAAGGGCGCCAGCGCCAAGACCGTGGGGCCGGATTTTACCGCGGATGATCTCGGAAAAGTGCTCGCGCTCTGCAAGCCGCTCGGAAAACTTCTGCAGCATGTCACCGGCGAGTGAGCGCGTTGCCGGCAATTGTAATCTGGCGTTCATCTTTGCTCTGCAACTCTCCAAAAACTCTTGAAATGAATTGACACTGCGGTACCTTCTTGTTACTTTTCCACAGCGGGAAAATTTTTCGCTTCAGTTCACTTACGGAGGCAGGCTAGCCGACACCATGGCGTTCGTTGCTAAGAAAATATTCCTCACCAAGGGCGTCGGAAAACATCGCGAAAGGCTTTCGAGCTTCGAGCTCGCGCTCCGCAACGCGGGCATCGCCGCGTGCAACATCGTGCGCGTCTCCTCCATCTTCCCTCCCAACTGCAAACTCATCTCCCGCAGCGAGGGATTGAAACACATCAAGCCGGGTCAAGTGGCATTCACCGTCATCAGCGAAAATTCCACCAAGGAAGCGCACCGCTTGATTGCCGCCAGCATCGGTCTGGCGCTGCCGAGCGACAAATTGATGTACGGCTATCTCTCCGAACACCATTCGTTCGGTGAAACCGAAGAAGTCGCCGGAGAATACGCCGAAGAACTCGCCGCGGAAATGCTCGCCACTACGCTGAACGTGGAATTTGATCCCGATCTTTCCTGGGACGAAAAAAAAGAGGTCTACCGCATCTCCAACAAAATCGTCCGCACCATGAACGTCACGCAATCCGCCGTCGGCGACAAGCGCGGCCTCTGGACGACCGTTCTCGGCGCCGCCATCTTAATCGGCGAAGACGACTAACTTCTCCGCACCGTCTTGGAGGCTCCATGCGCCCATTTCTCCGTCTCCTGTTTTTGGCGTGCTTCTTGTGTTGCGCCTTATTCGCGCGACCCGCGTCTGCCGCCGATCGCGTCACCATCCTCTATGACGCCTTCGGCGACAATCAGCAGCTCACCCGCGACTGGGGTTTAGGAATTGAGCGGGATACTTTCCTACGCATCCAGATCGTACGCGATCTTCAGCCACTTCTTCACTTCACCGTCGATCTCATCCGCGGACATCAGTTCGATGCGATGCGTGATGCGGTCTTTCTTCGCCAAACCGCCCGTATCGATGATGCGCTTGGGCAACTTCCCTTTGTGTTTCGCCAACGCGAATCCCAGGTCGATTCTGGAATTTGTTGTCGGCTTGATTTGCGCAAATACATGCTGCCGGTAAAAGGGCACCATCGTCTTGCAGGGGCACGCCTTCACATCGCCGCCGAGCGATTTTCCGAGTTGCAATAATTCTTCATAGATCGGCCGCAATCTCTCCTTCGGCCCTGCATATTGTTCCTTGACGCAAAACACGGCCGTCTTCAAATACGTGTCCGGCGAGTCTAAGTCCCCGCCTTTTCCGTCCACGCGCTCAGAAATCTTCCACGCGCTGTTGGTTCCCAGCTTGTGCTTGCTCTTCAACCATCCCCGGCGCGCTTTGTCTTCCTTCGGTCCTTCCTTCTTTGCCAGCGCGATCCACTCTTCAAGTGAGCGCCCCGTTTTCTCCTTCAATTCAAAGACCCACTTCTGCATCATCGCCACGCCGGGATGCACGCCGTACAGCGATTCTGATTTCGTAGCGGCCGATTTTGCCATCTCTGCACCTCCGCTGGTCTTCTGACTCTATTTTTTCCTGTCGAAGTACCCAATGCGGTCGAGGACCGCTCCCACGATCAAGGGAAGCGCCACTGTCGCGTCGTCGAACACCTCAGCGAACCGGCCGCCCTCTTCCGGCGGCACAAATTTCCCCCAGGAAACCGCTTCTGTGTAGGTGCTGCCGCTCAAACCGCCCCAATGCACAGGCTCAGGGCAGACCCGCAACCCGTAGTTGTAACGCTTCAGCGGAAGTTTCTTGTAACCGCGCCGCGCCAGCAATTCCGCGTAAACGCCAAACTGCTGCGACCAGTTGCGCGGCACGCCCCCTCCAACCGTAAAAATCCCCATGCGCTTCGTCGCCAGCATGGTGTCGGCAAATTTCTCGAAGTCCTCAAAAGGGTCGAAGCGCAGCACTGGCCGCTTCTGTTGCTGCCGGGCGATTTTATGAAGCGCAAAATCGATGCCCAACTCCGAATCCGTGAAGGCCGGAACGAAAACGGGAACGTTGTGCTCGTACGCGGACTTCAGAATCCCGCGCCCCGGCATCGTCTTATGCAAGTACTCGCCGATGCGTCGGTGAATTTTCCAGCTGCAGGCGATTTCCTCGGCGTCCCACTCTTCGAGGATCAGATCCATCACTTCTTCCACGTGATCGAGATTCACTTCCGGTTCGAGCGAATCGTAAACGCGGTTGTAACCAGCGTGAAAAAGCTCCTTGTCGTCCATTTTGGGGTTGTAGCGGAAGTGCGAGTGCCCGGTGGCCTCCACCAGTCCGTGAGCCATGAGCGCGCCCGTGGAAACGACGGCGTTCACGATCCCCGATTCAATCAGGTCGCAGAAAACCAATCCCATCTTGCCGACGGTGAGTGCTCCGGAGAGTGTCATCACCACAAAACAATCCTTGTCGCGCGCCATGGCTTCCAAAACGTCAGCGGCATCGCCAATCTGCCGCCCGGTAAACGCGGTGTCTCCCATCGCCCGCACCAGCTCGTCGACCGTGCGGCATTTCGAAAGGTCGAGCGGAAAAATCGGCCGCAGTTTGTCCTTCACCGGATCATGCAGCACCCTCCCGGTCACCGTTTTCTTTTGCTGCTTTGCCATTGCCTCTCCTCGATCGTACGAAAACAAATTCCGGATTGCGCTTATGCCGCATTCAAAATTGTGAAGCGTTATGATGCTAGAACTTCTTGCAGATTGATAGTACAAACCAGCCGCAAAAGAAAGAAAAAACACACTCGCAGCGGACCGCGTCAGCCAATTTCGTAAATCGTTTCCATCTCATGCTAATCTAATCGAACTATGCCGGATAAATTTACCATCGGACTCGTTCAGATGAAATGTACGACCGATGCGGACGAAAATCTGACGCATGCCGTCGAGAAGATTCGCGAAGCGGCCGCGCGCGGCGCGCAGATTATTTCTCTCCACGAATTGTTTCGCAGCGAATATTTTTGCAGGAAAGAGGACCCCGAACTTTTCAATCTGGCCGAGCCGGTTCCGGGACCGGCGACGGACGTCCTAGCGCAAATTGCCAAGGAAAAGAAAGTAGCTCTCGTCATCTCCCTATTCGAGCGGCGCGCCGCCGGCGTTTATCACAATACTTGCGCCGTGCTCGATGCTGACGGCAGTTTCCTGGGCAAATACCGCAAGATGCACATTCCCGACGACCCGCTGTACTACGAAAAATTTTATTTCACTCCAGGTGATCTTGGCTTTCCAAATTTCGACACCAAATACGCCCGCATCGGCGTGCAAATCTGCTGGGACCAATGGTATCCGGAAGGCTCACGAATCACCGCGCTCAATGGCGCTCAGGTAATTTTTTATCCCACAAGCATTGGCTGGCACCCACATGAAAAAACGCAATTTGGTGCCGCCCAACTCGATGCCTGGAAGACCACGCACCGCGGACACGCCATCGCCAATGGCATCTACGCCGCGGCCGTAAATCGCGTTGGATTCGAAGGCAAGCCGGAGAAAGGCGACCCCGGAATCGAGTTCTGGGGAAATTCTTTCGTAGCCGATCCCTTCGGCCAGATCATTTCCGAAGCTTCGAACGATAAAGAAGAAATCCTGGTCGTCGAATGCGACCCCGCAAAGAGCGAAGACACCCGCCGCAACTGGCCCTTCCTACGCGACCGCCGCATCGACGCCTACCAACCCATCCTCAACCGCTGGCTCGGCGACAAATAACCTGCTCTTCTCTGTGACCCTGCGCCCTCTGTGTTAAATTCCAAATCCAAATGAAGCCGACACCGAACTCCAAAACTCCCCACGCCCTCGGCTATCGCATGCCCGCCGAATGGGAACCCCACGAAGCCACCTGGCTAGGCTGGCCGCACGAACTCACGGACTGGCCTGGAAAATTCGCCCCCATCCCATGGGCCTTCGCGGAAATCGTCCGCCATCTCTCGCAAGTGGAACGTGTTTATCTCCTCGTGGAAAACCGCGAAGCAGAGAGCCGCGTGAAATCCATCCTGAAGAAATCCGGCGCAAATCTCGGCGCCGTCGATTTCTTTCGCGTTCCCACCGATCGCGGCTGGATGCGTGACTGCGGACCCATCTGCGTGAAGAATTCCACCGGCGAAGTCGCCCTAAACCACTTTTTGTTCAATGGCTGGGCGAAATACAGCAATCACCGGAGAGACAGCGTCGCAGTCACCGGCGTAAACAAGAAGTTGAAGCACCGTGTTTGGCAGCCGATGCAGAAAGATCGTCGCGTCGTTCTCGAAGGCGGCAGTATCGACGTGAACGGACGAGGTACACTCCTCACCACGGAAGAATGCTTGCTGAGCAAAACCCAGGAACGCAATCCCGGATTCAGCCGCGAAGATTATGCGGAAGTGTTCCGCGAGTATCTCGGGGTCACCAATGTCCTCTGGCTGAAAAACGGAATCGCCGGCGACGATACGCACGGCCACGTCGACGACCTCACGCGCTTCGTGAACCCTACGACGGTGGTGACCATCGTCGAGAACGATCCCGCCGACGCGAATTATTCCGCTCTCCAGGAAAACCTCGCGTTGCTCAAAACCATGAAAGATCAGGATGGAAGAGCGCTGCGTGTGAAAACGCTTCCGATGCCGTCACCGATCTACTTCGATAGACAACGCTTGCCTGCGAGTTACGCAAATTTCTACATCGCCAACAAAATCGTAATCGTTCCCACGTTCAACGACCCTAACGATCGTATTGCACTGAATACCCTCGCGGAGCTTTTTCCCAGCCGCGAAGTCGTCGGCATAGCCTGCCGCGATCTCGTTCTCGGTCTCGGCACCCTGCACTGCATGACCCAGCAACAGCCGGCGCCTGGTTAAAAGCTGGCAGGAATTCTGCCGCGCAGGTAGAATCACGCTTCGCAATTTCAAGGAGACGCCATGCTCGCGTTGTTGCTTCAACATCGGGAACCGGACTGGTCGATATGGGTGGACACGCATCACGACCTGCTCTGGTGGCTGTTTATCGGCTTGGTCGCGGGATGGCTCGCGGGAAAAATTGCGCGCGGCCGCGGCTTCGGCTGTATCACGGATATCGTGTTGGGCCTGATCGGCTCTTTTCTGGGCGGCTGGATTTTCAGGAAGCTGGGCATATTCGGCGGCGGCTTTTTGTACTCGCTCGCCGCCGCCACGCTGGGCGCCGTCATTCTTGTCGCCATCGCGCATCTTTTCTCAAGCGATTCGCAGAGCTAAATCTTTTGCGGCCGCGGCGGCCAATCACACGTCACCAGTCACCTCCCTGTGATACGATTCTTGTTTGCGTCTCGGAGATGACGCTTCATTGAGCAAGTCCACGCAATCCCTCACGGCAATTCCCCTCGGCGGTCTCGGCGAATTCGGCATGAACATGATGGTCCTGCGGCTTGGCGAGGACATCATCGTCATCGACGCGGGCATGATGTTCCCCGAATCCGAGTTGCTAGGAGTCGATCTCGTCATCCCCGACATTTCGTATCTGAAGCAAAACCGCGAAAAAGTCCGCGCCATCGTTCTCACGCATGGCCATGAAGATCACATCGGCGCGCTGCCGTATATTCTTCGCGACTTGAACGTGCCAGTATTCGGCACGCGGTTCACGCTGGCGCTGGTGAAAAAGCGCCTCGAAGAAGCCGGGCTGCTGGAGTCCACCAAACTGCGCGAAGTTTTGCCCGGACGGCTAGTGGAAATCGGACCCTTCGAGATTGAATTTATTTCTGTGACGCACAGCACCATCGATTGCGTGGCGCTCGCGGTGCGCACTCCGCTCGGCGTGATCATCCACACCGGCGATTTCAAAATCGACCAGACCCCCGTGGGCGGCGCTCCGTTTGACCTGCACACTTTCGCAAAATATGGCAGTGAAGGCGTGCTGGCGCTGTTCTCCGATTCCACGAACGTCGAGCGGCCCGGATTTACGCCGTCGGAGCGCGCCATTGTGCCGCGCATCGAAGAGCTTTGCCGCTCCGCGCCAAAGCGTGTGATCCTCTCCTGCTTTGCTTCCTCGATTCACCGCATTCAACAGGTGATCGACATTGCTTCGCGCGTCGGCCGCAAAGTCGCCTTCGTCGGGCGCAGCATGGTCGACAACGTGGAAATCGCGCATTCGCTCGAATGTCTGCGCATTCCCGACGGCATGGTGGTGCGCCCGCAGGATATTCGCGGATTCGATCCCAAGCGCATCGTGATTTTGGCCAGCGGCAGCCAGGCCGAGCCGATGTCCTCGCTTTCGCGCATCGCCGTAGACAATCACCGCTTTGTTTCCGTCGATGAAAACGACAGCGTGATTCTTTCCGCGCGCATCATTCCGGGCAATGAAAAAGCAATTTTCCGCATGCTGGACCACATGTTCCGGCGCCGCGCGCTGGTCTATTACGACAATTCCGCAGGCACGATTCACGTTTCCGGCCACGCCAGCCAGGAAGAACAAAAACTTTTGTTGCAGCTCGTGAAGCCGAAATATTTCATTCCCGTGCACGGCGAATACCGCCATCTTTTCCGCCACGCCGCGCTGGCGCATCAGCTCGGATGCGTGTCCGGCGAAATCCTGCTCCTCGAAAACGGCAAGGCCATCGAATTCACAGAGGACGGCGCGTACCGCCGCGATCCGGTCACAGCGGGACGCGTTTGCGTCGATTCCGGCTCGCTCGAGGAAATCGAAGAGGTCGTGATCCGCGACCGCAAGCATCTTTCCGAGGACGGCGTGGTGGTCTCCATCATCGCCATCGACAAGCACACCGGAAAGATGGAGTCGCATCCCGAAATCGTGACGCGCGGATTGATGAGCGACAACGGCCAGGAATTGATCGCCGGAGCGCGCCAGGTCATCATGAAAACGGTCGAAGAATCCAACGCCGAGGAAAAATCGGATTGGGGCGTCATTAAGGAAAAAATTCGCATCGACCTGAAAAAGTACATTAACAAGCACACGTCCAAGCGGCCGCTGATTCTGCCCGTCATTCTGGAAGTCTGACGATTCGCGCGGCGCCCGCGAACGTCCCGTTCGCTCCGTAAAATATTTACAATACACAACTTCTTTTTCCCTCCAAGAATCATATCCACGCAATCGCCTTCTGCCGCGTGCGATTGCCGGTAGCAAGGACTGCGAATCCTCGCTACAATTTAGCGGTTCAGGAGAGCGCCTTGTCTTCGCCGTCCGTGCCAACCCAGGAAAAAGGCGTTTCCCGCGCCACTTTCGCGTTTATCCTCGTCACCGTTGCGTTTGACATGGTTGCTTTCGGCATTATCGCGCCGGTGCTGCCCGATCTGGTGCGGTCGTTCGAGGGCGGCGACTTTGCACGCGCGTCTGTAGTGACCGGGTATTTCGCTTTCGCATGGGCCACCATGCAGTTTATTTTTTCTCCGATTCTGGGCGCCTGGTCCGATCGCTTTGGCCGGCGCCTGGTCATTCTGCTCTCCTGTTTTGGCTTGGGCGCCGACTACATCTTCATGGCCCTGGCGCCGTCGCTGCGATGGCTTCTAGTGGGCCGCATCATTTCCGGCATCACCACGTCCAACATTTCCACGGCGTTTGCTTACATCACCGATGTGACCACGCCGGAAAAACGGGCCAAGGCGTTCGGAATGATCAGCGCGGCGTTCGGCCTCGGCTTCGTGATTGGCCCCGCCGTGGGCGGGTACCTAGGAAACATCAATTTACGTTTTCCTTTCTGGGCGGCGGCCGGACTTAGCCTGGCCAACGCCCTATATGGCTATTTCATCCTGCCCGAATCGCTGCCGAAAGAGCGGCGGGCCAAATCCGCGTGGCAAATGGCCAACCCGCTGGGCTCGCTGAAACTACTCCGCTCGCATGTGGAGCTGGCGGGCTTGTCCGTGGTTATAACGCTCTTGTATCTCGCGCAAATTTCTCTTCCTTCCATGTGGGCCTTGTATACCGAATACCGGTATGCCTGGAGCCGCCGGGACGTGGGGCTTTCGCTGACGCTTGTGGGCGTTTGTTCGGCCATAGTTTCTGGGGCGCTGGTGGGGCCTTTTGTAAAACGTTTCGGCGAACGCCGCAGCCTGATTGCGGGTTTGTGCTTTGGCTGCGTGGGGTTCGCGGGTTTTGCGCTCGCGCCGCGCGGCTGGATTCTGCTCGGGGTACTTCCGTTCGTCGCCCTGTGGGGCGTTTCTGGTCCTGCCATACAGTCGCTGATGTCGCGGCACGTTGATCCCACATCGCAGGGCAAGCTGCAGGGCGCGATCAACTCGCTGCGAGCCATAACTGGGATGATCGGGCCCGTACTCTTCACGCAAGCGTTCACGCTGGCCATTTCTCCGGAGGTCGGCTTGCATCTCCCTGGTGCGCCGTATTTCCTGGCGGCGCTGTTGCTGCTCTCGAGTTTGCTGCTCGCGGTATATGTGACGCGCGCCCGAGTAGTGGGCCAGCCAGCCTCCGAAGCCGTTCCTTCCTCCACGCTGGATAGTTGACGTACCTCCCGGAGGGGCCCTACCCCCCCACCCCCACATACTTGCAGAAGAGTGCGCAAGTGATTGAAAACAAAAGGGGGAATTTTGCGATTTGGTGAAGATCGCTGCAAAAAAGGCGCAAGGATTAACTAGGACGCAGCAATGCTGCTCCCTACAAAGTGCAAGCTGAGACTTTTTCGGCCGAGTGCCAAGTTGCGAGGTCGGGCTCTATTCGTCGTCGGAGTCTTCTGGTTTGCCAAGGCCGCCGCGGGCGAGGAGTCTGCGCAGGCCTGCTTCCCCGCTGGCGCCGCGCTGGTGAGCGGCGACGAAGCCGTCGCGGTCGATGACCACGTAAACGGGGTAGACATTGGCCTGGTACATGGCGGCCAGGTTGGTGTCTTCCATCATGACGATTTTGGAGGTTCGTGGATGCTCGTCGAGGTACCTTTTGACGGTTTTCTTCGATTCTCCGACGTTTATGGCAAGAACGAGCAGACCTTTGTCGCTGAACTCGTGATTGAGCTTGTCCACGATGGAGGCTTCCTGGACGCAATAGCCGCACCAGGTGGTCCAAAAGTCGAGCAGGACGACTCTTCCTTTGATGGAGTCATTGGTGAATTTCTCGCCTTCGGTGGTTTTGGCGTTGAAGCGGGGAGCGGGTTCCTTGTCAATTGAGGCGGCTGACAAGCTGAGTGCGGCGAGGATCAAGGCGCCGGAAAGTGTGGACCGCAACAGGGTGATGCG
>Ga0210410_10003562_pt1 | contig 13759 bp, 8 predicted proteins | sample IncBWC4MmetaG_FD_161058 | JGI IMG/M metagenome (GOLD analysis project Ga0210410, IMG submission 161058) | Forest soil microbial communities from Barre Woods Harvard Forest LTER site, Petersham, Massachusetts, United States - Inc-BW-C-4-M | ecosystem: Environmental > Terrestrial > Soil >... | reverse complement strand
CCCATAAAAAATCTTCCCATCCGCCGGAAACTGCAATATCTCCACAGCGCTCAATCCGTAACCCCGGGCCCGCTCCGCCACCACCTCCGCCGCCGCATGAAACCCCTGCGACCCCCTCTGCCGGTGAAAGGTCGCTAGCACCTCCAAATTCCTCTTCGCCGTCTCACCACTCAACTCGTTCGCCAGCACAGCCACATCCTTCTCCGGCAAAAGCGGCGGCTTCTGGGCCCGCGCCGTACCCGCCGACAATCCGCCCGCGACCATCGCCAGCACCACTCGGAATCGCATACCTGCCTCCGCGTCTCGCCCAGACTAGCTTTTCGACTTGTCCTGAGCGCAGCACAGCATAGGTCGAAACGCCAGGAAGCCACAATGCTCGCGCCATGTTCCTTTGCGACGCCCTCATACCTCGCAACCAGGAGTCACCAATCGTTCAACGAATTTTTACCGCGGCGTCTTAAACGTTCCGGTCTAGTAAAGCAGCATGGGGTGTCGGCACTTGGCAAGCCTTCCGGAGGCACCCGAAGCTGCATCTCCGGAACTACACTCGCTCTGCCCACACCACGACAAAACCAGACCGCCCCGCGGTCAAACTCAAGGGAGTACCGATGATCCGATCGCCCAGAAGTATCCGAGCGCTCCGGTTTCTGCCTTTAGCGCTCCTGCTGTTCCGACCAAAACCCACTCTCGCCGACGGTGATGTGCACAACGTCAAGCACGTCATCGTGATCATGCAAGAGAACCACTCCTTCGACAATTACTTCGGCGCGCTCGCCTATGCCCCAGGCAGCCCCTACCACCACGAACTAGGCGGCTGCCCGAAAGACGACCACAACTGCGTCGACGGCCTAACCTGCAAAACCGACAAAGCCGGCAACATCACCTGCTTCAACTCCAACCTCGACGACGACGGCAGTACCGTCTTTTCCTTCCACGACAGCCGCCGCTGCGCCGGCCCCGACCTTGATCATTCCTGGTTCCAGACCCACGAAGAGGTCAACTTCCTCCATCCCATGGACACCCTTCACAACCCCAAAAGCGATGGCTTCGTCCGCGTAAACGACATAACCGAGCAACACGACAACGGCGTTGAAACCGCAACCGACGATCAAACCATGGGCTTCTACACGCAAGCCGACATTCCCTTCTATTATGATCTAGCCCAAAAGTTCGCCGTCGGCGATCGCTACTTCGCCGCAGTCCTCGGCCCCACCTTCCCGAATCGCTCCTATCTGCTGGCCGCCACCTCCTTCGGGCATTTGACCACCAGCGATACCTTCCCCCCTCCCGGCGGCTACAAGCCCATCACCGGAACCATCTTCGACCTGCTCGACAAGAACAACATCACCTGGGCAGATTACTTCCAAGATGCTCCACAAGGCGGCAGCTTCCGCCAATTCGGCGGACCCCTGAGCGATCCGCATTTCCTCCCTCTAACCGTGTTCCTGGCAGAAGCCTCGGGGACAACGGGCGTGCCCCCGCTTCCCGAAGTCATTTTCATCGACCCGAATTTTGGCCTGGCCGGCCGCAAGTTTGAAAATGACGAGCATCCGCCCACGGACATCGAGCGCGGAGAAGCCTATGTTTCCCAAGTCCTCAATACCATTCGCAACGGTCCCTACTGGAAGGACTCCGTGATCTTCTTCACCTACGACGAACACGGCGGCTACTACGATCACGTGGCCTCGCCGCGCGTCGCCCAGGGCCACCAAAGAACCCCCGACGGCATTTCGCCAGGGCAATGCGCCGATCTTTCGGACGTCCCCGCCAGCCTCGAACCGGGCGCCGGCGCCGAGTGCGCGCAAAACCCCCTGAGCAAGGCCGACACAACCGTCAAGGACGCCGAAGAGCTCTGCCCCGACCTCGCCGCCAATCCTACCGGTCCGTACCCGGAACGCTGCCCCTCCTTCGACCAGCTCGGCTTGCGCGTCCCCTTCCTAGCCATCTCGGCCTTTTCCAAGCCGCACTACGTTTCGCACACCACCGCCAGCCACACCTCACTCTTAGCCTTCATCGAAAGCCGCTTCCTGAGTGTCGCAAATGACCCAGACGATGACGGGGACAGGGACGGCGATGATGACCGCGGCCAAAGCACCCCCCATCAGCACTTGACCAAACGCGACCAACACGCCAACTCGCTTGAAGAGCTGTTCGACTTCGACCGCTCTCCATCCCTCCACACCACGCTTAGCCAAGCCGCGCCGCCCACCGTGGACTGCACCCCCAACTAACCCTTTCCGACCATAAACCAAAAGCGCGGCTGGCACATGGACGCCAGTCGCGCTTTTTTTTCCGGCACTCTAAAGCCTCTGGTAGGGGCACGGCACTGCTGGGCCCCTACCACTGGGCTCTTCCAACCGCACATTCCTCACTCGAACTCCAGCACCACAATCTCCGGATTCGATCCCAACCGCAGTGGCGGTCCCCAAGTCCCCGCTCCGCTCGACGTGAACACCTGCATCTTCCCAATCCGGCTTAACCCGTACACAAACTGCCTGTAAATCCGCCGCGCCATCCAGCTCCAGGGAATAAACTGCCCAACGTGGGTATGCCCGGATAGCTGCAAAGAAACCCCCGCCGCCTCCGCCACCTCCGGATGATCAGGAGCATGTGTCAGCAAAATGCTCGCCCGTCGACGATCCACGCCGATACCCTGCAACACGGAAGCCAAGTGTCCGTCGTGCGCCGCGTGGCGGTAAGGCACTCCAATAATCTGCAAACCGTCCGCTTCCACTTTCTCGTTGCTGAGCACGCGCACCCCGGCGGAGGCAACCGCGCGCAAATATTTGCTGTCGTCCCCAAACTGCTCGTGATTCCCCGCCACAAAATACACCCCCTGCGGCGCTGTCAACTCGCGCAACGGCTTCGCCGCTCGCCCGGCATCGATCGCCGTCCCGTCATACAAATCGCCCGCAATAAAAATTGCGTCCGGCTCTTCCTTCAGAATCTTCGCCACCATGCGCCGCAGAAAACTCCCATTCCTCACGTGCCCCAGATGGACGTCGCTGATAAGCGCCGCCTTTCTTCCCCGCCAGGCCTCCGGCAGATTCGCCAACTGCACGGTAATTCGCGTGATGCGCGTCCAACTCGCGTTGAAAACGCCGTACACCCCCACAAGCAGCGCCACGCCAAACAGGATCTCGACGATCCGATGGAAGTTCAAATGCAAACCGGCCAGCCGGCCAACTCCGATAACAACCCAGGAAGAGACGGCCGCAAGAAACAGAAAACTGAGCAAACCCAGCCAAACGGCCGCCGCGCGGTAGAACAAGCGCAGCAGCGCGCTGGTATAACGAAACGCCAGCAGCGAAGCCGCAAGAAAGCTGATCGACAAGATGCCGAGACTCCATTTGAGCCAAAGCGGGCCGCTGGCGGCCGTTCCCGCCGCTGACAAAGTCCACGTCTCATAAAGCAGAAAATGCGTCAAAAAGAGCACCGTCTGGATCACCACAATGAAACCAAGTAAACCCGCTCGAATTCGCATACCCTATTAGATTCCCCAACCCGCCATTCGTATGCATCGTATTGGGCCGTGTCCCGAGGATCCTTTGCACCTGGCAACCCCGTGTGGCGCAAGGCGGAGTCCCGGGGGCCCGGCGGCTTTGGCAAGAGAATCTTCGACGTTCTGTAAACTTTTTCAAAAGAACTCCGTCTAAGTTTCGGACACGTATAGAATGGGGCTGGCCTTTACCGCAGCGCTCGGCGGACGGACTCCCGCGAGGGGACGGATCATGAAAAAAGCTCTTCTCCTGCTTCTTTTATTCAGCGCGCATCCTTTGCTCGCGCAAACGGCCCCCGAAGGCATCTGGCAGGGCTATGACGGCGAGTGGCGCCATGTCACCGAGCAACTGATCGCTCTCGCCGAAGCTACTCCCGAGGAGAAATTCTCCTGGCGTCCCGCGCCGGGTGTGCGTTCCACCAGCGAAGTCTACATGCACATCGCCGAGGCCAATTTCTACTTGCTCAGCGTGACCGGCCCCAAGATGCCCAGCGACATGAAAGAAGGAATGGAAAAAACGGTCACGGCAAAGGCCGATGTCATTAGCTGGCTTAAGCGATCTTTGGACGCCGTGAGGCAAGCCCATCTCGCGGTAACGCCGAAAGATCTACAGCGCAAAGTTCACATCGCCGATCGCGACGCCGCCGTCGACGGGATGTACTTGCGCATCATCGTTCACGCCAACGAGCACATGGGACAGCTCATCGCCTACGCCCGCATGACTGGCGTCGTCCCGCCCTGGTCAAATAGCTAGTAGGAATAAATCAGCTTTGTGGTGCAGGGCGGAAGCCGGCGAACGCACGCGCTCGCCGGTCGCCCGTTTTTTTCTTTCAGCGATTCTTGGACTCGCTCAGAGCGAGCACGGCGTAAGCTGTCGCCGCATCTTTCATGAACCGCGCGGTGTCCGGACTGATGTGATGTTCCTCGTTGTTGTTTAAGGAGGAGGCCAGCCAGAAGCCATCCGTTTTGTTCTGATGATTCGCCAGCCACACAAGCCCCTGCTTCAACTGTGTATTTTCCCGGGAAATCCCCGCTTGTTCGAGGGCAAATGCCATCAACCCCGTCGCATACCCATCGCTCTGCGTGTCCTGCGGCGTTCCATCGTGTCGCTTCCAGTCCCCCGCCATCGAAGCGAGACTCCACCCTCCGTCCGCCTGTTGCTTGCCGAGCGCCTCGTTGATGAGTGCCTTTTGGCGTTCCGGATCGAGCAGTTCTGGCAGTCTCGCCGCCGCCCACAACAACACAACTCGATTGCTCAAAGTCTCTGCCGCGTATTCACGGTTCAAGTATTCGCGCAGCATCTTCAGATTCTTTTGGATTTCTGGCCTTCGACGGTAATTCTCTGTAGCTGTTCCGACGGCAATCGCCGCCAGTGTCGCTCCGTAGTAGTCCGAGTCGTCCGCCTCCCACGGCTCATTCTTGAATCTCAGCCACAGCCAGGCCCCCTTTTTGTCGCCCGTGGTCTGCTGCTCGGCCCACATATTCTCGAACGCCCTTCGCGTGTCGTCACTCAAATGGCCGCGCTCGCCACCTTTGCGTGTGTCGTTGCCTCTAGCGCCGCTCTCGTCCGTAGTCGCAGCATTACTTCGATCATTGCTCGCCAAGATCAGCGCATTCAAAACCGATTCCGTCCCTCGAGATTCGACGCTCTTGTACACCCCGCGATCCGCGTCCGTGTAAAACGGCGCCACTTCGGTCCAAAGCCGCACGCGCTTCCTTACATTGTCCAGCAGTTTTCGTTCGTTCGCCGAAGGCCCCTGTTCCGCAAGCGCCGCACGAAGCGCCGGCCGCGACATCGCATAGGGCACCGCCGTATGGCACGACACACAAAAAGTTTCGTGGTCCCGCGCGGCCCGCGGCCATCCCATCCACCACCCGGCCCTCTGATCCAGGTAAGCCGCAGCAGCCTTCTGATCCCACGAGTTTGCAGTCTTACTTTCCGGCGGATGGAGGTAAGCAGCCGCGGACCGCGGCTCCCCAAAGTGGGCAGCCCGAGTCTCCGGGCGCCCACACACCGCAACGCTTCCCGCCACCAGACAGGCCGCTAAAGCAATGATTCGCCCCATCGCGGGCCTCCTTTCCCCCTCATGCTCGACAAAACCCGCGCGGCCCTCGCTGCGTACGGGCGGAACTTGCCTGTCCTGAGGCTTCTCGCTCGACCCTGGCTGAAGGAGGTTCGAGAGGCCTCGCTCAACGTGAGAGGTTACCACGGACTTCGCATGGCCCAGGCGCCCAATCCTTATTCGTTCGAGAAATCCAGGACCGCCATCCTGTTGTCTTTGGTTAGCTGAACCGACAGGAAAAGCTCCGTTCGCTCGTAATTTGCACGGTAGGTATAAGCACGGTTCTCTCCCTCCTGTCCTCGCTTGATTAGCTCCAAGGATTTTAAGACACCCAGTTCCTTCAAGTAGTCGCGCACCCCCTGAATGGTCTCTGGAAAGAGCTTGCCTCGCAGCTCGGGAGTGAATCGATCCGGATCAGCTTTCCCGTCGACAATCTCTTGGAGCAAATCTCGCACCAGTATAGCGGTCTGCGGCTCTTTCTCTTCTATGGCGTTCAGCTCGACCGGCGCCAGCGCTGGAACATACATACCCGCCACTCTGTGCGCAATCTTGCCCGGCTGCGCATGGCCGGCATCCAGATTGGTCAGCACCACGATGGTAAGTTTGTCGTCCACATATCTCGCGATATGAGCGGTAAATCCCTGCCAGGCGCCGCTATGTTCCATGACCTTGTGGCCGTTGACTTGCTTGATGCCCCATGCAAAACCGTAGTTCGCCTTATTTGGCCGCCCGTTATTGAGTTTCATCACCGTCCACATCTGTTCGAAGCTCGACCGTTTCAGCAGTTTTTCGGTGTACAGTGCCGCGTCCCATTTTTCCAAATCTAGAACGGTAAAGTAGAGCGTCCCATCCGCGGTGGAATTAAATGTCGGGGAAACCCATTCCTGGTTTTTCAACTGCCCCTTGACCAGTTCATAGCCTGCCGCTCGGTGAGGAATGATGTCCCTGTCGCTGATGATCCGCGTCGCGGTCATTCCCAGCGGCTTGAAGATCCGCTCCTCGAGGTAGTCGCCGTAGAATTTTCCCGTCACTTTGTGAATTAATATCCCCAGCAAAACATAATTTGTATTCCGGTAGCTCCAGTCTTCTCCCGGCTGGAAGTCCATGGGCATCGCCGAGATTCTTTTGTAGAGCTCGTCCTCATTCATATCCAGCCGGAGGTAGAATGGTCCGTCGGGCTTAGTGCGCGCTGCGTTCTCGTATTCGCCAAGTCCGGACGTATGGCTGAGCAGATTTCGAATCTTAATGTTTTTCCACAAATCGGGGGCGTCCGGAAAATATTTCTGAACGGGATCGTCAAGCCCGACTTTTCCTTCCTCCACGAGCATCATGACCGCCGTCGCTGCAAACTGTTTCCCCACCGACCCGGATTGAAAAACGGTATCCGCTTTTGCCGGTACGTCCCACTCCAGGTTCGCCAAGCCGTACCCTTCCGCCTTGACGATCATCCCGTCTCGGTACACTCCCAGCGCCAGCCCAGGAATCCCCTCCCTCGCGATCTCTCCTCGCACATAAGCATCCACCTTCATGCCCGGATCGGCCGGAGAGGATGACGTGCCCGCCGCCAGCAATGTCGCGCAAAGCAAAACTACGCTACCCTTCTTGAGCGGTTCTCTCATGTGGCCTCGTCCTTTCTCGCCCATTCGACGGCAGCATCCATCGAATGCGTGCGTCTAGTAGCCCGACCAGGGCTTGTACCGGAATTGCGGACTGCAGGAAAGGCCCCGGCTGGGTCACCTTGCCGCATGGCGCACAGCTTGCGACTACGCGGCAGTTGCGTACTGTATGTCTTCTTTCTAAACACCCAGAGCGTGCCTCTCTGTTGGCTCCCGATCTCCGGTCTCTGATTCGAGCGCATGATACCACGCGGATAATTTCCCCCAGCGCTCGCCTTCTCTCTTTGCGGTTTTTCTTCGCGCGCCGGGTCCTTCCGTCCCCCGAATCCTTCTGCCGGGCAGGCAACATCCCCAATCCAGGCGCACTCCGTGCGGCTTGGTTTTTGCCTTTGCCGGAGTACTCATCCGTTACCAGCGTTGGCAAAGCTCGGTTTAGCTCTTTCGACAAACCAAAAAAGGGCGCACACTACTCCTGAGGGCCATCACATGCTGGCAGTTTCTGGTGTCTGGAAGAAAAAACGCGACGACTTGAAAGCCAAACGTAACTCGCTTTTCGAAAAATATGCAAAGCATCCCGAGGAATTTCATCTGGCTCTCGAGATCAAAAAGATCGACGACGAAATTGCCGATTGCACCCAACAGGTGGAGCACGAAAGACGCTCCGAGCGTTCCGCCGCATCCCCCAGAAAACTCCACACAGCTCCGAAGTAAGAAACGAAAATAGCCGCTCCACCGTTTCTTTTCAGGCGTTCTTCGAACGGCAACTCTAGGATTACGCTTTGTCCACGCTCCGCCCGGTGAACAGCGCCGTGCTGGGCCCTAGAAGGTAAGAGGGTACGCGCCCGCCGCCCGTCACAAAGGTCAGAGCGACTGCAGAAAAGTGAGCAGAGCTTTCTTTTCGGCGGGCGCTAATTTTTCAAATTCTTCGGTGACGTGGGATGCTTCGCCACGGTGGCGGGCGATGGCATCGGTGAAGGTGACGGAAGCCCCATCGTGCATGAGCCGAGAGTGCAGCCGCACGCCCCAGAGCGGAGCGGTGCGGATCTTGTTGGCGGTGCTCTGGAATTTGGGGAATGTTGATTTTTGCATGTCCGGATGCTCTGCAATTCTTCTGCCGTAGTGCTCGGGAATGGCCTGCACGATGCCGTCGCCGGTGCCAACGTTGTGGAGCAAGAAGTCCCCATAGGGATGGAACGTTTTATCCCCGAGCGCGGGAGGTATGGTGAAGTTGCCGCCGTTGATGACGGTTCCAGCGGGGGCCGTGGTGAGCGTTGCGACATGGCAGTTGGCGCAGCCAATTTTGTCGAACAGCCCTTCGCCGTTTTTCGCTTCAGCCGTTTGTGAGAGCGTGACATCGCGCGCCGGCGCTTCCGAGGCGCGCATAAATCGCGCGAAGTGGTCGATGTCAGAGAGACCGTCAGTTCCGGGCGTATCGTTAGGTTCGCTTGCGGCATTGCACAGATTGGTGACTTCGTCGGGTTGCAGGCGATTGGTGATGCCCATTTCGTTGAGATAGGCGTCGGCGGAGAAAGAGAGCAGGCTGGCATGCTGATCTTTCCAGCCGAAGCGCCCAACGCTGGTCTTCCCCGGTACTTCCACGATGGGAACGTAAAGGGCTTGGCCACAAATTTTGCCCCGGTTCTTCTTGCACTGGTCTTTTGAAAGGTCGAGAAGAGTTTGGTCCGAAAGGGCTTCGACGAAACCGTCACCCAGAACATTTAGAGAAACGCGGAACGTGCGGATTTTCTCGGAGTCCGGCACGCGCTCCTGAATTTCCGTGTTAGGAAAAGCGCCGCTGGGGCAGATGGCCCGGTCGTTGACCAAAGAGCGGCCTTTGATAATTTCAGCCCCGTGGTTGATGGGAATCTCCGGATTTTGAAACACTCCGTTGTCATCGTTGTGTCCGATGCGCAATTCGGTTACCTGGCTGGAGCCCCCAGAGGTGGGATTCTGGTGGCACTCGCGGCAGGATTGTGCGTTGTACAGCGGGCCGAGCCCGTCGGTGAGGGCCTCGACTTCATCGAATTTCACTTGATCGGCGGTGTGCGTGGCGGCGTCAACCAAGCCATTGCTCTTGTTGTCGAAGCCGGTCGGAGCGTCGGAGAGCGCCGGTGCGAACGAGAGAAGCCCTAATGACAAGAAAACAGACATACCGGTAAGCAGCTTCATGGGGACCTCGCGGGTGGCTGGTTGCGGGGGAATGTACTCCTCCCATGGAAGAAAGCCAAGTAAAAAAATGGATAAGAAAACGGAAGAATCTTATCCTCGAGGCGTGCTAGACCGGGCGGCGGATGCCGAGTTTGCGCATGCGCGCCTGCAGCGTGGTGCGCTTCATGCCAAGGATAACGGCAGCGCCTTTGGCACCAGCGACGCGCCACTCGGTTTGGCGGAGCGCGCGCAGAATGTGTTGGCGCTCGGCGTCTTCGAGCGTGGAAATCGAGGGAGGAGAGGATGGCAAGGATGTTAACGAGGTAGAAGACAAAGAGGAGTCTGCGCCAGACTCAGCTGCAGAAGCGACAGGTTTCAGTTCGGAGATGGGTACGCGGAGTTCTTTGCCGGGAGAGAGCAGCACGGCGCGCTCCATGAAATTTTCGAGCTCCCGAATATTGCCAGGCCACGAATAGCTGGAGAGAGCGTCCATGGCCTCGGCGGGAATGTATGCGACAGCTTTGTTGAGGCTGCGGCTGAACTTCTGGACGAAATAACGGACCAGGTGGGGGACGTCTTCGGAGCGCTCGCGGAGGGCCGGGATGTGAATGGGAAAAACGTTAAGGCGGTAAAAGAGATCGCTGCGGAAGGTGCGCTCGGCGACGAGCTTGGAGAGATCGCTATTCGTGGCGGCGACGATCCGTACGTCGACGCGCTGCGTTCGATTACTTCCGAGGCGTTCGAACTCCTGCTCCTGCAGCACGCGAAGCAGTTTGGGTTGCAGATCGAGAGGCAGGTCGGCGATTTCATCGAGGAATAGTGTGCCGCGATCGGCAAGCTCGAAGCGCCCGATTTTTTGCGTGAGCGCGCCGGTGAAGGCGCCGCGCTCGTGGCCGAAGAGCTCGGATTCGAGAAGACCGCCGGGGATGGCAGCGCAATTGATTTTGACGAAAGTGCGCTCGCGTCGCGGGCTAAGATTGTGAATGGCGCGGGCGATGAGCTCCTTACCCGTGCCGGTTTCGCCGGTGATGAGAACGGCGGTGCCGGCAGCAGCCACGACTTCGACCTGCGCGAGTGTGCGCTTGAGCGCCGGGCTGTCACCGACGATTTCTTCAAAATTGAATTCACTGCGAATTTCTTCCTCGAGATAGAGCTTTTCTTTGGCGAGCGTGTCCTTTAGCGCATCAATTTGTTTGAAGGCCAGGGCGTTCTCCACGGCAATGGCGATTTGCGCGGAGACTTGTTGCAGGAGTTCGACGTCCTGGTGCGGGAAAGCGTCCGCGCGGCGGCTCGCCAGGTTGAGCGTACCGAGAGTGCGCCCCTGAGTGATGAGTGGAACGCAGCAAATGGTCTCGACACCATCGGCGCGGAGCGCCCGAATAATTTCATTGGGGAAGCGGTCGAGCTCGGCGCCGCGGGCGAGGAGCGGCTGCGCTGTTGTAAAGCACAAACCGGAAGGCGTGGTATCAAGAGGGACGGTGACTTCCTGTTCGAAGAGGCCGGGGCGGCTGGAAAAATCGAGCGCGTGAATTTTCAGGAGCCCGGAAGCAGAATCGCGAAGAGCGAGGCTGGTGTAATCATGATGAATGACTTTTTCAAGAGAAGTGACGATACCGCGGAAAAGCTCAGGGAGCTCGCGAGTCGACACCAGCACGTTGTTCACGTCGAGAAGCACCTGGAGCCGATCGCGCTCGCGGGCAAGCTGACTTTGATACGCCTGGGAGGTCTGGAAATTCAGCGCGTTATCCACGGCCACCGCAACCTGGCTGGCCGCGCGCTGCATGAATTGCACCTCGGTCTCCGTGATGCCCTGAGGAACAAGGCGGCCGAAACCCATGGCACCCAGCCGGCGCTGCGCGGTGGTGAGCGGAACCATCGCCAAAGAGCGAACCCCGACTTCGCGCAGCCGCTGCAGAAAATCCGGGAATCGGTGATCCTCTTCCGTGTCGCTGACGACAAAAGGCTGCTGCGATTGCCAGACCCAGCCAGAAGGATGACCGTCCATCGGCGTTTCGCTGCCGGTCTTGGCAGGAGTGGGGAGCCGCGTCTCCAGAATGTGGAGGCGCATGACGTTGCGCTCGGGGTCATGAAGCACAAGTGTGAGGAAATCGAAGTCCACGACAGAATGCAGTCTCTCAGCGAGGTCGTGAAAAAGTGCGGCCAGGTCGCGATGCTGCGCGATGGATTCAGCCACTTCGAGCAAAGCTTCGAGCTGACGCCGCGAATGTTCGAGCGGCGCTGGGGCCGTTAGTTCGGGCGGGGAGATGGCGCGATCCGCCATAGAAATCAGAATAGCACCCGGCTTGCCAGAGGCTCAACACCGGGCAACAAGAGTTACCGAGGAGTAGCGCATCCGTCTCTGCTCCATGCCTTAGCGGGAGAGTTCCGTTATGACCCTGGTTCTGCGGAGTTTTTGACCGAACGGCTTATCGTTAGGAACGACCGGCCAGCGCCTTCAGAGGGGCGGAGGCTGGACGTTGGTGTATTCATAGCGGGAGGAGTGGTGTTTCTTGTTACCAGCTCCGGCGTCCAGGCCGAACTCGTGGCGCAGTGGCAGTCCCCCGCCCTGGGAAATCCATATCCGCGCCAGCGCCATCTTTTTCTGGCCCGAGCTCAACTGCCGCGGCGTGCAGTCCCATGAGCTGTATGTATCATTGGGCACAGCTGGGTGTGACCTGGAACCCCCTGCGGGAGTAAACTCCGTTGCCAGTGTCGGATACTTCTTCCATTGTCGGCCGCACGATCTCCCATTTCACCGTCCTTGAAAAACTCGGCGGCGGAGGCATGGGCGTCGTCTATAAAGCCGAGGACACGCGGCTTGGCCGCCATGTTGCCCTGAAATTTCTTCCCGAAGACATTTCCCAGGACCCGCTGGCCATCGAACGGTTCCGTCGCGAAGCGCGCGCGGCCTCCTCGTTGAATCATCCGAACATCTGCACGATTTACGATATCGAGGAATTTGAAGAGCGCCCGTTTATCGCCATGGAGCTGCTCGAGGGCCAGACGCTGAAGCGGCGCATCGCGAAGAAGTCCGTTGAGGTAGCGGAGCTTGTGGACATCGGAATTCAGATCGCCGACGGGCTGGAAGCCGCGCATGCCAAGGGCATCGTGCACCGCGACATCAAGCCGGCCAACATTTTTCTGGTGGAGAGCGGGCCGGTGAAAATTCTGGACTTCGGCCTGGCCAAGTTTGCGGAGTACCGGCAGCCAGCGGGGGAATCCTCGGGCGAGTCGTCCATGCCGACACACAGACATGTCCTGGACGATGGGTTGATCACCAGTCCAGGCAGCTCCATTGGCACGGTTGCGTACATGTCGCCGGAGCAGGCGCGGGGCCAGGAGCTCGACGCGCGCACGGATTTGTTTTCGCTGGGCGTGGTCCTTTATGAGATGGCCACCGGCGCGGTGCCATTTGGCGGCTCGGCTATTGCTTTGATCTTTGATGGCATCCTGAATTCGTCAGCGGTTCCTGCCAGGAGGTTGAATTCGAATTTGCCGGTAGGTTTGGAAAACATTTTGGCAAAGGCACTGGAGAAAGATCTGAGTCTCCGTTACCAGACCGCCGCGGAGCTTCGGGCAGACCTGAAGAGGCTGAAACGAGATTTGGACTTGGGCCATTCGGGGGTTGCCGTTACGGTACCGGGCGCGCTAGAGGAGGTTCCTGAACGACATCCATCTGCTCGATGGCAGACCTGGATACTGGCGGGCGGCGCGCTCATCACCCTCGCGGTGATTCTTGGATACGTGCCGCCACGGCCAGTGGCCGCGCCACGGGTGCTGCGAACTGTCCAGCTCACCAACACCAATCGACCGAAATCAGGCGTAGTCACCGACGGTTCGCGGCTCTACTTCATCGAGGGGCAATCGAGCCTTTCCCAAACTTCGGTGACTGGCGGCGAGACATTTCCGGTACCAAATTCGCTGGAGGACACCGGTTTTTCCAACGTTTTCGATATTTCGCCCGACGGCTCCGTGCTTTTGATGAATACCGCGCGAGGAACTTCTCTCGACGGCCCGCTTTGGAGCGTGCCGGTGCCCGGCGGCTCCCCTCGACGATTGGGAAACCTTGAGGGCCACGCCGGAGCGTGGTCACCGGATGGGAAACAGATCGCTTATTGCAAGGGGAACGAGGTTTTCCTGGCGAAAAGCGATGGAGGCGAGCCCCGCCAGCTCTTGCCAGCGGCAGGAACTGCGAGCGATATCCGCTGGTCGCCCGACGGATCGATTTTGCGTTTTACGCTGAACGATCCCAAAACAAATAACCGCTCCATCTGGCAAGCTTCCGCGGACGGTCGGAATCTCCACCCCCTGCTTCCCGGTTGGAGTGATGCGCCCAACGAGTGCTGTGGCAAGTGGACGCCAGACGGAAAATATTTCCTTTTCCAGGCACGCCGCGATGCGACAGCCGACCTCTGGGCCCTGAACGAACACGG
>Ga0210410_10003561_pt1 | contig 13764 bp, 12 predicted proteins | sample IncBWC4MmetaG_FD_161058 | JGI IMG/M metagenome (GOLD analysis project Ga0210410, IMG submission 161058) | Forest soil microbial communities from Barre Woods Harvard Forest LTER site, Petersham, Massachusetts, United States - Inc-BW-C-4-M | ecosystem: Environmental > Terrestrial > Soil >... | reverse complement strand
CGGCACGGAAGCAGGGCGTGCAGGCAGTGAGCCGCATCGGCAACTGCGCTTCGTCGACGATGGATTCGCGCACGAGATTTGTGAGCGGCACTTCGGCGGTGGGGATGAGCCAGAGACGATCTTCAGTTGGAAATAACTTGAAGTACACTTCCTTCTGCTGTTTTTGCCATTCTGCATCAAACAAGCCAGATGAGTGCCCCGACATTTTAGCAAGTTCCGCCACCACGTCAGCACGCAAAAACTCATTCTCTGGAAGTTTTCTGTTTACGCTGAACTGATCCTCTGCGAACTTGGGTAATTGCGCAGTACCCTTCATCGCGTCCTCACGCACCAACAACGGCGGCGAGACTTCTGTGTAGTTGTGTGGCTCGCTGGTGTGCACGTCGAGCATGAATTGCCCGAGCGCACGTTCGAGCCGCGCGAGACCTTTTTTCAGAACAACAAAGCGCGCGCCGGACAATTTGGCTGCGGTTTCAAAATCCATTTGCGCGAGCGCTTCACCAAGCTCAAAGTGCTGCTTCGGAGCAAAGGTGTCTTCTGGTCCTAAATGCGGTTTTTGAACCCTGCCTTCGGACTGCCGCAGCCACTTCGCGAGTGTGCGTGGCGCAACACCGAATTTTCGAGCGACAGCCGCCTTACTGATTTTGCTAGATTGCGCTTCGTGAACAATTAGATCCCGGGCAGCCGAGGTTGTGCGCCTCCCCTTGCGTACAATTACAAACTCCCGCTTTGCCCCAAAACGATGATGCTCGACATTGTCATGCTCATTTTTGCCGTCGGGCACTTCATCGAGCGGCATATTAGGGATTTCGGCGAGTTTTGTTCTTAGTTCCTCACTGACTTTGTCAGAAACTTGCGCGGCAGCATCGGCTATGTCGCTCTTGAGCCTTGAGACCTCTTGCATTAACTGCGCAACGCGTGCCTCGTCGCCAGTTGCTTTTGCGATTCCAATCTCTTTAGATTTTCTGTTTCTTTCCTCCTGCCATTTTTGGGCTTGAGCAATATTCGCCAACCGATCCTTATCTAGCCGCTCAACTTCACTTGCAATTTGCTCCGCGTTGAGTCCGCGGCGCGCAAGTCCCCGCTTAAAGGCATCTTGGTTCTGGCGAATCCAACCGATGTCGTACATTAAGCGATCCTGTTTCGCGTCATGCCCGGCCTTGTGCCGGGCATCCCGACAATAGTGGCACGGCCGAGCGTTATGAACGAGATGGCCGGGACAAGCCCGGCCATGACGAATCACGAGGATGCGCGGGCACCATAATACGCGCCACTCACTCCGCGGGCTTGGCGGCGGCTGCCGCTTCGGAAGCAGCGCGCTCGGCCGCCGCGCGCTTCTCCACCCAGCGTACCGACCAGACCGAGCCCTCGTACAAAGCCACCAGCGGCAGCGCGAGCGACATCTGGCTCAACACATCGGGCGGGGTCAGCACCGCGGCGATGACAAAGGCTATGACGATGAAATAGCGCCGCTTCGATTTGAGCTGGTCGGAGGTGATGATGCCGACCCGGCCGAGCAGCGTCAGGATCACCGGGAGCTGAAAGGCGATGCCGAAGGCCAGCACGAGCTTCATCATCAACGACAGGTAGTCCTCGACCTTCGGCAGCAATTCGATTGTGGCCTGCCCTGGTCCGCCGAGCTGCTGCATGCCGAGCGAGAAGCGCGTGAGCATCGGCCAGACGACGAAATAGACGATGGACGCGCCCAGCACAAAGAAGATCGGCGTGGCGATGAGATACGGAAGAAAGGCATTGCGCTCGTTGCGGTACAGGCCGGGCGCGACGAACATATAGATCTGCCCGGCGATCACCGGGAAGGCGATGAAAGCCGCACCGAACATCGCAAGCTTGAGCTGCACGATGAAATATTCAAGGAGCCCGGTATAGATGAACTTGGAATTTTCCGGACCCGCCACCCACACATAGGGCCAGGTCAGCACGTTGTAGATCTGCTTGGCGAAGAAGAAACAGACCACGGCCGCAAGCGCGAACGCGGCGACCGCCTTGATCAGCCGGCTGCGCAGCTCGATCAGGTGATCCATCAGAGGCGCCTTGGTCGCCTCGATGGCCTTCTCTTCGTCCTCGCGGCTCATTCGCCAGGTCCTGCAGTCTGACGTCCCGCTGTCTCACGTGCCTCCGGGTCATTCCCCGTCGTGTCGGGCTTCGACACATTCGCGACTGCCTCCGGCACGACCGGAGCGATCGCGGCTGCGACGACGGCGGCCTCGCGCGAATAATCGGTCGCAGGCGCGGTGGCCGCAGGCTCGGCCGGCGCCGCCAACTCCGCGACAGCTTCAGACGCGACCGGGCCAGTCGCCGCGGCCGTCGCATCGGTCAATGCCGGCGTCTCGGATTGTGCTGTCGCCGTTTCTGCCGCGCTCTCGGCCGGCTTTTCCAGCGACGACTGAATGTCCTTGCCTGCCGCCTCGACGTCGGCGCGGACATCCTTGAGCGGGTCGTAGCTCTTGATGTCGTGCGCGATATCGTCGACCTGCTTCTTGAGGTCGGCCATTTCGGCTTCGCGCATGGCTTCCTGGAACTGATTTTGGAAGTCCGCGGCCATGCTGCGTATCCGCCGCGTCCACTGCCCGAGCGTACGCAGAACGGCCGGCAGCTCCTTCGGGCCGATGAAGATCAGCGCCACGACGCCGATCAGCAGAAACTCGGTCCAAGAGATGTCGAACATGGAAACTTCCCGGCCGGCTCACCGCTCACTTGCGTGTCGACCGCCGGCCTTTTGCCGGTTAGGAGCAGCCGCGAGGGACGTCAGGACACCTTGCTTTCGGCGCGCTGCTTGACCTCGGCCTGATGGTCGATCGACTTGGCGGCCTCGGGCTTTGCGGCGTCGGCGGTTTCCTCATCCGACATGCCGCGCTTGAAGGCCTTAATGCCCTTGGCGACATCGCCCATCATGTCCGAAATCTTGCCCCGCCCGCCGAAGACCAGCAGCAGGACGGCGCCGACGATCAACCAGTGCCAGATGCTCAGAGAGCCCATGAAATCCTCCGTGCGCAGCAGCGCCCGCGCCCACCCAAGGGACGCGAATTCAAAAGGGAAACTAGGCGTCGGAAGCGGCAAAAACAAGCATAACCCGACGAGCCGGTAAACCCGCCGCAGGCATCGGCGTTAAGGACGCTTCGAAGCGCCGAGTTTGCGCTATTCCTCGGTCCGTTCGACCGGCGGAGCCAGTCCGAAATCGAGATCGGCCGGTTCCAAGGGGTCTTCGTCCTCCCGCAACGCCGGATCGTCCGACGGCACCGGGACCGAAAATCCAGCCGGCAGCGATTTGTCGATCAGTCCCGCGCCCTTGAGCTCATCGATGCCCGGAAGGTCGGTGAGCGCATCAAGGCCGAAATGCGACATGAAGGCTTCCGTCGTGCCGTAAGTCACGGGCCGGCCCGGAGCCTTGCGGCGGCCGCGCAGGCGGATCCATCCGGTCTCCAACAGCACGTCGAGCGTGCCCTTCGACGTGGTCACGCCGCGGATTTCTTCGATCTCGGCGCGTGTGACAGGCTGATGATAGGCAACAATGGCCAGCGTTTCGATGGCGGCGCGCGAGAGCTTCTTGGTGACCACGGTTTCGCGGGTCAAAATCCAGGCGAGGTCACCTGCTGTACGCAGCGACCATTTGCCGCCGACCCGCACGAGATTGACCCCTCGCGATGCGTATTCCTGCTGCAGCTGCAGAAGCAGCGCATGCACGTCGGCGTCGGCCGGCAACCGTCCGGCCAACGCCTTCTCGTCGAGCGGCTCGTCGGCGGCAAACAATACCGCTTCGAGAATGCGCAATTCCTCCGCGCGCTCCACGGCTTCGGTATTGTCCACAACCACGCGCATCTCCGCCACATTGGCGATCATCCCGGTCTCCCCGTCATCCATTCCCAGATTCCACCACACCGTTACTTACTGAACTCACTCCATCGCCCTGCCGCTTGCGCACATAGAGCGGCGCAAAGGCTTTTTGTTGATTCATCTCGAGCAACCCCTCGCGCACCAGTTCCAGCGTGGCGGCAAAGCTCGAAGCGCGAACGGTCGCCGCATGCGACGGCTCGGCCATATAGGCGATCAGATATTCATCGAGCGCACACCAATCCGTCGCCATGCCGATGAGCCGTTCCAACGCCTCGCGCGCTTCTGAAAGCGACCACACGGTGCGTTTCGGCAAGCGCACGAAAGAACGCGCCTGCTTCTGGCGCTGGCTGCCATAGGCGGAGAGGAGATCGTACAGAGTCGCCGACCATTCCGGCTTCTTGATCTCGGCGATCGGTTGCGGAAGGCCGCGCGCAAAGACCTCGCGGCCGAGCTGCGGGCGATTGAGCAATTGCTCGGCGACATGGCGGATGGCTTCAAGCCGCCGCAGGCGTTGCGCAAGCGCGGTCGCCATGTCTTCGGCGCTGATGCCGTCGGACTCGTGCTGCTCGGGCGGCAGCAGCAGACGCGACTTCAGATAAGCGAGCCATGCCGCCATGACCAAATAATCGGCCGCAAGCTCGAGCCGCAATTTGCGCGCCTCCTCGATGAAGGCGAGATACTGATCGGCCAGCGCCAGGATCGAGATTTTTGCGAGATCGACCTTCTGCTGCCGCGCGAGCGTCAGAAGAAGGTCGAGCGGACCTTCGAACCCTTCGACGTCGATGACGAGCGCGGGCTCGTCAGGATCGCGTTCGGGAAGGTCGGTCGAGAATTGCAGGTCTTCAGCGATCATGCATACCCCTGCGCCGGTTCCCAGACACCGTTCATCAGCTTCAGAAACGCGGCACGGCTCGCGCCGACATCGATCGGCGCCGCAGGCTTTTTGCATGCCAGTGCCGCATCGGCGCGGCGAAGCGCCTCCCCTGCAAGCACCGGCGCTTCCGCGGCAACCGCCTGCATCTCAGGCATTTGCCCGTTGCAATGAAGGACGACGTCGCAGCCGGCCGCGATCGCAGCGCGCGTGCGCTCGGCACTCGATCCGGACAAGGCGCCCATGGAAATGTCGTCACTCATCAGCAGGCCTTTGAAGCCAATCGAATCACGAATCACGCCCCGCACTATAGTTGCCGAAACAGTTGCAGGCTCGATCGGATCGAGCGCCGTAAACACAACATGCGCGGTCATCGCCATGGGAAGCCCGATGAGCGGCCGAAAAGCCGCAAAATCCGTGGCATCGAGAACCGCCCGCTCGGTGTTGACAACTGGGAGCTTGGCGTGGCTGTCGGCGGTGGCGCGCCCATGGCCGGGAATGTGCTTGAGTACCGGCAACACGCCGCCGTCCGCTAAGCCCTTAGCGACCGCGCCGGCGATAGCGGCGACCTTGTTCGGCTCGGTACCATAGGCCCGATCGCCGACCACCGGATCGGCGCCCGCCGCCGGCACGTCGGCGATCGGAAGGCAATCGACGTCAATCCCTAATCCTGCGAGGTCGAAGGCAATAAGTCGCGCGCCGAGATGAGCCGCCGCGAGACCCGCATCCTTGTCGCGATCGTACAAAGCTCCATAGGCTGCGCCCGGCGGATAGGGCGGCCAATGCGGTGGCGTCAGCCGCTGCACCCGCCCGCCCTCCTGATCGATCAGTGCGGGTGCAGATCGCCCGAGCGTTGCGCGAACATCGTCCACCAATGTGCGTACCGCTTGCGGCTCCGCGATGTTGCGCTTGAAGAGGATAAACCCCCAAGGCTGCGCTTCGCGGAGGAATGCGCGTTCAGCGTCCGAAAGTTTCGTGCCGGCAAAGCCGGTGATGAAGGCGCGCATCGCGGCCGCTTAGCCCGCGGGCGGCGCAAGGGTCAAGGACGCGCACGTCAATTTCTTTGGACGATGCAGTTCTGGCCGGCGGCCTTGAGGCTGCTGCATAACTGCGCCGCTTCTTCCGTCGAAGCGAACGGCCCGACCAACGCGCGATAGTAGATGCCCTTTTCTCCGAGATCGGCCCGCCGAATGACCGGCTCGCGGCCGCTCAGCTGCGCGGGGAACCTGGCTTGCAGCGCCCGGAACTCCGTCTGCGCTTCGCCTTCTGTGCGCCGCGACGTGACTTGAGCGTAGCTGCCGCCGCCTGCCGACGGCGTCGCGCTCGGCGCCGTCGAGGCGACGGCCGTCCGCGTGCGCGGTGGCTGCGCAGGCGCGGCGTCGCCTTGGGCCGGAACAATCGACATCGGTACCGCACCCCCGCCCGCAGCGGGCGCTGCCGCGCGGGGTGCGGCTGCCGGGCGGCCCTGGGTGCGCGCCGCGCCCGAAGCGGCCGAACCAGCCGCGGTATCGGGAACCGCCCCGGTCTGATCGGCCCGGATGGTCACCGTGTGTATCTTCTTGGGCTCAGACGAAACCGGTACGGGCGCCGGTGGCGCAGCGGCCGCCGGGGCCGGCGCGGGCAGCGTGGATGGCGGCGCGGGCCAGGGCGAATCCGCCGCAGCGACGCGATTTGGCCCGCTTTGACCGGTGGTCGCCGGCGGCATCCCGCTCATGCCGGGCGGCATCGCGCTTTGGCCGTTGGTGACGATCGGAATCGTCGACACCACCCGCGGTGCAGGCTTGGGCGCATCGATGGTAACTGGTTGCTCCTCGCGCGATACGAGGTTCTCGGTCGAGCCGGTGGTTGCCACAGCCTGAGCGGCATTGCTCGCCGCACCAGCCTGCGGGTCGAGCGCGATCTTGTTTGGTCCGTTGCTCGCTTTGATGATCGGCGGCAGCGTCGGCAGGACAGATCCACCAAACATGGCGCGGTAGCCGAAGGCGCCGGCAGAGCCGACAACCACCAAACCAAACACTGCCATCACCGCAACTAGAACAGTCCGCCGGCCGGGGTTGCGCGCTTCCTGATAGTCGTGATCGGCAGGCGCGGCCCCGTCCTCGGCATAGTCGTGCTCGTCAGCTTGATTGCCGTGGACATCTAGCGCGGAAGCATAGGCCGACAGGTCGCGGGCCGACGGCAGTTGCGGCAGCGCCTCGTCATAGAAATTCTGCAAGCCGTGGCTCGGCTCTTCGCGGAAGCCGTTGAACTGGCCGGCCGGCCCGGAAAAGAAGCGGCTTCCGGCTGGCTCGTCGTAGCCTTGATCGTGATAGCTGCGATCTTGATTGCCTTGGTCCTGATAGGCTTGGGGTTGATAGCCTTGATCCTGATGGCCTTGGCCTTGATAGCCCGGGTCTTGATAGCCGTGGTCGCGGTAGCCGGGATCTTGCGCCTGATGCGGCGCGTAATAATCCGACGAAGACGAAGGGTACGATGGAGCGGACGGGAGCGGCGCCGCATAGCGCGTCTCGGTATGGGGCTCCGGCGCGGCATAGCGGTCCTCGGGCGCCCAATCGACGTCGCGCGCCGCCGGAGCGCGCGGCCGCGGCGGATCGAGGGTTTCTCGGGACTGTCCCCCCGAGGACTGGTCCCCCTGCCCGATCAGCCGCGCGAGTTCCGCGAGCGGATCTCGGCGGCGATCGGACCGATAATTATTGTCAGCCATCGGACTTGCTCCGATTCTGGCGTTTCACTTCAATTTCGAGCAACGATGCCCCACGATTGCTCTTGCCGCCCCCCGGCGGCATGGAGTTATCGCATCTCATTCGGCGCCCCAACGCCAAGTAACGCGAGCCCCGACGCGAGAACTGTGACCACGCCTTGTACAAGTACGAGCCGCGCCATCGTCATTTGTCGATCATTGTGGATAATGAAGCGTAAATGTGGCGATGCGTTGCCCAACGTCCATAAAGCGTGAAAGTCGCTAGCTAAATCATACAGATAAAAGGCAATTCGGTGCGGCTCGTGGGCTCCCGCCGCGGCTTCGACTACCCGCGGATAAAGCGCAATCTGCCGTATCAGCGCGAGTTCGGCAGGATCCGACAGCAAATCCAGATTCGCCGCGTTAACCATCACCGGCAGCGGCGGCAGGTCGGAAAAGGCTTCGCGCGCATTGCGAAACACCGAATGCCCGCGCGCGTGGCCGTATTGTACGTAGAACACCGGATTGTCGCGCGATTGCTCCAGCACCTTCGCCAAGTCGAAGTCGAGCACCGCATCGTTCTTGCGGAACAGCATCATGAAGCGGACCGCGTCCGGGCCCACTTCATCCACGACATCGCGCAAGGTCACGAATTCCCCTGCCCGCTTCGACATCTTCACCGGCTCGCCGGCCCGCAACAACTTCACGAGCTGAACAAGCTTGACGTCGAGTTCGGCCTTGCCGTCGCTGAGTGCGGCGACCGCCGCCTTCATGCGCTTGATGTAGCCGCCGTGGTCGGCGCCCCAGACGTCGATCAATGTGCGAAAGCCGCGCCGGATCTTGTCGGCGTGGTAGGCGATATCGGAGGCGAAATAGGTATAGGAGCCGTCCGACTTTTTCAGCGGACGATCGACATCGTCGCCGAAGGCGGTCGAACGAAAGAGCGTTTGTTCGCGGTCCTCCCAATCTTCAACGGGCGCCCCCTTCGGCGGCGGCAAACGGCCTTCATAAACAAGCCCGCGCTCGCGCAACCACGCGATCGTTGCAGCGACCTGATCGACTTCGCCGTGGACGAGCGAACGTTCGGAGAAGAAAACTTCGTGGGTGATGTTGAGCGCAGCAAGGTCGGCACGAACCATCTCCATCATCACCGCGATTGCTTTTGCGCGGACGACTGGAAGCCACTGGCTTTCCGTCTGCCTGGCGAGAGCGCCGCCGAATTCCGCCGCCAGCGCCGCGCCAACAGGCTTGAGATAGTCGCCCGGATAAAGCCCTTCCGGGATAGCGCCGATGGTTTCGCCGAGCGCCTCGCGATAGCGCAGGAACGCCGAGCGCGCGAGTACATCGACCTGCGCGCCCGCGTCGTTGACGTAGTATTCGCGCGTGACGCTATGGCTCGTGAACGCGAGCAAATTTGCCAAGGCATCGCCGAACACCGCGCCGCGCCCATGGCCGACATGCATGGGCCCGGTCGGGTTGGCGGAAACGTATTCGACGTTGACGAGCGCGTTCTGCCCGATGTCGGTCCGCCCGAATTCAGAGCCGAGGCGCACGGCATCGCGCAGCGATCCTATCCAGGCGGACGGCTTGAGCGTGAGATTGATGAATCCCGGGCCTGCGACGTCGACTTTGGCCACCAACGTGTCGGCGCGAAGCTTTGCCGCATAGGCTTCAGCGAGATCGCGCGGCTTCTTGCCGGCATCCTTCGCGAGCATCATGGCGACGTTGGTCGCCATATCGCCATGGGTTTGATCGCGGGGCGGCTCGACCGTCGCCCGCGACCAATCCATTCCCGGCGGCAACAGACCGGCCGCCACCAGTTCATCGCTGACGCGATGAATGCGCCCGAGCATTTCGGCAAAAATGTTATGCGCGTTCATCGATATCCATTCTGCTCCGCTTGAGCCGGAGCGCCGCGCGCCTAACGCAATTCCGGGGTCGAGTCAAAGAGCCGGGCATGCTCGGCCAGCGCGTAGCGGTCGGTCATCCCGGCGATGAAATCGGCGATGCGGCGCGCTCGCGCCGGCTCGCCGAGTGGCGCGAGCCCCATCGACCACTCCGCCGGCAAGTCACCGGGATGTTGGATGTAGCGGCGAAAAAGCGCACGCACCAAGTCGGCGGCATCGTTCATCACGCGCTTGATCCGCGCGTGCCGATACATGCGCGTTTCCAGAAAATCTTTGATCAGTCGCTCCGCGCCGGTAACGGCCGACGAAAATCCCACCGGTGCCGACGCTGCGGCCCGTACGTCGTCGGCCGAACGCGGCGCCAGCGCAGTGACGCGCCGTCCGGTCTCGGTAACGACATCCTCGATCAAGAGGCCGATCATGCGGCGAATGAATTCGTGCACGACACGCGCGTCGTCGAGACCGGGAAAATCCTTGCGGATATCCGCAAGGATGTGTCCCGGCAGCTCCACACCCGCGATATCGCCGATGCTGAACAATCCGGCCCGCAGACCGTCATCGATGTCGTGCGCATCGTAGGCGATATCGTCGGCAAAGGCTGCGACCTGTGCCTCAAGGCTCGCATAGCTCCAAAGCAGCAAGTCCTGCTGTTTGTCGTAGTCGCGGATCGTTTCGGGCACGCCGTGCGCCTGGTAGCGTCCGAGCGGATGTCCCTGCCGGTCGGTCAGCGGCCCGTTGTGCTTCACCAGGCCCTCGAGCGTTTCCCAGGTGAGATTGAGGCCGTCGAAAGTGGGGTAGCGGCGCTCTAGCGCGGTCACGACGCGCAGGGTCTGGGCATTGTGATCGAAGCCGCCGAAGGCGCTCAGGCAATCGTCGAGCGCGCGCTCGCCGGCGTGCCCGAACGGCGGGTGACCGAGATCGTGCGCAAGCGCGAGCGCCTCGGCGAGATCCTCATCGAGACCAAGCGCGCGCGCAAGCGCCCGCGCGATCTGGGTGACTTCGAGCGTGTGGGTGAGCCGTGTCCGGTAGTGATCGCCTTCGTCAAAAACGAAGACCTGCGTCTTGTGCTTGAGACGGCGGAAGGCGGTCGCGTGGATGATGCGGTCGCAGTCGCGACGGAACGCACTGCGACTTTTGCTGGCCGGCTCCGGATGCAGGCGCCCGCGGCTTCGGGCCGGGTCGCTGGCATAGGAAGCGCGAGATTTTGCAGCCTCGATCGCCATGGTTCGGCCGGTTTCCGCAATTGACGTTGGCATTTAGCGCACTTACCTATTGCAAGAATACAGCGGGAATCGGAATTGCCCGGCTGGAGGAGATCATGATCACCGACGTCACGGTTACCGAACGGGCAGCGCTCCGGATTGGTGAAATCCTCCGTCAGGAGCCGGCGGGCACGATGCTGCGCGTAAGCGTGGCCGGCGGCGGATGCTCCGGGTTTCAGTACAAGTTCGACACCGAGCGTGCCAGGGCCGAGGACGACATGGTCATCGAGCGCTCGGGCGCCACGGTGCTCATCGATCCGATATCGCTCAACTACCTAGCCGGATCGGAGATCGATTTTGTCGACGATCTGATCGGATCGTCTTTCAAGGTCAATAATCCGAATGCCACCGCCTCATGCGGCTGCGGGACGAGTTTCGCGCTTTAGCGCATGATCCGGAAGGTGGACGCCGGTTTTTCCGAAAAGATCATGCTGAGACAAAATGGCAGCGCGATCCTGAGGCATTCCAATTAGGGTCACGCGGCGACCGTCGCGCCACACGAATATGGTCAATCGCCCGTGCGCATCGCCACCTGGAATGTGAACTCCATCAAGCAACGCCTCGACGCGGCGGTGACATGGCTTGCCGAACGGCAGCCCGACATCGTGTGTTTCCAGGAGACGAAATGCGTCGATGACGCCTTTCCGCGCGAGCCATTCGAGTCGCTCGGCTACAATCTCGCAATCCACGGACAAAAGACTTTCAACGGCGTTGCCTTGCTGTCGAAATTTCCGTTCGACGAAGTGAGCATCGGCTTGCCGGGCGACCATAGCGACGATCACGCGCGCTTCATCGAAGCCGTGGTCTCGACCGCCAAAGGCGCGCTGCGGGTCGCCAGCATCTATCTGCCGAACGGCAACCCGCCCGAGACCGACAAATACGCTTATAAAATCGGATGGATGAAACGGCTTCTTGCCTACGCGAATGAACGCCTTTCGCTCGGCGAGCCGCTCATCCTCGCCGGCGACTACAACGTCATCCCGGCGGCGGCCGACGTCCGCAATCCGCAAAACTGGCGGGGTGACGCGTTGTTCCTGCCGCGCACCCGCTCGGCCTTCCAATCGCTCTTAAACTTGGGGCTGACCGACGCGGTGCGGGCCACAAGCGATGCGCCGGGGCTGTACACGTTTTGGGACTATCAAGCCGGCGCCTGGCAGAAGAACAACGGGATCCGGATCGATCATCTGTTGCTGTCTCCGCAGGCGGCCGATCGCTTGACCGATGCAGGTATCGACCGGCACGTGCGCACTTGGGAGAAGCCATCCGACCACGTGCCGGTATGGGTGGACCTCGATATCGGATCCGTAAATTAGCGGACCTTCGGGGGAGCGGACGGGGCTTCCGACGGAGCGAACAGGACCGGGAACGCTGCTAAGCGCAGCGGCTTCTCGGCCCGCCAATTACTCGCGGCGGCCCTTCAGCCAACCTTCCAGAAAGACCAGCGCCATCGCCCGTTCATCGTCGTTGGCACGCCGGAAGGCGTTCTCGTAGAGCGGCTTGACCCACGCGTCCTCGGCGCCGGCGCAATCGCGGCCGAGCGTCAGCCACATCAGGCCGCGTGCGGCCTGCCGGGGCACGTGCTTGCCCTGGAACAGCATGTCGCCCAAGACCGCCTCGGCGCGGCAATCGCCCTTGGTGGCGGCGAGTTGGAACCAGCGTGCCGCCTGGCGCGGATCGCTCGGCGAGCCGTCGAGATAGAGGCGCCCGAGCTGGTACTGGGCGTCGGCGTCGCCGAAATACGAAGCCGCGTAGGCGAACATCTCGCGGGCGCGGCCGGCATCGGCCGCGATCGCCGTATTGGGAATGCCCTTCAGGTAATAGTGCCCGAGCGCCACGAAGGCATTGGCGACCATGCGCGCCTGCGCCGTACCGGGGGGCTCGTCCGGGTGCGTGTTGGCGATCTGGCTGAAATAGACGAAGGCGCGCTGGTCGTCCTGCGGGACGCCGTCGCCGGAAGCATACATGCGCCCGACCTTCCACTGCGCGACCAGATGGCCCTGATCGGCCGCGTATTGCAGGGCGGTGAAGCTTTTAGCCTTGTCCGCGCTTTCAGGCATGCCCGGGCTGCGCAGGCCGTCATTCGGCGTCAGCGACGCGGTGCTCGGGCTGCTCGTGCCGTCGAAGGCGGAAACCGGGCCGTCGACAACGCCGAGGCCCAATACGCTGGCCACGGCGACCAACATGCCGCCCCTGACGACGCGGGCGATATGCTCAGATGTCCGCATAGCACTCTTTCTCAACCGAACCGCCCGGATGGGTGACGGCGCCGCGGCGCGCCGGTCCGACCTGCTGGGCGTATTTCCATAGATAACCGGAGGTGAATTCTTCGGCGTGCGGCTTCCACTCGCGCGCCCGCTGTTCGAGCTCGCTTTTGGTCAGCTTGACGTCGAGCGTGCCCTTGACCGCGTCGATCTCGATGATGTCGCCGTCGCGCAGCAGGCCGATGGGTCCACCCACCGCCGCTTCCGGCCCAACATGGCCGACACAAAAACCGCGGGTGGCGCCGGAGAAGCGTCCGTCGGTGATCAAGGCGACCTTATCGCCCATGCCCTGACCATAGAGCGCGGCCGTGGTCGCAAGCATCTCGCGCATGCCCGGCCCGCCCTTGGGGCCCTCGTAACGGATCACCAGCACTTCGCCTTCCCTGTACGTCTTGTTTTTGACCGCCTCGAAGCAAGCCTCCTCGCCATCGAAGCAGCGCGCCGGACCGGAAAAACGCAAGCGCTCCATTCCGGCAACCTTAACGATCGCGCCTTCCGGCGCGAGATTGCCCCTCAGACCGACGACCCCGCCGGTCGGGAGCATCGGCTTGTCCGCCGGATGAACCACATCCTGAGCATCATTCCACTTCACCGCCTTGAGATTTTCCGCGATCGTGCGGCCGGTGACGGTCAGACACTCGCCATGTAAATAGCCATGATCGAGGAGGGTCTTCATCAGCAGCGGGACCCCGCCAGCTTCGAACATGTCTTTGGCGACATAACGGCCGCCGGGTTTCAAATCCGCGATATAAGGTGTCTTTTTGAAGACCTCGGCCACATCGAATAGATCGAATTCGATGCCGCATTCGTTAGCGATGGCCGGCAGATGCAGCGCGGCGTTGGTCGAGCCGCCGGTCGCAGCTACCACGGCCGCTGCATTCTCCAGGGCAGCCCGGGTCACGATATCCCGCGGCCGGATATTCTTGACGAT
>Ga0210410_10003560_pt1 | contig 13768 bp, 16 predicted proteins | sample IncBWC4MmetaG_FD_161058 | JGI IMG/M metagenome (GOLD analysis project Ga0210410, IMG submission 161058) | Forest soil microbial communities from Barre Woods Harvard Forest LTER site, Petersham, Massachusetts, United States - Inc-BW-C-4-M | ecosystem: Environmental > Terrestrial > Soil >... | reverse complement strand
TGCCTTGGCGGCTGTGGAGTAGTTTTCAAAATGACCCACGCAGCCAACGGTAAGTGGACGTACACAGTTCTGCACCGCTTTGCCGGTCCAGATGGAGCGAATCCGCAAGCTGGCGTTACCCTGGACAAAAAGGGCAACATCTACGGCACGACGGTGCAAGGCGGCGCAGGCGGCGCGGGCGTGGTGTTCGAGATTACACAATAACCTCCCCGTTGGCCTCGGAATGAAACCAGAGCGATTGATGACGAGACAGCGCAGTCTGTGACAACTCTTGCGATGAGTCTAGTTTTCGTACCTGCGGTTTGGGCTGGTGGTCACTACAGGGTATTGCACGCCTTCACTGGTGGCGAGGACGGAGCCCAACCCGCCGCTAATTTAATCCTCGACGGCAAAGGCAATCTCTACGGCACCACTGCCACCGGCGGCGCAGGCGGCGCCGGGGCGACGGCGCTTATCCGCTCGGGGGCGTGGTTCGCGATAAGGCAGGAAACCTATACGGCACAGCCAGCGACGGGGGTGCGAATGGCTTCGGCATCGTGTTCAAGCTGGACAAGACTGGCAAGGAAACCCCGCTGTACGCTTTCGGAACGAACAACGGGGACGGAGTGTTTCCATCCGCGGGACTGGTCCAGGACACCCAGGGTAACCTCTACGGTACTACGTCCGTGGGTGGCGCCCACAGTGCGGGAGTGGTCTTCAAGTTGACTCCTTAAAGTTACCCCTCCGGGACTTCGATGCGCCGCTGGTTAAGAGATTTCGCTTTGTGCGCAGTCAGCTTCGGACCGGCCCACACTGCGATCCGATACCCCAGCAGCACGGTAAGAATGGCGCCATACTCCAGGGGCAGGTGAATGTCGGCTTTAACCAGCCACCAGTAATGAATCACGCCAGCAATTGCGCTGACATAAATCAGGCGATGCATTGCCTGCCAGCGTTTTCCGCCCAGACGCCTGATCCAGCCGGTGGTCGAGGTGAGCGCCAGCGGGATGAGCAAAATGAATCCGGTGAATCCGACGGTGATGAAACGGCGTTTGGCCACGTCGTGCAGCATCTCGTGCAGGTCGAAGAATTTGTCCAGCCAGATGTAGGTCAGGAAATGCAGCGTGCCGTAGAAGAAGGCGAACAGTCCAAACATGCGGCGATAACGAATGAGCCAAAGCCGTCCGGTCAGTTTGCGAATCGGTGTAATGGACAAGGTGATCAGTAAAAATCTGATCGTCCAGTCGCCGGTCGCGTGAGTGATGACCTCGATAGGGTTCGCACCCAACCCGCCGCTGTAAGCTTTCCATCCGAGGAGAGCCAACGGGATGAGGCACGCGAGGAAGACTACGGGTTTGAACCAGCGAATCATGGTGGAATAGCTGCCCTGGTTTTGTAGCGCCGCCGTTCCGGCGCTACTAAGATGCTCAGAAGTTCTTTTTCAGATCCATGCCGCTGTACAGACTCGCCACTTGATCGTAGCCGTTGAACATCAGCGTGGGACGCTTCAGAAATTCACCCAGCCGCCGCTCTTTGGCCTGACTCCAGCGGGGATGATCCACATTCGGATTCACGTTTGAGTAAAAACCGTACTCGTTCGGAGCCATCTGGTTCCAGGTATTCCGCGGCTGACTGTCGGTGAAGCGAATCCGCACAATCGCCTTGGCGCTTTTGAACCCATACTTCCAAGGCACCACGAGGCGCAGTGGAGCCCCGTCCTGATTAGGCAACGCCTCGCCATACATTCCGAAGCACAGCAGAGCCAAGGGGTGCAGGGCCTCGTCCATGCGCAGGCCTTCCACGTAGGGCCAGTCGAGCACGCGGCCGCGCTGCCCCGGCATCTGTTTGGGATCCTCGATGGTGGTGAACTCCACAAATTTGGCCTTGCTGGTTGGCTTGGCTTTGTTGATCAATTCGCTCAGCGAGAAGCCCACCCACGGGACGACGATTGACCAACCTTCCACGCAGCGGTGACGATAAATGCGCTCTTCCGGCGCCGCCATTTTGATGATTGTGTCTACGTCGAGAACTTGCTTCTTATCGACTGCTCCGTCGATGGTCACGGTCCAGGGCCGCGTCTTGAAATCCTTGGCCAGCCCCGCGGGCTCATACTTGTCAGTCGAAAATTCGTAATAGTTGTTGTAGTTGGTGACGTCCTTGTAGGGCGTGATGGTCTCATTGGTGGAGAGCGAGCTTTTCTTGATGCCGTCGATTTTGGTATTGGCCTGCGCGGTCACGGAAGGGGATATGAGTTCGCGAAAACCCACCCCGGCTACTGCCGCGGCGCCAGCCAGAGCTGTGCCCGCCAGAAATTTGCGGCGATTCAGATACAAGCTCTTTGGAGTGATCTCAGACGAAGCAATGTGAGCAGACTTCTTGATCAGCATGAAAACCGTCCTTGCTTAACTATACGAAGAGGGCGGCTGCAACGGATTGCCGGACAGCCGCACTCCCTTGATAGGACGCAGGGCAGCGGGAAAAGTTGCAAGGTTGCAGAGAGGAATAGTGCGATTGTCGATTCGTATCAGGGTATGCCTTCAGGCATACCGTATGTCGTTCAAACTGGTGCGGCTTTAGCCGCTGAGGGTCGCGCCGTTTTTCTTACCACCCGCATTTTCCTGCAATCGCAACCTCGCGCCTAGCTGTCCAGCACTTCCCGCACTTTGCGAGACAGCATTTGCAGAGTGAATGGCTTCTGAAGGAAAGCAGTATCCGGATCGATCACGCCCTCGTGCACGATGGCGTCCTCGGTGTAGCCGGAAAGGTAGAGCACCTTGGTGTGCGGACACGACGCGCACAGCCGGGCGGATAGCTCGCGGCCACTCATCCCCGGCATAACTACGTCGGTGATGAGCATATCGATCTTGCCCGCGTGTGAAGAAACGATTTGCAGCGCCGCTTCCCCGTTGTCCGCCTCAAGAACTTTGTATCCCTTCGCCTCCAGGGTCTCGCGGACCAACTGGCGGACCGATTCTTCGTCCTCGGCCAGCAACACGGTTTCTGAGCCGCCGGTCTGGGATCGCGAAACGCCCACTGCACCCGCCGGCTCCAGTGCATCTTCGACGCGCGGCAGGTAGATGCGGAAAGTCGTACCCAGTCGCGGCTCGCTCTCGACCAGAACGTAACCGCCACTCTGCTTGATGATTCCGTACACCGTCGAAAGTCCCAGGCCCGTGCCTTTTCCCTTTTCTTTGGTGGTGAAAAAAGGTTCGAAGATGCGCGACTGGGTCTCTTTGTCCATGCCCTCTCCGGTATCGGTCACGGAAAGCACAACGTAAAGGCCGGGCTGGATGTAGCTGTATTCGCGGCGCACGTCTTCGTGATTCATTCTGGCATTGTTGCTCTGGATGATGAGTTTTCCGCCGTTGGGCATGGCGTCTTTGGAATTCACCACCAGATTCATCAGGACCTGCTCGATCTGACCCGCATCGGCCCGAGTCCGACCGAGGTCCGGTGCAAGCTGAGTGTGCAGCTCGATGTTTTCTCCGATCAGGGGGCGCAGCAGGCGTTCCATGTCCTCCACAATAATGTTCAGGTCGACCACCTTCAGTTCCAGCAGTTGCTTTCGGCTGAAAGCCAGGAGTTGGCGAGTCAAAGTCGTGGCACGATCGGTTGCCTGGTGAATCGCTTCGATCTTGGGGTAAAGCGGATTGCTCTTGCGGGTGTGCTCGAGCAGGACTTCGGTATAGCCGCCGATGACCATCAGCAGATTGTTGAAGTCATGCGCAACCCCACCCGCCAAGCGTCCCACAGCTTCCATCTTCTGAGCCTGGCGGAACTGGTTCTCCAGCGCTCTTCGTTCCGTAATGTCCTCGGCAATAATCTCTACAACCTGATCTGTTTCTTCCGGACTGTTGGCGACGCGGCCGCTCAAGCGCACGGTAATCGCGCTGCCATCTTTGCGCTTCCACCGAACTTCAACATTATCCAGACGCTCCCCGCGTTGAAATTCACTCATTACCCGCGCTTGCTCACTCGGATCCACAAAAACATCCAACTTCGGATCCAGGGCGAGCACCTCTTCAGCCGATGTGTAGCCAAGCATGGTGATCAGCGCCGGGTTGACGTCGAAAAACCTGCCCTCCGTGCTGGAGCGGTAAATCCCGTAAACCGCGCTTTGCACCAGCGAGCGGTAGCGAGCTTCGGCTCGCTTCTGTTCCGAGATGTCACGATAAAGAACGCACAACGCGACCTGCTTCCCGTCGAGCATGATGGGAGCAGTGGAAATGAATACATCGAGCAGGGTGCCGTCTTTTCGCTGGCGCTTGGTTTCAAGGACAACCTTCTGGCCTTTCACCAGCAGGTCGGTAATCCATCGAGTCTCGGCACTGCGGTCCGGCGGGACGATCAGCGAATCAATGCGCTGCCCCAGCGCCTCCGTCGGACCAAAACCAAAGATGCGGGTGAACTCGCTGTTGAGGCGGGTGATCCGGTATTCCAGATCGAGAATGGTAATGGCTTCCGGAGCGCATTCCACCAGTTGCTCCAGGTATGCTCGTTGTAACTCAGGGTTCTCCGGGGCGAAGCTGGGTGTGATAGGTCGAGGCGCCGCCGGAATGGTTTCGCCGGGGCTCGAGAGCGCAGGCGCGTGGCGCTGAAGCGCCTCTCGCAGGAACTTCGCGCGTATAAGCTCAGCCGACTTCGCTGGCTGGGTGATGTTGTCACCCATCTAACCCCCTCGGTGAACCAGAGCCAATTTCTCGATGTTAGATTGCCAGGCGGTTACTCGAAAGTTACGGAGGTAATTCTGGGCCAACGCACTCCCAGGCTGAGAGGAAGTGCGGCAGAGCCTGCGGGGAATGCTACACAAAAAGATTCCCTAAACTTGGCGTCTCGAAGGCACTCGTGGGCACGCGCTTTGCCGTATCGCCCGGGAAACGTAGGGGAGCTACGTCTCTGCCGTTAGAAATGAACTACATTGGAATGCTTTTGGCCATTGCTGTGCGCTGTGGTAGATGGCGAGGATCACGATGGGTTTGTACTGCCGCGTCCTCGAGGAAATGGGCAGGATCGCCACGGTAGATAGGCCAGCCCCCCTTACTAGTGCAATGATTTGCAGCTTGACTGGGCGGCTAAAAGCCCGGACGTGCTTCCAGGAGTTTCCGGCACGACTGAAGTCGTGCCCTACCGGACGCGTCCGTCCTCTAAGTATTCCGCAGTGTGCTGCTCTTACTTGATTTTGTCTTCGCCTTCGGCGCCTGGAACTGGGTGTTCGACGCCTTGTTGGGCTTCGGCTTCGTCCATGGCTCGCTTGGTTTCGGCGGCGCGCTTGGCGCGGGCTTCGCCACGCTTTTGGCGCTTCTCGTCGATCAGCTTTTCGCTGCCCAGGAGTTCGATGAAGGCGTTGTCAGCGCCGTCGCCTTTTCGCCATCCAGTGCGGACGATTCGGAGGTAGCCGCCGTTGCGATCGCCGAAGCGCGGGCCGATGGTGTCGAATAGTTTGTCGACGGCGGCGCTGGTCATCAGGTAGGCCAGAGCTTGGCGGCGGGCGGCGAGGTCTCCGCGCTTGCCGAGCGTGATCATTTTTTCTACCTGAGGGCGCATGGCTTTGGCTTTGGGGACCGTGGTTTCGACTCGCTCTTCGAGGATGAGCGAAGTGACCAGGTTGCGCAGCAAGGAGCGGCGGTGCGCGGTGTTACGGCCTAGTTTCCATCCTGCTACTTTGTGACGCATGGCTGAATCCTTTGTTCCGGCGGGAGGAAAGCAGATTCCTCGCTTCGCTCGGAATGACAAAATTTAGGTGCTCGGAATGACAAATTTGGGTGCTCGGAATGACGAAATTTAGACTGACAAAAATTTTGGGGACGGTCGCCCGTCCCCAAACAAGCTTTCTACAGATCGTTGTCGTTACCGTAGGCGGACGCGGGTAGAATCTGGTTCGAAGTCGGCCCGGGCACGGCGTTGCCTTGCTCGTCGATCTTCATTCCCAGACTCAATCCCATCGTTCCCAGAATTTCCTTGATTTCATTCAGCGACTTGCGGCCGAAGTTTTTGGTCTTGAGCATTTCGGCTTCGGTCTTCTGTACCAGTTCACCAATCGACTGAATGTTCGCGTTCTTCAGGCAGTTGTAGCTGCGCACGGAGAGCTCGAGCTCTTCGACGGAACGGTTAAGATTTTCGTTCTTGATCTCGGGCTTGCGTTCTTCCGACGACGTCGAAGTCTCGATGTCTTCTTCAAAGTTGATGAAGATGTTCATGTGGTCCTTCAGCAGCTTCGCCGCCAGGCCGATGGAATCGGCCGGAGTGATGGAGCCGTTGGTCCAGACTTCGAGGGTGAGCTTGTCGTAGTCGGTGATCTGGCCGAGACGCGCGGCTTCGACCGTGTAATTGCACTTGCGAACCGGGGAGTGCACGGAGTCGATCGGAATGAAACCGATGCCCAGGTCTTCGTCGAAATTCTTGTCGGCGGAGGTGTAGCCGCGGCCGCGCTTGAGGCGCATTTCCATATCCAGCTTGCCGCCTTCGCTGACGGTGGCGACGTAGACGTCTTTATCCAGAACCTCGACATCCGCGTCTGCTTCGATCATTCCGGAGGTGACCACGCCCGGCTGGTCGGCGCGCAGGTAGATGGCTTTGGGCGCGTCGCCGCTGAGCTTGAAGGGAATCTGCTTCAGGTTGAGGATGATGTCGGTGGCGTCTTCAACTACGCCGGGGATCGACTGAAATTCGTGCAGTACACCTTCGATCTTCACCGCGGTGACGGCGGCGCCTTCGATCGAAGAAAGCAGCACGCGCCTGAGGGCGTTGCCAATGGTGGTGCCGAAGCCACGTTCAAAGGGCTGGGCCCAGAAAATGCCGTACTTATCGGTGAGGGTCGAAGTGTCGACCGCCAGACGTTTCGGTTTTTGAAAACCTTTCCAAAGCATTTGTTATTCTCCTTCGGCCGTTTGGCTCAGTCCTGACTCCCTGAACTGGTCCTTGTTGGTTCAGGTCAAGCGTCGGGACAGGCTGATCTGGCTCGAAATAGTGGACCGGAAAAATCCGATGCTACCCGCGAGATCCTTCGCTTCCCTCAGGATGACGCCGGCTGGGCTCAGACGCCCAGCCAAGCGGCGTCACTTGCTATACAGTTCGACAATCAACTGCTCGTTCACCGGCAGATGAATGTCTTCACGTTTTGGTAATGACAATACTTTGCCTTTGTAATGGTCGCGATCGATCTCCAGCCATGTTGGCGCGTTCTGGTGGCTGGCGAAATCTTTTGCCGGCTCGAGAATCGCCAACTTGAGGCTGTTTTCGCGGATGGCGATCTCCTCGCCAACGCTCACCTGGTACGAGGGAATGTTGACCTTGCGGCCATCGACCTGAACGTGGCCGTGACGCACCAGTTGGCGCGCTTGTCGCCGAGATACGCCGAAACCGAGGCGATAGACGACGTTGTCCAAGCGACGTTCAAGCTGTTGCAGGAGCAGTTCGCCGGTGACGCCCTTGGCGCGAGCCGCCTTCTCGAAATAGTTGCGGAACTGGCCTTCCTGGGCGAAGTAAATACGCTTGGTCTTCTGTTTTTCGCGCAGTTGCAGGCCGTATCCGACGATCTTGGACTTGCGGTCCTTGCCGTGCTGGCCAGGAGCAAAGTTGCGCTTCTCAATGGGACACTTATCGCTGAAGCATTTGGTGCCTTTGAGGAACAGCTTCATGCCCTCGCGGCGGCAGAGACGGCAGACGGGATCAGTGTAACGTGCCAAGTTGCTTCTCCTTTAGATGACCGGTTTACAGGTTTGGCTTCACCCTTCGTCCCGGACGGTAAGAACTAGTCGTTGGTCTTTGGTCGTTCGTCGTTGGCTTGCGGCATTCGCACTTGCGAACGACCTGCGACCAAGGACCAACGACGCCTTTCTACACTCTTCGACGCTTGGGCGGACGGCAGCCGTTGTGCGGGATTGGGGTGGCGTCTTTTATGTTGCGCACCTCGATGCCGGACGCGGCCAGCGCGCGAATTGCGGACTCGCGCCCTGAGCCTGGGCCGCTGACTCGCACCTCCACGCTGCGGACGCCGTGGTCGCGGGCCATCACAGCGGCGTTCGACGCGGCTTGCTGGGCGGCGAATGGCGTCCCCTTGCGCGAGCCGCGGAATCCCAGGGAGCCGCTGCTCTTCCACGAGAGCACATTCCCGGCCTGATCGGCGATGGTCACGATCGTGTTGTTGAACGAAGCCTGGATGTGCGCAATTCCGTGGGAGACGTGCTTGCGCTCCTTCTTCTTGAATGTCTTTTTCTTGCCTTTTTTCTCCGGCGCCGCGGGGGCGCCTGCTGCTGCTGGTTTTGCCATAGTGAGTTAGTCCTTGGTCGTTGGTCATTGGTCGTTGGCCTTGGCAAACCCACCAACGACCAAGGACTAACGACCAACGACAGCTTTTATGTCTTTGTCGCCGTTTTCTTCTTCGCTGCTACCGTGCCTTTGCGCGGACCTTTTCTGGTGCGGGCATTGGTATGCGTACGCTGTCCACGGACCGGGAGATTCCGGCGATGGCGGTAGCCGCGATAGGAGCCGATTTCGATGAGCCGCTTGATGTTCATCGAAACTTCCTTGCGCAGATCGCCCTCGACCAGCCCTTCGGATTCGATCACCTGGCGGATGCGGTTGACCTCGTCCTCGCCCAGGTCTTGAACCTTTTTCATCGGTTCCACCTTGGCCTGATCGAGGATGCGGGCGGCGCGAGGGTGGCCGATTCCGTAGATATAAGTCAGCGCAATATTAATGTGCTTGGTGCGCGGAAGATCGACGCCTGCAATACGTGCCATAGTTGTCCTTTATCCCTGGCGTTGCTTGTGTTTGGTAGTTTCGCAGATCACCCGCACCACACCTTTGCGGTGGATGACCTTGCACTTGTCGCAAATCTTTTTTACCGATGCTCTAACTTTCATAAGAACAGTCCTTGGTCGTTCGTCCTTGGTCGTTGGTCGTTCGCGGATTATTTATAGCGATAGACGATTCGCCCGCGATTTAGATCATATGGCGAAAGCTCGACTGCTACCTTGTCGCCGGGCAGGATGCGGATGAAATTTTTGCGCATCTTGCCGGAAACGTGCGCCAGTACCTGGTGCTTGTTTTCGAGTTCGACCTTGAACATGGCATTGGGCAGCGGCTCAAGAACCGTTGCCATCACCTCAATCGCGTCTTCTTTGCTCATGCACTCCTTGATTCTTGGTTGCCCGAGTTCGTTCGCTACGCTCAGGACTTCGGCAGCGGGCTCCCGCTTCGCTCACGCCCGCTAAACGCCTCAACTTTGCTCATCGACTCCTTAAGAATGCTTTTGGCTGTTAGCTCTTGGCCTCTAGCTAAAAGCCAAGAGCCAGAAGCTAATAGCTTCTACTGCGTCAAGATTACCGGACCTTCTTTTGTCACCGCCACGCAATGCTCGAAGTGGGCGCTGCAGCTTCCGTCGGCGGTTACCGCGGTCCATTTATCGTCCAACACGCGGGTGCCAGGCTTGCCAAAATTCACCATCGGTTCAATTGCCAGCACCATGCCTTCTCGTAGCCGGGTACCGTGTCCGCGAGCACCGAAGTTCGGGACTTGAGGCTCCTCGTGCAGCTTGGTTCCGATGCCATGTCCCACGAACTCGCGGACCACGCTGAAGCCGTTGGCCTCCACAAATTCTTGCACGGCCGCGCCGACATCCCCGACCGCATTGCCAACTCGCACCTGCTCGATGCCTTTGTACAGCGAAGCTTCCGTGACCTCGAGCAGCTTGCGAACTTCGGGTTTGACCGAATCGCCCACCGGGACCGTGATGGCGGCGTCGCCGTAGTATCCGTCCAGCACTACACCGCAATCGATGGAGACGATGTCGCCCGCCTTGAGCACCCGTTTTTCCGACGGGATGCCGTGCACGATCTCTTCGTTCACCGAGGTGCAAAGCACACAAGGATAATCGTAATAACCCTTGAACGCGGGCTTCGCGCCCAGGTCCTTGATCTTCTTCTCGGCGGCGCGCTCCAGATCCATGGTCGTGGCGCCCGGAGCTACGAGTGCGCGAACGTGGTCGAGCACTTCGCGAACAATGCGGCCGCTGTTCCGCATCTGTTCGATTTCGGCCGTCGACTTACAGACAATTGCCATCCCGATGCTCAACCACCCAGAATATCTGCCCGGTGACCTCTCCAACTTCCAAGTCGCCGTTTAACGGAACCAGGCGGCCTTTCTGCTCATAGTATTCCGCCACCGGCCGGGTCTGGAGATCATATTCCGTCAGACGTTTCCGGATCACTTCCTCGCGATCGTCGCTGCGGATTATCAGCGCGGAACCGTCAACATCGCAAATATCAGCGACGCGAGGGGGCTGGAAATAGACGTTATAGATGTGTCCGTTGGAGAGACAAGTCCTACGTCCGGTGAGCCGCTTTACCAATTGATTATAATCCACGTCCATGCGGATCACAATTGGCAGGCACTTGCCACCGCGTGAGTTGTCAAAGAGCTCGCTTTCAAAAAAAGCGTCCAGCCAGCCCGCCTGTTTCGCGGTGCGCGGGAATCCGTCGAGGATGAAACCGCGCTCGCAATCCGGTTCCGCGAGCCGGCTGGCCACCATGTCGCACACCAGATCGTCAGGAACCAGCTCGCCGCGGGCCATAATGGCCTGGGCCTTCACGCCCAATTCGGTGCCGCGCTGTACGTTGCCTCGCAAGATATCCCCGGTGGAGATCTGCGGGATGCCGTAATGTTCGGCGATCCGCTTGGCCTGTGTGCCCTTGCCGGCGCCCGGTGGCCCCAGCAACACTATTGGCCCGATGTTTTGCGAGGTCTCCATCGAACTGACTCAGCTACGTTTCCTGCTTACAGGCTCACGCGGTCAGCTCCATGACCACCCGCCGACCGGGCGGTACGGCAACCTCTAATCCCCGCTATGACCAGGTACGGCGGCCGCGAATACGTCCGCTACGGGGGGTAAATCCATCGTAGTGGCGCATGATGAGCTGCGCTTCAATCTGCGTCACAGTGTCCATTGCCACACCGACCACGATCAGGAGCGACGTGCCTCCGAAATAAAACGTTACTCCCAGGCCGTTGGTCACCCATGCGGGCAGGCGCTCGAAAAATGCTCCAATCGGTCCATACAGATGGTTCAAATGAATTCCGGTGATCATCCACTCAGGGATGAAGGAAATGATGATCAAGTAGAGCGCGCCTACCAAAGTGATTCGAGTGAGAATCTCGTTGATGTGATCGGCAGTTCGTTTGCCCGGACGGATGCCGGGAATGAAACCGCCGTACTTTCGCATGTTGTCGGCAACCTCGTTGGGGTTGAACACGATTGACACATAGAAGTAGGCGAAGAAAATAATCCCGACAGCGTACAAAAATGTGTAAAGCGGCTCGCCCCAGCCCAGCCAGTGGATCAGGTCGCCAAAATAGCGGTTGTTTTTCAACCCCTGACCGACCATTTGCGGCATGGTCAGAATCGATGAGGCGAAGATCACCGGCATCACGCCGCCGGCGTTCACCCGCAGGGGCAAGTGCGTGGACTGGCCTCCCATGACTTTGCGTCCGACGACGCGCTTGGCGTACTGCACCGGAATCCGCCGTTCACTGCGCTCCACAAAAACAATGAACGCCACCACCAAAACCATGACGGCGACGAGCATTGCCATCGCGATTGGAGTGAACGGTCCCCACGCGGCGTTCTTGGTTTTATCAATCAGGTCGGCGACCCCGCGCGGGAGGCCGACTACGATGCCGGCGAAAATCAACAGCGACATGCCGTTTCCGACTCCGCGTTCCGTAATCTGCTCGCCCAGCCACATGATGAATGCGCTGCCCGTAGTCAGAGTCAGCATGGTCATCAGAATGAAACCGACGCCGGGGTTCCCGACGAAATCGCCGCCGCTCTTCTCCAGGCCGATGGCGATGCCAAAGGATTGCACCGCGCTCAGGATTACGGTCAGGTAGCGCGTCCACTGGGTGATCTTTTTGCGGCCCAGTTCGCCTTCCTTCTGCAACTTCGCCAGCGGCTCATAAACCACGGTAAGGAGCTGCAAAATGATGGATGCCGTAATGTACGGCATAATGCCGAGGGCGAAAATAGTCATGCGGCGCAGTTGGCCGCCGGAGAACAGGTCAACGAACCCCAGAGCGGTGCCCCGGTTCTGCTCGAAAAATTGCTGCAGCTTGTCCGCATTTACGCCGGGCGTGGGAATGTGCCCGCCCAGGCGGTAAACTGCCAACAGCCCCAGGGTGAAGAGAATTCGTTTGCGCAGGTCGGGGATGCGGAATACGTTGGCTAATTTCTCGAACATTACTGCAAGACCTCGAACTTGCCGCCCGCTTTGGTGATCTTGTCCTGAGCCGACTTGGAGAATTTGTGCGCGTGCACGGTGAGGGCCTTTGAAAGCTCTCCGTCACCAAGAATCTTGACCGGGTGTTTGGTGCTGATGACGCCCGCCTTGCGCAGCACTTCGGGAGTGATGGTCGTTTCACCCAGAGCCGCCAGCCTCTCCAGATTCACGATGTTGAACTCTTTGCGGAAAATGTTGGTGAAGCCGCGTTTAGGCATGCGGCGATGGAGCGGCATCTGGCCGCCTTCGAAGCCGCGCATCATGCGGGAGCCGCTGCGCGAACGCTGGCCCTTGTGTCCGCGGGTGGACGTTTTCCCCATGCCGGAACCCATGCCCCGGCCGACGCGCTTCTTGCCCGAGTTCGCCTTCTTCGGTGCTCGAATATTTGAGAGATTCATAAATTGCTCTTCTGTAGAGACGTAGCTTGCTACGTCTCAGGTTGCGGGCCTGACCGGGTCGAAGACCCGGCACCACACATGTTTAAACGATTTCGACCAGGTGCGGGATTTTCGCCACCATTCCACGAATGGCAGCGTTGTCCGGACGCTCAATCACCTGATTCAATCGGGTGAAACCCAGTCCTTTGACTACCAGCTTGTGTTTTACCGGGGCACAAATCGCGGAACGCACCCACTTCAATTGGAGCTTTCCGCCGCCCGCGTTTGGTTTCTTTGCCGTCATTGCAGACTCCGTGTTTCTATAACTCTTCTGCCGTCTTGCCGCGCATGGCGGCCACATCGGCGCGGTTCTTCAGTTTCTTGAGTGCGTCGAACGTCGCCTTGATGACATTGTGCGGATTGGTTGTGCCAATCGATTTGGTCAACACATTCTGCACACCCGCCGAAGTCATCACGGCGCGCACCGCTCCGCCTGCGATTACGCCCGTGCCTTCCGGAGCCGGCTTCAGGAGCACCATGCCCGACCCGAAGCGTCCCAGCACCATGTGCGGGATGCTGGTCTGAGTGAGGTTGATCCTCATCAGATTCTTTTTGGCCGACTCAATTCCCTTGCGGATGGCTTGAGGAACTTCTTTGGCTTTCCCCGAGCCGTATCCGACGACAGCGGAAGCGGGATCTCCCACAACCACCAGAGCGGCGAAAGAAAGATTCTTGCCTCCCTTGACCACTTTCGTGACCCGGTTGATGGCTACCACCTGGTCCTTCAGTTGGAAGGAACCCGCATCGAGTTTCTTGATGACTATTGGCATTCTGTGATTCTCGTTTCTTCTCTCTGCCGAGCTTCGCCCGGCAAACCGGAACAGAGACCCGGTTCTACACTAGAACTGCAATCCGGCTTCGCGGGCCGCGTCCGCCAGGGCCTTCACTCGACCGTGATAGATGTAGCCACCGCGATCGAAAACGACTTTGGTAATCCCTTTGGCTTTCGCTCGCTCCGCAATCAGTTTGCCCACGGTTTTGGCTGAGGCCACGTTGCCGCCGGTACGCCGCTCGCCCTTCTTGCCCTCGGCGGAATGGGCGAAGACCACGGTCGCGCCCTGCAAGTCGTCGATCAGC
>Ga0210410_10003559_pt1 | contig 13769 bp, 10 predicted proteins | sample IncBWC4MmetaG_FD_161058 | JGI IMG/M metagenome (GOLD analysis project Ga0210410, IMG submission 161058) | Forest soil microbial communities from Barre Woods Harvard Forest LTER site, Petersham, Massachusetts, United States - Inc-BW-C-4-M | ecosystem: Environmental > Terrestrial > Soil >... | reverse complement strand
CCACTGGGGGACGCGCGCTGAAGTTTTACGCTTCGATGCGCGTGGATATCCGGCGCATCCAGGCGATCAAGGATGGGGACCGCGTGGTGGGCTCGCGCACGCGCGCGAAAGTGGTGAAGAACAAGGTGGCCGCGCCGTTCCGCGAGGCGGAGTTCGACATTCTTTACGGCGAGGGCATTTCACGCGAAGGCGACCTGATCGATCTCGGCGTAGACAAGGGTGTTCTGGAAAAGTCCGGCACGTGGCTCAGCTACGGCGGTGAACGCATGGGCCAGGGCCGCGAAAACGCGCGCGTCTTCCTGAAAGAGAACAAGGACATCCGCGACAAACTGGAAAACGCACTGCGTAAGAAAATGGAAATCCCGGTTTCCGGGCAGAACCCCGCAGCCACCGGCGCTAATGGCGCAAATGGCCACTCCAACGTGCCGGCCGAAAAGCCGCCGCTGAAGGCTGCCGCGGCAGTTGCGTCCGCGGACAACAAGGCGCGTCCTTCGCGTTAGGCCAGGCTAAAGCATTAGAGCTGCGGGCGGTGCACTAAAATGGTGCACCGCCCGTGGTGTTTTTGGCGTCTCAAAATGTGAATTCTGAGGAAACTCAGAGGAAGCAGGCACTGCCTCCCCTGTGGCCAGAAGGACAATCGGGCAAGGGTAGGCTGGTCGGCGGTGCAACGTTCATAACAAAGCACATAGCTTAGTACTGGTCCTCATTATCTATTGCCAGGGCATCCCTCGACCCCATAGACTACGTCTCAGTCTGCAAGCCTTAACAAGCCTGTGGACGAGAAGGACCCGGTGAGACTTTGTTAAATGCTTGTAATCAAGCATGGTACATAGTGGCTCCTGGGATGCATCGAATGAGCGGAAGTTTGACCAAGCAATGGAATTGGAGTAGATTTCCACTCATTCCATACTAGGACTACTGAGAAGCGCTCCAAGTAAGGACTGAATGATTAAGGAACTGGGAAAAACTATTCTCGCGGGCATGCTGGTGGGGTCACTCGCCATGCCGATGCCTGCTGCGGAAGCTGCAGCGATTACCGCTGCGAAATCCAAGGTGAAGTCCGCTTCGCGGAAGCGGCTTGCGCCTTCGCGGTATCGCGGATACGCGCCGACTTACGCTGATTCAATCAGTGCCGATGACCCAACTTACGACGATCCGATCGTGCGCCAAGCGGTTGTGGATGCGCTGGGCCGGTACAACGGATCTGTGGTCGCTGTGGACCCGAACACGGGACGAATTCTGGCAGTTGTGAATCAGAAGATTGCTTTCAGCGACGGATACATTCCTTGTTCCACGATCAAGCCGACCATCGCGGTTGCCGCGCTTGAAGAAAACGTGATTACGCGCGACACCATGCTCAAGGTGGGACGCCGCAAATACATGAATCTGACTGAGGCGCTGGCACACTCGAACAATACATTTTTTGAAGAACTGGGCCGCCGGATGGGCTTCGACACGGTTTCGCGCTACGGGCGCTTGCTCGGGTTGGGCGAACTGGCCGGCTACAATCTGCCTGACGAGCATCCGGGATCGTTCCCGACTCAGGCGCCGGCGTATGGCGGAGTGGGACGCATGTCGAGTTTCGGTGAAGGCATTCAGGTGACGCCGCTGCAAATGGCGGCGCTGGCCGCGGCATTCGCAAACGGCGGCACGCTTTATTATTTGCAATATCCGCATACGCAGGAAGAAGTGGATGCGTTCCAGCCGAAAGTGAAGCGCGACCTGAACATCGCGAATGTTTTGCCGGAAGTGCGCGAAGGCATGCTGGCGGCGGTGCTCTATGGCACCGGCCGGTTGAGCGCGGATCCGGGCGGCGAAGAGACTCCGCTTGGGAAGACCGGAACGTGCGATGACCGCACGAATCCTTCGCGGATTGGCTGGTTCCTGAGCTATGCCGACGAAGCGCATCCGAGGATTGCCCTTGCGGTTTTGTTGCGCGGGAATACGCGGCGCGTGAAGGGCCCGACGGCGGCGCAAGTTGCGGGGCATATCTACCGGGCGCTGCGGCAACAGAATTATTTTGGCCAGACGGTCAGCGCCGGCACCGTGAAAACCATTTCCACGGGCAAGTAGTCCAGACAACAACTTAATTCATTTGGTTTTGAGCGGGCTTTTTCAGGTGCGAGTTTGTGTGCCCGGCTTAGTCAGTGGGTCTTGGTGTGTTGCGGCCGCGGCTTTACGTGAATGCTGATCACCGGTTCGCGCAGAGAGCGCAGGGCTTCGAAACAGGAGTCGCAAAGTTCGAGGCTGAGCTGGTCTTCGCTTTTTGCCCGGAATGTGCGGTGGCACTCATAGCAGGTAGAGGACGGCGGACGCTGGCGCTGTTCCCTTACGTGAATTTCTGGATGGACCTCAAGCGTGTTCATAAATTCTCCCCCCATGAGTATAGGCGCATGCGAGATGCCAGATTGAAACATTTGTTCAGGTTGCAGGGAAAGGACTTAGCTCGAGTATTTGGAGCCTTCTGAGTGAATAGCCCCAAAAGACTTGGGAGAAGACGCCGCTTTCGAGGATTGTAAATTATTGCTTGATGAAACCTTTGGCTGGCATGTTGACACCGTAAAAGCGGCAGCTTCGCTGTCGCACTCAAAATCGGGACGTTGCGGATATGTATCACCGTACCTCTCTTCAGCATCTATCAACCAAAGTTGGCTCCGGCCTGAGTCCAATTTCGACAGCTACACTCACCTGTGGAGGCTTCCATGTCCATCCGACCCGTAAAACGGCTTGTGAAAGCGAAGCCGACGCGCGAAGGGGCGGGCGTGCATCTGCGCCGGGCCTTCGGCTTTGGGAACACTTCGGAGTTTGATCCCTTCCTGCTGCTGGACGATTTTCGCAACGACGTGCCGGAGGATTATCTGGCGGGCTTTCCGTGGCATCCGCACCGCGGCATCGAGACCATTACTTATGTGCTTGCCGGAACCGTCGAGCATAAGGACAGCCTGGGAAATCACGGCGCGATTGCGCCCGGCGATGTGCAGTGGATGACGGCGGGCCGGGGGATCATTCATCAGGAGATGCCCAAGGGCGATGAAGTTGGGCGCATGCACGGGTTTCAGTTGTGGGCAAACTTGCCTGCATCCCAGAAAATGACGCCGCCGCGCTATCAGGAAGTGAATTCGCCGGACATTCCCGAAGTTACCGACGACGACGGCACCAGCGTGCGGATTGTCTGTGGAAGTTTTTGGGGGAAGAAGGGGCCTGTGGACGGCATTGCCACCGATCCCATTTATATTGATGTGACGGTGCCGCCGGGGAAGAGAAAAGTGTTGCCGGTGGAGACCACGCGGCATGCGTTCGCGTACGTTTTTGCGGGAACGGGAAAGTTTTGCAACGCTTCCGAGCCGCTCTCGGTTCCGACAGAGTCTGTGGGCTGGCTGGATACGAAACCGCCCGCCGAGGCGGACAACCGCTCACTGGTGCTCTTTGATCGCGGCGATGAGGTGATGGTGCAGGCGGGCGACGATGGTTTACGCTTCCTGCTGGTTTCTGGCAAGCCGTTGGAAGAGCCGGTGGCGTGGTACGGACCGATTGTGATGAATTCGCAGGCTGAGTTGCGACAGGCGTTTGATGAACTGGATCGCGGAACGTTTTTGAAGGCGGAGAAATAGGATCGATAGAAGAGGTGGAATAATTGACAGGGTAAGGAATTGAATTGGACTTGGCACGGAATGATGAAATCGTAAAGGCGGGAGCTTCGCTCCCCTTCGGCAAGGTCAGGGCAAGCCGCACTCAAAAGGTTAGTAGATGATGGGGAGTTTGGAAAAGTCGGCTTCAGTATCGTCGGTGACACGGAGGACGAGGAGTGTGCGGTCGTCATGCGGCTGGCGGCCGGGGCCGGTGTGCTCGTCGGTGGCCTTGATGATGCGCTGCGCCACCTTATAGCCGGGGTCGGCGGAGGTGACAGTGGACAAGAGCCCCATCAGGCGGTCGACGCCGTACTCTTCCTGCTCTTTGTTCATGGATTCGTGAATGCCGTCGGAGGCGAACACAACCACGTCGCCAGGTGAAAGACTGAGCGTCACTTGTTCATATTCCGCTTCGGGCAACAGGCCCAATGGCATCCCGGCTACATTAATTTCGGTGACTTCGCGATTGCGGATAAGCAGCGGCAGAGTGCCGCCGGCATTGGCGATGGTGAGTTCGCGAAGCGCGGCGTCATACACGGCGAACTGCATGGCGATGAAGCGCGCGTCGAGGCGGGCGGCAAGCAGGCGGCTGTTGAGCTGCTCGAGCATTTCGGACGGCGAAATCTCGTTGTCGTGGACGAGTTCGCGCAGGATGCCGATGGCCAGCGAGCCGTAAAGCGCCGCGGCCGTGCCTTTGCCGGAAACGTCACCGTTGGCGATGGCCAGGCGGCCGACGCCATACGGAAGCAGGTCGTAAAAATCGCCCCCCAACTCGCGGGCTGGCACGTAGGCCGTGGCCAGATCGAGGCCGGGGATTTCCTTCGCTCCACTGGGCAGAAGCTGCCGTTGGATTTCGCGGGCCGTCTCCAGATCGTTCATCATCCGCGCCTGATTTTCGCGTGCGTCTTCGAAGAGCCGGGAATTTTCGAGAGCGACGGCGATGTAGGAGCCGAGAATGTTCAGCAGGCGCTCGTGTTCGGCGCTGAACGCGTGCGGCTTCGTGCTTTCGAGGTCCAGCACTCCCACCAGCCGGTCGCGAAGCAGCAGCGGCACAACCAGTTCGGAGCGCACTTCGACTTCTTCGCCGCAGGAGACGTAACGCGGGTCAAGTCGCACATCAACCACGCGGATGGTGCGGCGTTCGGCGGCCGCGGTTCCGGTGATGCCCTGATGCAGGGGCATCTGAAATCGCGACGGAAGTGCATTTTCGTAGCGCTGGCTGAAGACGCTTTCGAGCATCTGCGTTGATTCATTCCAGAGCATGACGGCGAAGACGTGATAGTCCACCAACTTTTTGACGCGCTCGGCGATCCGCCGCAGGAGTTCCTCGCGGTCGAGAATGGAGGTGAGCTCGTGGCTGATTTCGTAGAGAAGCGCGATGCTCTGGGCCTGCTCCGGCTGGGCGACGAGCAAGGCGGACGCGGCGGGGTCGGCATCGCCGAGAAGCGAGAAGGGAATTGGATTTGGCGAGCTCTGATCCATGAGGAGAAACCTGACTAAGAGTTTAGATGATATCGAGTCAACTTGGTTTCACGAATTGAAAAATTAATGCCCGGCTGGAAAACAGGCGCCATGCGAGCGGACAGAGAGAGTTGCAGGCCATTTTGGGCGCCTCCTTTGGCTAGAGGTGCACTGACTGAGCGAGAATTCCTTCTCGTCAACTCAGTGATACGCAGGGTTGCGGGCTGTTGTTACAGGTTCGGGGAGCTTACTTTACTTCCCAGACGTCGCCGCCACGGAGCAGTTTGTTGAGGTTTCCCGGGCCTTTTTGCTGGATGACGCCCGCGACCTGGTCGTTGACCACGTCTTCGTAGCGCGGCAGGTCGTCCCAGGCGCGCAGAACGCCAATAGGGATGGGGAAGCCGGGGCGGCCCTCCATGTGCGAGAGCAGGAAGGCGTAGGACGGGCGCGGGTGATGCGCGTCGTGGACAATCAGGTCGGACTCAGAGAAGCCGTTGCCAAGGGGCACAACTTCGATGTCGCCATCGGGCTTGCGGCGAATTCCCTTGTCGCGAGACTTGCCAAAGACGAGGGGCTTGCCATGCTCGAGTTGGATGACGTTCTCGCTGCGGGCCTCTTTTTCCGTGACGCCGGTCCACGCGCCGTCGTTGAAGATGTTGCAGTTTTGCAGGATTTCGACGAAGGCGGAGCCTTTGTGAGCGGCGGCCGCCCGCAAGGTGTCTTTCAGGTGGGCTTGGAAAACATCCACGGAGCGGGCCACAAACGTGGCCTCGGCGCCGATGGCCAGCGAGATCGGATTGAACGGGCGATCCGGTGAGCCGTACGGAGTGGACTTGGTTACCTTCTGAAATTCAGATGTGGGCGAGTATTGGCCCTTGGTCAAGCCGTAGATGCGGTTGTTAAAGAGCAGGAACTTGATACCGACATTGCGGCGGAGCATGTGAATCGTGTGGTTGCCGCCAATAGCGAGCGCGTCGCCATCACCGGTCACCAACCAGACTTCGAGCTCCGGATGGGCAATCTTGAGGCCCGTGGCGACGGCAGGCGCGCGACCATGGATGGTGTGAAACCCGAAGGTGTTCATGTAATAGGGGAAGCGACTGGCGCAGCCGATGCCGGAAATAACCACGAAATTCTCGCGGCGCACACCGAGCTCCGGGAAGACGGTCTGCACTGCGGCCAGAATGGCGTAGTCGCCGCACCCGGGGCACCAGCGCACTTCCTGGTCGGTCTGAAAATCTTTTCTTGTGAGCGGCGGTAGGGCGGTCGTGGTCATTATAATCTCCTAAACTCCCAGCATTTCCTCGATCTTTTGCTCGAGTTCGCTTTGCTTGAAGGGACGTCCTTGAATTTTGTTGAGGCCGACGGCGTCGACGAGATATTTCGCGCGCAGCATCCACAGCAGTTGGCCCATGTTGAGTTCGGGGACGAGAACTTTCTTGTAGCGCTTCAAAACATCACCGACGTTGCCCGGCAGCGGATTCAGATGGCGCAGATGGAGGTGGCCGATCTTGCGTCCTTTTTCGCGCTGTTCATTTACGGCCTGGGTTACCGAGCCGAATGTGGAGCCCCACGAAACAAGCAGCAGATCGCCCTCTGGATCGCCGGTGGGCGCGACGTCGGGGATGTCCTGCCGGATGGCTTCCACTTTCGCGGCGCGAATGCGCACCATTTTTTCGTGGTTCAGCGGCTCGTAGTTGATGTTGCCGGTGGTTTCCTGCTTTTCGATGCCGCCGATGCGGTGTTCGAGGCCGGGCGTACCAGGGATGGCCCACGGACGCGCCAGCGTTTGCGGATCGCGTTTATACGGGAAGAAGCCTTCGGGGTTGGTCTCAAACTTCACAGGAATCGGAGGAATTTCCTCGGCGGTGGGGATGCGCCAGGGTTCCGCACCGTTGGCGAGATACCCGTCGGAAAGGATGATAACCGGCACCATGTACTTGAGCGCGATGCGGCTGGCTTCGAGGGCGATCCAGAAGCAATCGCCGGGAGTGGAAGGGGCCAGTACGGGAACAGGAGCTTCCGAATTGCGGCCAAACATTGCCTGCAGCAAATCGGCTTGTTCCGTCTTGGTCGGCAATCCGGTGGAGGGCCCGCCCCGTTGTATATCGCAAATCACGATGGGCAATTCGGTCATTACTGCGAGTCCGATAGCTTCCGTTTTCAGCGCCATTCCTGGGCCAGAGGTTGTGGTAATTGCTAGTGCGCCGGAATAAGCGGCGCCGATGGAACTGGTGATGGCGGCGATTTCGTCTTCGGCTTGAAACGTCAACACGCCGAAATTTTTGTACTTCGAGAGTTCATGCAAGATGTCGGAAGCCGGCGTGATGGGATAGCTGCCGAGATAGAGCTTCAAGCCCGCCTTCTGCGCCGCGGTGACGAAACCGATGGCTAGAGCCTGATTGCCGCTGAGGTTGCGATAGGTACCCGGCGTAAGCTGCGCGGGCGGAATTTCGTAGCTAATCTGAAATGCTTCAGTGGCTTCGCAGTAGGAATACCCGGCCTTCAGCGCCAGCTTGTTGGCTTCAGAGAGCAGCGGCTTTTTGCTGAACTTGTCGTCAATCCAACGGACGGTCGGGTCCATGGAGCGGTTGTAGAGCCAGTAGCACATGCCCAGCGCGAAGAAATTCTTGCAGCGATCCATGGATTTGGCGTCGAGCCCAAGATGCGCCAGCGCGGCGCGGGTCAAACGCTGCAGTTCCACTGGGAACACGCGGAACTTGTCCAGCGTGTTGTCTTCGAGGGGATTTGATGTGACGTGCGCCTTGCGCAGATCCACTTCCTCGAAGCTGTCGGAATTTACGATCAGGATTCCGTTGGCCTTCAGGTCCGCGAGATTTACCTTCAACGCAGCGGGGTTCATCGCCACCAGCACATCCACGGAATCGCCCGGCGTGAAGACTTCACCGGAAGAAAAATTCAATTGGAAGCCGCTGACTCCGGGAACCGTGCCGGCAGGGGCGCGAATTTCGGCGGGAAAGTCGGGGAACGTGGCGATGTCATTACCGTAGATTGCGACCGTGTTCGTAAACTGGCTGCCGGTAATCTGCATGCCGTCGCCGGAATCGCCGGCGAACCGGATGACTGCCTGCTCAATAACTTCCTTCTTGGTTTTCCCCGAAGGAATATCCATTAATGTAGACATGTTGGCGCGTTACCCCCGTCCCGCGGACTGCTCACCCTGGAGCGTGGAGAGTGGTCCTTATTCGGTGGGCGGTCCGAGATGCAGTTCGCGGGAGCGAACACCTGACCGCCAGAAGCCGACAGGCTAAGAATAACACACCGTTACGCAGTAAGCCGGGATGGGAAGGGCTAGGTGCTTTGCTGGGCTTCCTTTGCGGCGCAGGCTTCCACGAAACGCGTGTGGCAGTAAAGCAGCAGCCAGATGAGCAGGACGCCAGGAATCAGGGAGAGGACGCCAAACAGCCGGGTTTGTGCAAACGCAGCCTGCCCCATCGGGCCCTCGGGAAGATTCATCTGAGACATTATTTCCTGCAAATTGCGATCGTAGCTTGGGCTGACCAGGGTGATCGTGCCGCTGGCCATCCAGAAAAAATATTGCCCAAGCATCAGCGGATAACTCCATCGCTTCAGGCGCAGCATCCCGATGGCACCTACCAGCAAGAGCCCGGCAGAAAAGTAAAAGAGCGCCACGCCGAGGGCACCGTGAAAGCGGTAGCCGAAGAGAATCATGTTGACCGGAAAGTTCGTGAAAGGCAGTAACAAGCTGAACCCCGCGGAGAAAATGGAAAAGCCCGCGAGAATGGCCAGGGGGAGGGGGCAACGCGGCTGCGGCGGTGCGGCAGGCTGGTCATCGTTTGTGGCTACCGCCAGAAACTGCTCTTTCACTCCGCTCTGATTGAACAGGAATAACCACCAGAATCCGATCAGAAAGGGAATCCCATACACCACGCAGATCAGAATGCGGAGAAACGGAGAGCTAACCGAAGTATCTGCGGGCATCTCAGGGAACGGCACGAATGCCATGAACAGCAATATGACGCCGCAGAAAGCAGCCATCACGCCGCCCCAAACCAGCATGGAGACGCGGGCCCATTTCTTCAGGCGCAGCACCCCGACGCTGGTGAATATGCCAAAAACGGCCAGGCCGCCGAACAAACCCATTATCGCGACGGCCAGTGGTTTGGCGAATGGTGGAATTGCCGCAGAGTTGTTCGGCGGCATCATGGACATGCCGGCGATGGTGGCAAGCGCGATCAGGATGGTAAACAGACTGACCAGAATGCCGACGATTCCGGCGGCAACGACCGCGCTGGATGGGCCCGGAGGCTTCATATGGGTCAGCTATATACCATTTCCGCGGGCGTCACGATAGAGCGGCGGGCGTAGGCGCCGTGCAGGGGATTTCACGGTGGCGATCAGTTCTGGACAGGTTCTGACTGCGCCGGCGGTTCGAACTGGCGCTTCACGCTGGGCAAGCGGAAAAAGAAAAGCCACCAGACGCTGATGGGAAACATTGCAACCACCAGGGAGATGGCGAGTATCTGCTTGAACGATTCCAGTTCGCTGACGAAGTGTTCGGGAATGAAGAAAGTCTCAAACGGGCGGAAAGCGATCATGTACAGGCAGAAACAGAGCGCCACGGTGGCCCACAAGAGCGCCGCTCTGCGCGCCCACGGCTTCAACTGAAATAATCCGATGCCGATGCGAATCCCGGAGGCAATGAGGGAAAGCGACACCGTGAACAGAAGAAGCAAGGTGAATGGATAAAGTTCGTACAAGTGTCTGCCATGGGAGTCCGGCGGCGCGTTGAGCACGCCGAGGAAGAGACTGCCCCAGACAAACAATGCGGATCCGCTGCCGAGGATTGCGAGAGCGGAGGCGCAGGTAACGCCCGCCGAACGTCGCGTGGAAGTCCAAACAGTTTCAGTCATGACTGTCGACAGAAGAACACATGGGGGAAGGAGTGAAAAGGGTACGAAAGAGTGAGGTTTGCGCAAAACGGCACTTGACGTTCGCTTTCTTTTCGCCTAGAGTGGGTCCGGGTTGGACAGGTCCTGCTATGGCAGAAGGCTGAGTGCAGAGGCCGCACGGCAAGAAGGAAGCGGCAAGCCGCGGAGGCTACATATGGCGCTGACAAAACGGCAGAAGGAAGTTCTGGATTACCTGGTTGCCTTTGAGACGAAACACGGCTACGCGCCGAGTTTCGAGGAAATCGGGAAGGGCTTGAAGCTGACTTCGCTGGCTACCGTGCACAAGCACATCAGCACGCTGGAGAAGAAGGGTTTTATAAGGCGGGGCTATAACCAGAGCCGTTCGATTGAAATTGTGCAGTTGCCGAAATCGGTTAAGGAACAAGTGATTGAGCGGCGTATCCAGGAATTACCTTTGGTCGGGCGTATTGCCGCCGGCCGCCCGCTCGAAGCCGTGGAAGAGCGCGAGACGATTTCGCTGGGGGATTTTGCGCGCGGTGGCAATTCCTTCGTGCTGCAGGTGAAAGGCAGTTCCATGATCGAGGACCACATCATGGACGGGGATTATGTGGTGTGCGAACAGACGCAGGTGGCGAATGCGGGAGATATTGTGGTGGCGCTGGTAGCGGGAGACGAGGCCACGCTGAAGCGCTTCTATCGCGAAGGCTCCGGCAAGGTGCGGCTGCAGCCGGCCAATTCGGATATGGCTCCCATCCTGGTTCCGGCGGGCGACGTGAAGATTCAGGGACGAGTCATCGGAGTTCTCCGCAAATACTAAGGTAATCTCCTGAGAGAATGCCGGGCGCTTCTGGGCTACACTGAAGCGATGCTGGCGACCCTGCAAATTTCGGGCAGAATTTCTTGAGCGGCGCGGCGAGCAACAGCAATTTCTCCGTTTGGTTTCGCGCGAATGCGGCGGCTGTCGCGCTCTTTCTTTTTCTTCAGCTTTTTCTGCCTCCCTCCGGCTTCGGCTACGCGGTGCTTGCGCATCAAGCCCTGATTGATACCACCTGGGAATCGCATATCAAACCGCAGCTGAAGGCCCGATATCCCGAGGCGACGGAAGAGGAGCTGAGCGCGGCGCAGGCTTACGCCTACGGCGGCTCCATCATCCAGGACCTTGGCTACTATCCGCACGGCAGCGCGTTTTTCAGCGACCTGACGCACTACGTCCGCAGCGGCGATTTTGTGCTGGCGCTTTTGCGGGATGCGCAGAATGTGTATGACTACGCGTTCGCGCTGGGAGCGCTTTCGCATTATGCGACGGACAACCAGGGGCACCGGCTGGCGACCAATCGAGCCGTTCCCGTGCTTTACCCGAAACTTAAGGTCAAGTTCGGCGATTTCGTGACCTATGAGGATGACACGCTGGCCCACGTGAAAACGGAATTCGGTTTTGACGTGCTACAAGTGGCCCAGGGGCAATACGCTCCTGAAAGTTATCATGACTTCATTGGATTCGAAGTCTCCCGCCCGCTGCTGGACCAGGCGTTTCAACAGGTTTACGGAATCGAATTGATTTCCGTGCTCGACAATGAAGAAAAGGCGCTGAATTCTTACCGCCGCGACGTCAGCAAATTGATTCCGGAAGCGACCCGCATCGCCTGGACCCTGAAGAGCAAGGAAATCAAAGCGGATGAGCCTGGCGCCACGCACCGGAGATTTCTCTACAATCTTTCGCGATCGGAGTTTGAAAAGCAGTGGGGCAAGGATTACCAGCGGCCCAGCCGGAAGGAAAGGTTTTATGCCTTTCTCTACAAACTGCTGCCGAAGATCGGGCCGCTCAGGGTGCTGCAGCTGAAGACGCCGACACCCGAGACGGAAAAGATGTTTGAGGAGAGCTTCAATGCTTCGGTTCAGGAATATCAGCACCTGTTGGGTGACGAGCAACGGGGAACGCTGCGGCTGGCGAACTTGAATTTTGACGTGGGAAGCGAAACCGCCGGCGGCAAATACCGCCTGAATGACGACGCCCACGCGCAATTGCTGCACCGATTGGCCGAGAAGAAATTCGGTTGCGTTTCCCCGGACTTGCGCGAGGAGATTTTGACCTTTTTTGCCAATGCGGATGCTCCATATAACGGCAAGCAAGACAAGAAGACCTGGGATCGCATCCAGGCTGAACTGGAATCGCTGAAAGAAATGGAGCCAGTCGCCGCCTCCGTGCATCAAATTTACTGATGCTTACCCGCGGGCGTGAAACGCCGCCCCGACTAGGGTAGACTGCTAACTCCTTCGAGGGGAATGACCTCGAAGCATAGGACGCCCTTACTTGTGACCACAAAAACTCCCAGCCTTCTTCTGGTCGGCTCGCCCGACCCCAGCCGCCATGCGCTCAGCCAGCTTCTGGCCGACGCGGGTTTCGCGGTTTCGACTGCCGATTCCACCGAAGACGCGTTTCACAAGTTGCAAAGCGCGCCACCGAACATTCTGCTGCTCTCCGCCGCGGGGGGAAGCGGCTCTTGCAACGAAGCGATTGCCGTTGCCAGGTCGCACAATCCGGACACGCGGATTGTCGTTTTGTCCGCGGGCAGCGCGGCGGACCGGGCGCGCGCACTGGATCTCGGCGCGGATGATGTGGTGCAAGTCCCTTGGGCTGAAGGCGAACTACTGGCGCGCATCCGCGCGCAACTGCGGCAGAGGAATGCCGTTGAAAAGCTGGAAGAAAAGACGCGCATCGCGGAAGAGAGCTTCGACGTCGCACAGACCGCGTTTCAGGCACTGGCGGTCACGGAAAAGATGACCCGCGATGCTTTCTCCCTGGAACGAATTCTGAAGATTGGCGTGATCGCGCTCTTCGGGCTGGCGCTGATCATTTCGGGAGTTTTCTTCCTGTACTCGCGTCGCGCGGATAAGGAAACCAAGCGGGCCTACGGCGAAATTGCGCAGCTCGAACGCAGCGTGCAGACCGAGCAGCAGCTTCTGGCGTCCGCGCGACGATTGAGGGACGACCCGTCCAATTCGGACATGCTGCAGCAGAAAGAGCAGTTGCAGAAGCAGAGCGAGGACTTGAAGAAGAAATTGGCCGCGCAGAGCGACGGCGCTTCCGCGGACCTTCGACGTCAACTGGATGAAACCACCAGCAGGCTTGCCAAGATCGAAGGACAATCCCAGGCGGCGGAAAGCATCATCCGAGCTTACGCGCCGAGCGTCGGGCTTTTGCACGTTTCCGTGGCTTTCAACGATAAGTCGTCCGGCCGGCGGCTGCGCTATGGCGGAATGGACAGTGACGGTTCGCCGCTGAAAGACAGCGATGGGAATCCGGTGTATACGACGGAGGGCCGCGGCCCGGAAGTGCGCGGCGATTTCTTCGGCACGGGCTTCATCGTGGGAGACGGCAAGATCTTGACCAACCACCACGTGGTGCAGCCCTGGTGGGAGAATCAAGAACTGGCTGGGGCCATGAAGCAGGGGTTGGAGCCGGTGATTGCGGAAATGACGGCGTATTTTCCGGGCGAGATGAACGGCATTCCCGTAAACATTTCGCAGATTTCCACGGAGGCGGATCTTGCTTTGGTCCATGGCGATCTTTCGGAGTTGCACCGGCCGATTCTGAAGCTCGACGCCAGCAAGGAAGCGGCGGTAAGCGGCGAAGAGTTGATCAGCGTGGGCTATGCAACGGGTCTGGATGCGATTCTCGCGCGCGCCGGAGACGATATCGTGCAGCAGATCGTCAAAGCGAGTGCGGGCGATCCAAAGCTCGTGCTTGTGGAACTGGCGAAACGAAGACTGATTCGCCCGCTGG
>Ga0210410_10003558_pt1 | contig 13772 bp, 11 predicted proteins | sample IncBWC4MmetaG_FD_161058 | JGI IMG/M metagenome (GOLD analysis project Ga0210410, IMG submission 161058) | Forest soil microbial communities from Barre Woods Harvard Forest LTER site, Petersham, Massachusetts, United States - Inc-BW-C-4-M | ecosystem: Environmental > Terrestrial > Soil >... | reverse complement strand
CCCAAAATGCCGGCATTGCGTGCCGCCGCCAGCGAGACAGCGAAGTCGCGATGTACCGGCACCGTCGCCGTGGTGCGTCCCTTGCTCTTTTCGGTCGCGACCTTGACCATCATTGTCTTCAACACGCACTGCAGGTGCGCAGATCCAAAACGAGAGGCATCGCCAAGTCGCAGGTGCGTGTAGTGGAGGATGTCGAACATCAACCGCGCCTCAGTGCCGAGCGACCAAGGCGCGCGATATTTTGCCATGTCCTCCTCAGTCCACGGCACCCAGCCGCCGCTCTCGCGCGAGGCCTTCGCCTTGCCACTCTTGAGGCCAATGGTCGGATCATCGTCCGGTTCGATGTGCTCCTCGTCGATCATCCAGCCAATCAAGTGACGCAGCGCCGACAACAGATTGCCAGCCTGAACCGGTGTGCGCGCCTTCATCTCCTCTCGCAAAACCTTGCGCGACAGAGCTGCGAACGGACGTTCACCGTTGTCACAAAGCGGCGGCTCGATCAGCCCGGTCCGCGCGTCCCGCGTGCTTTCGGCAAGGCCTTCTTCACCGATCGCCAGATTGCCAAGCCAGGGGTCGCTCTGCTTATAGAGTGTCCAGTACCAACGCAGGCTGCCGGGAAGGGGCGGTGTCGTCGGAAGCGGCGCGCGCTTTTCGCGCCTCTGCTTCTCGGCGCGGACCCAGTCAGTGGCGTCACCGAATTTGCCGATCTGGTCGACGATCGCGGCATCGACTGCAAGATTGAACTCGTTACTGCCAAACTGCTCGTGAATTCTGATCTTAGGCAGCTTGTCGCGGAGCTGCACATACCAACGCAGCTGACCCTTGTCAGAGACGTCACTTATCAGGTAGCGGCGCGTAGTGACTGGCACCTCGTCCGGCTTGGCGCGGCCCATACGTGGCACTCCTCCCAAGGCGCGGACCGCCGCCTCCCACGCCTGGTGGAAGTCGCTTCGCTCATCCGTGCTGTAGTCTTCCGTGATGTCGATGCGACGGCCGATCTTGCTGATCTTGACGTACCAGCGCAGACGTCCACGATGAGTGTCGTGGTAAAGATTCATCCTGTGGTCGTCAGGCGCGCGAGGAGGCCGGCGTTTGCTGACAAGCATTGGCTTTCTCCGAGAACCAATGCTTGGAGTCTAGCGATGCGGTGACTCCGCATCAATTGCATTAGGTGCGTTTCACCCGCTTTCGGTACGTTTCAGGAAACGCTGCAATGGTTCTGACGGCGTCCATTCCTGCCTCAGACCGTTTGTAGGTTTTACTGGCATATCGCCTGTCAAGGTGATCCGAATTGCGCCCTCGGCATTGACCGTGACTTCGCTCGCACCTGCTTCCTTAGCGGCGCGTATTGCACGCGCGATGTCTGATTGTGTGACTTTGGCCGGACGCCGCGGCATTGCGTTCTCCATACTGTGAGTTCGTTGCGCTCGAGCTTGGCATGACCGAAAACCACTGCGGCTGCACGGACCAGGTGATGCAGACTATTCCTAGCGGCAGTGAACCTCACGAATGGAAATCGAAAAGCCTGCTGAGGGAAGAATGAAAAACCCTTCGTCGGGCTTTTGGCTAGATTGGAGTTGAAATCGGATGCTCTGTCACACGCGCAGCATGGTGTGGAGGAAACGCATTTTCTTATCTCCCTCAGAACGTTGTGTGATTTTGAGCCGCTTCCGGCACGACGGGGCACTAAATAGCAGCAAAATGCACCTGGGGCAGGGTGTTGCGTGTCAATTGCGTGTCAGTCGTTCTAGGGCTGTTCTGTGTGGGCTGGCGGCGGCTCCAGCCCCATCGTCGGTCTTGAACTGAGCCCGTGTCTGTCAGCAAGCGCGGAATGAGCCGGCGCCCGTCGGGGGATGGGCGTTTGGTGATAGCGCCGTAGGCGGGGCGTCAAATAACCGAATTATGGTAAGACCGCCGCGCAAGGCGGACATTCGGTACATTGGCGATGTCAGCCAAATGCCGCCAATTCCAGAAATCGCGCGTGCTTCGATCGGGCGCGCCACTTACCGCCGGAGTCGAATCCACGCGATCAATGACCGCAGTGCGCTGAATGCCCTTTCAGGGCTGATGCCGTCGGGTGATCGCCACCTGTGCCGCTTGTGCATAGAGGCTCGAGAGCAAATCCAGATGAATGCTCGCGGTTTCCGACTTCTCTACCCAACCATCCAGCCCATCTAGCATCGGCGGCAGTGTCGCGGAGCGTAACGCGGCATAGGCTTCGGTAACCGAGCGTCCCGTCGCTGTGGCCCTGTAGCGTGTTTCCTTGCGCGACGAACTGCCCTCCGTCTCGATCAGGCCCGAGCGAACAAGCTTGCGCGTGGCGTATTGAAGGTTGGGGACGTCGACGCGATTGAGCAACTGTCCGATCTCGGAAAGCCGCTTCGGCTCGTCACCCATCCGGACCACGTTGAGCACGGCCACATCGTCGCCGGTGAGTGGCACGTCGCAGACGGCGGCAAGACACGATGCCTTCCAACGATAGTAAGCCTGCGCCAGCCGCTCCAACCTGAATTCGAAATCGGACAACCGCCGCTCGGTTTCGGTGCGCGCGAGATGCCAGGACCCCGGCCGTTCGGCAACAGCCGATTGCCTTTTCGGCTTCGCAGCATCGCCGGCTCGCTTCATGGCGTTCGCTCTCGTCTTCTTCAAAACAGCGCTCTCCTGTCGTTGCCTGCGCTCATGGCATAGGCAAACCCTGCTCAATCTATGCTATTTACAAGCACGATTCTTACATTAAAAATACAATTAAGAAAGCACGATGAAACGGCAGTACACAGCAAGCGGCCATGCGCCATAAGTGACGATGCGCCGCGGCGGTGTTGAGCGTTTCCAACGGAGGTCGATGCAAATGGTGGGACAATGGATCGACATCGCTGCCGCGGATGGCGGTACGTTCAAGGGATATCTCGCCGTTCCGGCGTCGGGATCGGGGCCCGGCATCCTGCTGCTGCAGGAGATATTCGGCGTCAATTCCTCGATGCGGGAGGTTGCCGACTACTATGCCGAGGAAGGTTATGTCGTGCTTGCGCCGGACCTGTTCTGGCGATTGGAGCCTGGCATTGAGCTCGGCTACTCCGAGGCCGACTTCAACAAGGCGTTCGGCTATTACCAGCGCTTCGACGCCAATCAATCGATCAAGGATGCCGCCGACGCGCTGAAAGTGCTGCGTGCCCGCAAGGAATGCGTCGGCAAGGTCGGCGCGCTCGGCTTCTGCCTCGGCGGCAAGCTGGCTTATCTGACTGCGGCGCGTACCGACGTCGATTGCGCCGTCAGCTACTACGGTGTCGGCATCGAGGCCGACCTCGGCGAGGCCGCAAAGATCAAAGGCCCGATGGTGTTTCACTTCGCCGAACTCGACAAGTTCGCGCCGCCGGAAGCGCGCGCACAGATCAAGGCTGCCTTCGTCAATCGTCCCGATGTCGAATGTTATCTATACCCCGGCTGCGATCATGCCTTCGCGGCGCCCGAGCGCGCGAGCTTCAACAAGCCGGCCACTCTGATGGCGCATTCGCGCTCGATCGCGCTGTTCCGGAAAGTACTGGGCCCGCACTACGATCTCTCCACGCTGTGGGACCGACATACCGAACTCGAATTCGGTACGCGTTCGGCCGAAGCGACGATGGCAACGATGGTGGCGGAGCCCTACGTCAATCACATCCCGACCATGACCGGCGGCGTCGGCTATCGCGATCTGTTGCGCTTCTACGAGAACCATTTCATTCCGAAGACGCCGCAGGACACCAAGCTGATCCCCATCTCGCGCACGATCGGCGCCGATCGCGTCGTCGACGAAATGCTGTTCTGCTTTACTCACGATATCGAGATCGACTGGATGCTGCCCGGCGTGCCGCCGACCGGCAAATATGTTGAGATACCGCTGGTCGCGATCGTCCGCTTCCGCGGCGACAAGCTCTACAACGAGCACATCTACTGGGACCAGGCCTCGGTGCTGGTGCAGATCGGGCTGCTCGATCCCGCTTTGCTCCCCGTGGCCGGTGTGGCTACGGCGAAGAAGCTGGTGGACGAGAGCCTGCCTTCGAACACATTGATGGGGCGCTGGGCCGAGAGCGCGCCGCAGGCCGCCAGATAATCGCGATCAGTCCACGGCGGCCGCTCCGGGCGTCGTTCTTGCATCTGCAGATGGGGTAATCGTCATGGGCTCTTCAGTATTTTCTCGCCGTCACGTCCTCAAATTGGCGGGCGCAGCCTTGCCGCTCTCCTCAGGCCTGATCGGTAATTCCGCGCAGGCTGCGCCTTCGGGCACATTGACCATCGCCTACAATGTCAATTTGCCGTCCTTCGATCCGACTATCGGGTTATCAGCGGTCAATCCGACTATCCAGTCGATCTATCAGGCGATCTTCGATCCCTATATCGGTCAGGCGCCTGATCTTTCCTTCAAGCCCGGCCTGCTGACGAAATGGGGCTGGAATTCCGACCGCACCAAGGTCACGCTGGAGCTGCGCAAGGGGGCGACCTGGCACGATGGCTCGCCGGTGACGCCCGAAGACGTGGTCTGGTCGCTGCAGCGAGCCGCCGATCCGAAAAGCGGCAACCCGATCCAGTTTGTCTGGTCCAAGGTCGGCAACTACAAGATCGACGGCAACACCATCACCGGTGACGTCGTTGAATTCGAGCCGACCCTGTTCAAATGGATGGCCTTCCTCACCGGTTATATCCTGCCGAAGGCCTATTGCGAGAAGGCCGGCACCGAAGGCTTCGAAAAGGCGCCGGTCGGATCCGGCCCCTACAAGGTCGACGCCTTTGAGCGCAATGCCTTCCTGCGGCTGAAGGCTCATCCGGGTTATTGGGGTCCCAAGCCTGCCTTCGACACCGTGGTGTTCAAATTCGTCACCGATCCGACCAGCCGCGTCGCCGAGATGGAATCGGGTGGATCGGATGTCACATTCGAAATCCCCTATGAGGAATTCGATCGCCTGAAGGCCAAACCCGGGTTGGTCGGCCAGACCAAGCCGGTGTCCGACATCGCCATGATCTTCATCACCGACATCGCCCCGATGCTCGACCGCAACGTCCGCCTCGCCGCCAACCACGCGATCGACAAGAAGGCGATCGTGGACCGGCTCCTGAAGGGCTATGGCGTTCCGATCGCGACGCTGGAAGCGCCGGGCTACGCCGCTTTCGATCCCTCGATCAAGGTTGCCTACGATCCGGAACTGGCGAAGAGCCTGCTGGCCAAGAGCGGCTACTCGCCGGAGAAGCCGGTCCAGTTCAAGATCCAGACCACGCGCGGCTTCAAGCCGAAAGATTACGAGATGATCCAGGCAATCGTCGGGATGTGGCGCAAGGTCGGGATCGACGCCACCATCGAGGTCTACGAGATCGCGCAGCATTTCGAGCTGCGTGCGCGCCATGCGCTGGCGCCCGCCGCGTTCTACAATTGGGGCAACGCGATCGGTGATCCCTCCACCTCCACCGGCTTTGCGATGTTCGGCCCGTCGCCGCATTGCGCCTGGAAGGGCAAGGATCTCGTCGAGCGCATCGGGCCGTTGTGGGGTGAGAAGGACGAAGCCAAGCGGATCGCCGGCTACAAGGCGGTCGACAAATACATCGCCGAGGAAGGCGAGGTGATCCCGTTGTTCCAGTACGTGCAGCCAATCATCCACAAGAAGGGCCTGAGGGTCGTGGCGCAGTCCAACGGCATGATCCTTCCGCAACTCATCACGCCCGCTTAGAGCGGCGCAAGGCAGGGCGAAATCGCGATGCGACGGGGCGAGTTCTTCAGGCGATTCGTCCTCATACCGCCCACACTCTTCGGCGTGGCGGCGATTGTGTTCGTGCTGCTGCGCGTGGTGCCCGGCGACCCTATCGCCATGATGATCCCGCCGGGTGCCTCGGCCGCCGACATCAACCGGCTGCGCGCGTTCTACGGGCTGGATCAGCCGATCCTGCATCAGTTCGTCGCCTGGTTTGGCCAGGTACTGAGCGGCGATTTCGGACGTTCGATCAGCCTGCACCAGAACGTCTTCGAACTGGTGCTGGCGCGATTGCCGGCGACGCTCGAACTGGCTCTGCTGGCAACGTCGATCGCGCTGGCGTTGGGACTGATCGTAGCCCTGGTCGGCATCTACCTTCGCGGCCGCCACGCGGAATGGCTGGTCGACGGCGGCATTGGCGTCCTGCTGGCGGTTCCGGATTTTCTCTGGGCCCTGATCCTGCTGCTGCTGTTTGGGGTCTTGATCCCGTGGCTGCCGATTTCGGGCCGCATCGACCCGCAGATCGACGTCAGCTTTCACAGCAATTTCTACCTGATCGAGAGCCTGCTGACCGGACGCATCGACGTTGCCGCGGCGTTGCTGGAACACATGATCCTGCCGGCACTGGCGTTGGCGCTGCCATTCGCGGCGTTGGTGGCACGAATTCTGAAAGCCTCGCTGGCGGAAGCCGAGGATCAGGACTATGCGCAGATCGCCCGCGCCCGCGGCTTTTCGCGGCCAAAGATCCTGCTGCGCGAGGTGTTTCCCAACGCATTGATCCCGACCGTTGCGCTCGGCGGCGTCCAGGTCACGCTGCTGCTCGGCGGCACCGTGCTGGTCGAACGCATCTTCTCCTATGAGGGGATCGGCAACATGGCGATCGACGCGGTAATCAATCGTGATTTTCCGCTGATCCAGGGTCTGGTCCTGACCTTTGCCATGCTCTTCATCGCCCTCAATCTCGCCGTCGATTTCGTGGTCACGCTGCTCGATCCGAGGCTGCGCCATGGTTGAGCTTACCCTCGATCACCCCGTCGAACGTCCGTCGCGATGGATCGCTGGATTGAAGCGCGGCGGCGCCAGGCTCTGGGTTGGCGCCGTGCTGGTCGCCGTCCTTGTGCTGGTCGCGCTGCTGGCGCCGCTCATCGCCCCGCACGATCCGCTCGAACAGGATTTAATGTCGGCGCAATTGCCGCCGGCCTGGGTCAGCGGCGGCGATTCGGCCTACCTCCTCGGCACCGACAGTCTCGGCCGTTGCGTGCTGTCGCGGCTGATTTACTCGGCACGGACCGCGGTCGCAGTCGCGCTGATCGCGGCGTCGCTGGCAGCCGTGATCGGCATCACGCTTGGTCTCGTTGCCGGCAGTTTTGGCGGCTGGGTCGATCAGGTCACCTCGCGCCTGATCGACGTCTGGATGGCGTTTCCGCCGGTGTTGCTGTCGATCGTGCTCGCGGCGGTGATCGGCGCGGGGCTCACTTCGGTCATCGCCGCGATCGTCGTCGTTGACTGGACCCGCTTTGCCCGGGTGGTCCGGGCCGAAACTATGGTGCAGTTGCAGCGAGACTATGCTTCGGCGGCGCGGGTCATTGGTCTTAGCCGCGGCGGAATTCTGCGGCTGGAGATCCTCCCCAACCTCGTTCCGCTGGTGGTCACATTGTTGGCGGTCGAGATGGGTATCGCAATCCTGGTGGAAGTGATCCTCTCCTTTGTAGGAATTTCGGTGGCCGGCGATACCCCGACCTGGGGCGGCATGATCGCCGAGGGGCGCCAGATCGCCTATCAGGCGCCATGGATCATGGCGCTGCCGATAGGCTGCATCATATCAAGCGTGATCGGCTTTAATCTGTTCGGCGACGGACTGCGCCTGGCGCTCGACCCGGTGCAGCGACGATGACGGCCGTCCTCGCCGTCCGCGATTTGCATGTCGCGATCTACGATCGTAGCCATGCGATCAACGTACTGCGCGGCGCCAGCCTGGAAGTCGGTACCGGCGAGGTGAGGGGATTGGTCGGCGAATCCGGCGCCGGCAAGTCGATGTTGGGACGCGCCGTGCTTGGCCTGCTGCCGGCGAATGCCGTCATCGGCAGCGGGACCGTTCAATTCGAGGGACGCGATCTCATTGCGATGCCGGAGCCGGAGCGGCGCAACCTGCTCGGCCGCCGTATCGCGCTGATTCCGCAGGACCCAATGACGTCGCTCAACCCGGTAAAGCGCGTCGGCTCCCAGATCGTGGCCCTGCTGCGGCATCACCTTGCTCTGTCGAAAGGCGATGCGCTGGAGCGCGCGACCGAGTTGCTCGTCGAGGTCGCGATCCGCGAACCGCGGCGGGTGCTGGAGCTCTATCCCCACGAAATCTCCGGCGGCATGCGGCAGAGGGTGTTGATCGCGATGGCATTCGCCTGCGATCCCAGCCTGGTGATTGCGGATGAGCCGACCACCGCGCTCGACGTCACCGTGCAGCGCCAGGTGCTGCAACTGGTCGAACGTCTCCGGCAACGCCACGGCGCGGCCATTTTGTTCGTGACGCATAACCTCGGCGTGGTGGCAAAAATCTGCCGGACCATGACCGTGCTGCATGCCGGGCGCGTGCTCGAGGAAGGTGAGACGGCCGACGTGCTGACGCGGCCGCGGCATCCCTATACGCGCGCTCTGCTGGCGGCGACGCCGCGTGCCGACCGGCCCGCCGAAGCCCTGTGTCCGGTGCCGCCGGCGTTGATCGAAAGCCTATGGTCGGAAGCGCGTCGGCTCGATCGGCAGTCGGCGATGGCAGCGCCATGAGCGAAATCCTGCTCAGAACCGAAAGCCTCAATTTCGCCTATCCGGAGCGCGCCGGGCTGTTTCGGCGGACGTCGTTACGCGACGTGGTCAAACGGGTCGACCTCGCCGTGCCGCGCGGATCCGTGCTCGGCCTTGTCGGCGAATCCGGCTCCGGCAAGACCACGCTCGGCCGGCTGCTGGTGCGGCTGTTGAAACCGACCTCCGGCCGCCTCCAGTTCGACGGCGTTGAAATCGGCCGCCTCGGCGAGGCCGAGATGCGCCCGTTGCGCGCGCGCATACAGATGATTTTCCAGGACCCGCAATCGTCGCTGAATCCCCGCTTGCGGCTGGGCACGACGCTGACGCGTCCACTGCAGGTGTATGGACGCTTGAAGGGATGGCCGGATCAGCGCGATCGCGCTGCGGCCCTGCTCGATCTCGTCGGGCTGCCGACCGGCTTCATCGATCGCTATCCGCACGAGTTGTCGGGCGGCCAGCGCCAGCGGGCAGGGATCGCCCGCGCTTTGGCGCTGGAGCCGGATTTCATCGTCGCCGACGAGATTGTTTCCGGCCTCGACGTGTCGACGCAGGCGCACATCCTGCTGCTGCTCAGAGAATTGCGTGCGAGGCTCGGTCTCACTTTGGTGTTCATCAGCCATGATCTGTCTGTCGTCCGCGTGCTCTGCGACGACGTCGCGATCCTGCACCACGGCGAGGTCGTCGAATACGGACCGGTCGCCAGGATTTTCAGCGCCCCGCAGCATGCCTACACGCGGGAACTGCTCTCGGCGATTCCACTGCCCGACGTCGAGCCGGGCTGGCTCGACGATACCGGCCCGAATGTGACTTCCCTCCAGCAAGGATCAGCCGCATGACCGAGACCATCAAGGGTTCTATCGTTCTCATCACCGGCGCTACCGGCGCGATCGCGCAGGCGCTGATAGCCGGCCTCACTGCGCGCGGAGCCGCCAAGATCTACGCCGCCGCGCGAGATATTTCCACGCTCGCGGCATCCGATCGCCTGGTGCCGATCAAGATGGACGTCACCAGCGACGGGGATGTTGCCAACGCGGCTAAGGTTGCGATCGATGTCACGCTGTTGATCAACAATGCCGGCGTCAACTACAACACCGCCCTCATGGTCGCACCGGATCTCGCGATGGCACGCGAGGAAATCGAGATCAACTATCTGGCGCCGCTGCGCGTGACCCGGGCGTTTGCTCCCGCGCTGATCGCCAACCACGGTGCTGTGCTCAACTTGCTGACGATCCTGGCGCGGGTCAACTTGCCGTTCATGGGCTCCTATTGCGCTTCCAAGGCGGCGGCGCTCAGCCTGACCCAGGGGTTGCGCGGCGAGCTGATGCCGAAGGGGGTCCGCGTCGCAGCAGCCATGCCCGGCGCGGTGGATACGCGGATGACCGCGGTGTTGACGATCCCGAAAATGACGACGGCCGACGCGGCGGTCGAGATCCTGGACGGCTTCGAAGCCGGCGAGGAAGATATCTATGTCGGGGACATGGCACGCGGCATCGCCCAGGGCCTCACGCATGATCCGAAGGCCGTCGAACGCCAACTGGCGTCGCCGGGCTAAGTCGCCGCGGACGAAAAAATTTGAAGCCTGCCAACCAAAGGAAGCGATCATGATAAATTCAGGGGTTTTGTTCTCCCTCGCCGCACTCGCAATCAGCGCATCGGTGCTGCCGGCATCGGCCGATTCCATCCCCGGCCTGCGCGGCCACGACCACACCGGCATCACGGTGCCAGACGTCAAGGCGGCCACCGCGTTCTTCACCGACGTGATCGGCTGCACGCATGCAATGTCGTTCGGGCCGTTTTCGGATGACAAGGGCACGTTCATGCAGGACGTCGTCAACGTCAACCCGCGCGCCGTGATCGACGAGATCAGCATGGTCCGCTGCGGCTATGGTTCGAACATCGAGCTGTTTCAGTATCAGTCGCCCGACCAAGCCAAGACGCTGCCAAAGAACAGCGATATCGGCGGGCACCATATCGCGCTCTACGTCGATGACATCGACAAGGCGGCAGCCTATCTCAAGGAAAAGAATGTCAAGACCATGCAAGGACCGATCCCAATCACCGAGGGGCCTGCGGCCGGCCAGTCGATCCTGTATTTCTTCGCACCGTGGGGCCTGCAGATGGAGCTGATCAGCTATCCCAAGGGCATGGCCTACGAGAAGGACGCGAAGTCCTTGCTTTGGACGACCACAGAGCCCATGAAGTAAGAGGTTGACCAAGATACAACGCAATAAAAGCAGCGGTGGTTTCATTCCGAATAGCGCGGCACCACTGCTGTAGTAAGGTTGATTCGTTAGGTTAAATCGCGCCATGTGATCTGGGACGGTGAGGGGACGTCCGTATCCGCGACGGTGAGTCGGACCCTAGGTGCAGGCCGGGGACTTCAGCAGACTCGCCGGAGCGGGGGTAGCCTTGCGGATCATTTCAAAGCGGCAGCTCTCCAAAGGCACTTTTGGGCCCGAAATGCACCTTATGCTGTAAAGGATCGCGGTAAGCCGTTGAAATCGCAACAAATGCGACCGCTCTTCGAGCGCACCACACCTGTCAATCACCTCCAAGACTAGGGATCAGAACGGGCCTTTCGGCGGGGAGGCCAGTGGCGAGATCTTTGTTCGCCTTCCGCTAGTCATCGCTTTGCCTGAGCTGCTGGACCAGGGCGGCTATCTCTCCCTCCACCTTCGCTAGGTGATCGCCCTGCGTCTTGAGATGCTGCGATAGCTTCTTCTGAATTCCATCGCGCTCCAGGGATTGTGTGAGTCGATGGACAATTTCGCTGTTGAGCGAGCGTCCGTTTGCCGTCGCTGCTTCGGCCAGTTGGTGCCTCATCCTATCAGGTAGGCGGAGCTGAAATCGATCCGAAGTGCCACCTGTTCCCGTTGCGATCTTTGACTCAAGCCGTCGGGCCGTCATACCTGTGACTGATTTCGCTGGGTTGGCTTTTTTCTTGGCCACATTCGTCCCTCGCACGGCCCAGTACCTTGAAACGTAGTCGTGGGCTCAATAAGGCAACGAACAGAGTGAGCGATCGTCCAGTGACGTTTGCGCTCATCTGCTCGCGCACCAATGGGCATCCGGAGGCCGCAGTGGCTTGATTCGATGGCGGACTACAAGGCGCCCGGGCTTCACGCCGGGGCCTGACCGCCACGGGTCGGTCGCCGATTAATTCCACATCGAAGGTGGTGGCAGAAATGCCTGACGTCCACCGGCTAACTTGTCGACTTGCGTCTCACCCTTTGTGGCGGCCTCGAGAATATTGGAGGCTACACCTGTTTTCTTCTCCGCTTCGTGGGTCGGCACATCAACGCAGGTCTCATGCAGAACAGCGCGAAGCAGGGCTGTGACTACCGACTCGAACATCGCAACACCTCCTACTACCAGTTCCTTGCGTGTTTCGAGATCCGCGCGTGAGCTGGCTTACAAGATTATGATTTTGCTCACCCCATTGGGGGCGGCTAAACGGCATCACCAACACCTGTCGCAGATGCTGGGAGGGGCAGCATTCCTTCTGAAATTTCGCTCCAGATCGAATCACTTTGGTGCAGGATTTAAATATCCAAATGGTCGGCGGCAGAAATGAGAACGGCTATGGGCGGCAATGCGGCGTTCCTGTCGCGGTCGTTGGCCGCAGATCTGGGAAGCGCGCAGAAGGTCGCCGGCGAGGCCGCAGCCGTTACTCGGGCCCTATGGCAGTGATCGTCTTAGCTCTATGACCGAAGAGTTTGCCTGAGCCGAAGTGACGCTTCGCATAAGGATCGCGCCCAGCGATCCGATGATGGCGAGAACGAGCACGACGACGGCAGTCTTGAGATACCGATCTGACGATGATGATTTGTAAGTAGATACAGGCCGGCGAAACGACACGCGCGTTGATTCCCCCTTTTAATACCCCACCGTGCCGTCGCTGACTCGTCAGGCCGTTTGGTGGTGTGCCGGCGGCAATCGAAGGCCGCATTATGTCCGGAATACGAATTAAGGTAGTGGGGATTCTTGCGTCGCCCGGCCTTTCCAGCCACTCGGCCGGACAGACGATCTCCCGCGCAAATTTCCCTCCAGCGATCCGCTCGTCTCAAACTTGGTCACCGGTGGGAATTATCGATCTACCGACGCGATGCGCTCACGAGCAGCGGCGCTAGATATCCAGAAATCCGATTGCAGCTGGCGTCAGCGGACGGCTCTTCAACCGCAGGACCGATGCTGCGCACGAGGGGCGGTGACACCAGCTTTTTGACCTCGACCCCAGTTGGCGCCCGCCGCGGCAGCGCAGCCCGATGCCCAGATTTGATCGCGAAGAACGTGCTCCGTCATTGGTGCTCGCACAAAGGCGCCCTGGTCAAACATCGTTCGCGTCCGCGTATTTCGAACACCGGCTCATTCCGCGGGATCAGCTGTTCACGCAATTGTTCCTGGAACCAGCCACAAGCTCGCTGATCGATCAGCACCTTTATATTGCGTTTTTATGCTGTCACATCCTATAATTGATAATTCCAGAGATACAAAATATCCGTCGCTGGCTTCCGCGTCCGAACAAGGGCAGCTGGAGTTGAGCACACTTGCAAGGGGGACAGCATGACACTCAAGGCTGGATTCCAACTCGCAGAGGCGCAACTTCTGCTCGAGATGGCGCAGCATGCCTACGCCGGCACGCCATCGCTGAGCGAAGCGGCGGCAACCTGCGGCGTCCCTGCCGTGCCTGACCCAAGCTCAAATTGGGCGATCGTTAAGGACCTCACCCCGACCGGTGCCACGCTATTGGATAACTACTGGCAGGTCTGGCAGAACCAGAGTGACGCCAGCCAATACGCGATCGCAGTGCGTGGCACCGTCGAAAGTGCGGCCAGCGTTTTGGCCGACCTGCTGTTTCCCCTGATCAACGCGCGCTTTGACGTGAAGCTCGGTCCGATCTCGCTGCCGTTCTACCTCGCCCGGGATGAGGGTGACAGTGCCGTGAAAGCCGGTGTGCATTCGGGCTTCGCGCTGAGCTTGCTGCTCATGCTGTTTACCACCGATCACCCACTGTACGTGACCTTGGGGCTGCTCGCGCAACCGGGCAACGACGTCTACATCACCGGGCACAGCCAGGGTGCCTCGATTGCTACGCTGCTCACCTCGCTGGTCCGGCACTCGACGCTTCTTTTCAAGGGGCCGGACTACAAGACCTATACCTTCGCGCCTGCCAAAGCCGGCAACGACCATTACGCCTACGATTACGCGCGGCTTGCCGCGGTCGACGGCTACGGTTGGGCCGTGACGTCGACGCAGGAC
>Ga0210410_10003557_pt1 | contig 13774 bp, 9 predicted proteins | sample IncBWC4MmetaG_FD_161058 | JGI IMG/M metagenome (GOLD analysis project Ga0210410, IMG submission 161058) | Forest soil microbial communities from Barre Woods Harvard Forest LTER site, Petersham, Massachusetts, United States - Inc-BW-C-4-M | ecosystem: Environmental > Terrestrial > Soil >... | reverse complement strand
GGTACTCGATCGCAAACGTCTGCCGGAAGGGAAAGAAGACAGCCGCGTAGAGCACGTGCAATCCGAGGATGTACCAATATGACAGGTCGAACTTCCAGATCGCCGACCAGGACATTCGCCCGGTCAGCGCGGGCCCGGCGGACACGAGCGGCACCCGTTTCGAGTCGAGCAGCCGAATCGCAATCACCGCCAGCAGGCCGATGCCGGTGATTCCCGCGCCCAGCCACAACGGCGGCTGCCAGCCGGCGTCATAAAGCGAACGCGCCCAGGAAGGCGACGTGTCGAGCGAGAAAGATCCAACACGCGCGAGGCTCAGGAATAGCGCCGTGGCCAGCGCGATGCCGGAGCGCGGAAACCATTGCGCAAGTCCCGCCAGCAGAGAGATGAAGATCGCACCCTCGCTGACACCGAACACGAAGCGCCCGATCCACATGAGGTCATAGGGCGTCCCAATCGCGGTCAGTACACCGCCGCCAAAGCCGATGAGCGCGGCCCACAGGGATATGCGGGCGGGACCATAACGATCGACCAGCAGTCCGTTGATCATCGCGAGTGGGATGTTGGGCAGGCTTATGACAGCGGTCAGGTCACCGATCTGCAATTGGGTCAGGCCGCGTTGCCGCCCGAGCAGGTCGGCTATCGGCCCGATCGCATCTGACTCGTAGTAACTGCTGAAAATCGCGATGGCCGAGAGGGCCAGGGCCCACCAGCGCAGGGGCGAAGGATCATAGCCAGCTTCGTCACCCGTGCTGACGACGGCCTGACTCACCGGAAGCGTGCGCCCTGGCGCGCGAGCTCCTTCTGTACCGCCCCGATGTCCAGCGCGTCGAACGGCTCATCACGCTGCAGCGAGATGGCGGCGGCAACACCGGCACCCTGGCCGCCGACGGCACAACACATCATGTTGCGAGCCGAAGCATGCGACACGTTGTCACCACCGATACAACGTCCGGCCACCAGCAGGTTGCCGACGCCCTTGGGCACGAGCGCCCGATAAGGTACGTGCCAGTAACGGCCGGTCGTCGGCAGGATCAGGATGCCGTAGCCATCGATGAACTCGGGAAAAATACCGATTGCGTCGTCAAACCGCGCCTGCTCGCGGACGTCGGTCCCGGTTAGGTTGTAGAGAGCGTCGATCTTGCGGGTGTCGCGAATGCCCAGCGTCATGCCGAAGTTACGCAACTTCGCGTCCTCGCAACCCGGCATGAATTTGCGTAACGCCTCCATCGCATAAATCGCCTCGCGACGGCCACGGATCTCACCCTTCGTCAGGTCGTTGGGATCGGTGCCGTCGATTTCCGGTACGTGGACGAGGTTCAGATAGGTCAGATCGCCCTGGTCGGTCACGCTGCCCCAGGTACCGGCGATCGTATGCAGATACGGCGGAATGATGCCGGCCTCGAGCGCCTTCTTGAACGGCTTGCGCAGGAACGGGGAAAACAGCTGATCCTCCTTACCCGTCGTCTCGTAGTCCCATTCGCCGTTGCCGGACCAGTCGGCGTAGGTCTGCGGATCGGCCTTGACCGAGTCGATGAAGCGCTGTTTGTTGACACCTGACATGGAGAACATGACGGACGCCGCCATCATCTTCTCTTTCGGCGTCTTATGGTACGGCGCGCCGGCGCGCGCCGCGATGTCGGCATCGCCCGTCGCGTCGATGACGCGCTTGGCGAGGATCGCTTCACGCCCCGCCTTGCTTTCAGTGATCACACCACGGATGGCGCCGTTCTCCATGATCGGCGCCACGCATAGCCGATGCAGCAGCGGAGTAATACCCGCCTCCTCGACGAGAACATCCGCAACCCACTTGAACATTTCGGCATCGAGCGCGTGACTCAGCGATTGCGGCTCGGGCATTGCGGCGCCCATCGCCGTTGCACGGGTCTCGAGCTCGATGCCGATCCCCTCGCAGTCCACGGTGTGCTCGTGTCGATACCAGGCGAAACCTTCGACGCCAACCTGTGTGATGTTGCCACCGAAGCAGCCGTTCCGATCGATTAGTGCGGTGCGCGCACCGGCGCGTGCGGCGGCGAGCGCTGCCGCGAGCCCCCCCGGTCCGCTACCCACGACGAGCACGTCGGTTTCCAGAACGACATCGACCGCACGGGCCGGCTCAGCAATAGTTTTCATGAGACCATTGTCTTCGACGGCTTGCGATCTTGCCACCTCAGCCCGTAAGCTTCCGCGGCTATGGGAATCAGCCAGCCACAAAACCTTCGTGTCCCGCCGATCGAGAAGCTGCGCCCCTACGGGGTTCGCGTGAGCCTTCCGCCCGGCGACCCGTTCCGTAAGCTTTTGGGCCCGGAATGGCACCGTCTGCACTGGTATCCGTCGCCGGAAGAGCGCGACGCCGCGCTGGCGGAGATGAGCCGCAGGCACCCGTACTCCCGCGCCACCGACAAGCCGTCCCTGGTCTTCGAGAAGGTCGAAAAGCTCTCCGAGAGCCGCGGCCTCTAGAACGTCTAGAACGTCCGTCCCAGGAATAAATAAAATGCCTGGTTACCGTGCTGGTCAAAGCCGGTAGCGACGTATATAGGCCCCAGGAAGGTGTCGATGCCGAGGAAAATGCTGGCGTCCTTGCGTGTATTCCCCAACGTGATATCCCGGCGGCTCTGCCAGACATTGCCGTCCTCGAACGAGACGCCGACGTAGGTCGGGAAGTCGAAATATCCCGGGCCGCCGCGTCCCACCTGCCGGTAGTACAGAACGCGTGCGATCGCAAAATCCGGCCCCAGGAGCGAGTCCGCCCTCAGTCCGGAAAGATTCAGAAAGCCGCCGAGCGGATACAACAGTCGGACGTCGTTGACATTGCCTTCCAATGTCAGGCCCGCGTTGGCCGAAAGCACCAGCGTGTCACGTCCGAACGAGGCGGCGCCGACGTAACTGAAAGCCACCTGGTTGGTGACGTTGTCGACGCCGGTGACGTTACGGTCGGCATCCCATTGCAACGAGGCCTGCTGCCCGCTGTGTGGGAAATTCACATTGTCGAGTCGGTCGTAGGAGAACCGCACGAAGTAATCGTGCACGCTGAAGTCCTGATTCGGCTGACTCTTCAACAGCGGGTCGCTCGGGTCGCCGATCTCCAGGTGCGAGTGACCCTCCTCGCGTTGAATTCCGGTGCGGATCTCGCCCCAGTTGCCGAACTGTTTGCCGACGTCGATGCCGTACTCGTAGGTGTGCAGCCGGTACTGCGCGATCTGGGTCTGATTCACCGCGGAGTTGGTTTTCCCGGCGCCGGCGGCCTGGCTCTGATTGCCGAACAGCGGCACGTTGCTGGCGGCGATCTGGGCGTGCGGATCGACGAACCAGCCGGAAAACTCCGAGAACGGCAAAAACAACTCGGTCGCCACCAGCGAGGTCTGCCCGACCTGCAGATCCCATACGAACTCACCACCCGGCCGCGTGATTTCCGACATCACGAAGCGCATCGCGGCGTCATAAGTCGAGGTGCCCTGGAAATCCTCCTGCAGGCTGAGCCCGAAGCGCACGTAGTTCGGGCCTATCGAATTCCCGCGCGCGTCGAGTTGCAGCCCGTAGTGATCGTTTTCCTGCACGACCTGGTAGTCGAGCGTGTCGAGACTGCCCTCGCCGTAGAGCGTCGTCATCCGGCGCGCCAGCGCATCCGGGTCGAGCGGCTTGCCGGTGAGATCGTCGAACAGGCTGTTGAGACGCTCCGAGTAGTTTTTCGAGCCCGAGTCCACCTGCACGAAATCGATACGCGGCGGGGTCACCTGGCGCGCATCCTCGCGACGCTGTGCATAACGCGCCGTTTCCTGCGGCGTCATGGCGAGCGCTGCGAAGCGCGCCACCGAAGCGCGCGCGGCGCGCTCGCCCACCGCAATGACACGCTTGACGTTGCCGAAATCGAATGACGACGTGTCACCCAACGGAGGCGCGATCAGGATGTCCTGCGCCTGGAGCTTATCGAGCTGCAGCCTGGAATTGCGTTGAATGAGGATGGCGATCATCTGGTTCGAGATGACCGGCACGCTGTTGAGCTTCTCCCGTGTCAGAAGGGGCGATCCGACATCCACCACGATGAGAATGTCGACACCCATGGACCGCGCGATGTCGACAGGGAGGTTTTCGCTTATCCCACCGTCCACGAGCAGACGCCCGTCCCGCTCGACGGGCGCGAAGACACCGGGCGCGGACATGCTGGCGCGCATTGCGCTCGTGAGATCGCCCGAGGCGATAGTGACCCCGTCGCCTGTCTCGAGGTCGGTGGCGAGGGCCCGGAAAGGCGTCGGCAACTCGTCGAAGTTTGTGATCCGCGCCACCGGCAGGGTGAGACGCCGCAGAATCTGGTTGAGCCGCTGCCCCTGGATCAGACCCTTGGGCAGCAATAACTTGTGGCCGCGAATGCCCAACGGGAACTTGACCAGAAAATTCTCATCCTCCTGCTTGCGCCGAAGCGTGAGATCCTCGCGAGGCGGCCGGTCACGGAAGGCGTCCTGCCAATTGAGAGAGCTCATGATGCCCTCGATCTCACGCGCGGTGAGGCCGCTCGCGTAGAGACCACCCACCACGGCCCCCATGCTGGTGCCGGCGATCGCATCGATCGGAATGTGCTGCTCTTCCAGTACCTTCAGTACGCCGATATGGGCGATGCCACGCGCACCGCCGCCCGACAGGACGAGGCCGATACGGGGCCGATGGGGAGGCGCAGAGGCGGTCGGAGGAGCGGTGTCAGGGGCCTCCTGCGCGAAGGTGACGGCTGATGCGGCGAGCCCGAAAGCCGCACAAATGACGCCGAATACCCCGAGACGGGGCCTGACCGCCCGTGGTGAAATCACCACGCAAGAATACCAGCATGCAGCCACGGAAACTCGACCTTGGGGACGCTTAAGCACTTAGGATCTCGCCGTGCCGTAATTGTAACGGCCACGGCCTGCGCGGTCGTGACAGGGGGTGCGACATTCGCTCAGACGCCCGACGCCAGCGACTGGGGCTATTACGGCGGCGACACGTTCGGCCAGCACTTCTCGAGCCTCAACGAGATCAACCGCAAGAACGTCACGCACCTCACCGTTGCATGGACTTATCAGACCGGGGAGAACGGTGCGGGTTTCGCTCGCGCCAACAAACTGTCCTTCGAGGCGACGCCCGTGCTGGCATTCGGCCTCCTCTATCTCGAGACCCCGACGAACATCGTGATCGCGCTCGACCCGGAAACCGGGGTGCAGCGCTGGCGATTCGATCCCCATATCGATCGATCACGCCCCTATGCCGAGGCAAGCTCACGCGGTGTGAGTATCTGGGAGGATCCGGACAGCAAGCACTCAGGTGCCTGTACGCGCCGGGTGTTCACGGGGACGTTGGATGCTCGTTTACTGGCAGTCGATGCCGGGACCGGCGAGCCCTGTAAGGATTTCGGCAGCGGCGGCCAGGTTGACCTCACCAACGGTCTGCGCATCCTCGACAGGTCTGACTACCTGGTGACGTCGCCGCCCGCCATCTACGGCAATGTTGTTGTGGTCGGCTCCGCGATCGGTGACAACAGGGCATCCGACGTGGAACGCGGCGTCATCCGCGCCTTCGATGCCCGCAACGGTGCGCTGCTCTGGGCCTTCGATCCCATACCGGACTCGCCGTCGCACCCCGCCGCCGCGGAGTGGAATCTCGCGCAGGCCGCCACGACCGGCGCGGGCAACTCCTGGGGCCCGATGTCCATCGATGAGGACAGCGGCCTGGTCCTGGTCCCAACAGGCTCCGCGAGCCCCGACTTCTTCGGCGGCACCCGCCTCGGCAGCAATCGCTTCGCCGACTCGCTCCTGGCGTTGGATGCGAAGAGCGGCAAACTGGTATGGCACCAGCAGCTGGTGCATCACGATCTGTGGGATTACGATCTCGCCGCGCAACCCGTGTTGGGCGACATCGAAGTCCAGGGCGTCCCCGTGCCGGCGGTCATCCAGGCCACCAAGACCGGCATGCTCTATGTGTTTGATCGGACCAAGGGCCAGCCCCTGTTTCCGATCACCGAGAAACCCGTGCCACCCAGCTTCGTCGCGGGCGAGCAGGCCGCGCCAACACAACCCTTCTCCTCCATTGCCTCGCTGGTCTCACAGAAACCGGTCGATCCCGCCGACGCCTGGGGGGTTACGTTCTGGGACCGGGGCAAGTGTCGCGACCTCCTCTCGGAACATCGTAACGAGGGCATCTTCACGCCTCCGGATCCTCAAGGCACCATCGTTTCGCCGGGCTATATCGGCGGCGTCAACTGGGGTGGCATCGTATTCGACGAGCCACGGCAACGCGTGATCGCGGCCGTGAACCACCTGCCGATGCTGGTAACACTGGTTCCCCAGGCCGAACTGCAGGACCAGATGCGCTCCGGGAACTTTCCCAACTCCGAATTCGCAAAGCAGGCGGGCACACCCTATGCGATGCGCCGCGAGCCGCTCCTGTCGCCGTGGGGCCTGCCGTGCACGTCCCCGCCGTGGGGTACCCTTGTGAGCGTCGACCTGCGCCGCAATCGTATAGTGTGGCAGGTACCGCTGGGCTCGACCGCGGGCGTCGGCCCCTGGTTCGCGCCGACGCGGGATTTCGGGATGCCCAATATGGGCGGACCCATCGCGACCGCCGGCGACCTGGTCTTTGTCGGAGCGGCAATGGACAGCTATTTTCGGGCCTTCGACATCGAGACCGGGCGCGAATTGTGGAAACATCGCCTTCCGGCCGGCGGACAGGCGACTCCGATGACCTATCGTGCGGGCCGCGACCAACGACAGTTCATTGTCATCGCGGCCGGCGGACACGGCGTTCTCAATACGCCACGCGGTGACTATGTCATCGCCTTCACGCTGCCGGTGGCGCGCCGGCCCGGAAGTTAGGCTCAATGCGCGACGACCACGCTTTACGTTTGCGGAGATTTGAATGCTGTTCCTGATCCTGTCCATTGCCGTCCAGGCGGGTTTCATCATCCACGTCATCAAGACGGGCCGGAACCAACTGTGGATCTGGGTGCTGATCCTGCCGGTCCTGGCCGTACCGGGGATGATTGCCTACTTCGCGATAGAGATCCTGCCCGACCTGTTCCGAAGCCGCACAGCCCAACGCACCACGCGCGGCTTCAAGAAAGCGATGGATCCGACCGCAGACCTTCGGCGTTACGAAAGCGAAGTCCGCGTCGGCAGCAACGTCGCCAGCCGGCAGCGCTATGCGGAGGAGCTCTCGCGTCACGGTCAGCATGACGAGGCCATCGCGCAATATCGCCAGGCGCTGACGGGTCTTTACGAGCATGATCCCAACCTCATGCTCGGCATCGCGCGGACCCAGTTCGCCAAGGGCGATGCGGTCGCGGCGCGCACCACACTCGATGACCTCATTCGCCTGAATCCGGATTTCCGTTCGCCGGAGGGACATCTCCTCTACGCCCGCGCGCTGGAGACGGAAGGCAACTTCCAGAAAGCGTTGGAGGAATACCGGACGCTGGCGCCGTCATATCCCGGTGCGGAGGCCGCCGTGCGCTATGCGCAGCTTCTGCAATCCCAGGGACGCAGCGACGAGGCACAGAAAGTCGCGCGCGAGTTGCTCGAGCAATCGCGCATCGCGCCCGCACACTATCGCAAAGCGCAGAGGTCCTGGTTGGACCTGGCCCAACGCCTGCTGTAAAGGCAGCCCAACTATTGCGGCGGCTGCCGCTTGATCCCGGCCGCGGGAACCTGCTGGGTGATGCAGTGAATATCGCCGCCGCCCAGCAGAACCTCCCGCGCCGGCACTCCCAACACGCGCCGGTCGGGAAATAAGCGCTTCACACGGGACACGGCCGCACGGTCGGTGCGGGAGTCGAGCAGCGGCATGACAATACCGCCGTTGGCGATATAAAAATTTACATAACTCGCGGCGAGACGCTCGCCGGCCTCGCGCGGCTTCGTGCCCTCGCGAGGAATGATGCCGCTCGCCTCTTTGGCACTCAGCGTCAGCGGACCCGGCATCGGTAGTTTCGTCACTTTCAGTCGCCGCCCCTTCGCGTCCCGCTCGTCATGCAGGCGCTCCCACGCATCGTGAGAAATCGCGTACTGCGGATCACGCTTGTTGTCGGTCCAGGTGAGACAGATCTCTCCCGGCCGTGCGAAGCAGGCCAGGTTGTCGATGTGTCCGTCGGTCTCATCATTGAAGACGCCCTTGCCGAGCCAGATGATCCGCGCCACGTTCAGATAGTCGCGCAGGTAGTCTTCCACCCGCTTGCGACTCAACAAGGGGTTGCGATTGATGTTCAGCAGGCACTCTTCGGTGACGAGAGCGGTCCCTTCACCATCGACGTGGATCGCGCCTCCCTCATTCACGACGGGCGCGCGATAGCGATCGCGGCCCTCGATCTCGAGCACTTTACGCGCGACCAGATCATCCTGGTCCCAGGGGAAATACAGGCCCCCCTGTGAGCCGCCCCAGGCATTGAAATGCCAGTCCACGCCGCGCACGGCGCCGCGCCGATCCACGACAAATGTCGGCCCCACGTCGCGCATCCAACAGTCGTCGTGCGACATCTCGAGCACGCGTACCCGGGGGTCGAGCAATGCGCGGGCGACCTGGAACTCGCTCGAGCTGACACCGACGGTCACCGGCTCGAACTCCGCGATAGCCCCGGCAACAGCCGCGAAAGCGTGCTGCGCGGGCCGCGCCGCTTCCCGCCAGTTGTCCGGCCTTTCCGGCCACAACATCCAGCAACCCGCATGCGGCTCGAACTCCGCCGGCATCCAGAAGCCGTCAGCGACGGGCGTCGATGTCAGCGTCTGCGTCATCTCTTTCTCAGCCGGCTATGTTTGAAACCGTAGGAGGCGTAGATCGCAAATCCGAGAATCGTCCAGTACAACAGCCTCATCCAGGTAGGTCGCGACAGGAAATACGTCATGCCGGCACAGAAGACGGCTCCCAACACGCAGGTGAAGGGGGCCCACGGAACGCGGAATGGCCGCGGAACATCGGGCCGCGTCCGCCGCAAGACGAGCACACCGATACAGACAACCGAGAACGCCAGCAGGATGCCGATGGAAATGAGATCGGCGAGTATGTCCAGCGGAAATATGCCCGCGACCAGTGCGAAGATCACGCCCGTCACCGCGGTGGACACGTGTGGAGTTTTGAATCGTGGATGGACGCGCGCCATCACCGGTGGGAGCAGGCCGTCATCCGCCATCGCGAGCAGGATTCGCGGCTGGCCCAGGAGCGAGCCCAGAACCACGGAAGTCATGCCGACGATGGCTCCGATTTTCACGAATATTCCGAGCCATTTGAGCTGCGGGTGAGCATCGAGAGCGACCGCAACGGGCGCATCCACACCGAGCTGGGTATACGACACCATGCCGGTGATGACGGCGGACATGGCGACATACAGGACGGTGGAGATGACCAGTGCCGCGATGATGCCCAAGGGCAGATCACGTTGCGGATTGCGGGCTTCCAGCGCGGTCGTGGAAGCGGTATCGAATCCAACGTAGGAGAAAAAGATGATACCCGCGCCCTGCAGCACGCCGCTCCAGCCGAAATGGCCAAACTGCCGGGTGTTGGCCGGAATGTAGGGATGCCAGTTCGAAGGGTTGACGTAAGCTATGCCCGCGACGATGAAGAGGACGATGATCGCCACCTTCAAGGACACCATGAACGTGTTGGCGCCCGCCGTCTCGCGCATTCCCACGTAACACACGGTGCTCAGTGCCGCGATGATCAGTGCCGCCGGGAGGTTGAAGATCGCGCCAGTCACGAACACATGGTCATTCGCATCCGATCCCAGAGGTGCGTTGGTCAGCAGCGTCGGGAGGTGGATGTGGGCACTCTCGAGAAGATTGACGGTGTAGGCAGACCAGCTCACGGCCACTGCAGACGCCGACATCCCGTACTCGAGGAGCAGATTCCAGCCAATGAACCAGGCCACCGCCTCTCCCAGAGGGGCGTAGGTGTAACTATAGGCACTGCCGGGCACCGGCAGGAACGCCGCCAGCTCCGCGTAGCACAGCGCCGCAAGGCCGCTTCCGAAGGCGGCTATCAGGAGCGACAGAGTCACTGCCGGACCGGCCTGGTGCGCAGCCACCTGGCCGGTCAGCACGAATATGCCCGTACCGATCGTCGCGCCGAGACCGATCGCTGTCAGTGACCAGGCGGTCAGTACTCTTTTCAGACGGTTGCCGCCGGTCATGTCGGCCTCGGTAACCGGCCGCACGGCAAAACATTGGCGCAGGATTGACGACATCAAGACCCCCGGGCAATTGCTGTTGACGCCGCACGCTCGCTCAGGCTGCGCTACGCGCGGGCAATGGCTGGGAAGTCTCTCACAGCGGTCGGCGGAGCGCGATTGAGCAGCCCGCCGCCGCCTGTGCAGGCCGCGCCGATGACCTCAGACTACGGCCGGCACCTCTGTGCTAGCATTTCCAGCCCGGCGGCGCGTATCCGCGGTAGCCGATGAATCATCCGGAGAATCGTCAATGTCCACGGCCGCACCCACGAAGGTCACGCCGCCCGCCCAGGGCGCGAAGATCACCATCCACGACGGTAAGCTCACCGTCCCGGACAATCCCATCATTCCCTTCATCGAAGGCGACGGCACCGGCCCCGATATCTGGCGAGCCAGCGTGCGCGTCATGGACGCCGCGGTACAGAAAGCCTATGGCGGCAAGCGCAAGATCCACTGGATGGAAGTCTACGCGGGCGAGAAATCGTACAAGCTGCTGAATTCCTGGCTGCCGGACGAAACCGTCACGGCCTGCCGCGACTACCTCGTCTCGATCAAGGGACCGCTGACCACGCCCATCGGCGGCGGGATCCGCTCCCTGAACGTGGCCCTGCGGCAGCTTCTCGACCTGTACGTCTGCTTGCGCCCCGTGCGCTGGTTCAAAGGCGTGCCCTCCCCCGTGAAGCACCCCGAGAAAGTGGACATGGTGATCTTCCGCGAAAACACGGAAGACATTTACGCCGGCATCGAATTCGAGACCGGCACCGAGGAGAACAAGAAATTCCTCGACATGTTCCGCCAAGCCTTCCCGAAGTCGTATGCGAAGATCCGCTTCCCCGACTCCTCGGGTATCGGCATCAAGCCGGTCTCGAAGGAAGGCTCGGAGCGCCTCATCCGCTCGGCTCTCGAGTACGCCATCAAGAACAAGCGCAAGAGCCTCACCCTGGTCCACAAGGGCAACATCCAGAAATTCACCGAAGGTGCCTTCCGGAACTGGGGCTACCAACTGGCCGAGCGCGAGTTCGGCGCCCAGACCTACACGTGGGAACAGTGGGAGCGCACCAAGGCGGCCAAGGGCGAGAAAGACGCCAACTCCGAAATGGACGCCGCCAAAAAAGCCGGCAGGCTCATCGTCAAGGATGCCATCGCGGACATCGCCCTCCAGCAGGTCCTCACCCGCTCGGATGAATTCGACGTCATTGCGACACTCAACCTCAACGGCGACTACATCTCGGATGCGCTCGCCGCGCAGGTCGGCGGCATCGGCATCGCCCCCGGCGGTAACATCAACTACAAGACGGGCCACGCGGTGTTCGAAGCAACGCACGGCACGGCTCCGAAATACGCGAACCTCGACAAGGTCAATCCCGGCTCGGTCATTCTCTCCGGCGAGATGATGCTGCGTTACATGGGCTGGTTCGAAGCCGCCGACGCCCTCATCAGCGCGATGGACAAGACGATCGCAGAAAAGATCGTGACTTATGACTTCGCGCGGCTCATGGAAGGCGCGCAGGAAGTGTCGACATCAGCCTTCGGCGATGCGCTGATCCGCAACCTGTAGTGAAACACCTCGAGCGGCCCGTTCCGAGGCGAACGGGCCGCCTTCGAGACGAGCCCCGCCGATGCGAGAGAAGCGCGCCATGACGACATCAGACGACAAAAATATCCTCGCCTGGGTGCGCAAAGTGCAGGCCATCGCACAAACAGGCATCGCCTTCACTCACGATTCTTACGATCGCCAGCGTTACCTGCAGCTGCAGGAACTGGTCGCCTCCATCATTTCCTCCGAGCTCGACATCCCAGTCGGTCGGGCCAAGGCCCTCTGGGACCACGAAGACGGCTACGCCACCCCGAAGGTGGACGTCCGCGGCGCCGCATTCGATGGAGACAAGGTGTTGCTCGTCCGCGAGCGCTCCGACGGTAAATGGACCCTGCCAGGCGGCTGGGTCGACGTGAACGATGCCCCCTCGGAAGCGGTCGTACGCGAAATTTTCGAGGAGTCCGGCTATCACGCCAAGGCCCTCAAGCTGGCCGCCCTGGTCGACAAGAACCGGCACCCTCATCCGCCGTCCGTTCACCACATCTACAAGCTGTTCTTCCTGTGCGAGCTCACAGGCGGCACCGCGACGATTTCCGACGAGACCGACGCGGTGGAGTTCTTCTCCATCCACGCGCTTCCCGAACTCTCCACGGGACGTACCCTCGCCTCACAAATCGCGCGGATGTACGAGCACCAGCTCAACAGAGACCTGCCCACCGACTTCGACTGATCCTGTGGATATGCCCACCCCACCATCCTCCCTCGCACGCGTCAGCGCGAGAGAGATCGCAGGGGCGTTTGTGCGTTACAACGCTGAGTTCCGAGCCATCACACGGCGGGCGCCGGTGCGTTTCGATGCTCGTGACTCGAAGGGAAGTCAGCGAGACGCGGTAGAGCGCATCGATCTGTACGATAAGTTTGTGAATCGCGCCGTCACGGAGCTCCGGGCGAAACTGGGCGAGCGCGCGTTGGATCGCCTGCTATGGATTCAAATCCGCGACGACTTTACCGCGGAAATCGAAAACCTCCCCGATCCGGAATTCGCCAAGACTTTCTTCAGTTCGACCACGCGCCGCCTGTTCGGCACGGTGGGCGTTGCGCCGGAAATCGAGTTCGTCGCGACGGACCTCGATCCGCTCGCGAACATCACGTCCGCGGTTGGAAGCAACACCTACCTCAACCACGGCTCGCTAGCGCTCCTGTTCGAAGATGTACTGGGCGACGTTCGTTTCCGATCCCCTTGGAAAGATCTCGATAACAGCATCCTGCACGTCGCGAACGAAGTAACGGCCTTTCTCCACGCGCGCAACGAGCGCCGCACAGTTTTACGGGTGGAGATGATTCGCCCGGTGTTTTACCAGGTAGCCCGCGCCTACATCGTGGGCCGCGTCGTAGGCCGCGAATTCCTGCTCCCGCTCGTCATCGCCCTGAAGAACACCGACGGTGGGATCCTGGTCGACGCCGTCATGCTTTCGGAGGGCGACGTCAGCATCGTATTCAGCTTTACACGGTCCTACTTTCACGTGGATCTCGAGCGTGTCGGTGAAGCCGTTCTGTTTCTGAAATCCATCCTGCCCGTGAAGCCGGTGAGTGAGCTCTTCACGGTTCTGGGTCGCGCCAGGCAAGGCAAGACCGAGCGCTATCGCGAGCTCATGCACCATCTGAGCAACACGCGGGATCGGTTCGTGCACGCCGCCGGCGAGCGCGGCCTCGTCATGGTGTGTTTCACACTGCCGTCATTCGACGTGGTATTCAAAGTCATCCGTGACCGATTCCCGTATCCGAAGACCGTTCTGCGCGAAGAGGTGATGGCCAAGTACCAGCTGGTCTTCAAACACGACCGCGCCGGACGCCTGGTCGACGCGCAGGAATTCAGGCGCCTGCGATTCCCGAAAGAGTTGTTCGCTCCGGAGCTGCTGGAGGAGTTGTTGAGCGAGACCGCGATGACCGTGCGTGAGGACGGCTCCAGCCTGGTGTTCGATCACATGTACATCGAGCGCCGGATGACTCCACTGAATCTATACTTGCGCACCGCCTCCGACAAAGCGGCCGAGAGCGCCGTCCTC
>Ga0210410_10003556_pt1 | contig 13775 bp, 11 predicted proteins | sample IncBWC4MmetaG_FD_161058 | JGI IMG/M metagenome (GOLD analysis project Ga0210410, IMG submission 161058) | Forest soil microbial communities from Barre Woods Harvard Forest LTER site, Petersham, Massachusetts, United States - Inc-BW-C-4-M | ecosystem: Environmental > Terrestrial > Soil >... | reverse complement strand
GGTTTATTTAATGATATTCTTACTTTTATAAAAGAAGATAGTGTTTGTAAGGCTCATGTTGGTTCTGCTTTTGTAGAATTAACCAAAGAAGAATTTCAATCAATATATGATAAAGTTGCTCCTATCCATAAAAAACAAGAAAGTGTTCGTATGGAGAAAATCAATAAATATAAATTGGATAATTTACTTGCTTTTGTTAACAACAAAGATATTGTAGAACCAATAAGTAATTTCTCTTTTTAATATTTTCTGAAATAATTAAGAGCAAAAACTACGATATCATTTACAAGAGATCCTTCAGGTCCATCCAGAATTGATTTTACTTTGGTATCGTAGTTTTCTTCTGTTACAGTATTAATGAAATATTTGTAGTCATCATAGTCTATATCAAATAATTCAATCATTAAATCTTCAAGCCTTTTTATTGAAACATTTTTATCTTCATAATTATAGATAGCTGTAATAGTAAGCATTAATATCCGGGCCTGGTCATCCTTATCAAATTCAGAAAAATGTGAACGTACAATCTCCTGAGTAAATTCTTTATCTTTAAGTACAGACAAATAAGGTTTAGCTTTTCTGATATAATTTATATCATCCTTCATAGAGGAAACATAATCAGTTATATTTTTAAAGAATTTCATATTACTATATATCGTTAATAAAAATGTGATATGAACTATGGATAAGGAAGAAATACTTAAATTATGGGTTGAATCATCAATGGCTAATTTAGAAGTTTCTAATATGCTAAAAGACTCTGGATTAACAATTATTTTTGTTGATGATTTACGTGAGGATAAGTACTATGTAAAACTAAATGATAATATAAAGGAAGAGATATCTAAAGAACTTTATCTAAAATATAAGATTTCTACTAACGAAATTCCTATAAAATTTACAACAATAAAGAATCCTGATGTTATTTTTAAAATTGTTGTGCTGGATAGTAATAATGATTCTGTACTTCATAAACAACTAAGGGCTATACTTGCTGCCAATGAAGTTAAAGAATTACCTGGAGCATTATTAAAAAGAATGTGGGTAACACTTTCTGAAAATATTGATGGGAATGGAACAGGACATTTAAGGCCAGCCGGGATTATTGAAAACCATTTAGCTGAGGGATACTGTAAAACTGGTACACTTGAGTTTCTTGGATTTAGTATAGATGATAATGCACCTATGTTTAGGGCTTACCGCTACTTCGATTATAAATCTGAACATTATGTATTTCATAGTAATGAAAATACATTCGGATCCCTAGAGACGATTAAATCTGCTTTTGAAGCACCTTTAAGATCCGGAGGACATATTGGTGGATTGGAGACTGAAGCTTTTAATATAGTGTTGATGACATTATAGCGTGGAGTACATACAATACTAGAAATTTTGTATTCATTAACACCAATTTGAGTACGAATATTTGCTTGGCCTAGATCTACAATAGTAGAAATTTTGTATTCATTAACACCTTGCTTAATTGTATTTGCATATTCTCTTTCATCTACAATAGTAGAAATTTTGTATTCATTAACACCCAATTGCAGGTTTGTTCAGGTAGGCCTTACATCTACAATAGTAGAAATTTTGTATTCATTAACACCCCTTTCTTATTTATACCATACCTATATTTAATCTACAATAGTAGAAATTTGTATTCATTAACACCTGCCCTTCCATTAATCCCAACCTCTGAAGTATCTACAATAGTAGAAATTTATATTCATTAACACGTTTCTTCTGCTGATCTACTATAGTAGAAATTATAAATTTTATTAATACTATAAATTATTGACTTTACAAGTCCTGCTCTTATCTACATTAAGTAGAAATTAATTCTATACATTTACCAGCAGAAACACTTTCCTCAACTTCTATTGATATTACGTTACGTTTTAACGCTAAATCTTGAACAAATTTTAGATACTCATAAATACCTATTTTACAATTGAAGTTTTTAGTATCGTCAGATTTGTACAATCTTTCTAATAATAGCAAACCTTTTAATGATATATGAAAAGCACCGTTGGCATCACTATCTAAAGGCATTAATATATTATCAGGTGTTAAAGAATTAAAATACTTACCATCTCTAACTATTGGCGACAAAATGAAATCTTCAGCTTCTGTCATATAGCGTAGAGCTAATGTTAAATTTAACATCTCATATAATTTTTTAAAAAGCTTAGCATCATCAGATATTAAAATATCATTTTTTATATCTTCACCAGAAGCATAATTTATACCACACACATCAAAAATATTTCTTAACTGTTCTGTAACATCATAAGCAGTATACTCTCTTGTTGTTTTATTCCATTTATATCTACTGCCTGGTGTAGTACAAATCGTCCATTTACTAATACTACCATCTACATCCCGACCAAACTTTTTGTAATCAAAAGCAAATTCAAACCATTCTTTTTCAAGATTGTATTGTATTGAATCAAATTGACTTAAGTATTTTTGTGAGTTTTTTATATTTTCATAGTTATTAAATCTCAAGAAGTTTACAAACCCCGTTGCTGGACATATTTTACTCGTAGACTGTGCCGGTACACAAAATAATATACCAGACTGTAAACTTTTATTTTTACTAAAGTCTTCATAAGAACCAGTTAGTTGAAGAGCTTTTAATGCTCCACCAGGTTGATCAACTGGACGATCTTTTAAAACGAGATATTGAAATTTTTTAATAAACTTCTCTTCAAAGCTTTGATATGTTTGTTTGTCTATCTTTTGACGACCACGCTTGAAACCTATATTAAGCTCTTCCATTATTACGATAGCCTTATGTTCAAGAACCATATTCGAAAGAAAATGTACAACATCAGACATGTAAGCATCTTTATGTTTTTTAATTTCTTCAATTACGCTCCAGGATTTTCGTGCTTCACTTCTATTCTTTTGTTTCTGGCTCAGTTTATCATTATGATTTACTGAATGTTCTACACCATTAGAATATGTTTTTATAACATTTAAAGAAGATTGAAAAAGCATCTTACCATCTTTATCGATAAGTACCACATATAATAAATTTCTTTCCCCTCTGTCAATTCCAATAATTTTCACCTCATCACTATTTGCTTTTAAATAAGCCAATATATCAACATCAACATTTTGTTTTGCTGGACATTTAAAATTCATAGTGACAGAGATATTCAATTTGAATGAGTCAGTAGTATATCGCTTATCCTTTATGATAGGATATTTAAATTTACCTTTTAATTTTGCTGCATGATGACCTTCTCTCATTATTGCTTCTGGATAATCAAGTGATTTCTTTCTAAAATAGATTTCACCACCACCATTAATTTTATACACAATATCATTCAAGTTCCTCTGATCAAAAAGCATTTTAAAATATATCGTGTGTAGGTTTGGTGTTCCTTTACTATGTGTGGATAGATCCTTACCATATATCTCAAACAAATAAATCTTACCCTGCTCAACCAGCTTTAATAATCCATCAAAGCTAACAACTTCTTCTATTAATTGATAACACGATTCCTCGGAGTCTTTAAAGAATTCTGATATATCATTATACTCACAACTTTCTTTCCAGTTAAAAGCATAATGACAATATGATTCATGTCTTCGAATTGCCTGCTTATAGTACTCAATCATCTTTGTTAGAGACTCGCCATATTCAACCGGATTTATATCTCTATGTTTTGTTTTGTATAAACCTTTATCATATATCTCTAATATTTCGTCAACAGGTAAATTATATTTTTCTACAGCTGGTGCTATTTGTTGACGTTCTGGCTTATTTATTGAACGTATAAATATTCTTGGAAAATTTTTGAAATCAGGTTTTTGAAAATCGTTAATGATTCTTGTTATTGGATTTTCATGTGGATTTTCATTGATGATATTTCTATCTTCATCAGTAAATAGTTTATCAACGATACCTACATAATATTTACCATCTTTAATAAAGAACATAGCACCTTTGGATTTATAATCTACGGACCAACCTTTAAGAAAGTCACCAATATCAAATTTAACCTTTAATTTCTCTGTTGAATAAGGTTTTTTGGTGATATAGTTTCTTGTTTTATCATATAAAACAATGCTTTGATCCAGTACTTCCATTAGTGTTGTGAATCTAACATAGAAGGCCTCGTCTTTATCTATTTTATCAGTATCATCCTTCAGTAAAAAAGGTTTTGTGAAATTATGAAGTTCTTTAATACTTTCCATAAAAGCTAAAACTTTTTCGGGTGAATCTTTCACACCTTCATTTAAGTTACCATGTGTCATATAAAGTTCTTTTACGACAGGATACGTCGCCTCTACTGCTTCTATCAGTTTGTCAGAGGAAGAAATATAATCAAGTATGGTACCTTTGTCAGCCACTTCTTCAACTTGTGTTTTATAAAATTCTATAGCCTGATGTACTTGGTCAATACTATAATATTTCAATTTCAACCACTGATTCATTTTTGTTTCATACGCCTTTGTTGGTTTAGCTGGTATAGGCACCAAAACATTTGTGTAGTAGTTTTCTAAAGCTGAATCAATGGCACTATATTCACCAAATAATTTAGTTGATATATTACCAAATGAAGAACGTTGTATGAATATTTTAGAAGTATCATACTGGCTGAATTTGAGTATATCATTTATTTCATTGAACACATTAACTTTTCTACCACTGTCTTCAAATGAACACATAATATTTTCGTAGTAATTACAAATACTTTCTAAAAGTTCTATATCCGATTCAAATTTCATAGGTATAACAGAGTCGGATATTCTATCACTTAAAATTTGTTTATACAAAGGTTTAAAGTGGGATATTTTATTATTTGGAAGTTTGTTTGCCTGCTTATACAAATTTATAGCTTCGTTTAAACCTTTAATTTTTACTCTATCTTCTTCTGTTCTACCGCCTAAAATAGTGTTATAAAAATCTATACCGGATTGGCTTATAACAGAATTGAAAAATCCTATACTAAAAACATCATCCAGGCTGTTACCTTTCAATATTTCAACCAAACCTTCTTCGATAGTTTTAAAATCAAAATCCGGGTAAGCTTTTTTGATATCAGTATAGTTTTTTAAATTATCCAAAAATTTAGGTAAATTATCATTAACAATACGGGAAGCTACTGTAGATGATTTATCCTCGTTAGAGTATAAGTTTTTTCTACTGGTATTATATTTTGTGAAATATGTCTGGAACTTTTTGAAAACATCTATATGTTCTTGGTCTTCTTCGGTTTCAACAAAATTTGGAAGATGTTTACTAAATAGTTCTTCTTTGAAAAGAATTTTATAAAGAGAATCTTTTTGAAATTTTGAAGATATACTATTAAGCATTTCATCTTTTAATTTTTTTAACTCTTTCCTCTCGGTCTCAGTTTTAAATTTTATAAGATGTAACTCATTAAACTCGTTTAGTTTATACAACATAACATTAACTAATATGTTCTCAATAAAATCTTTGTGACAATTATCAAGTAATACTTTAACTCTTATGTAAGAGTTGGCTCTGATCTCGTCTCTTTCCAGAAATTCTCTACTGTTAATAAAATTTAATGTTTCACCTTGTGGTATCAAATTAAAACCAATGGTTTTTTGTAAGCTGTATTTGTTTATGAATTCAAGCATAATGTATTCTCAGTTTAAATATAAATCAAAGGTACAAGTATAAAAACTCATTTCAAACTTTTTTATATGAAATAATTTTTAAAAGTTTTTTGATAATTCCTAAAAACTAAAATACAAAATTCTGTATAACATATACAAGTTATTTGAAATGATTTCTACTATGGTAGATTATAAGGAAGTTGTACAACATAAAAATTATTAATTTCTACTATTGTAGATCAAGATGTGTACCGAGCTGTTTGACGAATGGTGTTAATGAATACAAAATTTCTACTATTGTAGATTATACTTATAATAGTTAGTATGTACCTAGAGGTGTTAATGAATACAAAATTTCTACTATTGTAGATAAAAAGTACTATGAGGATATACCGGAATTAGGTGTTAATGAATACAAAATTTCTACTATTGTAGATAAAAAGTACTATGAGGATATACCGGAATTAGGTGTTAATGAATACAAAATTTCTACTATTGTAGATCAAGAAGTGGAGAAGCTGGTGTTGGTGATTGGTGTTAATGAATACAAAATTTCTACTATTGTAGATTTCTTCCTTAACTTCTTTGGCGAGTTATCAGGTGTTAATGAATACAAAATTTCTACTATTGTAGATTGTCGAATCTATTTAGTATGTTTAGATCATTGGTGTTAATGAATACAAAATTTCTACTATTGTAGATCAGTTGCTACCACCGGATTTTATAAATGCGGGTGTTAATGAATACAAAATTTCTACTATTGTAGATTGAAGATGCTACACAAGAAGTACGAAAACGGTGTTAATGAATACAAAATTTCTACTATTGTAGATATGTCGAATCTATTTAGTATGTTTAGATCAGGTGTTAATGAATACAAAATTTCTACTATTGTAGATACCCTTGCTTGCTCTTATAAGCTTATCTATAGGTGTTAATGAATACAAAATTTCTACTATTGTAGATTATCAAAGGAGTTAGGCTTTGGAATAAATAGGTGTTAATGAATACAAAATTTCTACTATTGTAGATGTGAAACCGGATGGAAAATGTGAATTGTTTGGTGTTAATGAATACAAAATTTCTACTATTGTAGATACGTTGTTCATAATACCTGTAATTATCAGTGACTTGCTAGATGTTTTACTCAAAAATAATGAGTATAAACAAACCGAATGTTTCAGAAAACATTCATTTTTTCATTCCTAAACAACAAAAACAATTTTAAAGAGAAGCCTAAAAACTTCTCTTTTTTATTACACTTCCTCTAAACTTTACCAGCCTTATTCATATAAGATTCATGAATAAGAATATTAAAAGAAAACCTGACGGATATTGGACAAAAGAGAATTGTCTTAAGAAAGCCCTCAAATATAAATCAAGAACAAAGTTTCATATAGAATCCAGCTCTGCTTACACTAGTGCTTATAATAATGGTTGGTTAAATAGTATTTGTAAACATATTATTCCAACCAGGAAACCTGATGGTTACTGGACCAAGAATCGTTGTATTAAAGAAGCTAAAAGATTTAAGTCAAAAACTGAATTTAAATATAACAGTACAAGTGCTTTTCAATCTGCACGTCGAAATGATTGGCTACCTGAAATATGTTCTCATATGGTAGAACTACTAAAGCCAGCAGGATACTGGACAAAAAAGAGATGTCAGGAAGAAGCTGCAAAATATCAAATTAAAAATGATTTCAGAAATGGTTCCTCTAAAGCATATATGGCATCCCATCGTAATAAATGGATTAATGATGTCTGTAAGCACATGGAAATACAAGGAAATCATTTTTTTGTTTTCGTATATGTTTTTGAATTCACTAATAATGCTGCCTATATCGGTTTAACCTATAATATAAAAGAAAGAGAACTTGATCATTTGAGCCGGGATAAGAGTCAGGTTTATAAACATATCAAAAAGACAAGAGCAAAGTACACGTTGAAAATTATTACAAAAAAACCAATTACAAAAGATAAGGCCCAGGAGTTAGAACACAAAATGAAATTGAAATATATCAGGGAAGGCTGGAATGTCCTTAATAAAGGAAAGACCGGTAAAGGTATTGGTTCTCTTGGAGGAAATACTTTGTTCTGGACCAAAGAAAGATGTCACCAGGAGGCTTTAAAGTATAATCTGTTCTCAGAGTTCTGTAAAAAAGCTTCCGGAGCTTATGATTCGGCTCAAAGAAATGGTTGGGTGAATGATATCAGATCTCATATGACAGAATTAAGAAAACCGGTAGGATACTGGAATAAGAGAAGATGTAAAGAGGAAGCTTTTAAATATACTAAAAGAAGTATCTTTCAACGGGAATCTAATTCTGCATATAATATTGCTTGGAGGAATGGTTGGATTAATAGTATCTGTAAACATATGAAATAAACAGAAAGTTTTTTAACTTTGTAAAATGCAAATAACATTTAATTGTCAACTTATATCCAAGCAAAACATACTTCCTTTTGATTATCACTATCAATTGTATTCGGCCTTAAAGAAAGCTTATATAAAAAAATATCATTGTTGGTTGACTTATAAAATATGTCCTTTCATTATTTCACCGATTCAATTTAGATATAGACCAACACATAAGAAATTTGTTGGTTTAAGAATTAATGAATCTGAAATAATAATTCAATTAAGAACGCTTGATACAAAAATATTAGAAGAATTTAATAATGCTATCAATGATGGACATATCATAAATCTTTATGGTGGTAGTGGGCTATCCTTCATTGTTGTTAGTAGAACTATAGAATATATTACATTTGATTCAAATTCTTGGTTTAGACTACTAAAACCTGGTATGAATGTTAACGGTGAAATATTTACTAAGCCTCACACAAAAGAATTCAAAAGTTGCTTATTTCAAAATTTAGTTTCTAAACATCAAGCTATATTTGGTTCCGAAGAAGAATTTAGTGAAGATTGTTTTAAAATAATTCCTAATTCACTAATAACACGTAAAACTTTAACGGTTAAAACAGATAAGTATTATTCATACACGTTTGATTTCTCTTTGGATTGTCCAGATAAACTCATAGAGGTTGGACTTAACTGTGGCTTCGGAAGTAGAAATACAATGGGTTTAGGTTTCTGTAATGTAATAAAACCAATAGAGGCAATAGAACCTAAATATATTCCTTTACCAGGACTCTTAGTAAGATAAATTATGTGTTTGATATATAATCATATGAAAGATTATATTAAGACATTTGAGCAATTTAGTTCTCTTACAGGTTATGAGAAATTAAATGAGGATATTTTACATGATGAAAGTTGTATACCTGACTTCAATGATAAGCCCGTTAAATATGTATGTTATGACTCTGGTCGTCTTAACATTTATTTTGAAAGTAAAAAAGTAATATATCTTGTAGGCGATTTTAATAAAGTATTTAAGAAAAACATATTTGATGTTCAGAGAAAATTGAGGGATGAATTAATGGATAAGAAACTTTTTCCTGATGTTTTGGTATGTAAAGATAAGGATAAAGAATGGATACTTATCAAAGCAGATAAAAAGACAACATTAAAAGATCTCGGTTTAGAAGATACTTATGATGGGTATATGTTAGAATTAACAACTAAAAAGTTAAGTAAATTTTAAGTTACCCAGCTATAATATCTTTCACCGGCTTACGCTTTAAGTTTTTACGGTATTCTTCTATTTCGTTTTCTCTGTAACCATGTCCACATATTACAAGTTGGTGAGAAATATTGTTATCATTGTAGTCATTATAATTCATCATGAAATGTAATCTGTGTATTACAAAAATTTTAAATTGTTTTTTTATATTATCCATAGTATGCTTTATTATAGCATCATCTGAAGCATCAACCTTAAAGTTATATAAATAATTGCTTGTTGCATGTTTAGTCTTTTTGATATTTGTAATATCTTTGTATTGTTTAGGAACTTCTAAAAAGTCTTTGCCTGGTTTAGTTAACATACCAAAAAACAGATTACCATCTTCATAATATCTTGATTTAGATTCTACTAATGGGTCAAATTTCAAATTATAAGGTATAAAGGTTTTTGGGTCAATGAAAAAGTTTCTTTCGTATGTTACATAAACACTATCCAGTTTTGTAATCTCTTCACATAACTTAATAGCTGTTTCATATCTAGCAGATGAACTAACTCTATCATTTAATCTCATACCGTCTCGCTCTAAATTAATCATTGAATTAAAATCGAAGCCACTTGTCATACTTGATAATGTTTCTGCTCTATTATACTCCTCTTCGTATAGTTTTAAAGTATTTCTTAGAAGAACTTCATATTTGTTCTTGGGTGTTTCATTTTGTGATTTGTATATTCTTTTATCATCAAGATCTAATATTTCGGCTTTCTTCTTATTAAGCTCTCTTTCAAGATTTTCTATATCAGAATTTAATTGAGTAACTACTTCACCTTGTTGTGCCTCAAGAAATTTATAATGCTCTCTCATGTAAATAGAATTATGTAAAGGACAAAGATAATAATTTTTTATGAGAAATAAATAAAAGTCTAGAATATTTGCTATATTTTAATTATCTAAAACTTTAAATATTATTTGGATATAAAAGCATTTTTTACTATAATTGTACTATAATTGTACTATATTAAACACTTTATGAGACATAATAAAAGAAAAATTAAAGATTTTGGTAAATGTATCGCCGAAGAAAGTAAAAATTATGAGTATTTTATACATCCAAATATTAAGTATGCTGTATGTGAGATTCTTGATTCTATGTTTAAATATAGACATAACATGTTGACAGCACAAATGCAAAGTGGTAAGTCAGCGACTTTCAATACAGTTATTTATGTACTCAATAATAATGAAGAGGTAAGAAATTATTTTGGTATAACAAAAGATAACACCTACATTATAACAGGAATGTCTGATAGAGAATTATCTGAACAACTCATAAAAGATGCTTGTAATTATCAAGGTGCTCATAAACCAGCAAATAATGTATTCAATAATGCAAAAATGCGAAATATTATAAATAATCAGGATACCGAAGAAAATAAAAAGCTAATTAGAAAAATGTCGAGAAATTCTTTCTTTGTAATAGAAGAATCAGCCTTTGCATCTAATACAAATTCTAAACTAGATGCCTTTTTTAAGATGCTTGGTATAGAGCCTAATGGTAACACTAGTATACTCAATAAGCGTAACGTTTATATATTGTCTGTTTCAGCAACACCGATGGCTGAATCAATAAATGCTTTCAAAGATAATAACAAAGGTAGAATTATACTTAAGACAGGTAATAATTATTATGGTATTAAACAAATGTTTGAAAACAATAAAGTTATACAAGCTTATGATTTAAATACTGCTGAAGGTATTAAAAAATTAACAAAGACTGTTAAAGCAAAATATACACAACCAGGCTATATTTTGATTCGTGTTTCATCAAATATGGTAATGGATAAAGTAAAAAAATCCTTAGGTAAAAATTACGACTATATAGATTATCATGGAAATAGAAAAAATGAACTAAAAATTGATGAAATATTAAAATTTAAGCCATTAAAGCCAACTGTTATTTTCTTAAAAGGTATGTTGCGTGCTGGAAAAAGAATTTGTGATAGTAAACACAAAAACAATATTTTAATGGTTCATGATACTTATGATTCAAAAACAGATACTGTAGTACAAAGTTTATTAGGCCGATTATGTGGCTACAAGAGCCATAATGTTGATATATTTTGTGATAAAGATTCAGCCGATGCTTATAGAGTATGGGTACTAGAAAACTTCACTCCGGCCTTTATTCCAACAAGTGCAAAAAATGTTAAAAAACCAAAAGAGTCTAAATCAACTGGTAAGTATGTATCAAAATTCGAGTTTGCTCATGAACTAAGCATTCTGCTGGAAACGCCCAGAAAAATTTATAATTTTATCACAACTAAAAACTATGCTGGTAAGAAACCAACTGGTAAAATAAATCATGATTCGGAAAATCAGTTAACAATAGTTGATGATTTATTAAAAGCATTTCCTGATAATAAAAGACTTGTTAAGGTATTAAATGCTTATAAAGAAGGAAATGCTTTAATCGGTTCGATTTATAAGCCAGGTTTAATGAAAGAAAGTTCAGATACTACACACTATAAAAATTTTGTGAATGAAGTCAAAAACCTTGAAGCTGGTAGGCTCAGTGTTATGAATTATCATGGAATGGTGGGTGAAGCAAAAGGTAAATATAAACTACTCTTCATTCTTAATTGTAAAAAAGGTGATGCTAGATATGGTCAATTGTTAATCATCATCACAAAAGCAACAGGCCTTAAATCTGAATCAGATACTTTTAAATTATACACAAACGAAAAAACAGACATGTATCATAGGGATAATAGAATTAGACCTGAAGATGTATCAAAACACATTGTTGGTGTAAATCAACTTAATAGACAACAAATAAGAATATAAAAAAGAAAGGCCTGATAAACTCAGGCCTTTCTTTTTAGAAGTTCTTTACAATAACTTCCTGTATTTCTTTTTTACCATTCCTACTCACTTTATTGTAGTCAAATTCTAATATTTTTTGTGTAAATCCAGCATCAGTAAGATTTTTAATCAATAGGTTTTCTTTATCGTTTAAGACAGAACTAATAACAAAAGTAGCCCCGGCCTGGTGAATATCTTTACAATATTTTATTAATTTTGCATCATCGTCCTTTTTCCAATAGGCATTATAGCCAGCTTCAGTATTTGTATAAGGAGGATCCAAATAATAAAACCCTTTATTATTTATTTCGATTTTATCAAAGGTTGTAGAAGTATAAACTATTTTGTTTCTATAGTCGCCTAAATGTGCTTTCCAATTGTTTATCTTTTCTTCCGTTTTCTTGTTGAAGGACCTTTCACCAAAAGTCTGATTGAATTTAAAACTGTTGTTAAAACGCATCATATTATTTGTGCAGCATAACATTAGAGCATATAGTTTCTCTGGAGTGGGTGTATCGTTATAATTACTTCTTAATGTATTGTAACCGTCTTTGTCAGATTTATCAACTACCAATGATTTGACTGTATCAATAAAACCTTCATTAAATAATATTTCTTTATGGATACCTATAAGGTCAGTGATTATATCATTAACGAGTACTTTCTTATACTTATCAATAACATTTGTATACACAGAACCACCTCCAGTAAAAACATCAATTAAGTGTTGTTTAGTATAATCAAACTCTGGTAGTAGTTGATCAAGAAGCTTAAATTTGGAACCGGTATAATTGAATGGTGTTAAAACATAAGTCATGTATATAAAATCTAGTTGTAGAAGTTATATACATGACTTATAAAAAGTTTTTAAAAATCTCCTTTTTTATAAGTAGGTGTCTTAGGTGCAGGAGTTATTTTAAAATACACTCTAACTATAGTGGAGTTCTCCAGTACTCTATATACCTTGAGTGTCTTTTTGTGTGTCAAACCAATGTTTTTAACGGATTCAACAATATTATCAATAGTGAAATCTTCAATATTTCTAATACCATACATAGGTCCTACCTGGTCGAATCTTTTATATCGTCTATGACCAAATTCACCAAATGTGATAGCAATACCTTTTGTGGCCATTCTTATAGAATTTGCAATCAAATGATAAGCACAACCAAAAGGATCAATGTCAATAAAATCGAATTTTTTGTTGTTAAAACATAATTTGTCCAATAACGTAACATCATTCATTTGAAAGGTATGACCTGTACAATTTTTATCGTTAGTGATTAATAAATCAAGATTTTTATATTTACTATAAAAACTTGTTAAACCCGCATGAAGATCTAAAATAGTCTTTGGATTTATTTTTTGTATAAACGCTTCATTAGTTTTATACTTTTTCTCAATAGCAGGAATACCTTTAGCAATGTTCAACTTATTTAAGCGTTTATGTTTCAAGTGAATACTTACATAGGTGCGTCTTAGAGCCTTAGCAATTTCTTTAAGTGTATAACCATCTTCTTTTTTTGCTAATAAAAATTCACATTCCTCTATGTGCCAATGTCTTTGAGGTGTGATAGTTGTTCCAGAATATTTTATTTTTTTACCTCTTGGACCTAAATATCTTAATCTTCTCATATTATAAATTATTTTAGTTTAAAACACAAAGGTAATAATTTCATATAAAAAAGCAAATATTCGCTATATTTTTATTTGATTAT
>Ga0210410_10003555_pt1 | contig 13775 bp, 11 predicted proteins | sample IncBWC4MmetaG_FD_161058 | JGI IMG/M metagenome (GOLD analysis project Ga0210410, IMG submission 161058) | Forest soil microbial communities from Barre Woods Harvard Forest LTER site, Petersham, Massachusetts, United States - Inc-BW-C-4-M | ecosystem: Environmental > Terrestrial > Soil >... | reverse complement strand
GACTGAGCTCCACCGAAACACCTGGCGGCGATGGCAACTTTTAGGGAGGAAGCGCTCTACCGCCAAGCCAATTTCCTCGGGCCGGTCCCACGACGCGTATCGGCGTACTGTACGGACCTGAGACCCACCTCAGAAGGGCAAAAACGCCTCCTGATCCGGTTATCCTGACGCCCCGCAGGGGGGCGACATAGGGGTGGTGGCCTAACTAGTGCAGGACCGGCTTGTGCCCTCTGGGGCGGGTTTACCTATCTCTGCGCGACCAGCGGCCTATTAGTCGCGCAAGGATACGCATAATGCGTTTCTCGATCACCTCTTGAGGAATTTTGCACAGGCGCGGGGTCAAAGGCCCGGAAGTGAATTCGTCGGGTATGCCTCGGTCAAATAGGCTGGGGCGGTTTTCAGGTCGTGCGGCGGCCAGGGCGTCGCGGGCTCTCATGACGGCCTTTTCGAAGCGCGCTTCGATCAGGTTCGTGAACCGCATCACGAACCGGTCCGGCTGGGCAGTAAGGCGCGAGACGAGTGCGATCTCGGCCTCGGCGACGACACACCTCGCGCGGGCCACGGCTTCGAACGAGATCGCCCAGCTGAGCCATCGCGATGCCTCGTAGCGCGAGCGCAGGCGCGTCGTCGCGCAAGGCAACCCGTTTCAGTGCACCGAGGACATCACCCGTTGCGAGTGCACGTGCGGCGGCCGTGATTAGCGGCACTGAAATGACTTCGCGGCCCTTACCGCGTCGCGCCCGTAGGCGCTTCAATCGTCGCGGTCGCAGGCTTGATTGAATTGCGGTCGACCTGCTGCGACGGGGGCAGGCGTTTGTTGGCCATGCTGACAAGACAGGCATCCAGCGAAGTTGAAACAGTCCCGTCAGTACATTCAAAGGCGGTGGACGTTTCGTGATCCACGACTGCCGGCGCCTGTTTCAGCGCGGCAGTTGTCGGGGGTCCTTGCTCGGCAGAATTCTGGAGACGTGCGCAGGCAATGCAAGAGAGAACGATCAGAGAGATAAGGCCAAAACGCATTTGCGTAGCCTCAAGAGTCTCAGGGGCCAAACTATCGGCCCTTGGCTAACATGATTCGCAGATAATGCGGCTGCGGTTCCATGTTACTAGTCATTTCCCCTTTCATCCTCGGCCCGACTCGACGAGGTGATCACTTATTGTCTTACAGCAGGAGTTACTTCGGGAGTGGGCGCTGCCGCGTTGGGCTCGGCGGGGAATTCCCGAAGGTTTCGCTCCGCGCAAAAGCCTCGAAGCAGCGAAGCACTGCGCCGGTTCTTGTGGCGGCGCCTGAGATCATGCTGGTGCGGGACTTCTGCGGCCTCGGCTTCCACCGGGATGTCTATGGCTATTGCGTGCGCAATGGCGTGCCGGACGGATATGTGGCGCCGGCGCCCGTGGTGGTCGCGCCACCCGTCGTCGTCGCACCTCCGGTCGTGGTGGCGCCGCGCGTGTGGGGGTTTCGGATGGCGATGCGAAACACCTCATGTACGCCGTCCACAACGAGTGCGATCGATTCGTCACGCTCGACTGGAAGGATCTGTTTCCCCTTCGCGCGACCATCGAGCCGCTGTGCCGCGGCATGAAGATAGTGGTGCCATCGGAGCTGGTCGCGAAGCTATCGGCCCCGTAGTTCGGCGAACGAATTCAGCAGCGCTCCTCAGCCGAGCAATGCCGCCGCGACTGCCTTCCGCACTACCTTCAATAGTCATAGGCGCGGCTTTCGAAGGCGTGATGAAACGAGAAGCGCTAGAAGCCGTACTTTTGTCTACGAAGCGCGAATGCTTCTTGTCCGCCTTCGAGTAGGTCCTTGATCATTTCCTTAATCGCCGGAGTGTCTATCGATCCGCACAGCTCCTCAGGAATTGTCGCGCACTCGACGCCCTCATCGACAACCGGCGTGAGGCCAACGATTTGCTCTGCGTCACCGAGCACCGGGATGTTGGCGTTGTGCGTTGAAAAAACGAATTGTCGCTTCTTCTTCTCCTCGCGCATCGTCGGCACGATGACATCGGCGATAAAGCGATTGTCGAGATCATCCTCCGGCTGATCGATGAGGAGTGGGGCATCGGATTCGAGGAGAAGCAGTAGCAACACAGCTGTTGCTTTCTGACCTGTAGAGAGCTGATCTATCTCCTTCCAAATCTGCGCTTGCTCACTTCCGACGTTCAGTTCGACCACTGCTTCCGCAGGAATTTCGCACTCCTCGACCTCAAGAGCGAGTGCGGTCCCGCCCTTTGCGATACGTTCGGCAGAATTTTGGGAGAAGCCGTACTTGCCAACCAGCGATGCCGGTCCCTCGATGATTGCCGCAGCAAAGTCGGTCAAACTAAAATTGTCCTCATTCCGCAGACGCTCCAGTGCTTGATTGAGGTTACCCGGACAATGATTGCGGATCACGGCTTCAAGCTCCCCCAAGGAAATGCTGGGTCGCACGTCGACGCGAACGCGATTCTTTAACCTTTTCGAAACTTTGCGGGCAGCCCTTTGGAGTTCGCGATAGTCTTCCGCCTTGGCCGTATCCCATTTCGCAATCAATTCGCGACGGGCTTTGTCATGTCCTGCGAGCACTTTTTTGCTTGCTCTAAGCTCCGCCTCCCTCGGTTTTAAGCGTTCGACCTGATCTCTAATCTGCACATATTTGCTGGCGTCATGATCTTCCGCTTTGAGGGCTTTCAAAGTCTTTTGATAGAGATCGTTCGCCGCCTTCTGTTTCGGCTCCCATTCGGCTCTTATTTTCTTGATGGCAGCTTTGCCCTCGTTCGTGGCTGTATCAATGCTTTTGCCAGCTGCGATAATCTTCTTTAGGAGTTCGGATTGGATGGCATCAAGCTTCGCGAGAATGCTGCCATTGGGCAGTTCCTTCGCTTGCTCGCCAACGATAGGGCCGTCAGAGGTTCCGCCGGAAATAATTTGTTCCGCATACTTGGAAGCATCGGTAATCAACTCATCGGCTTGTTCGAAGAGGCGACTTTCCTTGTCGATCTGCGTCTTGTCCTTCAATCTTTCATCGAGACCAGCACTGGCAAATCGCTTGAGATGTTCTTTGAGGGTCGGTAACGCAGCAAGCGCTTCTTCGATGCGACCAATCTCCGTCGCTTCGGCGGCAATCGTTGAACGTGACCGTGCCAGCCCCTCCCTCAGCTGATTCTTTGAGTTGGACGTGTCAGCCGCAGGCTCAGTGAACCGGCGCAATAGATTAGCGAGCTTTTCCGGAAACCTTGTGAGTTCGGAAATCTCATGCTGTCCATATACTTCGATGTTACCAACGATTGATAACGCGCTGACGCTCTGCAGGAGTTCACCGTTCTGGTCGCGAACGCGTGCCCTGCTCCCATAAATGCGTTCGATCAAATAATATTGCGGCGACGGCCGAGGAGAACGCACCAGTACGTAAATGGCCGAGCCCTGACCGAGAACGTTCTTGATCATGCCATCATGTATTCGACGTGCATCGTCCCCCTTCGGCGGAAGCTCGAAGGCGTAGCGTAGGCTTTCGATAAGCGTGGACTTCCCAGCGCCGCGTCCACCAATGAGCGTGTTCAACGATTCATTGAACCTGAGACATTGATTGTCCAACAACCCGCCATCCCATGACGCTGCGACGAGCTCGGTGTGCGCTGCTGGAGTTGGATCACTGTTGAGACGGATACGAGAATCGCAATCTAGGAAAGCTTGTCTCAGACCTTCGATCGTGGGCTCGACCATCTTAATCCAAGTGGTAGCGCTGGTATCAGACAGCGCCTCCGGCGAACTCACGTCGTTGGCGTTGACGACTGTTATGGGGTTCGGGCGTTTGTGTGCTGTGTCTTTGTTAGCAACAATGTCGCGGCAAGAGTCCGGGGCATCTCCTCGCGGCCCCGGCAACGCGATGGCCAATAGCTCCGTGTTAGTCCAGACGCGCATGCGCGTTTGACCTTTGAGCGTTAGCAGCAACCCCGACGGGCTGCACGCATGCGCGGCGATCGTAATACCTCCCTGTTTTCCAATGAGCTGGAGAAGCTGCTCGCACGTCTTGTCGGATTGAGGAGATTCGGTGCTGAGATCTGTAACTCCACATGCCCCGATTATTCGCTCAAGTTCGTCTTGGGCGGTTGTCCCAGGAAAGAGGCATAGAAGATGTACGCCTTCGCTCGAACTAGCTTCGAAACCGAGGAGGACATAGATGCCGGCTACTGTGAGAGCAGCCGCAAGATTCTTTGACGTTGCGATGCGGAAGTGGTCGGTTATTCCGACGACTTCAATTACTTCCTTACGACACACTGCAACGATCGCATCGTTGTATTGTTGCTCATTCTTGAACTTGCTCGGCTTCGAATGCCGTGTCGTGTAGTCGAACGGATTCACTTGGAGCGCGCATTTAAAGAAGCGTGCTCCTGATGGTCGTTCGAGCGCCTCACGAATGCCAGCAGGGAAGGCTCCACGCCCGAGCAAACTCGCGAGTTGGGGATCGGTAGAATCGGTCACAGAATTTACCATGCCGGCACAATACCTCTACGGCGAGCGCAGAAACAAATGTTCAATTGAAAATGGAGATTGCACTGGTTAAAGCAACCGTCGAAGGGCGCCTCCCGCGCGGGAGTGATATCTAGCATCCGCGGGACCCCGACGCCGTTTGGAGCCGGTTCCGGGAGCTCAATTCGAACGAACGTTTTCGCGCTCCCTGGATCCAGTTTTAAGCTAAAACACCTTAATGCTTTAACTTCCTCCGTTCGAGGAAAAACCGCGCACGCTAACGGCGGGCGAAATGATCTCACCGGGGCAGAAAGTAATGCAGACGAAAAGCCGCCGAGGCCGGTGGCGAAGAGCGGGAGAGCGGCGGGGAGCGGGGTGGCTCCTTCAACGGCTACAGTTTCAAAGTTCTCGGTTATTGCGTTCTTGACATCGCCTTCGTTTGTTAGATCTTACGAATAAATGCCGTCAACCGCCGGTGGTGGGCAACAAGACGTCGGCGACGCAGGCCCTGTTGCCGTCCACAAAGCCAAATCGGCGAAAAAGAAGTTGCCGGGGCCAGTTAGGTTGAATGCGACGGCGCCCGCGTTCTCTAGATGCTGCTGCTCGCGGCTTTTGATGTAGGCTCGGATTTTGCTATGAAACAGTCGACTCAAGTGCGTGCACTGCTGCTCCTAGTGAACCTCCTGGGACCTGCAAGTGCAGCGGCGGCTCAGCCTCAATGTAATAATGGCACGATCATGAATATCGTCGCCCATGAGGACGATGATCTTCTTTTCTTAAGTCCAGATTTGCTTCATGACATTAAAAGTGGTCGTTGCGTTCGCACGGTATTTGTAACCGCGGGCGATGCAAACTTAGGGCTCCCCTATTCGAGAAGCCGCGCGAAGGGGGTCCGCTTAGCTTATGCTTGGATGGCACGTGTCCCATCAGCATGGACAGTTTCGGACGCATCCATTCCAGGCCACACGATCCCGATCTTTACACTACGCGGCCATCCTAAGATCTCGCTAGTCTTTCTGAAATTGCCGGATGGGGACTTCGACGGAGATGGCTTTTCAAATAATCATTACCAGAGCCTTCAAAAGCTATTGCGGGGCACGATCCCTGAAATCAAGCCCATTGACGGGTCTAAGAGCTTCACCAAAAGAAGTCTTCATGGCACTCTTCTAAAGTTGATTAGGAACTATCGACCCGACACATTACGCACCCAAGATGTTAATTTTGTTATTTGGGACCACAGCGATCATCGCGCGGTTGCATCCCTGGCCGAGAGTGCCCAATTGCGGTACACCGCTCCCCACACCTTCATTTCCTACCGAGATTACATAAATCTATTCTACCCACAAAATATATCGGGCGCCGATTTGGTCGCAAAGGAAAGCGCGTTTTCAACCTACGCAGTCCACGATGGCCAGATCGGTTGTTACACTTGTTTTTATAATCCTTATTTTTATTGGCTGAAGAGGCAATACATCTCGAATTCGGCTGTGAGATACCGATGAAAGGCTTCTGCCTGACACTAAGTGAACTCTCAGATTGGCAAAGGCCGCAAGGCTTAGAAGTGCTTCAGTGTAGCATTGCAGAAGGCGGCAAATGAGCCCGCACCAGGGGATTCGAGGATGTCGAGGCTGCCAATACGGCCACCATTAAAAGAAAACAAAACCTGGTGGCAAAAACGGGAAGCGTTGGGGCTGATCTGAATGCCCGCCCCAACGTCGCGTTGCGCGATGGTCTGCTCAAACAAAGAAACCTCGAGACCGGCCCGACGCAGCGCAATAAGCGGCGGCCATGCCTCCGATGCCGGCGCCGATCACCAGAGCCCGTTTCACGGTGCCACATCCGAGGCGCGACGGGCCTGACGCTGGGACAGGTCTACGTCGCCGCTGAACCAATTGCGGAAAGCAGCGCGCCGGCGCTTCAACGTTCCCGCTACGAGTACACGCTTGAAGCCGCTTTGCTGCCGGAGGTCGGCGGGGAATTTACCCACGGATTTTCTCCTTACGCAATGCCGCTTTGACCGCGGGTGCGACCTCGGAGCCGAGCAACTCGATCGAGCGCTGCGTAGCGTCCGTTCCCAGCTGTGAGCTCTTGATTCCCGATCGGTCCTAATGCCAGACGCTTGTGCTAGACCTCGGCAACGACCCGGTTTTCGATCGCGCCTATTTTGTCGACCTCGCACCTGACGGTATCGCCGACGACCAATGGTCTCGGCGGCTTGAAAGCGAAGCCAACGCCGCCCGGAGTTCCCGTGAAAATGAGATCGCCCGGCTCAAGGGTCATGGCCTGTGAAAGCTCGGCGATCTGCTGCCAAATATTGAAGACCAGATGCCGGGTGTTGGAGTTCTGGCGAAGCTCGCCGTTAACAAAGGACCGCACCCCCAGAATGTGCGGGTCTCCGATTTCATCGGTGGTGACGATACTCGGGCCAAAGGGACAGTGCGTATCGAACGATTTTCCAAGCATCCATTGAGGGGTTTTCTGCTGCCAATCGCGAACGGTGACGTCGTTGCCGACCGCGTATCCGAAGACGTAGTCCGGGGCGCGCTCCGCCGAAATGCGACGGCCCTTCTTGCCAATAACGACCACGAGTTCAACTTCGTAGTCCAACTGGTCCGATATGGTGGGCTTGTGTATTCCGCCAAAGGGCGAGTTTACTGAAGTTGGCTGCTTGCAGAACCAGACCTGCTCGGTCGGAATCTTCACTCCCGCGTCCTTCGCCTCCGCGATATGGTCCGCATAGTTCAGCCCTATGGCGAGAATCTTGCCCGGACGCTCGATCGGGGCAAGCAAAGTCGCACCGCGAACAGGCGAGACCGGGCGCCCCGCAATTCTTTTCGTAAGCGGCCCCTTCATCTCCTCCCAGCGGTCGATAACGCCAATCGTGTCGATGGGCGCTTCAGGGAGGAGATCGCCGAGCGCAATGACCGCATCGTCGATCATTACACCCGGTCTTGGCGGAGTGTCGTTCGTCGCAAAACGCACCAGCTTCATGGTCATTTCCTTTCGAATATCAGCGCATTGGGCATGGCAGCTTTCCGCCGTCACGCCTGTCCAAGATTGAAAGCAAACTCGGAACCCCATGCGTTGAGCTGGGTCAGCTTCCACGTGCGGGGCTTCATCGGAAAGTGCTCGTGCCAAGGACGCGCCTCACACATGCCCAATTCCGGTATGAATACGTCCATCTCGGTGTAGAGCTCGATCAAGACGCGCTCGGGGTCGTAGTGATAGGCGGCCAGATTGTGACCCGCCGTATGACGAGAGGGTCCCCAGAGAGTTGGCGTTCCGGCGCGGCTAAGCTTGTCGCACGCGGATGGGTGAGCCGCGTTATCTTTTAACTGGAACGCGACATGGTGAACCCTGGACTCGGGGATATTCACAAGGTTGATCACGTGATGATCGCGATTGCATGTCAGAAACGTCGCGATGCCTTCAAATTCGTCCGTGTACCAAAAGCCAAGGAAGTCCTCGTAGAACCGCCGCAGTTTGTCGGCCTCGGGGCTGATCACCGCGACGTGCCCGAGGCGCAGGGGAGCCACGCCGCCCTCCTTGAATCCGGGCGCAGGCGCCTCAATATGCGGATAAAATTGAAGGACGTGGCCGGAGACGACCTCGACCTCGATCAGAGATGCGATACCGGGCTGGCTGTCTGACTTTGTTTCGGGACGCAAGCCGAGATCGCGAAGGTCTTTCAGGAGGGTCGCGATATCGATATTCGGCTTGAGTTGGTAGCCAAGGTTCAGCAGCGACTTTTGGTCGGTTTTCTTGAGGATGATGTTGTGATGCTCGTACCCGACCGACAGATAGACCTCCCCGTCATGGCCCTTGACGGTCTCTGACAGGCCCAGGCTGCTTACGTAGTGCGCGGTCGTCCTTTCGAGATTCGTGCATCCAAGGCCCACATAGCCGAGCTGAAAAACCTTCGGATCAAAAATTCTAGGCATCATTTCCTCCGCTGACAGTCTCTCGTTGCTTAGTCGCCAATCGCGCTCATTCGGCAAGTACGGCGGGCTGGCGCCGCTCCAGCACCGACGCGCTTTCGCGTCCTTGACCTGGCGAGGGCGCAAGAGCCTCACGGGTGAACCAGGCAGGAAGGGATGGAGCCTTCGATTGGCTCGAACGAGCTAGTGACGGAACGAAGCGCGCGCGCGCCTCGATCACCTTCCGGGCGATATAATTTGCCGCCGTGCGAACTCTCGGCAGATCCCGAAGATCGGCGTGAACCACCATGTGATAGGCTCGCGTCGCCTTTACGACGTCCGGGAGAACAGGGGTCAAGGATGTTTCCTGATCGGCGACGTAGCGGGGAAGCATGGCGAGGCCTGCGCCGCTCACCGCTGCTGCCAATTGCCCCGCGAAGCTTGAACATGTGAATCGGAGTGTCGGCAGGCAGTCGAGCCCGGTCGCCGCGTCCAGCAGTGCGGCGGAGTTGAAGTCGCTGGCGCAGCCGATCCACATATGCCTTGCGAGGTCGGGCGCTCCGTCGATCGGGCCATGGGCGTCGATGTAGTCTCTGGTCGCATAGAGACGCATTTCGAAGTCGGTCAGCTTTCGAACGAAAAGACGACCTTCCACCGGCCTTTCGACGCCGATCGCGATGTCAACTTCCCGCTTTGATACGCTGAGCATGTAGGGCAAGGTGATCAACTCGATTTTCAGACCCGGATGAAGGCCCTGCAGTTCGCCAATACGCTTTGCAAGGAACACATTGCCGAAATCATCGGGTGCTCCTATGCGCACCAACCCTTCGACATGTTGCGTGCGCCCGGCGATGTTGCGTTGAATCTCCCAAACGGAGCTCTCTAACGCGTCCACATTTTCGTAGAGTCTCTGGCCGACCTCGGTCAGGCGGTAGCCGTCGGGCCGGCGTTCGAAGAGCCTGCTCTGGAAAGCGCTTTCGAGGCTGGCGATACGCCTCCCGACAGTCGTGTGATCTTGGCCGAGGCGCCGTGCGGCCGCCGTCAGTTTTCCGGCGCGAGCGACCGCGAGGAAATAGCGCAGGTTGTCCCAATCGAGGTGTTCGCTGGTCATCTGCTGGCCTCACCGTGGATCGCCCTTGTCGGCGAGACTAAGAAGCGATTGCCGTGGGTTGTCTCGACGCAGCCACCGAGGGCCATCCCAGCGCACGCGTGAACAGGTATTCGGCGTGATCGGAATCGCTCTCGGCGTTGCCCCGCCAGCAAACGTGCTGGTCGGGCCGCACCAGGACAAGCTTTGCCTGGTAGATCTTCGCCAGTTCAGGATCAGCGATCCGCAGAACCTCGAGCGGGACGCCCCTGCGAGCCGCAGCCGCTGCGATGTGGTCAGTGGAGGCGTCTTCGAACGCTAGCAGCGAGAACCAGGGCCCGAGTTTGTCGTGCAGAGGCGTGCCATCGGCAAAGTAAACATTGGGTAGTCGCGCGCCTGGCAGCGTCGTGGGCTCGTAGACAACCGGGTCCCGCGGAACGTCGACGAAGGGCTCGGGCATGACGACAGGAGAATCGGCATAGCAATAGCCCATCTCGATGCCGTAGCTTTCGTTCTCCGCGTTTCCGAGCCCCTTGATGCGGACGCCCGCATCGGCGAGGGCCGCCTCACTCTGGGCGCCTCCGGAACTGGCGAGGTCCTCGTAGGCTTTCCCGATCGCCAATCGAACGGTCATATGGCGCCAGGCCGCCTGACAATTGCGCAGCCCCACGGGGCGACGTTCCCGGTCGTAAGACTTAAGAAGAGCCGGCCCCGCATACCCCTTCAAGGTCGCGGCCAACTTCCAACCTATGTCGAACGCATCGCCGATACCCGTATTCATCCCGTAGCCACCCGTGGGAATGAATTGGTGGGCCGAGTCTCCCGCGAGGAAGACCCGTCCACGATTGTAGCTCTCGGCAACGAGCAAATGGGGATTCCAGGGATTCGCAACGAGAGTCTCGAATGCGAACGGACGCGCTGCGAAGCGGTGAACAAGCGCGGATGGATCGATTTCGTCCAATCGGACATCTGGCGGGAGAAATGTGTGCAGAGTCCAGAGGTCCAGATCGTTCTGCGCGATCATGGTCGCCTGCGAGGTCTGATAGTGCCAGGCGATACCCCATGGCTGCAGGAGGTCGCGGACGTTGGAGCGAAAATGCACCATATAAAGCTGAGCGACCCGGGCAATTCCGTCGTAACGGATGTCAAGGCAAGCACGAACCTGGCTGATGCCGCCGTCGCAGCCGACTAAATATTGGCACTTTATTTTTTCGCTCTGGCCGGTCTCGACATTCTTTACAGTCGCGATCACAGAGTCCGAATCTTGAACGAGGTCCTCGAAGGCGACGCCGAATCGCACGTCGACTTTCGGCTCCGCCTCGATCGCTCGCTTAAGGACAGGCTCGATCGCGACCTGGGACACCCGCATTGCGGGTTCGACCGGCTGCGAGCCGTCGTTGTGCTCACGAATGATCGCCCTCGCCTGCTCGACGCTCGGATAGCGAAACCGATGCAATTCATGTCCGGAAAGAGACGTGATCCACGACACGTCGAAATTGTTCGTTTCCGGAACGGCAACTTCACGCAGGTGTTTGGACAATCCAAGCTTCCGAAACAATTCCATGCTGCGTGAATTTGTAATATCCATCTTGGGATGGCGCGTCGTTGATGGATTTCTCTCGACGAGCATGCATTCGATCCCGAATGAAGCGAGCGTCTTCGCCAACGTCATGCCAACGGGGCCGCCCCCCGCAATCAGGACAGGAACTTCCTTCATGAGTTTCCTCCACATCCCCGGCGACGAGGCCATTCCGTGCCTCGGGCCTCCGAGTTGCGCTCAGGCTCTCGGAGACCGGAAGTCAGAGGCCTTCCCTTTGGGGCCGCCGTCTTTTACACTTGGCAAATTATATAGGAGCAAAATTTGCCAACTGGCAAGTCTTTTTTTTCCACGGGACTGAAACGACCGAAATCGGCAAAGCCGGCAGAGGAGCGACGGCCCGTACGAGCGCGCGCTTCGACGCCGCCCAAGGGGGACTCACGCGCTCGGATCGTCGAAGCGGCGCGCGAGGCTTTTTCTACGATGGGTTTCGAAGGGGCGTCGCTTCGAGGCGTCGCCAAGGAAGCGAACGTGCAGCACCAGCTGGCGACCTACTACTTCAAGACCAAGGAAGAGCTTTGGATGGCGGTTATGGACGAACTGGCCACCGGCTTTTTCGACCGACTGGGCGAACGCATTCGCGGGCTTGAGGGGGTCGATGCGGCCACAAAGCTGCGACTGGTCGTGCGTGAGTTCGTCAAGTACTCGGCGGAGAATCCGCAGCTTCATCGCTTGATGACCATGGAGGGTCGCAAGGAGAGCGAACGCCTGGTCTGGTTGGTCAAGCGTCACATCTCGCGATTCTTTGCGATCAGTACAAAGCTCATTCGTGAAGCGCAGGCGTTAGGCGTGGTCAGGCCGGGCGACGCCGGTCAATTGCATTATTGCGCCATCGGCATCGCGACCGCGGCGTTTTCGCTGGCGCCCGAATATAAGCTCGTCACCGGAAATGACCCCTTCACCCGCTCGCATATCGAGCAGATCGCAGACCTGGTCTGCGATTTCCTGTTTGTTCGTTCCGGAAAGTAGTGGCGGAGGCGATCCGACCTCTTCTATTCGTTGGCTCGGGTTTTGGCCGCAGGCAACCGAATGACGAACTTGCCTGTATTTTCGCCCTTGTAGAGGCGCTGCAGAGAACCGGGAGCATACTCCAAGCCTTCATGCATCTCTTCGCGGTAGTTGATGCGTCCTTCCTTGATCCATCGAGAAATCTGCGCCTCGGCTTCCGGAAAACGGCTCAAGAAATCAGTCGCCAGGAAGCCTTGCATTCGCGATCGCTTCACCAGCAGGTGACGCTCCGGTCGCGGCCCCATGTTCCAGGGATTCCAGCTCGGATAAGACGCCGTGCCGCAGATCACAATGCGTGCGCCGATCGCCAGGTTTCGCAACACCGCGTCCGAAATTGATCCCGAAGTATTGTCGAAATAAACATCGACGCCGTCCGGGCAAGCGCGACGCAACGCTTCGTCCAGATCGCCCTCGCCTTTGTAGTCGATGGCGACGTCATAGCCGAACTCCTCCAGGCATTGCCGTACCTTTTGGGGCCCACCCGCTATTCCCACGGTGCGGCAACCCTTGATCTTGGCAATCTGCCCCACACAAGACCCCACCGCTCCCGCGGCGGTCGAAACGACCACAGTCTGTCCCGCCTCGGGGGCGCCGACGTCGAGCAGACCGAAATAGGCCGTAAATCCGTTGAGCCCCAGGACGCCGAGGTACAATGAGAGCGGCAGATCGCTCGGAGCGATCTTGAGGTTGACATGTCGGTCGGAGGCCGCCGCATATTCCTGCCAACCGAACAAGCCCATCAGCTTCTCGCCGACCGGATAGCGAGGGTTTCGGCTCTCAATGACCTCGCCGACCGCAAAGGCGCGCATCGTGTCGCCAATCTCGATGCGGGGCCAATAGGTGCTGGCGTCGGCAATCCATCCGCGCGCCGCCGGGTCGCTAGAAAGATAGTGATTTTGAACGAGAAATTCGCCCTCGGCGATCGAGGGAACATTGCTGTCTCTAATGTCAAAATTCTCAGCTTGCGGAATACCGTTTGGACGCGACTTGAGCCAAACTTGTCGGTTGCCTGTCATTGAATTCCCCTAAGCGTCGCCTCCGGGCCCAATCGCCCCGAACGCTCGGAGCGGGGAAGCATCTCCCGAGGCAATGTTAGGGCCGGCGCATCGCGAACCAAACTAAAATGCTTGCACATGCGATATGCGCATTTCCCCATTCCCGGCCCGACATCTTTTATGAGGAAACAGGCGCTAGTTCTGCTCCTCGTTCCTGGATCAGGGTGGATGAGTCAACAGCTTGAACCGGCCGCTCGCGGCTGCGCGCAACCTGGTTCGCCATGCTTGCCAAAGTGGCAATGCGCCTCGCGGCCGAGCAGGTCAGACTGATTTACCGGCGCTATCTTGAACTCAGCGGAGTCAATGCCTTGAGATTACGAAAAATGATGTTCGGGTGTTTGCTAGAGCTTTCGCGGGGTGCCAACTCGCCACCTATCGGCAAACCACAGTGCAACAATGGCAACAGACGTAGAGCCTAATACACCCACAATTATTAGAAGAGCTTGCCAGGCATTTGTGATAGCGCATTCCTCTGCATGCTGATTTCCGTGCCGTTATTCGGCTATCAAGAACGTGTAACAGTGCAGCAAAAAGGCGACGGCACATCGCGTTAAGCTCTGAAGGCTGTATCGGCCCGTTTCCTGCGAAGCTCCCGCACGCTAGGGAATGGTGTCTCGTTTTTTCTGGCGTGGGCGCGGACGCCCGCAACGGTGCGATTG
>Ga0210410_10003554_pt1 | contig 13775 bp, 10 predicted proteins | sample IncBWC4MmetaG_FD_161058 | JGI IMG/M metagenome (GOLD analysis project Ga0210410, IMG submission 161058) | Forest soil microbial communities from Barre Woods Harvard Forest LTER site, Petersham, Massachusetts, United States - Inc-BW-C-4-M | ecosystem: Environmental > Terrestrial > Soil >... | reverse complement strand
ACGGCTGGTGGCGGCGTATAAGTGGCCGTTGTACCCAATTTGAAAGCCAGAAGCCGCACGGGGCCGCGTGCCGATTCATTCGTGACCATCGTGCGAGCCGGCGCAAACAAACGCGAGCCGGAACCCCAACCGACTGGAGTGATCACGTATTGCTCGCCCTTTACGGAAAATGTCACCGGGATGGATTCAATGGCGGAACCGGTTTTGATGGACCACACTTTGTTTCCGCTATCAGCTGTATAAGCCGCAAACTCTCCCGTCCCTTGCCCTTGGAAAACCAAGTTGCCCGCTGTCGACAGCACTCCACCATTGGTTGCAATCTGCTCTTCCACTGACCAACGTGCTGACTGACTCACCGGGTCCCATGCGATCAGCCGCCCTTCGAGGCCTACGCCGCTTTCTCCGGATTCCACTGCGGCTTTAGCATCCGAGCGGCGGTCCGTAGTGGGGACGTAAACTAACCCAATCTGTGCGTTGTAGCTCATCGGCCACCAGTTGTGGACCGTCCACTGCCTGCCGCCACCTGCTGATTTTGGAATCTCAAGAGCCTTGTCCGTCTGCAAATCGTAGGCGCTTGCCCAAACCGTTTTCACCAGCGGCTTTGCGGAAATTAACTTCCCCGTTTTTGCATCCAGCACATAGAAAAATCCATTCTTTGGAGCGGTCATAGCCACGTGTCGCTTCTCACCGTTGAGCGTCAGGTCGGCCATCAGAATGTGATTGTTCTCCGTTTGCAGTCCGGGCGAGCTCGTTTGGTAATGCCAAACATATTCGCCGGTCTCGCCGTTCAGGGCGATGATGCACCCGGAGAAGAGCTTATTGCCGCTGACCTTTATCCCAGCCGTCTCACCATAGTCGACTCCGGCGCCCGCCGTTCCGAAAATCACCAACCCTGTCGGCTCGTCATAAGTAATTGCAGTCCAGGCGTCGCCACCGCCGATTTTCCATGAGTCCTTGCCCGACCATGTTTTGGCAGCCATTTCTAGCGCTTTCGTTTCAAATGGTTTGGACGGATCACCAGGTACCGTCCAGAAACGCCACACTTCTTTCCCCGTGTTCGCGTCGTATGCAGCCAGTGCTCCGCGCACACCATCGTCCGACCCGTTGTATCCCATCAACACTTTGCCTTTGGCAATGTGCGGTGCCCCGGTGATGCCCGTTTGCGTTGGCTCGCAAACGGTAGCCTCCCACAACTGCCTGCCTGCCGTAGCGTCGACGGCGATCAGGCGGCAATCGCCGGTGCCCACGTAGACCTTTCCCTCCCACACTGCGACGCCAGCATTGACTCGCGCCGAGTACGAACCGTTGATGGCCATGTTCAATCGCACATGCGGATCGAATTTCCAGATCACTTTTCCGGAAACAGCGTCTACCGCATACACTCGCGATTGCGGCGCGCTCACATAAATCACTCCATCTACAACAATTGGTTCCGCCACCACGCCCATCGCACCGTCAATATCCAGATACCACGCGAGACCGAGCCCGTTCACGTTCTTATCCGTGATCTGCGTGAGCGGGCTAAAGTGTGCTTCGTCAAATGTGCGCCCGTTAAGCAGCCAGTTCGTCCCTGCTGCTGATTCTGACGCTACTCGCGCCTCGGTCACGTCACCAGTCTTCGCTATCGTTTCTGCCGCCGGGGCCTTGCAGCCGGCGCTAATTCCAAAAGCAAGGCAACTGGCCAGACCAAGGACCCGTAATCTCCTCACGCTAGACCACCTTTCAAGTTCGTTGCGGCGCGCTGGCAAATCTCCCCAAGAGTTTTTTGCCGGGCATTGCTTTGCGCCATGTTAGAGGTGCCGCTGAAATAAATCAAACTCGGTCTGCTTGTGCGAAATATGGCAGCCGCAAAAAAGAGATGTACGAAAACGAGCTGACCAGAGAGTATCCGCTTCGGTTAACGAATCCAGCGAAAGGGGTCTTGATCGCGTGTATCGAGCACCCTCGATAACCAGAGAAAGGACTAGGCGAAGACAACCTCACTCACAGCCGTCCTGCGTAGAACCAGCGCATTCCTCCGTTTCCCCGAGCGCAGGGCAATGTTTAGTGACACACGTAGGAGGTGCGGCGAGGTAACCCAACTCAGGGCAAGCGCCTAGCTTTTTACGACTGGTTTGGTGGACGTGACCGGGCTCGAACCGGTGACCCCCTGCTTGCAAAGCAGGTGCTCTCCCAACTGAGCTACACGCCCACAGTAGGAGCAGCATTCATTCTAAAGCATTTGCTCCGGTTCCCAAATCCATTCCGTCGTCGCATTTACGTTCGATGCAGTGAATTCCTGCTCGAGGCGATTTCGCCGCCGGCCGTCAACCTAAGCCCTTACGTATGGCTATTGCGCCCAACGTCGCCTTCACTATCCTGAGATAGTCCGCAGGCGCAAGGAGAATTTGCAATCCCCGCACGCCCGCCGAAATCGAAATCAACTCGAATCGTTCAATGCTCTGGTCGGCATAGGTCGGATATGCTTTTTTTGCTGCGAGTGCCGTCACTCCGCCGCGAATATACCCGGTAAGGTTCTGCAAGTCCTTCACCGGGACGAGGTGAATTTTCCGATCACCGGAGGCAGCAGCCAGTGCCTTCAGGTCCAATTCCGTGTCGCCCGGAATAACCGCCATGCAAAAGCCATGTCGATCACCCTGCGCGACCAGCGTCTTGAACAGTTGCCCAGGCGGCAGGCCAATCTTCTCAGCAACCGCTTCGGCGGCAAGATCCTCCGGATCCACTTCATACTCGCGTAGTTCATAGTGGATTCCCATATGATCCAATAGCCGAGCCGCGTTGGTCTTTTGTGTCACAGCACTCCTTTCGCGCTGCGATCTCTAGTCATTGATGCCGTGCACTTCCCCTTCGCGCCCTACATCTGGGCGAATCCGTAAACGCCGTGGTCACAATCAGCATCAAACCACCAAGTCCCCGCGGATCCCCCGCTCACTTTTTCGCACCACAAGCGGCGGGATTCTCTCCCTCAAGCTGTCAGAGGCATATCATAGAGATGTAACTATGCCGTGCCATTGCAGCGTCAGCGAGTCGCAATATGCGAGGTGGAATATGAATGGTCTCGTATCGCCGAAGCATCTGCCACGCGTGCCGAAAAAGTCGAAAATAGCCCTTCTCGCCGTTGGTCTGGCATCTTTGGTGATCACCGCCAGCGCCGCGCAGCAGCAGCAACAAGACCAGCCTCCTGCGCCCGCTCACGGCCTGGCCCATATGCACCACGATCACGGCGGCTTCATGCAAGAAGGCATGCACCACGCCGTCGCCAAAGGCGTCAAGCTCGACCAGCAAGTCGACGCCGCCACCCACACCATCACGCTGCGCGAGGGGCCGCTCACCTTGCCCGCCAACACCGATCACATGAAGATGCCCCAGCCTCCCGACGTCTTCTGGACCATTCCGCTCGACGCTTTCCTCCGCGCCTACACCCCGCGCCTCGTCGACGCTAACGGCAACGCCGTCCCCGGCACCGCACTGCATCACACCGCCTTCTGGAACACCAATCGCTCCGATTTCCTCTGCCCTAATAAGGAAGAGCACATTTTCGGCGCCGGCAGCGAACTCACCGACTGGATGGAAATTCCCGGCTACGCCTATCGCGTGCAAAAGGGAGACAAAATCCGCATCGAGACCATGGTCCACAATCCCACCACCACCGCCTACGACAATGTCTACCTCGAAGTAAAAATTCCCTACGCCGACCCGACCGCCGACGTAAAAAGCGTTTACCCCACCTGGATGGACGTCCAGTCCTGCGGCAACTCCGGCTACGATCTCCACGCCGGAAAAAACGAAAACACCGGCACGGTCACCGTGAAATACAGCGGCATCCTCCTCGGCGTCGGCGGCCATATGCATGATTACGCCAAGCAAATCACTCTCGAAGACACCACGCGCAAGGAGACCGTCGCCACTCTTAAAGCCAACGTCGACGAAAAGGGCCAACTCCTCAGCATGCCCGTAGTAACTTTCTTCGATGGCGGCGGCTACAAATTCGCCGCCGGCGACCAGCTCCGCATCACCGCCACCTACGACAACACCACGGGCAAGGCGTTACCCGCAGGCGCCATGGGGATCGTAGTAGGCTACTTCCTCCCAGCCGACGACAGCGCCATGTCCGCCCTACGCCGCAAACCCAAATCCGCCACCCACCAGGTAACCGCCTCCACCCACGAATAAGCTGCATTTCTTGTCAAGGGGTCTGCCCAGCGCAGTCCCTACGTATACCCGCTTCCTAGCCTCGTTCATCTATTCTACGGAATCGCTCAAAAGGAGAATCCAATGCAACCACGCATCGACTACAGAAAATTCGCCCAAGAGCCCCTCAAGAATCTGCTCGCCATCGAAAAATACATCGCCGAAAGCGGTCTCGAACCTAAGCTCCTCCACCTCATCAAAATGCGCGCCTCGCAAATCAACGGCTGCGCCTACTGTCTCGATATGCATTCGCTGGACGCACGCGCTGCTGGTGAATCCGAGCAGCGCCTCTACACCCTTGAGGCCTGGAGTGAGACTCCCTTTTTCTCCGACCGCGAGCGCGCCGCACTCGCCTGGACCGAATCTGTAACGCAAATCGCGCAAACCCACGCCCCCGACGACGTTTACGCCGACCTGCAAAAGCATTTCACCGAAAAGGAAATCGTCGACCTAACCTTCGTCGCCGCCATGATCAATCTCTGGAATCGCATCGCCATCTCCACCCGCGCCCTCCCCGGCCACTACAAACCACCCAAATCCGCCTCCGCCGCCTCCTGATTTCAGTCAGGGCACGGCCCTCGCTGAGCACGGGTTGGAAAAAAAAGAGCGCACACACGCTTCGTCACGCAAAGACAGGGCATGCTACGCCCGGCACCGTTTCCCACATCCGTCCACACCTTTGCACAACCCACGTCAGCGATTTCGATTGACGCGCGAAATCACAAACATTATCGTGCGCAGCAGATTGAACCGGAAAGCCCAGTAACTTTGCGGCTCAGCCTAGAGCGCGCTTCCGCCTAACGGCAGTAGCGCCGCCAGACTTGAACCAAGAAGAAGAAAAGTTTTCGGTTTCAGTTTAATAGGGCGCATCAACCTTACCGGTAGATGCGCCCTTAATCTTTTCCCCACCCTGCGGCAACAATTTTTCTGGCTGTGTTCCCCGAACTCCAGCACTGAATTCACGTCACCCGTGTTACTACTACCAGATGAGCCTGGATACGAAAGCGTTCGCCGGCCTCCTGTTTCTCTTCATTAGCATGGCGGCACTGCTGTTTATTTCAGCGGGAACGCTTGACTACTGGCAGGCGTGGACCCTCCTGGCCGTATATTTCGCACCCTCTCTCGCTATCACTCTCTACCTCATGAAAGAGGACCCCAAACTCTTAGAGCGGCGCATGCGCGGTGGCCCGGCTGCCGAGAAGGAACCGGCGCAACGAATCATAATGTTTTTCGCATCGCTGGGATTTATCGCCCTCATCGTGGTCCCCGCCCTCGATCACCGCTTCGGCTGGTCGCACATACCGCCGGTCATGTCCACAGCAGGGGACGCGTTTGTACTGCTCGCCTGGCTGGCCATTTTTCTCGTGTTCAAAGAAAACACGTTCACCGCTGCCACTATCCAATTGGCTCCAGGCCAAATAGTTGTGTCCACAGGTCCATACGCCCTGCTCCGGCACCCGATGTACGCCGGTGCCCTTGTCATGTTTCTTGGCATACCGATCGCCCTGGGTTCCTGGTGGGGATTGCTCGTCTTCGTCGTGATGATTCCCGCGCTTATCTGGAGACTACTCGACGAGGAAGAATTCCTCGCGAGCAACCTCGTGGGCTACGTCGAATACCAAAAAAAGGTGCGCTATCGCCTGATCCCATTAGTCTGGTAACCGTTTGCATCCGTCTTACGTCTCTCCTGGCTTTTCCCACACCCATCCACACCTTTGCACAGCCCTCCCATCGGATTTCCATTGACGTTCCAAAACATCAGGATTATCTTCCCCTCCAGATTGAACCGAAAAGCTTAGAAACTTTACGGCTCAGCCTAGAAGACGCTTCCGCCTAACGGCAGTAGCGCCGCCAGACTAGAACCAAAAAGCGAAAAAGTTTTGCGGTTTCAGTTCAACAGGGCGCATCAACCTTAACCGGTAGATGCGCCCTTAATTTTTTCCGGAACCCGCGTGGCATAGCCAACCTTGCCTTGGCGTTTCAGTTTATCCTGAGCCTGAAAGGCCCCCTCTAATAGGTCCAACACTTTTCCAACTTTGTACATCATAGGCGGAAGTTTCTCGCGCTTTGAGGCAATACATACCGGGGAGCGATCCTGAACTCTAACGGCCATATGCCCGCGAAAAAACCGCCGCAAGGCCCTGCTGACGAGCAGCGGCTCCTGGCTGGCCTTCGCGAAAGACAGGGTTGGGCTTTCCTCGATTTATATCACCGCTACCAGGGAATCGTTTTTCGTTTCTTGCTGCACATGACTGGCAATGAATCTGCCGCGGAAGAGTTGACGCAGGAGCTCTTTGTTTCGATCCTTAAGAGCTTCGAAAGAGAGTCTGTCCTGTCGGGCTTCAATGCGGAAAAAGGGTGCCTTGAAGGATACCTCATTGGGTTTGCCAGGAATTTGGCGCGCCGCTCCCACTCCAAGGGTCAGCGGTGGACCTCTTTGGGTTCGCTGGAACTGGCCTACGAGCCGACCGTGCTCGAAGAAATATCCTCGCGGTCGGAAGTTCGACGTTTGCGCCAGGCGATTCTCGATCTACCCGCGGCCTACCGCGAAGTGGTAATTTTGTGCGGGCTGGAAGAAAAGAGTTATGAGGACGTGGCGCGAATGCTGGATCGCCCAATTGGAACAGTCGCCTCAAGGTTTAATCGAGGGCGAATGTTTCTCGCCAAGCGACTCGGCAATCGGATCAAAGGTTGCGTTCGCACGGAAAGGTGCGCGCAGAACCATGGCTAGACAAGAGAAGCGGTTGTTGCAAAGTGAGAGCGAAGTCTCCCGGGTCGACGCGCTGCTGCGAAAACTCTCGCAGGAGTCTCCGCGGGAAGCTCCGCCGCGAGTCCGCCAGCACATGGAAAACGCTGTTCAACGATATCGCCCTTCAAAGCCGTTAGGGGGAAGGCGTTGGTTGCTCGCAGCAGCGGTGCTGCTCGCGGCACTCGCATTGTCAATTGGCGCGATGATCTCCAAACGGTCCGCCTACATTAGCCCGACGTCAAGACTTTTGCCGCCCGTCAATACGCCGCTGCCGCCCGTACTCGAGAAACACGCGATCACAACGAACGCTCTGCCATCTGCCAAACTGAAGCGGCAGCAACATGCCAAGCCTGTTAATCCACAGCCCGTTTTCGTAAGGCTTCCCTTTTCCGACCCCGCGCTGATGACCGGAACAAGCGTGACCATTCGCCTGGCATTGTCTGACGCTGAGTTACTCGCCATGGGTATCCGACCGATCGAAAGTGACCCGTCGCGATCCTACGTTGCGGATTTGGTTTTAGGGGACGACGGGCTGCCACGGGCAATCCGAATCGTCTCCCATGGGCCGAGAATTCCAGGAGGTTCCTGATGCTGAACAAAAAGATGAAAACAAACGCGATCGCGCATTGTCCAGTCGTAGCGCTGACTCTGCTCTTGGCAAGCGGACCAGCGCGCGCGCAGGCTCCTGCCCCGCCTTCTCCCGCCGAGATGCCAGGCCCCGAACTCCACGTGCAATCCGGCCCGGTCGGCGGATTCTCGGTAGCTTTCAGTGGGAAAGTGGAAGTTGTGAAGGGCCACGGGTACCAGGCAGATGCTGTCACGGAGACGGTGCAAACACTTGCAGACGGCTCGCACATCACCCATAAAATGGTAGCAGCCGTTGCAAGAGATGCGGAAGGTCGCACCATGCGCGCCGAGACGCTCGATGGCATGGGCTTGTGGGGCGGCGCGAACGACAAACAGATAAAATTAACAACGGTATTTGACCCCGTAGCCGGCACGCATACTCACTGGGAGTCGGACTCAAAGATCGCGACAGTAATGCCCATGCCGCATATCGCTGCCATGGGACCTGGTCCCGTCCATTTCAATGCGGGCGAAGTCGGCTCGAAATCCGCAGTGTTGGACGATCTCGGCACCACGCAAGGTGGCGGAGTCGTCGTCAGCGGCAGCTTCGGCACCGAAGCCACCATCGAAGACGGTGCAATGCCTCCTCCCCCGGGCCCGGACACTGTTTACGTCAACAGAAAATACACCCAGGTCCATGGCCCAGACTCCGCTTCGTCTAACGAAACCACGGAACAACTGGGCTCGCGGATGATAGAAGGCGTCGAGGCTGTCGGGACGCGCGTGACGCAGATCATTCCCGCGGGCATGATAGGAAACGAGAAAGATCTGGTTACCACGCGAGAAACCTGGTTCTCGTCAGAACTCAAGATCGTTGTCAGCAGCATTCGAAACGATCCGCGCTTCGGGGAGATTCGCTACACGCTAACCAATATTCAAGTGACCGAACCTAGCGCTTCACTGTTTCAACCTCCGACAGGATATACCCTCCTGCACCCGCGGGTCCCCGGCTCATAACTTAATCGAGGCCGCGGTGCCGCATGGTTTACTAACTGGGTTGTGACTCGGGCGAAAGTTGCGTCGCACCTCCGCCCTTTCTGCGAAGCTTCGCCTCCGACGTCCGTACTTTTTAGTTGCACGTATGTTTCCTAGCTACTCTAGTCGCCCTCTCGAAATCAATTCCGCTGCTGGAAGTTTCCCGGCGCGTTGCTGCAATACCTGACAGCGGGATTTACTTACAGTTTCTGGTCACGAGTCGGATAATGGGCCCGCTGGCGAGGCGCAATGTCGCATTGCAGCGGAGTTCCGTGTGTGCGCATTTTTCATACGCGAACAATCAACGCCTTGGTTTGCATTCTGGTGATGCTTGCGCCCGGCTGCTCTCGGCATAAGGTGGCAGCACAAGTCCCCGCAAAGCAACCGTCCACTCAAGCCAACCAGGAAATTCGCGCACCACGCGGACTCTCTGATCCAGTAGACGCTAAGCAACAAGAGTCCGCCGCCATTGGGTCACAGACAGAACTCGCCGAACGACCGCCAGACTTGAAGCCGCTTTCCAACTCACCGATCAACATCAGAATGTCAAACGATGCCAGGGCTGTTTACGACACCGTGGGCAAACTCGCGGGCCTGACGGTAATTCTCGATCCGGATTTTCCTGCGCGGCGCATCAGCGTCGAACTAAGCGACGCCACCATCCGCCAGGCTCTCGATATCGTCTCTATGGAAGCCAAAGCCTTCTGGAAGCCCGTCACGCAGAACATCATTCTGGTCGCTCCGGACCAGCCACAAAAGCGGCGCGATTATGAGGAGCAGATCGTGCAAATGTTTTATTTGTCCAACACCACTCTTCCGCAGGACATGACCGAAATCGTAACTAGTCTGCGACAGCTTCTCGACCTCAAGCGCATTCAGCAGGTGAACTCGCAGAACGCTGTCCTCATCCGCGACACACCCGATAAACTCGCCATCGCCGAAAAAATAATTCACGAACTGGACAACGCAAAACCCGAAGTCGTCATACAGGTAGAGGTGCTCCAGGCACGCCGTGATCGAGTCCACGAATTGGGCATCGCGCCCGATGGCACTGCCACGATCTCCTTCGTCAATCCCGATTCGTCCTCCTCGTCCTCGAATACCAACAAGGTGCCGTGGAACAAGCTCCTTTCCGGCGGAGATTACAACGTCACACTCCCCGGAGCGACCGTCCACGCGCTTATGACCGACGGCACCACCCAGATCATTCAGAATCCGGAACTGCGATCCATCGATGGTCAGCCCGCAAAGCTGCGCGTCGGCGACCGTGTGCCCGTCGCCACCGGCAGTTTCCAGGCAGGAAGCTCCGCAGGCATTAATCCCCTGGTGAACACGCAATTCCAGTACATCGACGTTGGCGTCAATGCGGACATAACGCCGCACGTCCATCCCGACCACGAAGTGAGCCTGAAGATTTCGATAGAAGTCTCCTCGGTAACCGGAAGCACCACCATCGGTGGCATTCAACAACCGATCATTAGCCAGCGCAAGATTGAGCACGACATTCGGTTGAAAGAAGGCGAAGTCAGCATCCTGGGCGGTCTCTTCGAGCGCATCGACACCAAAACGTTAAACGGCTGGCCGGGACTCGCGCATATTCCCTTGCTTCGTTACTTGTTCTCCAGCGAGAGCAGGGATCATCAGGAAAACGAGGTATTGGTCGTTTTGATTCCGCGCATCGTTCGGCTTCCCGCCTTAACTCCGGCCGACCTTCGCCCGCTAAGCACCGGCACCGAATCCAACGTGCAAGTGCGTCGCAAAGAAGACATTCAGACGCCCGCTCCGACGCCGGACAACGCCTATGCCGAGAACCCCGCGCCCACCAAACAACGTCCCGCCGAACGAATCCCCCAATAGTCGACCTGTCTGCACGAGACGCCCCGATTCCGGCCCGGGCGAGCACCCTGCCCTTCAGGACGGGGTTCAGTTTGACACCGTTTCGCGTGCCAGGAAGCGTCTCTACGTTGAAGTAAACAAACGCTTTAAGTGGCTTGCCCTAGCGTACTGGGACGGCTGGCTTACCGTACCATTGTTGGCCTCTCCCCCTACTTTTACTGTGTGCCTGCACGCCGCTGTATCAAACGCCGGCGTAACGGGGGCCGAAGGCACAATTCGTGGCTGCTTTGCACAATCCGCACATTCCACACGATGGGGACTCCCGCCCGCTCACCCTCAGCATCCTGCGCTGGTACGGCCTGGCGTTCCTGGTTTTGGCGACACTCTCCGGCTTAGCCGGTTTTGAAGTTGCCCATCTCAAGGCCGTCTGGGCAGCACTGAAAGCGGGCGATCTGGCCAACGCCCGGGCCGCGGTATCCCAGCCGACAGCCGACGCCGTAAACGCGGAATTCGCCGAACTCACGCGAATGGCTCCGCAGCAGCAAGCCGAGCAGTTGCTGGCACTTGCGATCCGCCGGCAGCAAGGTTCGCTGGACCTGATCGGGCAGAACGCGGAAAGCTGGCGCGGCCGCCTGCAAAATACCGACCGCCTCTTCGATCTCGTGCTCACTGCGCTGAAATCCGAGGACCTGCGCGTGCGCGGCGCCGCCATCGAAGTCGACCTCGCCGCAAACAATCTCAGCAAATCGCCCCGCACCGTAGCGCGCCTGGTGAAACTGATTCGAAAGGATCCCGCCGAGCGCCCATTCGGATTGTGGCGGCTTGGCGCGTTGGGCAATCGCGGCGTGCAACCGAAACTTGTGCTCACGTACCTGCTCGCGTTCGCGCATGACCGGGACGAGCAAACGCGCTTCTGGGCCGTCGAGGGTCTCGCTATGCTTGGTACGGATGGCGCAATCGATCCGCTGCTGGACCGCTTCGCACACGATCCTTCGCCCCGCGTGCGGCAGCGCGCTGCCGTCGGCATCGCCGAGTCCGGAATGCTCACGCACGACCAGCGATTCGCGGCTGTACCCGACCTGCTGAATTTTCTTGATGATGATGCTCTGGACTCGGATACGCGCGGCTGGGTTTACGGCGCGCTCCGGCTGATCACCGGCGAGGCGCTGGGCAATAACGCGCAAGCCTGGCAACAGTGGTGGGCGCATCACGATTCGAAGCAGAAATCTCACTCACCTAAAGGCGTTCTCTTCGCGTAAATTCGATTCGCCTCGTCCCCGATACTAGCGCCGCGCAGTCCCCCTGGTACTCCTCCAATCCTTACACTTACACTTCGCGTTTCGTACTTCGAATTTCGAAGCTGGGTTGTTGTATATTGGCGCGCACGCAAAATGGAGGCGCTATGAGTTTGTGGTCACGCCGTAAATTCTTTCTTACTTCGCTAGCTGGCAGTGCTGCCGCTGGCGTTGCCAATTTGTTCGAACGTACGACGCCTGCCGCGGCGGCCAGCGAGCTTACGCCAAGCGACGCCAAAGGCAATCGCGCTGTTGCGCCCGCTGCTCAAGGCAAACGCCCCCTAATCATCTCCAGTGCCAACGGGGTGAACGCGCTTGGCCGCGGCATGGACATTCTCAAAAAGGGTGGCGACACGCTGGAAGCCGTCGTTGCCGCCGTCACTATCGTCGAAGACGACCCCAATGACGACTCCGTCGGGTACGGCGGATTGCCCAACGAACAGGGCGAAGTCGAGCTCGACGCCAGCGTGATGCATGGGCCCACGCACCGCGCCGGCTCGGTCGCTTCCGTGCGGCGCATCAAAAATGTTTCGCGCCTCGCGAAAACGGTGATGGAGCGTACCAACCACGTGATGATCGTGGGCGATGGCGCGCGGCGCTTCGCGGTGGACGAAGGATTCGAGGAGATAAATCTCCTTACCGAGCACTCGCGCAAAATCTGGCTCGCGTGGAAAGCCTCTAGTTCCTTCAATTGGCGTCCCGGCATCGACAGCCCCGAATGGAAAGAAAAGTTGGCCAGCATCTTCAGCGACACGCCGGAAGATCAGGCGCTGCTCGCTTACGCGCAGCGCGTCATCGCCGATCCGCCCACGGGCACCATCCCATGCATGGCGGTGAACGAAAAGGGCGACATCTCCGCGACCACCACCACGTCCGGGCTCGCGTGGAAAATTCCCGGCCGCGTTGGCGATTCCCCCATCATCGGCGCCGGCTGCTTTGTTGACAATGAAGTCGGCGCCGCCGGTTCCACGGGCAAGGGCGAAGAGAACATCAAAATCTGCGGCGGCCACACCATCGTGGAAATGATGCGCAAGGGAATGTCTCCGAAAGACGCTTGCCTCGAAGCCATGGCTCGCGTCGCACGCAATTACAACAACGACAAAAAGAAGCTCGCCACCTTTCACATCTATTTCTATGCGATCAATAAAGACGGCCAGCACGGCGCCGCCTCTCTCTGGCGCAATGGATACGAGCCGAGCAAGCACGCCATGTACGCCGTGCACGACGGCACCGAGTCCAAACTAGTCGAGTGCGCTCCGTATTTCGACGAAATCGGAACCAGCGAATAGCGATTTTTCCCCCCACGCTTTAGTTGGTGCCGACCACGAAGACCTGTAGCGCAGGGCGGAGTCCGCGGAGCCCTGCGGCTTTTCCCACGCACGCTTTAGTCGGGCCGCTCGTCGTGCCTGCGCCAAGAGTTTTCTTCGCTGGCTTTCAACGGTAAACTATCTACCGTCGACTTCCCATGGACCAGGCCAACATCCTCATCATCGGCGGCGGCGTAATCGGCTGCGCCATCGCCCACGCTGTTTCACAGCATACTGACGATGTCTTCCTCGTCGAGCAAAACCCCAAGCTCGGCATGGCCACCAGCACGCGCAACAGCGGCGTGATTCACTCCGGCATTTATTACCCGAAAAATTCCCTGAAGGCGCGCCTCTGCATCGAAGGCAATCGCCTGATGTACGAATTCTGCGCCAGGCACAATGTGCCCTTCCGCCACACAGGCAAGCTGGTCGTAGCCGCCGATGCGCATGAAGAACCTGCGCTGCTCGCGCTAAAAACGAATGGGGAAGAGAATGGCGTCGAAGGCCTTCGGCTGATCGAGCCCAAGGAAATTCGCGCGCGCGAGCCGCACATCGCGGGTGTTGCGGCCCTCGACGTGGCTTCCACCGGCATTGTCTCCGCGGAAGATCTCGTTCGCACGTATGCGCGCCTCGCCGCCGACCAGGGCGCGAACATCGTCCAGCGCGCCAAAGTCATTTCGCTCGAACCGATCCCCGGCGCAATCCGCGTGGGTTTGCGCATCGGCGATGAAGAGGATTCGCAGGACGAAACCATCGAAGCGCGCTGCGTAATCAACGCCGCCGGCCTATACGCCG
>Ga0210410_10003553_pt1 | contig 13785 bp, 15 predicted proteins | sample IncBWC4MmetaG_FD_161058 | JGI IMG/M metagenome (GOLD analysis project Ga0210410, IMG submission 161058) | Forest soil microbial communities from Barre Woods Harvard Forest LTER site, Petersham, Massachusetts, United States - Inc-BW-C-4-M | ecosystem: Environmental > Terrestrial > Soil >... | reverse complement strand
GTAGTGGAGGCAATCGAACAGAAATTGCGGGAGGTGCCGCCATCCGGCCAAAAGCCCTGGATGAAGCATATTGGCAAGCTTAAGCATTTGCGCAAAGAGACGGCCCGGATTGACAAGTTCATCGAAGATGCGTTCGAGGCCATCGAGCCGGAACTCTGGAAGTAAGAACGACCCCACTGATCCAAAACACGATCGCCTGTTAAAGGAAATTCTGGATGACAATTTTTTCCCGAACGATTGAGTTTCTAAGTTTGAGCCTGTGGCTGGGGGCCGACGCTTTTCTCAGCTTTGTGGTGGCGCCTGGGGCATTTGCCATTCTGGGGAATCGCGATGCCGCGGGGATGATGGTGGGTTTTGCGCTGGCGCGGCTGCACTTTGCAGGGATTTTTCTGGGAGTTGTCTTTTTGGCTGCCCGGCTGGTTCGCACTCACGATTTCGGCAGTTTCACGAGTGCAGCTGCTCTCTGCGTCGTGTTGATGGTGTTGCTTACGGCTGTGTCGCAATTCACTGTGAGCAGCCGCATGGAGGCGCTCAAGAAGGACATGGTATCGGTGCAAAACACGCCCGAAACGGATCCGCGGCGGGTGGAGTTCAATCGCTTGCACCACCGCTCGGTTGCGTTTGAGGGGGCCGTGCTGCTCTTGGGCCTCGCCGGTATGTTCCTGCTGGTTCGCGAAACGACAAAACCCTGAAACTGATCAATTCCTGAAGAAGAATGAGTGGCTATAGCTGTTTGCGCCTACGCTCTTTTTTCTTCGCGCCCGGCTTGCGATTTTTCTTTTTTCTCACTGGTCGTGGGCGAATCTTGTTTGTCACTTTATAGCCGGCGCGTTCGAACGCGCGCCACATGTACCAGCTTGCGACAGTCCGGTAGGGCCGCCAGCGTTCCCCGAATGCCAGTAACTCTTTAGGTTTGGGCATGTGCTTTTTGCCATAAGCCACCGACCAGCCCTTTTTCACGCCCAGGTCGTGGATGGGGAGAACGTCCGGACGCCCCAACCGGAAAATTAGAAACATTTCCACGGTCCAAGCTCCGATGCCACGCACGGATACTAGCCGTTCAACCAATTCCTCATCGGACAGCTTCAGCGCCTCGTCGTGCGTCGGCACAATCCCAGTGAGCGCCTTTTGGGCCAGGTCTTTCATCGCCAGGACTTTTGCACCGGACAATCCGGCTTTCCTCAACTTCGTCGGTGGAATCTTCAACATCTGCTCGGGTGATGGTGGCCGTCCTTCCGATCCCAGCGCCCTGATTCGCCCGAAAATTGTTGCCGCGGCCTTGCCCGAGATGGATTGATAGACAATCGATTCCATTAGCACCTCATACGGTGACTGGGCGTCCGCTACGTCAATCTGAAACGGGACGGTTTCCGCGATCAACGCCCGCAGTATTTCATCGCGTTCGGAGAGATGTCGCACGGCCTCGGCAAGTTCAAAAGCAAGGTTGTTTGGTGGAGTGTTGATGGTCATAGTCGGCGAAAAAACATAGCACGGAGAAATCGCATTGGTAAGCAAAACCTGCAAAGCAGGGGAAGAGGCTCCGGGTATGCTAAAATTTATGGTTTATGCAAACAGGAATTATCGGACTGCCGCAGGTCGGAAAAACCACACTCTTCCGTATTCTCACAAAAGCTCATGTTGAGGCCAAGGGCGGGCAGACGGCCCACGTCGGCGTGGCGAAGGTGCCGGAGCCGCGCCTGCTGGAACTGGCCAAGCTCTACAACCCGAAGAAAATCACTTACGCCACTGTGCAATACGTGGATTTGCCGGGAGTCCAGAAAGAGCGCATGCGCGAAAGCCTGGCCACGCTGCGCGATGTTGACGCCATTGCCCACGTTATTCGAGTCTTTGATGATCCTAGCGTGCCGCACTCTGAGGGAAGCATCGATCCACTTCGCGACGCCACTAATCTGGACCTGGAGCTGATTCTTTCGGATCACGACCAGATATCGAAGCGGCTGGAACGAGTCGAAAAGGACCTGAAAAAAAAGAAAGACCCGCTACTCGAGCTTGAGAAAAACGTTTTGGAAAAGTGCAAGGCGCATCTGGAAGCCGAAAAGCCGCTTCGCGAGCTTGAACTGACTGCCGAAGAGCGCAGGCCCATCAGCGGTTTTCTCTTTCTCTCTCAGCGCCCGATGCTCTATGTTTTGAATCTTGGCGACGACGAAGCTGCTGACCTCGACAAGGCCGTGGAGAAGCACAAGCTCGCCGCGCTGCAAGGCCGGCCGAACACCGCCGTTGTTGCCGTGTGTGGCCGGCTGGAAGCGGAACTTGCCGAGATGGAAGAGAAAGAAGCTGCGGAATTGCTCGCCTCTTATGGTTTGAAAGAGCCCGGGCTTAACCGCCTGATTCGCGCCACTTACGATCTGATGGGGCTTATCCAGTATTTCACCGCGGGAGAACCTGAGGTTCGTGCGTGGACCATTCGCAAAGGGTCCAACGCCGTGAAAGCCGCTGGGGAAATTCATAGCGACATCGAAAAAGGATTCATCCGAGCGGAAGTTGTGCGCTGCGCCGACCTGCTTGCCGCGGGAAGCATCGCTGCGGCGAAGGAAAAGGCGCAGGTGCGCCTTGAAGGGAAAGAGTACATTGTGCAAGAAGGGGATGTTATCCTCTTTCGCCACAGCGGGTGAGTTAGTTCACAGTTTTTAGTTTTCAGTTCTAAGTTTTCTGAAAGCCCGATTGGGGCAGCTTGTTTCGATCTTTGTACGCACCGACCGTGGTGGCGGCCGGTCTTTTCTTTGAACTCAAAACTGAAAACTAACAACTGACGACTGCTCATGATCCACGAACTTTCTTTTCGCGTCGCGCTTGCTGCGCTGCTCGGCTTGATAGCCGCTGGCGGTAACCTGCTGGGCGGATATTTTGTGGTCTATCGCGAGTGGCCGCGGCGTTACCTACAATATTTTCTCGCGCTGGGCGCCGGCTACATGCTGTCGGTTGCGTTGCTGGAAGTGATCCCGGAATCGATCCACCTGGGCGGCGAGAGCGCGCTCATTTACGTCCTCGCCGGATTCTTTCTGGTTCATCTTTTCGAACACACCATTGCGCCGCATTTCCACTTTGGCGAAGAAACTCACACCGAAGAGATGCAACATGGACACGCGCAAAGCGCCATCTTTCTCGGCCTTGCGATCCATACTTTTTTTGACGGTGTGGCGATCGCTTCCGGCTTCCTTGTATCCACCTGGCTCGGCGTGCTTATTTTCGTGGCTGTTTTTCTCCACAAACTTCCTGAAGGTTTTACCGTTGCATCCGTAGTCATGGCCCGGAGTCAAAGCAAGCGCAACGCGGTTCGAGCCGCAGGGCTTCTCGGCGCGGCCACGCTCGCTGGAGTTCTCCTTACCAGCCAGCTCGAAGGGCAATTGAAATACGCCTTGCCGCTCTCCGGCGGGGTGACGCTCTACGTCGCCGCTACGGATCTCCTCCCGGAGGTAAATAAGGAGCCCAACTGGCGGATGGCTCTGCTGGTTTTTGTGGGTGTTGCCACCATGCTGATTCTAAAGCTCTTATTCAATCTCTAATTTCGACCAGTACCCGTACCTTGCCTTCCCGGTCCACTCCCTCATAACTGCAACTTTTTGAGAACAAAAGTGTTTGGTAAAGTGTGGCGGCTATGGTTAGGACCGACGTCCAACTCATGTTGGATGTGAAAGCCGGCGACGGGAACTCGTTTGAGCTCCTGCTGCAGCGCTATCGCACGCCACTGGTCAACTTTCTGTATCGCATGGTGCGCAACCGCGAACAGGCGGAAGATCTGGCCCAAGAGGTGTTCCTGCGCGTGTACCGGGCCCGGGAGGATTACGTACCGAGCGCGAAGTTCACCACCTGGCTGTTCCGCATCGCCACCAACCTCGCGCTGAACTCCGTCAGGGACAACCGCTACCAGAAGCTGGAAGTTTCAATCGACGCGCCGGTGTCGGTGGATGCGGAAGACGGCGATGAGAGGACGATGGATGTTCCGGAGAAGCATCCGAATATCGAACAGCATCTGGTCGAGGATGCGCGGCGGAAAATGATCCGGCATGCGATCGACAAGTTGCCGGAAAAGCAGCGGGCGGCGGTGCTGCTGCACAAGTACGAAGAGCTGGATTATGCGGAGATCGCCAAGATTTTGAATTGTTCGGAAAGCGCGCTGAAATCGCTGCTGTTCCGGGCGTACGAGGCGCTGCGAGTGGAATTAGCCCCGCTCGTTGCGCAGCGAGCAAGGCAATAAGGGCAGGGAAGGCAGGTAGTCATGAGTTGTGAACGAATGGAAAGCCGCATCCTCGGATATGTGGATGGCCGGCTGAAAGAAAGCGAACGGCTGGAGCTGGAAAAGCACCTGGCCGAGTGCGCGCCGTGCTGTCTGCGCGTGAATGAGTTCAGCGCGGTGTCCGGGCTGCTCGATGAGCTTCCGCTGATTGAGCCTTCGCCGGAGTTCGACATGCGGGTGCATGCCCGGGTCGCGGCCGAGCCTGAACCCAAAGCCAGCTGGTGGGCTTGGATGCACTTTTCGCCACGCATTGCGTTTGCCGCGTCTATGCTGCTTCTGATGACACTCTGGCTTGGCTATCGCAACGGCACGCCGATTGCGCCGAGCATCCCGGATAACGACCAGGCCATGATGCAGGATTTGCCGGTGCTGGAAGATCACGACGTGCTGCAGAATTTTGAGCCGCTGAAGGATTTGCCGTCGCCTGTGCAATCGGAAGACGCTTCCGATTCACAGCAGCCGCAGCAGATGTAAGAAGCAGGAATAGGGAAAGACGGAGAGCAAAGAGAAAATGCGGTGCAGGAAACTCCAGGCCGGTGTGAAAGTTTTCGCGCTCGCGGCGTGTGTCTCTCTGCCCGCTTTCTGCGCCGCACAGAATGCGCACCCCAACCGGCCGCCGCAGCCCGCGCCTCCGGTACATCAGTCGCCGCCCCCTCACCCGAACAACCAGAATCGTCCTCCGGCCAATGCGAATCGGACTCCTTATAATCCGCCGCATCCGAATCAGACTCCTTATAATCCGCCTCATCCGAATCAGGGGCCGCACAACAATTTCAATAACGGAACGAATAACCACAATGGCGTGCGCAACGGTTCAGGCGCCAATTATGCGCCCACACCTCGCCAGCAACTTGGCGTAGGCGCGCCACGTCCCTGGGTGGACCAGATGCGCGACTTGTCTCCGCAGCAGCGCGAGCGTGTGCTGCAGAACAGCAAGGCGTTCCAGAGTCTTTCACCTGACAAGCAGAACCGGATTCGCCAGCAATTTGGTCAATGGGATCACATGTCTGCATCGCAGCAGACGGACCTGCGCCAGAAAGAAAATACCTGGCGCAATCTGACGCCGGGACAGCGCGACTACATCAAGAACGACGTCTTGCCCCGGTGGCGCCAGATGCCTTGGGATCGCCAGCAGGTGATGAAGCAGAAACTTAGCGTGCTGCAGAACATGCCGGAGTCGGCCCGCAACCAGCGCTTGAACGATCCGAACTTTACACGCGGTCTGAGCGACGAAGAGCGCTCGACGTTGCAGGACCTGAGCCACATGCACGTCGGCGCACCGGACCCCCCCAACGAATGAAATCTGACTTAGGCTGGGAAGGTCCGGGCGCAACTGGTCCGCACTTACTGCCTGGGAGGATTTCCAAGCAGCGCGTACTGCTGAGGTTCGACACGCTTGGCCGCTTGTTTCTCTGACTTCGATATCAGGATTTCCCGAGACCCGTACGCATCAGGCAGCCAGAGCTGCGAAAGAAAGCAAAGCTTCTCGTAGCAATTAAAGACCACTTTCCCGGCTTTGCCGCCGTCGTGCGTGGTTCGGTTGGACTGCACCACGGCGACGGTGTTGCCGCGATATACGCGCAGCCACACCTGATCGTGGTCTGACCAGACCACATATTCGCCGGCCGGTAAGGTCCTATTGGCGATTTCGAATTCAAACGGCACGCGCACGTATACGCTGCCGGCCTGGGCGTGGGTAGAAATCACCCCTCCAAGAAAGAACAAGCCTGCCATAAGAAGTTTGATTTTCATGATATTTCCCCTCTCCCTCATTCGTCTTAAGACTTGTCCGCAACTCTGGACCAGTCTTTTGCGCAGTTTCTGCGTCAAAGCATGGCAGGACAATGGTTGAGGACTGACCTGCAAGGGGAACGATTCTGGTCGTCTAACTTCAAGGAAATAAAGGTCGTGCAGCAGAAAATGACTTCTCCAAAGGCACTTCCGATCGAGGCAAGAGCGTATACTTCCGGGGAAGTAAGGGATGTGAGCGATGGAAGAACTTACCACCGCTAAACGGGTCTTACGCTTCGGCCTCTACGAGGTTGATTTTGCGTCGCAAGAATTGCGCAAGTCTGGCATCAAGATCAAAATCCAGGACCAGCCTTTCCAGATTCTTGCCCTGCTGCTCGAGCGCCCCGGCCAGATTGTTACTCGCGAGGAGATCCAGAAGCGATTGTGGGCGGGAGACACCTTTGTAGATTTCGATTTGGGGTTGAACAGCGCGGTAAAGAAACTCCGCCAGGTCCTTGGCGACGAGTCCGACAATCCCCGATTTATCGAAACCCTGTACAGGCGTGGATATCGTTTCCTGGCGCCGGTGCAAAATGAGTCTACTGCATCCGCCGAAATCTCAACTATTTCTCCGCAAACATTCAGCGATGGGAATGGGACAAAAGCTGGCGGAAATCGAACGCTGGAGCGACTGGAGCATGGCGCTCCGCAAGAGCAGAACTCAAGAAAGCTCCTTGCCTATCTGTTTGTGCTGATTCTGTTGGGACTCGGCTTTCTGGGCGGCTATTGGTTGCGGCCGCCTTCGTCGCCGCGGATCACCGGATATCAGCAGATCACCCGAGACGGGCGGCAGAAATACAACATTACATCGGACGGCGAACGCCTCTACCTGGGGGAGTACGATTTCGGGCGCTTCGGCATTGCTCAAGTGTCTGCCACGGGAGGAGAGACGGCCACTCTGCAAACGCCTTTCTCTCAGACCATGATGGGCAGCATTACGCCCGATGGCTCCGCATTGCTGGTGGGCGAATTTCATGAATTTCATGGAATGAACAAGCAGGCTCTCGTCTGGTTTCTGCCGCTTCCAACGGGGGCGCCGCGCCGCCTCGGTGATTTGGTGGCGGAATCCCTAGCGCCCTTTCTGGACGGGCTGGTTTTCTCCAAGGCGGACGGTGTTTACGAGGCCGGCGCGGATGGCAGCCATGCGCGCCAGATCTTTTCGACCGACGGCGCCGCGACAGGCTTGGCGGTATCGCCCGATCGCCAAAAAATCAGCTTTACGCTCACGGATAGGCGCAAAGGCACCAGCAGGATTTGGGTAGTGAATCGCGACGGGAGCAATTCGCATCCACTTTTTCCGAATGAAGGCAATTCGCAACGCGATTGTTGCGCCAAGTGGACGCCCGATGGAAAGCACCTGCTCTTTGAGCGCTATCTAGACGGTCACAACAATATCTGGGTGTGGAGTGAACGCGAACACTGGTTTAACCGGCAGCCGCAAGCGCTGCAGTTGACCAACGGCCCGCTGGACTTCAGCATGCCAGTGCCGAGTCGCGACGGGAAGAAGATTTTTGCTGTGGGTGCGCAGCCGCGCACGGAATTGGTGCGCTACGACGGAGCATCCACCTTCAAGGCGTTCCTCGGCGGTTTATCAGCCACCGACTTGGCATTTTCGACCGATGGACAGTGGGTCTCTTACGTCACCGTTCCGGACAGGGTGCTTTGGCGAAGCCGGGTGGATGGGAGCGAAAGGATGCAACTCACCGAGGCGAGCAAAATTTCCGCCGGGCTACCTCGATGGTCACCTGACGGCAAGCAGATTGTTTTCATGGGCAGGACGTTGAGCGCAAACTGGAGGGCTTACCTGATTTCGGCGAATGGCGGCACGTTTCAAGACCTTGTCCCCGAGGCTGCCGCAGGTATCGACCCCGGTTGGACCCCGGATGGAAACTCGATTGTGCTATCGCTGACCAACCAGGGATCGACCGGAAGGGGGATTTCGGTTCTGGATTTGCAAACCCGGAAGGTAAGCGACCTGCCCGGCGCCGAGCGTCTTTTCTCTCCGAGGGTATCGCCGGACGGCAAGTACATCGCTGCGATTACCACGGACTCAAAGATCCTCATGCTGTTCGACGTAACGACGCAGCGATGGGCCGAACTCGTCAGGATGCCAATTGGCTACCCGAGTTGGTCACACAATGGGCAATATTTGTATTTCGACAGCATCTTCTCCGAAGATCCTGCGTTCTGTCGAATCCGCATTTCCGATCACAAACTGGAACGGCTTGTGAGCCTTTCCGCCGTACACAGGTTCTGGGGAGAACTGGGGGAATGGGCCGGCCTCGCTCCGGACGATTCTCTGTTGATCGCGCGCGATGCCAGCAATGAAGAGGTGTACGCGTTGGAATGGTTGCCCCGCTAAGCGACGGGCGAAACTGCCGCGGGGAGTCAATATTGCCCGCATTTTTGACTGATTCCAAATTGCAGCGGCAATATTTTCTTCGACTCAAGCCCCATTGTTGACAACTCCCCGCTACTCGCGGCATCGTGACTAGTTGCATTGCCGCGCATTGAAGAGGCAGGGAGACTCCGATTCCAGAGTTGTCGACACGATTTCGCGCCCTGAAGCACCGCAACTTTCAGCTTTTCACCATTGGACAGCTTATTTCGCTGATTGGCACGTGGATGCAGACCACGGCGCAGCAGTGGCTTGTCTACAAGCTGACCGGTTCGGTGGCGTTGTTGGGAGTATTTGGTTTTGCGAGCCAAGTGCCGATGCTGTTGCTCGCGTGGATGGGCGGGTATGTGGGGGACCGCTACAACCGGCATCGCGGCGTGATCGTTACGCAGTCTCTTTCGATGATTCTGGCGTTTGTGCTGGCGGCGCTGACGCTTACGCACCTGATCCGCGTGTGGCATCTGATCGTGATCGCGTTCCTCGTTGGCGTCGTTAACGCCTTCGACGTTCCCATCCGCCAATCCTTTTTCGTTCACATGGTGGGGAAGGAAGACCTACCGAATGCCATCGCGCTCAACTCTTCGATTTTCAATGGAGCGCGCGTTGTTGGTCCGGCCATGGCGGGATTTGCCATCGTTCTGCTCGGTGAAGGCTGGTGTTTCTTTCTGAATGGCGTGAGCTTTGTTGCCGTGCTGGTGGCGCTGTTGATGATGCGCCTTGAGCCTACGCCCAAAAAACCGCCGGACGAATCGCCGATGCGGAGCTTCGTGCAGGGCTTCAAATTTGCAATGCACGATGTACCCATTCGTTCGGCGCTGTTCATGCTCTGCATCTTGAGCATGTTTGGACTGCAATACACGGTCTTCCTGCCAATCTATGCGCACGATATTCTCCACGGAGGCGCGAAAGCGCTCGGCCTCTTGATGAGCGCCGCGGGCGTTGGCGCCGTTCTGGGTGCGCTGCAATTTGCGGCGCGGACGACTTACACCGGACTGGCACGCTGGATCGCCACGACCTGCACCGTATGCGCGGTCGGGCTGATCATCATGTCTCGCGCTACCTCGTTCTGGCTTTGCGCGGCTGTGCTCTTCATCGTGGGATTCGCCGCTACGTCACAAATGGCCGCGACCAACACCATCATCCAGCAGCGCGTGCCCGACGAATTGCGTAGCCGGCTGATGGCGGTGTACGCCACGATGTTTATGGGAGTGCAGCCGATCGGCGCGTTGCTTGCGGGCGGCGTGGCCAAGAGGATCGGGACGCCGAATACGGTGCTGCTCTTTGGCTCGCTGGTGCTTGCGGGTTCTTTGTTCTTCATCTGGCGTGTGGTGGTGCGTGTGGGAAGAGCGCCGGTGGGAGCAACCGCGGGCGGGTAGGATTTTTTGGAGTGCGGGAGCGAAGCTCACGCCTTTGCGGCTTAAGTACGGCGAGTAGATTGTGATTTGGAGTAACGGCTCACACCGTAAAAGCGGCAGCTTCGCTGTCGCACTCAAAAGGGAGCTTTACAAAGGGTTTGGGCGATAGAGATAGGTTGGTTTTTCTTCGAGGATGGCCGGTTTGGGCTGATTCACCGCTTCTAGGATTGCATCCACCTTGCCGCGGGTGGGCGCCAGGGAGCAGACTGGATCCGTCGCGGCTGCGTCGCCCGCCAGCAACATGGCCTGGCAGCGGCAGCCGCCAAAATCCTGGTGGCGCCGGTCGCAGGATTTGCAGGGTTCCTGCATCCATTCTTCTCCGCGAAACTTCTGGAAGGCCGCCGAGCTTTCCCAGATTTCGCGCAACGATTTTTCCTTCACATTTTCGAATTGCATCCCCGGAATTACGCCCGCCGCATGGCAGGGAAGCACCGCGCCATCGGGCGCGACCAGCATGAGCTTGCGGCCCCAGCCTCCGACACAGGGTTTTGGGAATTTCGCGTAATAATCCGGCACAACAAAGACGACTCGGGTTTTGCCTTTCAGGCTTTCTTCGGCTTCCTTGAGTTTTGCGACGCAAAATTCGAGCTGGCGGCGTGTGGGAAAGAGCGCTTCGCGGTTCGCCAGGCCCCAGCCGTAATACTGGACGCTGGCAAACTCCACGCAGCCTGGCTGGTGCTCCTCGACAAGCAGGAGCATTTCTTCAAGTTCCTGGATGTTCTGGCGGTGAATCACGAAATTCAGCGTCACGCCGATGCGGTGTTTCTTCAGCCATTCGAGGACGCGCAGTTTTTGCGGGTGCGAAGTGGTGTTGGAGATTTCGCGCGCAGTCTGCTCCGTTGCTCCTTGAAAGCTCAACTGGAAATGATCGAGGCCCGCTTCCACCAAGGCGGCGAGCTTTGCTTCGTCGAGTGGAAGGCCGCTGGTGATCAGGCTGACGTAGAGCCCGGCGAGGCGGGCAGCGTGGACGAGCTCGACGATGTCCGTGCGGGCCAGCGGTTCGCCTCCGGTGAAATCAACTTGTAGGACGCCCGCTTGCGCCGCTTCCTGAAATACTCGCACCCAGGTTTGCGTGGGAAGTTCCGAGGCGCGCTTGGCCAATTCGAGGGGATTCGAGCAATAGACGCAGTGCAGCGGACAGCGGTGGGTGAGTTCGGCAACGAGAGCCAGTGGTGTGGGGAGAGTGGTCATGTGGAGTGCGGGAGCTCTGCTCCCGCTTTTACGGTTTCAACCCAGAGAAAAAATAATCCAAATGCCGAAGCCTGTGTGTCACTCGCTTGCCGATCCAACTCTCAGAACGAAATTCGTTTTATGCCTGCGCCGCATTGGCCAAAAGCGGCAGCAGAGCTGCCGCACTCCAAAGTCAGAAATCGATGGCGCGCTGGTCGTGCAGCAGCGCTAGATAACCTAGCAGGTCGTCGGTGATGCGCTGCGGCTCGGCTTTCGAATAGAGCGCGTGGAGTTTCTCCGCGATCTGTTGGACGGTGTGCTGGCCGTCACAAAGCTGCACGATTTCGAGGCTCGGGCCGTTCAGGCGGAGCGCGCGCTCTGGCATCAACAGCGTCCGAGGCAGCTGCGATTTTTCGTTTAGCCGAACGCCTGGCGCAAGACGCGGCGTCGCGGTGAGTTCAGGCTTCATTCCGATTCCTTGGCGGGCTGGAACGCGCCGGGGGGCGGCCAGCCGGGATTTACGTATGCGAAATAGAGCGCGTCGAGCTGCGCCCACAGAATATCGCACTTGGCGCGCAGTGCGGCATAGGCAAGCTCTTGCTGTTCGCGTGTGTGAGCGTGTTTCACGCAGTAGGCCAAAGCAAATTCGGCGTCTTCGGGAGCTTGCGTCAGGCGTCCCTTAAAATATTCGAGACCGGGTACCAGCCATGGGTAGTGCTCGCGCATGCGATCCATGCGCAGCGAGATCAGAGTCTTGCTGAAAAGTTCGGTCAGCGAAGAGGCGACGGCTTCGAGATGCGATGTGCGCGAAACGAGCAGGACGTAGGCCTGCACGGCGTAGCGTGTGGCGGGCAGAATGCCTTCGCCCTGGATGGCTTGTTCACGATGCAAGCCGGTACCTTCCACAAGCTTCAGCCATTTCTCGATTCCGCCGGGATGTTTTCCGTCGCCATCATGATCGAGGATGCGCTTGCGCCAGGCGACTCGAAACGCGGGATCCTTGCTGCGCGCCAGTATCGCCGCGTCTTTGATGGGGATGTGCGACTGGTAGAAGTAGCGATTTAGCGCCCAGGCCTGCAGTTGCCCGCGCGTCAGCTTACCTTCATGCATCAGCAAGTGAAGCGGATGCTTGTGGTGATAGCGCTCTTCGCCGATGGCGTGGAATCCCGCTACAAATTCCTTTTCGCCGAGGGGCTTTTCGTTTTGGCCATCTTTCATAGAGAGATGCTAAGACCATCGTAGGCGATTTCGAAACCGGCTTCCAGTACCGCGCGGTGCTCGCGCGAATCCTCATCGAGGATGGGATTCGTGTTGTTGATGTGAATCAAAATTTTGCGGCCCGTCGCGTTGGCCGGAAATTGTGCGAGCAATCCGTCGGCCCCGAATAGCGGGAGATGGCCGATTTCGCGAGCGGTTTTGTCGGTGCGCCCGGTGCGCATCAGTTCATCGTCGGACCAAAAAGTGCCGTCAATCAAGGTGACATCCGCGGAAACGGCCAGCTTTTGCCACTCGGTGTTGTCGCCGGAAAGGGAAGTGGCAACGAAGAGTTTCTTCCCATCCTGTTCGAACAGAAACCCCAGCGTGGCATCCTCCGGCGCAGCGGCACGCAGGAATTCTTCGCTGGCGTAATCAGGAAACGATCCCCCCATCGAAATGGTGTTGCAGACGAACGTCGGCGATTCGCCGGGAGATTCCGAGAGGTGGCAACCGAGGCGGCCGCTGTTTGAAAGTACTTGCCACTGCACGGGAGAATCTCCGCGCTCGAGAACTTTGAACATGCGATTTTCCGTTTTGAGCAGGCACTGGACCGCAGGCGTGGCGAAGACAAAGAAGCTTTGGAATTCCCGCAGATGCAGCAAGCCCATGACCGCGTCCACATCCGCTGACGGCAAAAACACGCCGCCGATGGGAGTGTAGCCGGGAGCGGCCGGCTTAGGAGCGAGTTCGGGAGCGGAGAGGATTTGCGAACGCAAGTCTGGTGAAGCGCCAATCAAAAACCAGACGCGATCGTCGGGTGAGAATGCGATTTGCGTTTGTGTGCGCGGCTTGGCGTGAAGAGTTCCCGCCCGGAGCCCGGAGCAATTGCGGCAGGCGCAGTTCCATTGGGGGAAGCCGCCGCCTGCTGCGGAGCCGAGAATCTTGACTTTCACGAGGGGATTCTCCAGGGGGCAAAGCGAAAATGCAAACCGGGCTGGAGGACCAAAGACGTACAGACACAAAACGGCCCGACCGGCGCGGCGGTCGGGCCCCACAACTCAAGACTACAGTTCAGCGTTGGCGTACGAGCTGACTTCGCAATTCAGGTCGATCTCTTCGTGTTGCGGGGTGACCCATTCCATGGTGATGGCTCCTTGATTCGGTTCAAATCCACAGTCATCAGGACAGCTAAAAGATAGCACACGAATGTGCGGAAGGGAACAGGGATATGGCGACCTTCTGAAGACCAGTCCGGCGGAATCCGCACGCAAAAAGACGAACATCAGGCGAAAGTAATCAAGGCTTGCACTCAACTCTTTTGTTACACGCATTCGTTAAATTCCACATGTTTTGCACAATTTGCACGGAATTTCCTTGACATGTTTACGAATCGGAATAGGATGTGGCAAAGAGTGGTAGAAAGTGGTTTTCAGTAGAGTAAAGTAGGGTGGTCTAGAGGGCTGTGGTGGAATTGGGCAAACCGATTCTCCAACGAAGTGGGAAACGTGAAACTGCGGGGAAACTGTCCAGCGAAGGTGGACGAGAAGGGTCGTCTGAAG
>Ga0210410_10003552_pt1 | contig 13788 bp, 16 predicted proteins | sample IncBWC4MmetaG_FD_161058 | JGI IMG/M metagenome (GOLD analysis project Ga0210410, IMG submission 161058) | Forest soil microbial communities from Barre Woods Harvard Forest LTER site, Petersham, Massachusetts, United States - Inc-BW-C-4-M | ecosystem: Environmental > Terrestrial > Soil >... | reverse complement strand
TGGGAATGTCAAAATTGGCGGAGAGGCCAAAGACAGCGAAAATGGCTATCGTGATTGAAGACGGGCAGACTAATGCGAAGTTCGTTCGAGACACAATGGATAGTCTGAAGGAAAAACGGCAGGACTTGGCTATAGCTTCTGTTTCTTTGGCGAGCAAAGCAGAATTTATGCAACTCGTGAGTGCTGATTTCTTGGCTCACTCTCGGACTAGTGATGAGAGGTGGTTTAATTCGTTGATGGAAACTGGACAGGTTCAGCACGATAGGATCGGTCCGGAGAAGGTGCAGCGCATGTCCGAGCAGTTACAGGGGAGGTACAATTATCTCAAGCGGGAAAAAGAGCTGCGGAGGGCGGAGCGCCGCGCTTCTAGGAAAGGAATAATTCTGAGACACGACAAAAACGGTTGAGAGAATCGCGTGCGCTTGGAAGGAGTTTCCGTTAACGATTGATTCGCCGTGCGCAACGATGGGCCACCCGTCCTGAGAGTGCGCCACCCGCCGTCAAGAGTTGGTGTGATATGATCGCGATTCCCTTGTATTATCAACTTCTGGACAAATCAGAAAATGGAAAGCTTCCTCCAACCTGTTTCAGTGGCCGACATCAGAGATGTTTACGTTGTTGATCTGTCTCAAGTGGGTTCGCAATTTGCAACATTGGATAACGATTTGACTGAGCTCAAGCCCACGCTCTTGAGTAATACAAGCGGAAAGAAAGTGGTCTACTTCGTCAGCTTTTATACATCGGCTACGCAGCCGATTCTAGACAAACCACTTGAACGCTGGTTATGCGAGAATATGGCCCTAGAGGGTGCGTCTTCGAAGAAATCGAAGGTCGCTTTCAGAGTAAATTTTTTTCTGCGGTCTCAATTTCATCACGGAGGCTTTGCTAGGTATCTTCTTCCCAGGGAGGAACACGTATTCCGACAGTGGGGCGCGAGCGAAGTCCAAACTCTTGCTATGTACGACGGAAGATGGGTGTGGACTCGCCCAGAGTTCGGATATCAGTGCTCCGAGTTTCAATTTAGTAGTATTCAGCAACAATACAGAGATTGGCAGCGTACAAAGGGCAGTAGCTACGTCAAGGCCAAGAATCTAGCAGATTTTCCTAAAGCGTTTCTTCTGTCAGAGGTATCATCGTTAAAGCTATTCAAGAACTTAGAGGACAAATGAATCGTGAATTGAAGATTTACAATCGTTTTGATGAATTGATACTTCATCTTAAGTTCATTCCAAACGATTCGCTCCCTCTCCAGATAGAAGACGGGACACCAGAGCTAAGAGAAGCGGTTCGCAGTCTCTCGGGCAAAGATTTTGACCAAACGGTGGTCGTCGAAAAGGAACGAAGACGATTTTTTGCCGAATGGGGAACACCTGAGTATCTCGATGCCTTAGCAGGCTATTGGTCAACGAATTTTGGGTGGCAATCAAGTATCGTCGAAGCGGCACCGATTTCCAAATTTTCAGACGCCCAATATGACTCATGTTTTCCGACATTGCTTGCGGGTCAATATGTTGCTTACGGCAATGCTCATAGAGTCTTTCCTTCTTTTGGCGAGATTGACCTCCAAAACTCTCAAGTTGCTAGATTGTCTACGGTGAATTTCCTGGGCGCATCACTGGATGTCACTAATCTTCCCGCAAACCTGTTCACTGTTCGCTCGGAGCCACGTTTTGTCTTCAGTTTTCAACCGGATCCGACGCTCCTAAAGACTGAGAACTATTCAGTCGGATTCGGAGCTGACCAATACCTAGCGCAAGCGACTGTGAGAGTAAACAACCCTAAGGTCCAGCCGATCGTCAATGCCCCGAACGCGATGGCTGCGTGAGGATTCGATGAGTGAGAATTCACCGCCGCGATTAGTCAGTTTTGATATCTGTGATGACATCCGACCAGAGCAAAGTGGAAAACTCACACTCGTCGGTTATTATGGTCGAGCGATTCGCGTTGGTTCACTACCCGCAACGCTTTCAAAGCTTTGCTTTTTAGCGCAATTCGAACCTCTTGCAGAGGGTTTGAGCGTTGACATCAGGGTGATGAGCCCAAGCGGTGCAGTCTTGCTCAACGCAGAAAAACTAAGGGTTGTTATACCTGACCAGAGTCATTTGGTTCCGAAAGAGTTTAGACATACCCTACTATTGCTCCAGATTGTGCCTATGCCGATTAATGAAGAAGGAGTTTACAGGGCCGATTTCGCGTTCTCAGATTCATCTACAATTACCACTTCTTTTTACGTTGCCGCTGATCCATCGCTTGTTAAGAATACGGAGTCAAATTCCAAACCCGAACTCAAATCTTAGCGCCTTCCACTGTCTAGGGCACGACGCTACGAGCTGCGTCGACCACGTAAAATAAATTCTGATTTAGTAATGTAGCGCAGTGGTATGATACACCTGATCGCACCGTGTCGCGTAGGAGTGGATGAAACTTGGTCAATCTAGGCCGGTGGCGTGCACTTAGATCAAATTTGATCGGCCGTTGCCGCTGGGTGGCGCATCGGTTCGATCCCGAATAAGTGAATCGGGGCAGGTTCCCGTTCCGCCTTTGCTCAGGCTTCGGCGCGACGAGCGAACCAGGGAGGCAGGGAAGGTAAAAGGCGCGCAGACAGGAATGTCTACGCTACATAACCCGAGATCCTTCGTGGCAACGAACGTCTCTAAGTGCCGCGGGCCGCAGCGAACCGCGCCCCGTCGACAACGACGACACCACCCTGTCGGCCGCGCACGCCATGCGCACGAAGCTCGGTTCATTTCAGGATGACGGCCAAAAGAAAAGGTAGGGAGGGGAAAAGGCACGCAGACAGGAATGTCTACGCTACATAACCCGAGATCCTTCAGGTCAACGAACGTCTCTAAGTGCCGCGGGGCCGCAGCGGATTGTTCTGGTGTCGCGGGGCCGCTGCGAAACGCGCCCTGTCGGCAGAGACGAAACCGGAGCTGGGGATGACGACCTAATTCAAAAGCAAATTCAAAGGCTCAATCAAATGCAACATCAAGAACCCCACGTTCGCCGACTGCACGGGACGAACATGGGGTGTCGGGGCGCCCGCCAGCAAATTCGTTGTGCGCGACGGTGGGGAAGCGTACGATGCGCTATCTGTAGATTCAAATCGCAAGATCTGCGTCACTCGGGAATCCTGGAGGACACAACATTTAATATTGGAGGCCTGCGATGAAGAGATCGATCGGAGTCCTTGCGTTCTTGTGTTTGATTCCGTGGAGCGGAGCCGCCGCACAACACGTACGAAACGAAGGTCTGGTGCGCACATTAGGGCCAGAGTGGAAGTCGATGTACGAAATCAACCGGGACCTTACCTACGATGCCATCGAGTTGGTCCGCAACGGAGAAACCCTTGCCGACTGGAAGGAGAAGGTGAGGATTGAAGATTCTACCGAACCAAGCAAACTCTCCGCGGAAGAGACATTGAAGAAAATGCTGGCGCCGGGGGAGAAAAAGTGTCCCGGGGCGATGGAATGGAAGGAAATCTCAAAGGATGAAAGCAGCATTTTATTTGAATTGCACCAAAGCGCTTGCCGTAATTTCCCTGAGGAAACCGAAGTCGGAAGGGTGATGCTGGGAAAGTACAGCTGGTACGTTCTTGAGTACCTGGCACACGTGCACGAATTGGCGCCGGACACGCGGGCGCAATGGATTAAGACGTTTTCAGAAGCCACGTTTGATTCCATCACCAGTTCTTTCGATACAGCCTGGATGAGCGTTGATGTTGATGAGGCCGTTCCTTTCGGGATGGACAAAGTAATGACCGCGCTGAAGCCCGCGATGGAGAGCCAGAACTGCCAGGTGACGACGCAGTCAGCCGATCGCATCGAGTGCAAGCGCCCACGCGGACGCACCTCCGCCGAACACAGCGGGGATGGCGGTGAAAGCGTAACCGCGGTGCTGGTAGCGCGTGGAGGCGAGACAAACGTGTTAATCACGACCGGCCTGGGTTACGTTGGCAGGCTGGGAAAAAGGAATTATTCGACGCCGATCTACGAGGAAATGATCAAGTATCTGCAGAAAGGCCAGCCCTAAAGCGCACTCCATTTCAATCGAAAGTTCCTTGTGACGCGTTAATAAAGGAGCTGCTATGAAAAAGTTGATCCTGCGAGTTGCCATCGTTTGTCTCCTTTCGAGCGTGGGAGCCGCGGCAGCAGATTCCCACATTGAAGTCCTGAAATTCAACATAGGGGACGACTGGAAAACCGTGGGCCACTCCGACACGGGGAGCGGTCATTCGATCAGATATATCCGCGACGGGGATGACATCAATCACTGGAAAGAAACGTTCACTTACCTATTCGGCGTTCGGAGGCGGGGTCTGCGGCCTCCCGAAAAGGAATTCAGTACGCTGGAGGCAGACACGGAAAAGCAATGGCCGGGCCTAACAGATTGGAACGTAATCGCGAAAGATGAAGACAGCATTTTGTACGAATGGCACATGAAGTGGTCCGCCCGAACGCATGAAGAGTGCAACATCTCGAGAATTATTCACACCAAGTACAATTGGTTTACGCTGCTGTATGTCGCAAGAGTGCATGAACTTGCGCCAGATACGCGCGCGCAATGGATCAAGATCCTTTCAGACGCGACGGTCAGCACGGATTCCAGCGCAACTCCGGCGCATTGAAGGTATCCCGGTTAGAACAGTGCGCAAAAACGTGCCTTGCTCGGAAGCAATCTCCGCGCGAGATTAGCTGCAGGTGCCGTAGCGTTATATTGAATTTGATCGGGAGTTGGTGTTGGTTGGCGCGTCGCGGCGATTGGAAAAACCAGCCCACGCGTTATTAAGCGTGCTGCCGTTCGATTCGAGCGTACACTCGCAGTTGCAATTCGGTTTGCCACAGAGTGCAATGCGCCCTGGTCGCACTTCCGAAGACTGGCGGTTTTGGCATGAAAGTCGAACGGCGTTCTGCGATTTACAGCAGTGGAAAAGGTCTCGGATTCCTGGCACTGCTCCTTTTGATGTTCGCCGCCTTCGCCGTGTGGCGAGCGGGCACGGCATTTTCGGTCTCAGCGCAGTCGAAAACTAAAGTCGACCCGAAGGACGGCCTCAACTACGTCTGGATTGCGCCGGGCACATTCCAGATGGGCTGCTCGCCGGGAGATTCCAAGTGCGATAAAAAGGTCGACGGTTACGGTTCGAATGAAAACCCGCCGCACTCGGTCAGACTCACCAAAGGGTTTTGGATCGGCCAGACGCCCGTGACTCAGGCCGCATATTCAAAAGTCGTGGGGAGCAATCCGAGTCACTTCAAGGGCGATCAGTTGCCGGTTGAGACGGTCAGCTGGGACGAAGCCCAGGCGTATTGCAAGAGCATAGAGATGAGGCTTCCGACGGAAGCGGAATGGGAGTATGCGGCGCGCGGAGGCAACCCGGCCGCACTCGATGCGCCGCCCGCGCAGATCGCTTGGTACCGCGCGAATAGCGGTGACACGACCCATCCAGTGGGGCAGAAGCAAGGGAATGCATATGGCCTCTACGACATGTTGGGAAATGTATTGGAGTGGACGGCGGATTGGTTCGGTCCTTACGATGCCGCAGGAGTAGTGGACCCGCAAGGGCCGCCGACGGCAACGGGACTGATACCGGCTCGCGTGCAGCGGGGCGCTGGGTATTACAATGAGGACGTCAGCGTCTCGATGCGTGTCGGGTTCATGCATGATGACCGCGCGGGTAAGCCCGGCTTTCGATGTGCTGGGAATTGAATCGGTTCCCTTTTGTTTTTTCCCTTTTCCGTGCTTTTCCAAATTTTCTGCGAGCGGCGGAAAAGTTTGATTTTCGCCGTGACAAGGCTTTCCTACCTACAGAAAACGCTTTGATCTGATTATTGAACAATCCTTAGATTGAATTTGATCGGCCGTTGGCGTTGGGTGGCGAGTTGGTTCGATCCCGAATAAGAGGATCGGGGCAGGTCCCGCCTACGCTGAGGCTACGGCGCGACAAGCGAAACAGGGAGGCAGGGAAGAGAGGAAGCAGGGAGGGGAAAAGGCGCGGACAACCCGAAGGTTTGTCCCTACGAAAGCGAAGAAAGTGCGGCCGAGAGATTCCTCGGAGCTCGGGATGACGATCTAATTCAATGGCAAATTCAATGACTCAATCAAACGCAACGTCTAGAACGCCGCGTTCCCGAAATAGGTGGGGAACGGACATGGCGCACGCGCCAAGAAGTTCAGGCGTTATCGAGGGCGCGCGTAGGTCATGGTCCAGAGGCCGCGATCGCCGAGGTGATACTCGTTGCCGTCCCACGGCGAACCGCAAATGTGGAGGTGTGCGTAGGGAGTGCCGGCAAACATCACCAGCGTTCCAGCGTCGCGCATTACTGTTGGTAAACCAGCGACTCGTGAATCGAAAGGCCAGAGGATCATCCAGTGCGGACCAACCGGGATCGCGGGACTGGTGCGATCGAAGGGATCGGTGTAGCTATGCTGGGTTGCTCCGTTGAGCATATAGATTAGGCCGGGCTCGGTATTCGAGGGCTTGGGTTTTCTTTCCATGGCGTCCAGCATCCATTGCATGCCCATGGGATCGGCGCACATATCTGCCGCTCCGATAATATTTTCATTGCCGGGGACGCATACCCAGTGGTTGGTGCCGGGACGCAACACATTCATTTTGCCTTGAGCACCTAACTCCGCGACGGTCGCGTCCCGAGTGACACTTTCTGGTCCGGAGAGCAGTGCTCGTCGAATTTTTTCTTTCACAATTGCATCGTTGATATTGCCGTCAAGATTCATCGCTTTCTGCTCCTTGGATTTATTTTTCGATGCACCCGCCCGGTTGCATCGTGGGTCGGTGTTGCCGACTACAATGTGCTCGCTGGTCCTGACGGACGCCGAGCGCCGCAAGATTCAGTTAGCCGGCTTGATGGCTCGCGCCGAGAGCCACAGCATCGCCGGGTTTACGCGCTGCGGATAGAGCGCAAGCATTTGGTTATACAGTTCCGACGAGGTCTGCGTATTGGCGGCGATTCTGTCGAAATCGCGGATGTATTTTCGCGTTTCTTCGATGATATTCGGAGTGTCTGCCGCGCCGGGCCTTTTGTGTCCGGCGACGACGGCTGTCGGCTTCAGAGACTCGATGGTGTCGAGTGCCGCGATCCAGGCTTTCCTTGTTTCAGAGTTTGATTCTCCGAGATGAAGATGAACATCGTTATAGGCGCTGTCACCGGCGACGACGAGACCGATGGAACGGGCGTGCAGGCAGGTGGTGTTGTCGGTATCGGTGTGGCCGAGGGGAACGCTAACGAGCTGCTCGCCTTCCAGATCGATAACGCCACCTTTGAGTTCATCTGCGATGATGAGCGTTGAATCGATTTGTCCGGGAAATCTAGTTTTCCAATATGCGTTGAGTATGGGCGCGGAGACCTGTTTCCGCATTCCAGCGATGACTCCGCGAGTTGCGACAAATCGCGCCTTCGGAAATTTTTTCTGAATTGTGTTTACTCCGAAGAAATGATCGCCGTGGCCGTGGGTAGCGTAGATGGTGGTTAGATTTTTGCCGCTGGCGGCGATCCAGTCGGCAAGCTTCTGATTTTGGTCGATGGTGATCGCGGTATCGACCAGCACGGCATCGCGCTTGCCCGAGATCAGAGTTGAGGAAATCGGCGACCATTTCATTTCGCTCGCGCCAGGCGCCAATTCGTTGGTGACGGCTGGAATCTGGGCGCTGACGAAAACTTCCCACTGCAATTGAGTGGTCATGGCTTCTCCTCGGGGCAGATGAAAAGCGTTGGGTCTTTCGACGGCCGTTCGTTCTTTGCGAATGCGCCCACGGGACTGTCCTTAGTTTTTGGTGGCGACAAGATTGCCGAGGACCTGGGGCCAAACTTTCTCGAAGTTAGCGTCGCGTTGCAGGCCGCGTTCCACCACGGCTTGGATTCGTTGCAGGGTTTCGGGCCAGGTCAGCGCGGTCCCAAAAGAAGTGAAGGCGGCGAGGAGCCGGTCGGCTGAAGGCAACGAGACATGGTTAACGAGATTCTTCGCGGCGGCGAGGGCGCGACGGTCGAAGGAAGCGATCCTGCGCGCGAGGGCGTCAACGAAGCCATCGAGTTCCGCGTCGGGGAGCGCGCGATTGACATAACCGTATCGCTCGGCGGTTTCGCCATCGAAGTCATTGGCGCTGAGAATGATTTCGAGCGCGCGGCCGCGGCCGACGAGATGGGGCAGGCGCTCTGTGCCGCCTCCGCCGGGATGCAAGCCGACGCCAAGCTCGGGATGGCAGAGTCTGGTGTTCTCGCGCGAGGCGAAGCGCATGTCGCAGGCCAGGACGAACTCGCTGCTGACGCCGCGGGCGCAGCCTCGGATTTTTGCGACGCTGACGACGGGTGACTTGGTGATCCGCACGAACGTGTCCATCAAAATAGGCAGGCCTGAAGCGCCGATGGCGGTCATGACGTTTCCGAGTTTCCCGGTGAGATCGAAGTGCGCGAGGTAGAAGTCAGGAATTGCGCTCTCGAAAACGACGACGCGCAGATTCTGGCTGTCGTTCATGCGAATAAGCAAATCCTGGAGGGACTGGAAGACGTCTCCGTCGACGATGTTGAAGGGAGGGTAGTCGAATATCGCCCTCCAGTACGCAGGAGTTTCTTCGATGACTTTTATGGGCGCATGCGCATTGGGTTTCGCCATAGTTATCCTCCTTAAATTTCCAAAGAGCGGGACGGCGAGGTGATCTTCATATCAAGCGGCCGACTCCCCAAACGGGCGGAGTCTCCGGCATTCATTGCAATTCGCGATTGAGAAACGTGTATGTCCGTTCGTGCGCGAGTGTTGCAGCCTGAGCGTTGTAATGCGCTCCTCCATGCCGAGAGAATGCATGATTCTGACCCGGATAGCTGTAGACCGTAGCGTTTGGTTTCTTAGCAAGCGCCGTTTTGATTTGGGCCTGCGCGGACTTGGAAATGAATTCGTCCTCTTCGGCGAGATGCATCAGCATCGGCGCATGAAGCCTATCGATCTCTCCGAGGTATTTTTCGGTATCGCTGCCGTGATACGCGACCGCAGCGTCGACTTCGTAGCGCGCGGCGGTTAGAAAGACCATCAGTGCGCCGAGGCAATAGCCGAGTACGGCTACTTTGCCGGTGCACTCTGGGAGCTTGCGTACTGCATTAACGGTGTCGTTGACGTCCTTGGCGCCGGCGTCTCGGTCGTAAGCTGCGTAAAGACGAAGGCCGTGTTGCCAATCGGCGTCGGAGGTGACGTTACTAAGGTCAACGCCCGGCTCCTGCCGCCAGAACAGATCTGGAGCGACCGCGAGGAAGTCTTGATCCGCAAGTTCGTCGCACGTTTTACGGATGTCGGCGTTCACCCCGAATAGCTCCTGCAGAACGACAACGGCGGGAGCTGGCAAAGTCTTCGGTCGGGAGATGTAAGCGCCAAACGCCCCGTCCCTACCTTCAATCGTGATGTGATCGTTCATTGTGTCCTCGTCAGACTATGAGGTTCTTTTGAGCCGCCGCCCAATCTCGTCACGATTTGACGGCGGCCCTGATTGCGGACGGTCCGTTTTAGAATTCTGGCTACACTTCGTTGGCTAACGAATCTATTAATCCGAACCGTGAGCTGCTTGGGAAAGTTCGGAGGTGGCAGCCTCTTCGATGAGCTTCGCTGTTTCCTTCGGGTGAGACACATAGGCCACATGGCTGGAATTCACTTCGACCGTCTTGGCTTTGGCGCGCTTCGCCATCATGCGCTCCTGGTCCGGATTGATTGATCGGTCTGCGGTGGCCACCATGTACCAAGTAGGCTTGGTCTTCCATGCGGGCGATGTGACCTTGTGGGTAAACGCGTCGGTCGAGATCGGCACCTGCGAAATGGCCATGAACTCCGCCTTCTCCTTCGGAATGTCCGCTGCGAAGTCGGCGACGAAATGCTCCTGTTGTATCCACCAGTTGCCGTTGCTGTCCGGCGTGAACGCCTTGGAGGCTTGCGGTAGGGCGGTTTCGATGTCGGCGCAGCTTTCGCCGGTGTCCAGCGCGAATGCGGCGATATAGACAAGGGCCGCAACCTTTGGATGATTGCCAGCCTCGGTGATTACGGAGCCGCCATAACTGTGGCCCACTAGGACCACTGGCCCGTCCATGGCATCGATGGCGGCCTTCGTGTACTTCTGGTCGTCGGCGTAAGAGGTCTCGGGGTGCTGCGGCACCGACACCTTGTACCCATCGTTCTTCAGGATGTTCGCGACGGCTTCCCAACCGGACCCGTCAGCGAAAGCTCCGTGCACCAGGACCACGTTCTTAATTTGCTGTTTCATGACCGTTCTCCTTTCCAGTTTAAGTTTCAATGAAACGTCCAAGTCCGATGTTTGGACCGAGCTCGGAATCGTTCGCTCCCGAATCTCAATGCATCTGGAAATTATCGAATACGAAAACGAGACTCTTGCAAAACCGGACTAAATTTGAAAATTCTTGCTGGAGATAACGTCGATTGTTTAGCGGAGTTTGTCCGCGGGCGCGTCAACGATGGTCTTGCGGCTCACGGTTTCGCGCTTCCATTTACCCGGAGGAGCGCCGACGACGCTGGCGAAGGTTCTGGTGAGAGCGGCTTGATCTGAAAATCCAGTCTGCACCGCAATTTCAGATAACGAGTTCTGCGTCTGTAAGAGCAGGGTCTTGGCGATCTCGATGCGGTGGAGAATCAGATACTGGTGCGCGGAGGTTCCAAACGATTTCTTAAACGATCGCGCGAAATGGCTGACGGAAAGTCCGCATCCCTCGGCAAGGGTGGCGAGTCTTATTTCGCCATCGAGATGCTCGTGGACCAGTTCTACGACGCGTCGCTTTTGCCAGGGAGCGAGACCGCCTTCATGCTGCGGAATTAATTCGCGGCTTTGGCCATACTTACCGACAAGATGAGAACTAATCATCAGTGTGAAATAATCCATGAACAACCGAGAAAACATTTCGGGCGTTTTCAAACACGGCAAGATCAACTGCGTCAGGTGATAGAGAGCGGGGTCGGCGGTTCCGTAGGTGCAATAAAGGCGCTTCACCCGCAGCATTCTTGCGTCGTCCGTCAACGCATCCAAAGTGGCACGCGGAACGTGGTAGTGGATCCAGTCGATCGGGCCGGGATTTCGGATACTTGAATCTGATTCCAAATCGCACATAGCGACTCCGCCCGAAGGCCACGGACCCGTCTTGGTGTGCTTCCCATCGGTCCAGAGTTCCCATTCGCCTTTGCTTGCAGGGTTCAGATGAACGGACACGACGTAAGCGCGTTCCGATGGAATGGACGCGGTACGTTCAGGAATTCCGCTACGAGCGATCAGCCGGGTGATGGCCATTTGCGGCCGGACCACAGATTCCAGAGAGTCGATGGCGACGTGAGGCGGTTGATTCATGGTGAAGTACTTCGCCATTTGGGCGCCGTAAGCGTTTGCCGTACTGGAAGAAGTCGCCATGAGGAAGTCCGTTCTGGCTCGGCGTTGTGCGGCACCAAACGGCGTGCCGAACCGCAATTATGTTGAAATATACATCTCTCTTGAGATTCTGGGAAGAGCAATTGAAGGGGACGATCTGTGCGTTTCGGGTTGCTTTGGGTCGTGACGGCGAACGGTGGGGGCGAGCGAGCAAGCACACAGGTAAAATCGACGTGAGGGGCGTCCGAGATTGTAGTCAAAAACTCCACAGCCAGGGATGGCTGTGCCACGGATTGGTTTCGTTGTTGACGGCGGCGTTTCCGTGTGAATCGACCTAGTAACTTTTACGAAACAAATTGGAAAACGCGTTTTGGGAAAGTGGTGGACTACGATTGGACGCGTGTATGATGCGAACCCCAACCCCTTGTGGTATGCAAGGCAATAGAGGGGTTGACGTTTTCCACAGATATTTTTAAATCCTCGCTGATTCCTCTTGACAGGATTTCACATCTGCATACAATCGGGGCACTAAGTGGGAAGAAGTGGTAGTAAGTGTTTAAAAGTGCACGGTGGTGGTGAAAATGGCTGGCCTTATGTCAGCTTTAGGCGCGTTCACAAATGCTACGGGGAAACTCTCCAGCGAAGGTCGACGAGAAGGGCAGGGTGAAGATTCCTGCTGCCTTTGTGGATACGCTCAAGGAATCCGGGGAACGGTTCTACGTCACGAGCACCGACGGCGATTACGCTCGGATTTACCCGATGAAGGTTTGGAACTCGATCGAGGAGAAATTGGCGAAACTCTCTACCAATAACTCGACGAAACAAAAGTTCCTCACGCGGACCAGTTATTACGGCGCGGTGGTGGAACTTGACGGACAGGGAAGGCTTCTGATTCCCGCCGTACTTCGGGAAGCGGCGCAGATGAAAGGCGACGTGGACGTAATCGGTCAACTGACGTACGTGGAAGTTTGGAACCACGCGCGATTCCTGGAGCACCTGAATAAAGGCCCAATGACGGACGAAGACCTGAAGGTTTTGGACGAACTGGGCATTTAAGTTTTGGACGCAGTCCATACACCGGTCTTAGTTGAAGAAGTGATCCGGTTGCTGCGGATCAAGCCAGACGGGATTTACATAGACGCAACGGTCGGTTTGGGCGGGCACGCAGTAGAAATAGTGGCGCAGCTAACAACGGGAAAATTTATTGGGATGGACCGCGACGCACAGGCGTTGGAAATTGCGCGCGATCGGTTGAAGGAGTTTGCGGCCAAAGTGACGCTAGTACACGCCAACTTCGACGAGATTGATGCGGTGGTGAAGGTAAGTGGCCTTCACGGCGTGGACGGAGTGTTGGCGGACCTGGGCGTATCGAGCATGCAGTTGGATCAGCCGGAACGAGGGTTTTCATTTCGTGCGGCAGGGCCGCTGGACATGCGCATGAATCGCGATGCGGCGGACAACTCAGCGCTGACCGCTGAAGACATTGTGAATGGCTGGGATGAAAGCGACCTGGCCGATGTGCTCTACCAATTTGGTGAGGAGCACGACTCACGCAGAATCGCCAGAACAATTGTTCGAGCGCGGCCGATACGGTCGACGGAACATCTGGCAACGGTTGTGGCAGGGGCCCGGTTTCATGGGGGAAGGCAGAAGCTGCATCCCGCGACAAAAACGTTTCTGGCGCTGCGGATAGCGGTGAACCGAGAGCTGGAGGCACTCGAGCAGTTTCTTTTACGGACCCCCGCCACTTTAAATTCAGAAGGACGAATGGTGGTAATGAGCTACCACTCGCTGGAAGACCGCCGCGTGAAATATTTTTTTCGCGAGCAGGCCGCCGCGGGCGTGTTGCAAATCGTAACGAAAAAAGCGGTGCAAGCTACCGACGACGAAATTAAGCGTAACCATCGCGCGCGCAGCGTAAAGCTACGTGCTGCGGAGAAAGTGCCAGGCGTACAGTGACAGAATTTTTCACGGTAAAAAGAATTGATAATTCACGAGTGGTGAGGGCAGCGGCGCCGCGGCGTTTGCGTGCATGCGCGCGCCTGGCAGCGCGGGGCGGATTGCTGGCGGTAGTGGTGCTGCTGTATGCGTGGCAACACTTTCAGTGCATCCAGATGGATTACCGTCTGCAGGAATTGAAGTCGACACATGCGCAGGCCGCTGAGCTGAATGCACAACTGCGGCTGGAAGTGGCGGATCTGCGTTCGCCGATGCGCATTGACGCGATTGCGCGAAAACATTTGGGCTTGACCTCGCCGGTGCCTGGACAAGTGGCGCCGTCGTCGCAGGGAAGTTCGGGCATAGTGGTCGCGCAAGTGCGGCGGAATATTACTCCCGCGCAATAATTTTTGCTAAACCGAATTTAGTTTCAAGATGAATTTGCGCCAGACATTGCGGCATTACGACTCATGTGAAGCTCGTACTGT
>Ga0210410_10003551_pt1 | contig 13791 bp, 8 predicted proteins | sample IncBWC4MmetaG_FD_161058 | JGI IMG/M metagenome (GOLD analysis project Ga0210410, IMG submission 161058) | Forest soil microbial communities from Barre Woods Harvard Forest LTER site, Petersham, Massachusetts, United States - Inc-BW-C-4-M | ecosystem: Environmental > Terrestrial > Soil >... | reverse complement strand
CGGTACTCAACGACTTCATGTCCAGCGGCTCGCAGCATATCGCGCTCGAGCTGGAAGACAACATCCTCTCCGCCCGGCTGTTGGTACGCGTTGTGAACCAGAAGAATCTTCATAATGCCTTTGATCTAAGCCCAGGCTCACCCCTGAACCCCTAGCCAACCTAGTTGATCAATGCTATCAGCTTCCCCGCCTATCGGATGAACTGACGGCCATCGCCTCTTGTAAGCCTTCGGAGAGCGGATATCCGAGCCTGGTAAGCACGCCGCCCGCGTGCCTCTCGAACAAGTCGATCTGAGCCTGGTTCAGTTTCCCGCGCCACCCCTGCACCGAACCGCTGCGTACGAAAGCATCTTTTCCCGAGGGCAATTGCGGTGTGTCGCGCTCCTTCTCCCGCATCCGGCTGAGCGAGTTGTTTGCCAACGCCCTTTGGATTGCATCCAGGTTCGTCTGGATGCCTAGGAAATCGGAGATGCGCTGGAACGAGTCTTCGGGATTGCTGCGCAACTTTTCATATTGCATCAGCAGAAAGTTGGAGGTGCCCGCAATCGGAGAATCCAGCCAAGAGTTCACGTGCTGTTGCCACGGCCCAAAGCCGTTGACCCGGCCGTGTGCTCCCAGGAATCCGGTGAGGAACTGATCAAAATCCTTGCGATACAAACCCAGCGATGTCAGGTAGGCGTATTCGGACAGCAGCACATCGCGGCCATCCCGAACCAGATAGAGAGCGCGCCGATACTTTGCTCGATACTGTTCGTGGCTGCCCACCAATCGTCCGCCGCCGGGAAAGACGGGGACTCCGTGGTTCATGCGCTGCACGCCGAGCAGCGTCGAGTTCACCGCTTCGAACGTAGCTTCGCGGCCGGTCAGGACTTCGTAAAGAACAAAGCGCGTCCAGGTGCTGCCGGACCGGGGATAGGAACCAAAGAAGATGTCCGCAGGATGAAGCCCGGTGTGGCGTAGCCACGAAAGTGGCGTCCGCAGCCTGGTCTTTGACAACACGTAGCCCAGCCGCCCAAAGTCCCTCTGCGGCTTTTGGGGCGAGACCCCAGTGTTGTTTGCATGTCTCTCTGGCTGCGAGTGAGTCTGGGGCATTCCGGGATTCCGTTTTGTACCGGCGATACTAAAGCTCCAACCTGCGGCTCACGTTCCCAACCCTTCAGATACAGGACTCATCGGGTCGGTTGTGTGAATCGCCGGTGGCCGAGTATTAGCGACAACACAACTCAATCGGGAGAAGGCTCCACCTTGGCGCCAGGAGGTGACAACAATTGGCCAAAGTATAAGAAAAGCCGCCAGATGTTTCAAGGGAGCAAAAGGACAGGGGGCGGAAGTCCCTAGTCTGTGCAGGGCTGTGCCCATTAATCCCTGAAATCACGAGTGCCCCGCCTTTCGCTCGAAAAGGCGGGGCACTTCATTTTTCGCGAAAAACCGGAGCCCTTCGCCCTCTAGTCACCGGTTCCGGTGAGTGTCACCGTCTGCTTGATCTTGTAGCCGTTGTCGGTAATGGTCAGCGTCCCGTTCCGTACCCCTTTTTGAGTTGGAGTGAAAGTTACCGAGATTGAGCAAATGGCGCTCGGAACCAGCGAACTCGAACTGGCGGGGCAAGAATTGGTTTGGGCAAAATCGCCGCTGACGGTGATGTTTGAGATCGCGAGATCGTCCGATCCGGTGTTCTGCAACGTCACTGGCATGGGTTGACTGGTTTGACCGACTGGCACACCCCCGAAGTTGAGCGAAGTCGGATTCGGAGTACCGACGCCAATCAGATGACCTACCTCGCGAACACGGTTATTTCCAACATCCGCGATGAGGAGATTCTCGTTGCCGTCGACGATCAAGCCGGCATTATTAACGTGGGCTTTAGTAGCCGCTCCGCCGTCGCCGGTGAACGAGTACCACCAATATTGCGAGTCCATTCCCGCAACAGTTACGACAATGTTGGGCGGGGCAACGTCGATGCGTTGCGCAAGTTCGTCGTTCCCGCCTCCGACAAACAGGTTGCCGCGGGAATCCACAGCAAGCTCGGTCGGGTTCCAGCGGGTGGCGCTGTTTGCGGGACCGCCGTCGCCCTGGAAGACTACGCCGCCGTCGTAAGCGTACCGAACGATGTCGCCGACAACGTAGTTGTGGCCGGAATCACCGCACCCGCCAACTACTCCGAGAACACAACGGACTCGGTTGTTGGCGGAATCGGCGATATAAAGGTTTTTGGAAGCGTCAACCGCAACGCCGAAAGGACGGCTCATCTCGGCGGTGGTCGCTGGGCCACCGTCGCCGGAATATCCCGCAGTTCCGTTACCGGCAACAGTTGAGATGATGCCGTTGCTGACCTCGCGAATGCGGTTTGACCCTGGATCCGCGATAAAGACATTGCCAGAAGCGTCGATGGCTAAGGAACTCGGGCTTGTCAGTTGCGCTTTAGCTGCCGGGCCGCCGTCGCCGCATCCGGGCGCGGGCGCATTGCAGGATTTAAAATCTCCGGCAAACTGGCTCATGATTCCGGTAGCGTTGTTGACTTCCCAGACCACGCCGTCAAAGCCCGAGGCGATATAGATGTTGCCCGCGGAATCCACGGCAACTCCGTGGGGAGCATTCAAGTCGACTTTGAGAGCAGGCGTTCCGTTGTTTTTCGCGGCGTAGCCCGAATTGCCGTTCCCCGCCACGGTCGCAATGCCACCCGCAGGGATCAGCACGGTTGCAACGGTGATGGGGCTGCTTTGGGTGTTCACCACGCGGATACGATTGTTGGCGGTGTCCGCAATGTAGTAATTATTGTTGGCATCGACGGCCACGGCATAAGGTTCGGCGAGTTCCACTCCGGCCGCGGTTGCGCCGCCGCCATCCCCGCCATTGCCGCCGCCCAGCACGGTGTTAATCACGGGGCTCGATCCGATCCCCGTTACTTCGCGGATTCGCTGGTTGCCGGTATCCGAGATAAAGAGGTTTCCGGATGAGTCGACGAACACGCCAGTTGGAGCCGAGAGTCTTGCACCGGCCGGCGGACCGCCATCACCTCGAAAGCTCTGTACGCCGTCTCCAACAAACGTTGTAATCGTGCCTGAGGAAACCGCGCGAATCCGACTCGTACGCGTATCGGCGATGTAATAGAGAGTCGGGGAAACGACCCACACCGACCGCGGACCTCCCAGATTGGCGGACAAGGCCGGACCATTGTCGCCGCAAGCCAGGGTGCCAAAGCAAGAATTTCCGGTACCGGCAATGGTGGTGATAATTTTCTTGCTGACTTCGCGAATTCTGTTGTCCCCGGTATCGGCGATGTAGACATTGCCGGCGCTGTCCACGGCAACACCGAAGGGGCTATTCATATTGGCGTTGACCGCAGGGCCACCGTCGCCGCACGGACTGGTGGGAGTGTTGCAGGACGTCAGCGCGCCGGCAAAAGCGACGATATCGCCGACGGGCTTTTTGGAACCTCCACAACCGTTAGCAACCCTGATAACGCAGCGCACGCGGTTGTCGCCGGTGTCGGCGATGTATACGTCGCCAGCCGCATCCACGGCGACGCCTTGGGGATTGTTGAGTTGCGCATTGACTGCTTTTCGATTGTCCCCACATCCCTGCTGAGGGCACGGCGGGCCGGTGCCAGCAACGGTGAACAGGCTTCCACCGGAGATTTCTCGGACTGCGTTGTTCTGCGCGTCCGCAATATAAATATTGCCCTGCGCATCGATCGCAAGAGCGGAAGGCGCCGCCAGACTTCTCTGCAATGGTGGTCCGGGCGGAGGCCAGTAGCCGATGAATCCCTTTCCAGCGAAAGCTGCGACGGTATTGCCGCTCATCTCAAACACGTACTGCGAGAGAGGCGAGGCAACATACAAGTTTCCCTGCGCATCTGTTACTGCCCCGGTAGGACCTGGAATGTCGGCAGTGAGCGGAGTAGCAGGGGCGGAGTACGCGCCGGCAACTGTATTAATTATGTTCTGCCCAACCGCGAGGGGCGCGAGCGACAAAACAAAAACCGGTAAGCAGGCGGCCAGGGACCAAGCCAACCGGCTTCGCAGCAAATACAAGCAAGCGTTTCGGCGGTACTGCGGGTCTGCAACACGGAACATGGGACACACTCCAGAACTCTCGAGGGGAGTCGACCTGCGAGGCGCTGTTTGTCAAAATACAATACTTCATGCGGCCTTCGCAACAGAAATGGTGGAATCGGGGTGAAGATTTTACGGGGATGAGGGCGAACATGGCTCTGGGAGCGGCCGGGCGGTGCATTGTCCGTCACGGGGCACAAGTCTTTTGCCTGCAGGGATTTTCCGCGCTATCCGGCGAAGTCGGGGAGAGGACCGTTTTCTCCGCCAAAGGGTGTGACCGTTAGAGAGGCTGATTTGGGTTTGCCAGCGGGTGTACAATGCGGTAACAGCAGGGCCTTTCGCTGGACCTGGGGGGTGAATCGTGCGACTAACAGTTAAGATTCCGTTCTTGGTATTCCTCGTCATGGGGACCGCCGTTTTGATGAGCCTGCTTGCTGCCCCCGTTGCCCGCAAGCCTCAGACTCTGACAATTGGCCAGACATATTGCAAAGGTGCGACGCCTTGCGTGCTCACTTATCACAACGACAATAATCGAGATGGGGTCAACCCGAACGAAGGTACCTGGAAAGCGTCGACATTGAGCACCAGCAACCACCCGGTACCACAGTGGTTGGCCACTACCGACGGCCAGGTCTATGCCCAGCCACTGTACGTACACCAATTGATGCTGGGCGGCCAGCCCAAGAACGCGGTATTCGCAGCCACCGAGAACAACAGTGTGTACGTTTTGGACTCGGACAGCACCAGCAGCACAGGTGCAGTCCTGGTGCAAGCCAATCTGAATGACGCCAGCGACCTCGGAACCGGGTACACCGAGATCGCGCTTCCGTACACGGATCTGCCCAAGGGCTGTGACAACATTGCTCCCGAAGCCGGAATTACAGGAACTCCCGTGATTGATGTTTCCGTGACGCCGCCGGTTCTGTACGTCGTCACCAAACATGAAGATGTGAGCAGCCAGGGGGTGAAGACCTATCGGCAGAAATTGCACGGATTGTTTGCCGACACTCTTCAGGAGATTCCCGGAAGCCCGGTAATACTTGACTCTGCTTTTGCCTCGAATCACGCGCCCGGTTTCAGTCCGTTAGACAATAATCAAAGAGCAGGGCTTGCGCTGGTAAACGGCGCCAATAACACGGCGAAGGTTTGGGTTGCCTGGGGCTCGCACTGCGACGTTGTGCCTTACCACGGATTCGCCATCGAGTTCACCTACACCTACGCCGGAAACGCTGGCTTCCTGAACACCTATAACGTGTTTGATCCGCAATCCACGTGTAATGCGAAGAGGTGTCAGGCGGGTATATGGATGGGGGGGGCGGCTCCGGCGGTGGACGCGCAGGGAAACGTATATTTTTCTACCGGGAACGGGGATATTACACACCAAGGTGCGGGCGAGTACAGCAACAGTGTTATCCGCATGAACGACAGTGGATTGCAGGATTACTATACGCCGCCTGATGTCGCAGTGCTGGACAAGGGACAGGCATTGGTGGCGTGCACTAATCCTAATCCGAAAAGCTGTTCCAAGCCGTGCGCACTCGACACTACCGGACAATACTGCCAGATTACGCTTCCACCTGACGATTGGGATGTGGGAGCGGGCGGAGTGCTTTTGCTGGCACCAACGTTCAAGCTCAATAATCCTGAGATGGTGAGCATTGGCAAACAGGGCATGTTTTATATTGTCTTTTCCGGAAACATGGGCCACGCCGACAGTCAAACCGCCAACCCGGCGCAATATGCTTGCACTACGGCAAGCGCACCGGCTGCGGGGGCGATTGCGCAGTGCTTTTTTGCTGAGCCACCTGCATATAGCCAGGCCAACGGAGTTCGAGGGGCGCTGGCCTACCTGGCAGGCCAAACCGGCACAGTCATTAAGAATTTCATGTACGTGGCCGGCGTTGGAGAGCCACTAAAAGCCTACCCTCTCGTGAACACGAGCGGGCTGGGCACCTTCAGTACGCGGGCCTCGACAGCTACGAATCCGGCCCACGGGTTCCCTTATCCTGGTGCGGTTCCGATTGTGACCTGGCAACACAAGGGAGGCGATATCCGCGACGCCATCGTGTGGGCGCTTGACACCCACACCTACGGTATGCTGACCAAAGCGGCGACGGGATCAGTTCTTTATGCCTACCGGGCAATTCCTTCGGTGGGTGGTGGAGAGGGGGCGCTCGGTCCAGAACTCTGGGATACTTCCGCTTACAACAGTTCGGCTCCGGGCAATCCTGGTGCCGTCAAGTTCACCGTGCCCACTATCATCGAAGGCAAGATACTACTGGGAGGAGGGGCGCAAGGCTATCTGCCCGGCTCCTCGAATTGTCCGGCGCCGAGCGTCACGATCCAGCCAACATCGTGCGGGGGCGTGGCGATGTACAAGTAGCAGCCATCCCCGGAGGACGGCGTTCAGTCCGGGTATCGAAAGAATCGGGTTTCAGGCGGGAGAAATCCGTCTTCTGCGGTCCTTCGCGCGTTATCTTCACGGAAAATCACCAAAAGGATGGCCCATGCGTTGGCGCTGGGCCGAAGAGCTAGCCTGAAATGGGTTGCGGCTGAATTTTGGTTTCCGCGCCTTCCAGCGAGGGCCGGGACAGAGCTGCGTTCACGATACCCATGAACGTTCTGGCGAATTCGAGAATGCGGGCATCGTGCTGGGTTTGTGAAAACGGGAGAAGGTCTTCCTCTTTCTTGTTCTGAAAGAAGGCAACGGCACGAGCGCAATCATCCGCGTTCCCCATGTGGAAGAAAGCCGAACCAGGGGCGTCCTGTTCAACGTGAACTGGAAAATCCGATGCAATTACGGCTTTGCCCACTGACCGGGCATCTTCGATGACGGTGCTCCAGCCTTCGAACTGCGAGGGCTGCAGCACCGCTCTTGAAGCACGAATCAAACAGATCTGGTCGGCTCGCGGAATCATCCCCAGGATATGTACTTGCTTTTCGATGCCAAGTTCCTTGATCTGCGACTTGAGCTTGGGGAAGAATTCCGGATGCCGGTTGTCCTGCGTGGGGCCGGTGCAGACCAGATCTACTCTCAATCCCTGGCTCTTGAGTTTCGCGACCGCGCGGAAAGCGGTGAGATGGTCCTTGTGAATCCAGAACTGGTTACATACGATGAAGTAGGTAGGAGGAAGATTGTACTTGGCAACAAATGGCGCCGGATCCTGGAACCATGACGGTAGAGGCACAGTAGCGAAGTGCAGAATGTGGGTCTTGGCCAACGGAGGTCCATAGGCGCGAATGGCGTCGTCGAGCGCACAGCGGCTGCTGAGCACCACGTGGCGGTTGGGGTCGCGGAGCAGAGCGGGAAAACTGTTGTCGCGAGCAGCCCGGGCCAGGCGCGAAAAGAACTCAGGCAAGAAGCAATGCTGGAGATCGGGGATCCAGGCAATGGCGCTCGGCAGCAAGCGCGTGTAGTGGACAGATACGGGAAAGATTGCTTCCACTTTCTCACGCCGAGCCACCCGCGCCAATTCGGGTGCGGCTTCACGCAATAACGCGGCTCCGATGCTGGCGTTGACTCGTTGGGCCTCGACTTCAAAGCGGGTTGCCCGGAACATCCGGTCCAGCAACGACTGATAGACAACCACCTTGTCTGCAAGGTCCGCTACTTCATCAAACAGCTCCGAGGTACCACGGCAGAACAAGGTTAGGCGAGGACGCTCGCTCTCGGGCAAGCGCGACAATGCGCGCACCAGATTGTGGGTATAAATGACGCCGCCTCGCCAGCGGTCCAAAGCAATCAGGCCAATGTGGGGTCGCCGAGAACTCACGCAATCACTCCTTCGTAGCGGAGGAGATCGCGGAGTCCCACGGTCAGATCGGTGTGGGGCGACCATCCGATCATGGAGCGCAGGCGGACCACATCGGCTTGCAGGTGAGGACGTTCCACGGGCCGTACTTTCGCGGGATCTACCTCGATCCTCAGCGGCTTCGAGGTGAGGCTGGCAATGCGTTCAACCACGTCCTGCATGGTAACCGAAAGGCCGGTTCCGACATTGGCGATGGCAACGCCGGGCGAGGATTTGTCAACCATCTCGACCACCGCGCGAGCGGCATCGGCCACGGGGACAAGATCGCGCTTGGGAGTAATGTTCCCCAGGCGGAGCACGTTCGAACCGCCGTTGCGCATCTGCGCGATGATCTCGGGAAGGATATGAGGGTTGGTTTCATGCGGGCCATAGAGATTGAACAGCCGTCCAATCACAAAATGACGTTCCGGATGCGCATCCGCTTCGAGTTGCACCAACTTCTCCCCCATCCACTTGGTCAGACCGTAGATGTTGAACGGAGCAATCTCACCCGACTCCTGGTGAGGTCGATCGATCGGCTTATACACATCGGCTGTGCTGGCATACCAAATGCGAGGAACGTTGGCCGCGTTGCAGGCGCTGAGGACGGACTGGGTGCCGTGAACATTCAAGCTGACGGTTAAGCCGGGATCCCGCATGGCAGCTGGGATGAAGTGGAGGGCAGCCAGATGGATGGCGGCGGCCGGGCGTCTTGCCTGGCACATGGCGGTGAGGCCGGCTTCATCACGCATGTCCTTGCAAACAAAACTGAAGAGAGGGTTGGTAGCAAAAGGGGCCAGGAATTGCCAATTGCCAGTCGACAGGTTATCCAACCCAATCACTGGAAGTTGACGCGACAAAAGATGCTCCACAACGTGGGAGCCGAGAAATCCGGCCGCGCCGGTAACTAACCATGGCTGTAAGTTCATGCAGATCGCAGGCAATGAGTGTAATAGGCCGAGCCAAACAATTTAAAACCAAGCGCCCCTCTCCGGCAAGGGAATTCTTAATTCTTTGAACTGTCGCTAGTTCCGTCGGGTGGTTCTCGTCGAAGCACACTAAGGAGCTTCCGTCGATGGTAACGGATGCCGACGGCCCTATAGGCGAACAGAAGACGAAAATCCAGCGACGCAGCAAGAACAATGGACATCTGCCGATGAGCCACCAACTTGAGTACTCGCGGCCTTCCGCGTGACCAACATCGCAATAGAGACTTCCGGCTTATATGCTTTCGGTCCCTTGCAGCATTTTGCAGGATCTCCTATACTCGGCCCTAGTTTATGCACAGCCGGGCTGCGCTCGGCTGCCCCTCACGGAGTCAGCAGGCATGTTCCACAAAACTAAGCACTTGGAACTGTGAAGCGCTGAACCTTCCGTGGTATTCCACGTTCAACATCCGGGGTCGCAGGTGTGACTCAGAGGGCGGAGCTGTAAGCAGGCGAATCCCGATGAATCAAGCATATCAATACTAATGCCGGAGGCTGGGGCAGGGGTTGCTTGCGATCGACGTCAAAGGTACCAACGCCGCTGTGATGTGAGTCTCCTCTACTACCTTCTCCCAAAATGCCTGGCCCGCGTTTTATACGTGCAGGCCTCGAGCAAAGGCTCTGGTTACTAAAACTTGATTAAGGATATCGACGAATCCGTTCCGATCAGCGCCGAAAGGGCGCAACATCTGGCTGACACTCGTGCTCAGTCCAACGGTCCGGAATCCGCGAACGACGGCGACGATTTCACGTTGCGCACGCTGAGGACTCGGGCCGAGATCGAAGCGATCCAGCGAGCCCTTGGACGCACCGGTTGGAACCGCAGCCAGGCCGCCCGGCTGCTGAAGATCAGCTATCGCAGTCTGCTGCTGAAGATCCAGCGGCACAAGATTACCCATCAGACTCAGTAGTGTGAGCCGGATGAGGCTACCGGAACCTGGCGAAAAACGATCCGCGATCCCGGGAATGGATCTGGAGGACAGTGCTTGAGTAGAAACTTCGAGCTCTTAAGCCAAGTGGGCAAAATGCGGGACGTTGTGCAAACGTCCGAAGCTCCACTTGCCCCGATCCTGGAGGAAACTGGCGACGAACCGGTAGTGCTCACCGCCACGTTGTCCGTGCCGGGTGCGGTTCGTGACGAGATCGTCAAACTCGTCCGAAATCTTTTTTTCGCGCCCGGTGACAACGCTCCCCGGCGAGTGGTATTTACGGGAACGGAATCCGGCACCGGATGTAGTTGGATTTGCGCCCATACCGCGGAGATTCTGGCCTCGCAGGTGCACGGATCGGTGTGCCTTGTGGATTGCAGTATGCGCGCTCCCAGTCTGCATCAGCGTTTCGACGTGCCCAATCAGCTTGGGCTCGCCGACGCCTTGTCAGACCCGGGCCCACTGCGTCCCTACCTGCAACGGCTGTCGCGCTCGAACCTCTGGCTTTTGAGTGCCGGCTCGGCGCAGGATGGTCAGCCCACTCTGATTAACTCCGAAAGCATGCGCGCCCGCTTGGCCGAACTTTATGCGCAGTTTGATTACGTGCTCATGGATGTGGCCGCGCTGAACAGCTGTAACGATGGCATCGCCTTGGGTAGTTCTGCCGACGGAGTGGTGTTAGTGGTGCGCGCCAATGCGTCCCGTCGCGAAATCGCGCGCAAAGCCCTGGAGGAATTGCAGGCTGCGAATGTCCCAGCTCTCGGGGTCGTGCTCAATCAACGCACCTTCCCCATTCCACCAGCGATCTACAAATTCTTTTGATCAAAACCCCGACCGACAATATAAGATGAACAGCAATAGAGCCAAGTTTTCTCTCCCTCATTGGTCCCCTGGCCATACCCGGTGCTCCGCGGAGGCGTTACAGAAGGGTCCGAGCTCCCCGGTCCAGAAATCAGCTTGGAGGAACGATTCGCAATGAGTGGAGTCTGGCGTAAGGTACTGAACGATGTCCTGAAGTTGTTTGACCTGGCCCTGTTGATGGTCTCCTTTGGGATGGCGACTCTGCCGCTTCTGGCACGGATCGGTCCCGTCTCGTTCGCGCAGTTTTGGTCGATGCGGATCAAGCTGCAGAATCTCGTTGTTTTCTTTGTGCTGCTCTGCATCTGGCACATCATTTTGTCGATGTTTGGTCTTTACAGTTCCAAACGTCTGGCCAGCCGGAGGAAAGAAGTTGTTGACGTAGTAAAGGCAACCTCCTTGTCGAGTGCAGTTCTGGCATTGGCCACCTTCGTGATCGGTTTCCGCATGGTCACGCTGGGGTTTATAGTTGCGTTTTGGGTTTTCAGTACGCTCGCTGTGGCTTCGACGCGCGTCGCTTTGCGAACCTGGCTCCGGCAATTCCGCGCGCACGGTCACAACGTGCGCAACATGTTGATCGTCGGAACCAACCGCCGGGCACTGCATTTCGCCAAGACCATCCAGTCACGGCCCGACTTGGGATATTGCATCCTCGGGTTCGCGGATACTCAATGGGAAGGATCGGAGGATCTGAAACAGCATGGCTATACGATCCTGAGCGATCTTGAGAGCCTGCCCGAGTTTATCCGCCACACCGTCGTGGATGAGGTCGTTCTTGCTCTTCCCATCCGATCTTTTCATACCAGCAGCGCTCAACTGGCGGAACTTTGCGAGCAGCAGGGGATCATCGTTCGCCTCCTGTCGGACATCTTTGACCTAAAGACGGGGCGATCGCGCGGCGACGAAGTCGGAACCTCGACCTTCCTCATGCACTACAGCCAGCCCGAAGGCTGGCCTTTGACCGTCAAGCGCATCTTCGACTTCACAGTCTCGCTTGCGCTGATCATTCTTCTTGGCCCATTGCTTCTGCTCACCGCCCTCCTGATCAAGCTGACTTCCCCGGGGCCGGTGTTTTTTGTACAGAAGCGGGTCGGATACAATAAGCGTCCCTTCTACATCTGCAAATTCCGCACCATGGTTGCGGATGCCGAACATAAGCTGCAAGAGATCGAACACCTGAACGAAGTCAGCGGACCGGTTTTCAAGATTAAGAATGACCCCAGACTCACGCCGATCGGCGCGTTCCTTCGCCGCACGAGCATTGACGAGTTGCCACAACTGTTCAACGTTCTGCTGGGAGACATGAGCCTGGTGGGTCCGCGGCCACTACAGGTCAGGGACTACGACCTGTTCACCAAGCAGGGCGAGGACTGGCAGCGCCGCCGCTTCAGCGTCCGGCCCGGCATTACCTGCTTGTGGCAGGTGAATGGACGGAGTTCCCTGCCCTTTGAGCAATGGATGGAGTTGGATCTGGAGTATGTGCAGCAGTGGTCGCTCTGGCTGGACTTCGAGATCCTCGCCCGCACGATTCCCGCAGTCTTCAAAGGGTCTGGAGCGGCATAGCCTCGGATTAGATGGTTAGCGAGCGCGATTCGGCATGCAGCTAAACTACGAGACCGAAGACAATCCTCCTGCGAAACTACAATCGAGACCGTCAACGGTGAGCACCGATAAAATCCGGCCGTTGACGCAAGCCGACAAGTCCAGTGGATGGAATTGCATCCACGAACTTGTGGAAACTCAGGTTGAGCGCACTCCGCACGCGATCGCGGCGATCCACGCCGGGCAAACTCTCAGCTACGCTGAACTCAATACCAGGGCCAACCAACTCGCCGGGTTTCTGCTGGAGTTGGGACCGAAGCCAGAAACCCGCATCGGCATCGCGCTGCGACCCTCGCTAAACCTTCCCGTGGCTCTGCTCGGAGTGCTGAAAGCGGGATGCGCGTGTCTGCCTCTTGATCTGAACTATCCCAAGGAGCGGCTTGAACTCATGCTCGAGGACGCCCAGCCGGCTGCGGTGCTGACAGAAGCGCGGTTGGCGCCGACGTTGTCTTTCGCAAAGACGAAGCTGGTGTGCTTGGACGCACAGGCGGCGGATGTGTTCCGCGGAGGACAGGCCAAGTCGAGGAACTCCACCACAGCGGAGAGCGCCGCTTACGTGATTTACACATCCGGTTCCACCGGAAAACCGCGAGGCGTGGTTTTGCCACATCGCGGCCTGGCAAATCACAATCAATCCGCAGTTGCTCTTTACGACCTGACACCCCGGGACCGGGTTCTGCAGTTCTCCTCAATCAGCTTTGACATCGCTATCGAAGAGATCTTTCCTGCGCTGATGTGCGGCGCGGCAATCGTTCTCAAGACCGATTCGTTTTCGTTGCAGGCAAGCGAATTTCTGCAATGGATCGACCAGAATCAAGTCAGCGTCTTAGACCTGCCCACGGCGTTCTGGCACGAACTGGTACATCAGTTGGAAGCCTCGAAAAGCGTCGCCTTGCCGAACTCGCTGCGTCTGGTGATCCTGGGCGGGGAAAAAGCATCCACCAAGGCCTATCGCGTGTGGGAGAAGTTTGCCGGCACCCGCGTGCGGCTCATCAACACATATGGGCCCACGGAGGCGAGCGTGATTGTCACCGCGTTTGAACCAGCGCGCTTCCCGGACGTGGCGCTGGGAGATAGCCTGCCTTTGGGGCATCCAGTTGCCAACGCCCAGATTCATATTCTCGACGAAGATTTGAAACCGGTTTCACCCGGTGTTGCCGGTGAGCTGTATATCGGCGGTCCGCCCTTGGCGCACGGTTATCTCAATCAGCCGGAACAGACGGCGCAGAAGTTTATCGCGGATCCTTTCAACCCAGGTTCCTCAGCACGCCTTTATAAGACCGGGGATCAGGCCCGTCGCACGGCTGACGGCATCATTGAATTTCTGGGCCGGGTGGATTTCCAGGTGAAGATTCGTGGCTTCCGCGTGGAGTTGGGAGAGATCGAAGCTGCGCTTCACCATTATCCAGGTCTTGCCGAGTCTGTCGTTCTGAGTCACGAAAATGGTAACGGAGACAAGAGCCTGGTGGCGTATGTGGTTTGGTCTAAGGGCGAGGCGCAGGCATCCGCGTCCCAGCTTGGCGACTTTCTGAAGCAACGCTTGCCAGAGTACATGGTACCCGTCGCTTTCTTT
>Ga0210410_10003550_pt1 | contig 13792 bp, 10 predicted proteins | sample IncBWC4MmetaG_FD_161058 | JGI IMG/M metagenome (GOLD analysis project Ga0210410, IMG submission 161058) | Forest soil microbial communities from Barre Woods Harvard Forest LTER site, Petersham, Massachusetts, United States - Inc-BW-C-4-M | ecosystem: Environmental > Terrestrial > Soil >... | reverse complement strand
CGATAGCCGCCGCGAATGCTGGCTCGTTTGCCAGCAGGTCCGCGCCCATTGCGGCCCACTGCGATCCCTGGCCGGAGAACACCCAGACCGGGCCGCGTTCGTCCTGACCCACCACTTCCTGGCAAATAGCATCACCTTTGGCGACCTCCCGCAGCGCCGCTACCAGCTCCGCGTTAGTGCCGGCAAGCACAGCTGTCCGCACTGAGCGGTGATCACGCCGGCGAGCAAGCGTGTAGGCCAGATCCGGCGTCGCCAGCTCCGACGGTTGCGCCTCGACCCAGTCGGCAAGCCGCCCGGCGGCTTCCCGCAGTCCCACGGCCGACGAGGATGTCAGCGGGAACAGCAGTGGGCCGTCGCGGCCCGGTCTGATTGCCGCGCCGTTGCCGGAAAGCGGTTTGGGAGCCTCCTCGACGATCGCGTGCACATTCGTTCCTGAGATCCCGTACGCCGACACCGCCGCTCGTCGCGGCTGTCCGTCATCCAGCGGCCACGGCGTATTCTCTTTCGGCACAAACAGTCCAGTGTCGATCCGGGCCAGTTCATCAGGCAAGGCTTCGAAGTGCAGGTTCTTGGGGACTAGGCCGTGCCGGACGGAAAGGAGCGCTTTCATCATCCCCAGCGCACCAGCGGCCGCCTGAGTGTGCCCGAAATTGGTCTTCGAGGCGCCGAGGACGCAGGGGCTGCCGAGGCCGTAGACCTCGGAAAGGCTAGTATACTCGATTGGGTCACCGACGGGAGTACCCGTGCCGTGCGCCTCGACCATGCCGACGGTGCCGGCGTCCACGCCCGCTGCGGCAAGAGCCGCGCGGTACACCGCGGTCTGCGCCTCGCCGGAGGGCGTCGCGACGCTTATGGTGTGGCCGTTATGGTTGGCGGCCGTGCTACGGATCACACCCAGAATCCGGTCGCCATCCCGCTGCGCGTCGGGCAGGCGCTTGAGCAACAGGACGACGCAACCCTCGCCAGATACGAAGCCGTCTGCTTTGACGTCGAACGCATGGCAGTGCCCGGTGCCCGACAGCATACCCCCCGCCGACGCCGATGCGGACCTGCGCGGCTCCATCATCACGTTGACGCCGCCCGCGAATGCGAGCTTGCTCTCTCCGTCGTTCAGGCTGCGGCAGGCCTGATGGATCGCGAAGAGGCCAGACGAGCATGCGGTGTCTACTGTGACCGCGGGTCCGTGCAGCCCGAGCGCGTAAGCAATCCGCCCGGATGCCATGCAGGAAATGGTGCCGGGATTTCCATACGGTCCGTCGAAGGCGTCGGTGGCGATGTGCACGAATTGGTAGTCGCCGTAGTTCAATCCGACGAAGACTCCTGTTTCAGCGGCGATCGTGCGCTTGGTGAGGCCGGCGTGTTCCATGGCTTCCCACGCGGTTTCCATCAGCAACCGATGCTGAGGATCCATCGCCGTCGCTTCTCTTTCCGTGATGCCGAAGAAATCCGGGTCGAAGTCGCCGACGCGGTCCAGGAAAGAGCCCCACTTGCATACCGAGCGGCCCGGCACCCCCGGCTCGGGATCGTAGTAGTAGTCAACGTCCCAGCGGTCGGCGGGAATCTCCGTGACGAGGTCGTCACCTCGCAGCAGCGCTTCCCAAAAGAGATCAGGGGAGTTGATGGCCCCCGGCAGCCGGCACGCCATCCCGATGACGGCGACCGGAGTCACGCTTGCCTTGTCCACGGTCCCCTACCCCTCCTTGCCTATTCACTAGCTCCTATCACTGCTGCACACGCTTAGTCAGGAATTTTTCTGTGCGAGCTTGCAACTCTGGCCTGCCCATGGGCTGCCGCTCTCAAAGTTTGGTCTGGTCTGCCTTGTAAAAAGACAAGAACGTCGATACTCGGGTTCAACTGCCATCTCGGGAGGCTGTCGTGACCCTGGTCGTCGTTTCCAATCGGGTGGCAGGGGCAAAAGCCGGTGAACCAATCTCGGGAGGATTGGCGGCGGCGCTGATTCCGATGGTCAGCAGGTACGGTGCAATCTGGGTCGGTTTGAGCGGTGACGTGGGCGGCGCGTGTCGGGCGAGAGACGCCTTTGTAAGTATCCCGGCCCTCGGCACTGGCACGACCGTCGTCGTCGAACCGCCAATACAGCACTATATCAACTACTATGAGGGTTTCGCTAATTCTGCTCTCTGGCCGGCACTGCATTCGCGTGTCGATCTCATCCGCGTTACGGCCGATCACTACGCGTCCTATCGCGAAGTCAACGCTTTCATGGCGCGGGCGCTAATGCGCTTTGACAAGCCGGACTCCATTTTCTGGATCCACGATTATCATTTTCTCCCGCTTGGCGCCGAAATGCGTCGGCTTGGAATCGAACGTCCGATCGGATTCTTTTTGCACACGCCGTGGCCGGACCGCCACTGCATGGCCGCAGTGCCACATCATCGCGATATTGTGCAGGAAATGCTGGCCTACGATCTCGTGGGCTTCCAGACCATTGAGGCCCGCCAGAACTTCGAGGATTACCTGCGGTACGAACTGGGCATGACCCTTAAGAATGACACGATCGCTGGCGAATGGGGCTGCACGCAGCTCGCGACCTTCCCGATCGGTATCGACGTCGACGAATTCGCCGCGCGCGCGACCGTCGCCATCGAGCAGTCGGACGTGTTGCGGTTGCGCGCGAGCCTGAAAGGCCCAAAGTTCGTGCTCGGCGTCGACCGGCTCGATTATTCGAAAGGCCTGGCTAACCGTTTCCGCGCATTCGGCCGGATGTTGGAGATCGAGCCGGGCTTGATGCGCGTGGTCTCGTTTCTACAAGTCGCAGCCCCGTCGCGCGGCAACATTCGGGCCTATCGCGAACTGAAAGCCGATCTTGAAGCTTTGGCGACGGAGATCAACTGCCGACATCGTCAATCCGACTGGACGCCAATCCGCTACCTCAACCAGGAATTTTCACAGTTGACGCTGGCGGGGCTTTATCGGACCGCGCAGGTCGGGTTGGTGACGCCTTTTCGCGACGGCATGAACCTGGTGGCAAAGGAATTCGTCGCCGCGCAAAACCCCGTCGATCCCGGCGTTCTGATACTGTCGACATTCGCCGGCGCAGCTGAAGAACTCGACGCAGCGCTTCTGGTCGATCCGCACGACGTCGACAGTATGGCGCTGCAGATTGCCAAGGCGCTCGCTATGACCATCGAAGAACGCCGCGAACGCTGGCAGCAAATGGTAACAAAATTGAAGCGCAGCTCGCTGCAAAACTGGTTCTCCGCGTTCCTAAATACGCTTTCGGAAGCGCGCCGGTTGCCGCCGGTGCCGGCAAACCAGGCGCGGATGGTGCTGCCTTGACGCTGACAGCGAAGGCCAAGCTGGCCACTATGGAATGTTGCGAATTTCTTCGTATCTCGTCGCGAGCGGAGAGACGCCGGTAGACATGGCGAGTAAGCCGATGAAGCGAAAGCGCAGCTTTGCCATCATGAACATTCGATCACCGCGTCCGCGCTTATAATCACGCCCGCTTCTTTCTAGGATTCCATCGCTGAGCAGAGAGCAGCGAGCCGGCTACACGCCAACTTGGGGGTTATCTTTGCGAGTGTCCGCCAAACTGTTTGAACGGAGGATACTCAGGATCTGCGTGCTCTCCGCAATTCCTTGTTTCATTGCCCTGTTCAGCATCTTCGGCCCGTTCCTGACTGATACCGTCTATCTTTACAGCGGCGTCGCCGTCAACGTGCAGGCAAGTGGGCTGGCTGGTTTCCCGACAATCGATCCGAATGCAGGGTTCACGTCATTTGCATTGGGCGCGCGCGCAGCATTGGACCTGTTATCCGGTCACCTGCCTCTGTGGAATCACTATGAGGGACTGGGAACTCCGTTACTGGGCGAGATGCAGTCGGCTGCCTTGTTCCCGCCGACGTTGTTGCTCGCTTTTCCGCATGGACAGGCGCTTGAACAGGCGTTCCTGCAACTTGTGGCTGGTGTGGGGTCTTTTCTTTTTTTTAGAAAATTTGGTCTGGGGGCAAAGGCGGCGCTTTCCGGAAGCCTGCTATTTGAAGTCAACGGCGTGTTCGCCTGGCTGCGTAACGCGATTTTCAATCCGGCGGCATTCCTTCCCTGGCTTCTTTTTGCGGTGGAGGGCATGCATGCCATGGCCGAACGGCCGCTTCGGCAGCGATTGCCCCTGATTTGCGTGGGTGCCGCCATGGCGGCCCTGGCCCTTTATGCCGGCTTCCCCGAGGAAGTGTATTTCTACTCCCTTTTGTTGATGGGTTGGGTAGCGTTGCGCATGACTGAGCTGTCTGTCCGGCAGGCTCTCATCTTTGTCAGCGACCTACTGCTGACCGGCCTGATCGCCCTTGCCTTGAGTGCACCTCTCTTGGTCGCCTTCGTCGATTTCCTGGGCGAGGCGGCATTGGGAGGCCATGGCGGTAACGGCTTCTATGGCGCCTGGCTCAATTCCGGGGCGATCATCCAGTATATTATCCCCTACATATTTGGGCCCATTTTTGCATCAACCAATCAAACCGTCAGCGGCATTTGGGGGAATACCGGCGGGTATATCGGATTTGCACCTGTCGTCATTGCTCTCGCCGGACTTTTCACCCCCGGTCGGCGCGCTGTCAAAATTTTTCTGGTTGGGTGGGTTTTCATAGCCCTGAGTGTCACCCACGGCATGCCCGGGATTTATCAGGCATTTATGACACTGCCTCTCGTCAAGCTCGCAGCCTCCTATCGTTATCTGAACACCAGTTGGATTTTCTGCGTCATCTTTTTGTGCGCCCTGTTCATTGACAGGCTTCCCGCGGTTCCGCAGCCAATGTCGCGGTGGATATTGATCGGAGCGGTGGCGTGCGGTCTGCTTTCCATCGTCGCGGCGGCGGTCGGGGCGTGGCCGCTGGTACTTGAATTGTGGAGAGAAAGCTCTCTTTGCCATCGCTCTTTCATTGTCGGCGCACTGCTGAGCGTTGCCGCTTTGTCGTTCTGTATCGTGGGTGCTGCCTGTCTGGGCAGCACTGGGGCAACGGCTACGGTTGTGTCCGGCATTCTGGTTGCGGAGGCGATGGCTTGGTTTCTCTTGCCTTATTTTTCCTATCCGCGCGAAGCAGGCATCGACAATGATGCCATTTCCTTCTTGCGTGCAAACATTGGATATCAGCGGATTCTCAGCACAACCGAAGCCGGGCTATCTCCCAATTACGGCTCCTACTATGGTATTCCGCAACTAAATTATAATGACCTGCCCGCTCCAAAAGCCACTGCGAAATATATCAAGGCGACTCTTGATCCCTATGCTGACAAAAACAATTTCATACCCGACTGGCCGGTACAAAATGCCGATCGCGCCGCAGTTTTCAAGGAGCGACTTTCTCAATACGCCCAGGCCGGAGTTAAATACGTGCTCGTTGGAACGGACTTCGGCTTTACTCCGGCTTTTTCTATCTTGCCTGCCGGCAAGTATGCCTATCCACTCGGTGCCGGCGCTCGGGTTAAGATTTCCGCCCAGGCGACGTCCACCAATCCGTTGAGTGTTACTGCCGTTTCCCTTCTGGTCGGCACCTACAACAACATCTCAACCGGCCATTTGAAGGTGACACTTTGCGCTTATGCCACCTGCGCCGAGGGTCTTTCCGACCTCGGCTCGGCAGAGGACAACAAGCCACTGCGGATTGCGCTTGACCATCCCATCGTGATGGAGGTCGGCACGAAGTACACCATCAGCATCGAAAAGCTCGATGGTGACAAGTATGTCGCGCTCTGGATGTTTCCGCTCGCCTCTGCGAATACTGGAATCGAAATTGTTGGGACCCCAACCACCCCAAGGGACAAATATCTTCCGGACCTCCGATTTTTGTCCGGCTCCGAAGAGAATCTGGTGTATCGGGGTCGTTCGATGAGCATTTACGAGTTGCCCAACACTCGTGACTACTTTTCCGCGCCGTCCTGCACGTTCCTCCCCTTGTCCCACGACCGCGTCAACGCGTCATGCACTAGATCGAGCAAATTGATCCGTCTCGAGCTGTTTATGCAGGGGTGGTCGGCGACCGTTAACGGCCAGCCGGCTCCTATCGTCATTTCGGACGGGGTCTTCCAAACCATTGATTTGCCGGCAGGGGACGCGCAGGTCAGATTCACGTATGAACCGCCGGGGTTCAAGGTGGCTTTGGTAGCAGCTGCTACGTCACTGTTATTCGTGTGCGCTGTCTTTATCAGCGTCATTCGCGGCGTACTCGCCTCATTGTCGGGCTAGTCTAGGTTTCGTGGTTGCACCGCATGAGACGACCAGCACAAAGCCTACGCCTTGCCGTGCCCAGCCCCCATTGCTCGCGCGAAACTTCCTGGCGGCAGCCCTCATGGTCGTAACCGTAATTGAGTCCGGACCCTAGCGGGACAAGCCGCGCCACAGGGTCCGGGACATATTGGCGATCCCGCGCAAAGGAGCCGCAAGCCCCCACGACCGCGACGTCGAAATTGCAGCCAGTGCGCTTCTGGTGTTTTCAAGTTCGGACTGAAGGAAACTCGAATGCGTCAACAGTCTGTCACATGTGGATTGCAGGCGCTCGATTTGAAAGTGGAAGCCATCGCGCGATTCCGTGTTGCGCAACTCTGTCATGGCGTCCCTCCGTGGCGCGTGGCTCAGTTGAGGCGCGGCCTGGCCGAGCAATTCGCCGGTTAGGTGAACATACGTCGCGAGCACTTCGCCTGCACCGGCGGCGGAGAATCGACGATCGAGTTCTTCCCAGTTGATTGCCTTCTCATGGCGTGCCCGGAGCAGCGCCAGATCAATAACATGGCGAAGCTGCACCTTGTTCAGGGTGTATAATTCGTGGAAAATCTCGCTGTGAAAGATGATGTGACCGACGTTCCGCGTCGGCTCTGGCAGCAACATGCGCTGACCGCGAAATAGAACCGGTCGAACCATCTCGCAAAACCAGTCCGTTGCGATCACGGCATCGGCGGACCGGCTGATAACGTCGGTATGCAATTCCACGCCGGTCCCGGTTTCGGGATCCAGCAGCATGGGCAGATGGTGGTGCGTTGGCGGCGATACGGCCGACCACTTCGTGTCGAATCCGACAGCTTTCAATGCGGCGCAAGCCTCAGCCGATCGATTTTTCGGAATCAAAATGTCGATGTCGCCCAGGATTCGCATGGACGGCTGCGGATAGATTCCTTCAACAAGAAGAGCGGCGCCCTTCAAAAGCACTGGCTCGATATCGATGGCATTGAGCAGGCCGGCAACGCGTGCCAAGGTCGAAAGAATTTGCTCGTTGCGTTTCTTGTTTAGCGCAAGCGCGGACTCGAAATAATTACGAACATCGCTGGGAACATCAATGTCTGGATCGAAACATGCCGCTAGCGTGGTGGTCGCGTAATGGAAGCTCGCTACTTCGATAATCAACTCCCAGGTTACTTCGGCCTGGTGCGTATGCTCGCCACCAAGAAGCCCGGCGCGGAGGTAAGAGCAAACAGTTGTGAAGGCTTCCCAACGCGTCATGCGATCGCTCGTTCGACAAGCTGTACGGCATCATCGAGTGTGCCGTAAAAGATCGCATAGGCGGGCGTGTCATCGAGCCAGTCAAGGAAGGATTTCACCCTTGCCTCGGTGATCGGATAGCCAAGCCACACCCGATCGGTCAGCAGGTTTTGGATCGCTTCAAATTGTGAGAGTCTCCGCTGGTTCGGCGCGGCGTCTTCGATAAACCGCGGAAATATCAGAGTTCGCAATTTCACCGTCGTTGCGTCCCACACTTTGGCCGCAGGGACCAGGAGCCGCGCCTCGGTGCCCTTTGTAGAATAAGCCGGAGCGTTCCCCAATTCCGGAAATCGCGATTTCAGAATTTCCATACTGCCGGGCTTTATGCTGAGCGGCAGCGGCCACGGCACGATCTCGCCATCGGGTTCGGATACGGGCACCGCGTCGTCGCTGAGATAGTCGAAACCCCGGCTGACGAGACCGGCCGCCAGCGTCGTTTTGCCGCTTCCGGACGGCCCGGCAAGCGCGAGACCAATACCGTTGCGCGCGAGGGCCGCGCCATGAATGAGCGCGCGCCAATGCACATTCGGGTGGATACATTCGAGGACGGAGTGCCACAGGCCGCCGACGAGCAGGCCCGGATCGCTGGTGCGCATCCGTTCCAATCCGTCACGGATGAGTACGGCCTCAGTGGATACGCTGCCCCTAATTTCGATTCTTGTCTGCGGCCACGCGTCTGGAGTCTCCAGATGGCTGAGAAACAGCCGGACCGAAGGCAGATCGGTCTCGACCGCGAATGCCATCGCTATTCCGCCGATAGTGCAGATCCATTCCGCGGCCCATCTAGCCGGCGCAGCGCGATATCCATCGACGGTGACGCTAGACTCAATTTCGGCGGCAGCCGGTCCGCTCTCGGCTCCGGCGATGAGGCCCTGCGCGCGCCATTGCCCAAGGATCGATCGAAGGTCTGCTCGTGCGCGCGACCGTGGGATGCCCCACGTCCGTTCGAACTCCGCCTCCAAATCCTCCACAGGCCGGCCGGCCTCGATCAACTCCCACGCGAAGCGCGCCGTGTCATTGTAAGCGAAGAGGCAATTGGAACTGACGTCGAGAAGCAGCAGGCCGCCGTCGATCGGAAACTTGCGTACCCACACTGACGGTCGGATGTCGTCATTCAATTTGATGAGCGCTCCGTTGGGCGTTCCTCAACGCCCTTGGTTTCCGCCTAGCGTTCCCTGGAGGAGCCAAGTGGATTTCGGTTGCAACCGATCGGATCCTGCGGATTCGCTCGAAGCATCACGGCCGGGGTCTCGGCCGCAAAATGTCAAATCGCATGAAAACGTCACTTGGGATTGCGCCCACGTCGCCCCTGCCATCGTCACTCGGCTAGCCGATCGTGGATGCATCAAGGTCGCGCTTAACCGCTATTGTCCGCTTATGGCGGCCGCCTGTTCGCTCAACAGCATAGCCAGCATTATTGGCGCCGTATATTTCGCAAAGCGACCCAACGCTTCGCGTCGCGTCGGCCCTTGCGATTGCTCCGCGGTGTCGTCATCCGCCCCAGGCTCATGATCGTCGCTCATGACGAATCCCCGTTCCTAACCCCATCGAACTATGCATCAGCCGATTTGACTTGGCAAGCCGTCAGCCGTCACGCCAGCAGACGAGACGGCTACGCATCGATTTGCCGACTGAAGGTGGTTGCCCTTAGGGGACATGGGACGTCGTGAGTTCAATGTCAGCTCAACGGTTTAAAGCAGACGTTCAACAAGAACTCCTCCGTGGGCAGAACTTGGCTACGTATTGTTCAGCCTCGTCTAGAATGCAATTGCACAGGAGCGGTCGTCGCAAGCCGAAAACCGGAGTGACAGAGAACCTATCGCTGCGTAATATCAAATTTTCACTTACATTGCATCCGATGATCCCAGTCCAGGCACAAGGCCGAAAAATCCGAGCTAGCGATAGAAACGCAATGGGGCTAGCGGCTTCCCTACCCTTCGCATCCGTGAGGCGCCGGTACGAGGAACTGACGCAGTCAGGCTTGTTCGATTCCGTTTGGTACCGGCTCAACAACTCGGATTCGTTCAGGCCCGCATACGTATGGCCGTTCGCTCGACGCATGGATCCGGCTTGGCACCACGTCTCGTTGGGGCGTCTGCGTGACCCCAATCCGCTCTTCGACACCGAATGGTATGTCGCGAAACGGCCGGAAGCAGCAGACCGCGGCAACGTTCCGCTTCTCCACTATCTTGCCCGAGGTGCCGGTGAAGGGCTCGATCCTAATCCGGATTTTAGCAGTGCAGATTATTTCCGTCGCTACCCCGACGCGCAGGCGAGCGGATTGACCGCGCTCGAACACTTCGCGCTACTCGGCGCACGAGAAGGGCGAGACCCCCGGCACGAGCCGACTTCCCGACCCAAGAGCTCCGGAAACCTGCGACTTGTCTGCGTATTCAGCCATTTCGATGCCGCCGGCCGGATACTGCCTTATGTGCAGCGATACCTGTCCGAACTCGGCCGATGCGGTTTCGAGGTGCACTTGGTGAGCACATCTCCCAATCTGAGCGCTTCCGATCGAGGCAAGGTAGAACGTGCGGGCGTTAGGGTGCATTGCCGTGAGAACGCCGGAATGGATTTCGCTTCGTGGCAATGGGCGTTGCATCACGTTGTCCCATTGGCAGAGGTGGATTGGCTATTGCTGGCAAACGACAGCGTGTTTGGTCCGATTTTTGATCTTGAACCTGTATTCCGTTCACAATTTGCCGAGAACTGGGACTTCTGGGGGATTACCGACTCCTATGAAGTGGCTTGGCATCTGCAATCATACTTTCTTTGCCTTCGTGGCGATGTGGCGCGCAGCGAAGCTTTTCGCAAAGTCTTTGCGGTGGATTTCGCAAGATTGACAAAACGATCGATTATCCGCAGCGGCGAGATTTCACTCTCGCAGTCGCTCCTGCGCTCGGGGTTTCGCGGCAACGCGGTCTGTCCGTTTGACAGACTACGGAAATTCAGAAGTTTCCGCCAGTGCAATGCGACCCATTTTTACTGGGATCAGCTGATCGCCCGCTTGCGTTGCCCGTTTATCAAGCGACAGCTCATTCGAGACAACCCGATGAAGTTGGCAAGTGCCGGTTATTGGAAGGGCTTTCTCGAACGTTACACGAGCTACGATACATCGTTGATCTCTGATGCCATCCTGCCAGTCGAAAATGTTTTACCATCGTGAGGCGTTTGTTTTGGTCGGCAATTTCTTAAAGTCGACTATTCGGGCAACAAAAGGCGTGCTGCAACGTGCGGGTAAGCCTCCTCGTTGGACAACGGGATAAATTTAGAAGGACCCCGATATCTGCCCTCTTCTGTCGGTACCTAAAAACGAGTCTCTACCGGTTCCGCCAGGGGGCTTTTTCTGTTGCCCGCTTCCCGAATTGAATGAATGGCAATTCGATTGCGTGGTACAGGAGGATGGAAATTGCCGTCACGGCAGCGGTGACCACGGGCAATAGTAGCCAGAGCCAGCCTAGCTCGTCGCTCGCGGCTCCCGGCATGTTTTGGAACAGCACATGCAAGACAGTCCCGTGCAGGATGTAGATGCTGTAACTCGCGTTACCAAGCACCTTGCTGCCCCAAAGCGTTAGAATGCCGAAGACGGTATTGCCTGCTGAGATCGGAAAGAACGCCGTGAAAAGCAGCAAATTGAATAGCGACCACTGGGATAGATAGGGCGTGATCAAGAGGCCGACCCCAGACCCAAGAACCAGCGCGCTCGCTGCGCTACTCCTTGCCAGCTTTGTTAGCGGTGGGATCAGCGTCAGCTCGTAGCAAAGCATTCCGAGCAGGAAGGGAGATCCTAAATTCAGCCAGAAACCCCAAATGCTATAGTTGCGCACGAATTTGCTGGCTAAAATAGCAACAACGATCGCCGCGATGCGGCTCCTTTGGAGGCCGCCATACTGACGGATGACAAGCGCGATAGTCGGCAGCAGGAAGTAGAACGCCCACTCATACCGTAGCGTCCAGATTGCGCCCGCCGGAATGTAGCTCGTCTGATTGTAACCGTCGATGAGCGGCTCGCCAAACAAGGTAAAGGCAAGCCATGAAGCGAGCGACTTGCAAACATCGAACAGGCTCACGGTCAGCGTGAAGTTCATGTGCCAAAATGCAACCAGCGCCATGAGAGCAACGACGATCCAGTACATCGGCGTCAGCCTGAAAACTCGCCCGATATACAGACTCGACCAATCTATCATGCCGCGCGATCGAACAAGCTTGCCGTAGAAGAGAAATGCGGTGATCATAAAGAAAAGTCTTACCGGGACCGGCCCGATGTTCGTCAAGACGACTGACCATGTTGGGTCTTCCCACCGGCCAAGCCTGATCAGGTTCCAGTTCATGATGAAGTGGAAGGCCAAGACGCTAATCGCCAAATACCCTCTCAGGCCATCTATGCAGTTGACGCGCGAGCCTTCCTCAATTTTCGATGGGACAAATTTTCGAGCAAGGATGGCCGCAGTGGAATAAGCTGTGAGCGGAACGGCCAGCAGTGCTGCCGCGCCCGCATAGGATATTTCACTCATTGCCGCCCCAGTTGTTGCACAAGTATTAAACAACCTCATTTGCAACTCTGCAACTCGGCTGCCGTCGCCATGGCTCATCGGGTGCCAGGCAACGACAGCAACGCGGGCTCTTGGCGGGCTTTAACCTCACCCCGACCCCGTCGCGCGACATCGACACGACTTCCATTCCGGCCAGCAATTGCATTGCGGAAGGTACTGCTGGAGCCGCCGAAGCCAGGAGGTCACATCGCTATCGTCGATCGCAACGTGCCGTTCGCGATCGGCGAGCAGCGTGTGAAGCTGGGCAAAGCGGTCGGAGCGGAGGCCAGAGTCGGTTAGCGAACACACGGAAATGCCCTCTTGTTTCCGCCAGCGCTTTTTGCTGAAATATTTGGGCTGAGGTGTGTGATGACATGGGTAAAGGAGCGCGATGCTCTAATCGCGCAAACTTTGGCGTTCGTTCAATCGGTCACCGGCAAGAAGCCCGAGGCGGAGCCGAGCGTTGAGGCCATTGAGGCCGCAGCGATCAACAAGGCCGAAGAAAAGCAAACCATCGAATACAAGATAAAAGCCGCCGAACCGCCCAACAGCATCGAGGTTTCGCAGGCGAATGTCTCGATCGACTTCCGGAGCGAGATGCAGGCGCGGGTCGCCAACTTTCGCGCCCACCAGGAGCGCTTTCACAGGGAGCGCGAGGCGTACTTCAGCGCCACCCTGGCGAAGGCCCGCGCCGCGATCGCGAACGACGCGTCGGCTCCGCTGCGTAAATAGGGCCGAAGCCGATCCGCGAGCGTTTCCGGCAAATCATCGGCCTTTGATCTTCTCCAGCACCGGCAGCAGATGTTTTAAAAACTCGGTCGGATTCTCGCTCATCGGAAAATGGCCGAGCCCCTTCATGATGGTGACCTCGCTGCCGGGAATGCTGTTGGCGACGCCGAGCGTCTCTTCCGGCGTGCAGGAATAATCGTATTCGCCGGACAGCAAAAACAGCGGGCAGCGGCGCGTGTCGATTTGGGCGACGCGGTCGCGGATGTCGCCGTCGAGCTTGTAGAAATACAGGTCGCCTTTGAAAACGCCCGGACCGCCCTGCATGTAGTGCCACAGCGTCTCCCAACGCTCGTCGTCGGGCGCATCGGGCCCGACCAGCCCGGAGACGATGGCGGCGCAGACCTCGCCGCCATGGACGTCGGGGCGGTGCAGGAAATTCAGATCGTAGTAGGGATCGACATGCGCCCCGGCCTGCAGGCCGATGATGGCGCGGAAGCGTTCGGGGTGTTCGATTGCGAGATGCAGCGCGATGCGTCCGCCGATCGAACATCCAATCAGGATCGGCCGGTCCAGTTCGAGAGCGGCCATGATCTCGAGGATCATCGCCGTGTATTGCGCGGAGGTAAGCTGGTATTCCCGGTTGTGCCAACCCGAAGGCGGCGACGACTTGCCGTGCCAGGGCATGTCGAAGGCGATGACGCGGTGGTGGCGCGTGATGCGCGCATCGTTCATCAGCGCGCGGTATTGCCGTCCATCCGAGCCGGCCGTGTGGAGACACAACAGAGGCGTGCCCTCGCCGGCCTCCTCGACATAAATGCGGTGTTTCAATCCAAACAGCTCGAGATGCATGTAGCGGCCGAGCACCGGCTCGAATTGCGCGCTCATGCGTCGGCTCCCGCTGGGCGCAGCTTGGCAAGCGCCTCCTTGAAGTAGCGAAGATTGGCCATGAATATCTGCAGGTTGCCTTCCGCCCTCAGGACACGCCGCTTGATCAGCGCCATCAAATCGTTGGAGCCGGGCGGCGGCCGCCTTTTCCAGAATTTTTCCC
>Ga0210410_10003549_pt1 | contig 13792 bp, 10 predicted proteins | sample IncBWC4MmetaG_FD_161058 | JGI IMG/M metagenome (GOLD analysis project Ga0210410, IMG submission 161058) | Forest soil microbial communities from Barre Woods Harvard Forest LTER site, Petersham, Massachusetts, United States - Inc-BW-C-4-M | ecosystem: Environmental > Terrestrial > Soil >... | reverse complement strand
GGCGCCGATCAATGAGATTTTGCAGGTAACCGAAGGGCACGACGAGGTGGTGGTGCGCGAGGGGCGGTGGCGGCTGGAGTTCATTGGGAGGGAGAGTGGGCTCGAGTGGTTGCTGGCGGCGATTGCACGGTCGGCGGCGGAGTTGATTGTGGAGGGACAGAATGCGCCGGTGAAGCGGTGTTCGAATGCGGGGTGCCGGTTGTTTTTCTATGATAATTCGCGAACGAGGAGGAGGAGATGGTGTTCGATGGCGGTTTGCGGGAACCGGCATAAGGTGGCGGCGTTTTTGAAGAGGAAGGGAGGGAGATAGAGGAGCGCTTGGTGGAGGTGGGCATTCCGCGAGGAATAAGTGATTGCAGTATTTGAAATTGAGGTTCGTCGGGCATCCTCACCAGATGCCCTCAAAAGGGCAAGCCTTCTTACTTGGGTGGATGAGGAAAGTTGTGGGCAAATTGGAGGCGTTCGTTCAGCGGCGGATGGGAGTAGAGCCAGAGGACGATGAATTTTGGGGGGTTGGGGTCGTCGAGGTCTTCTTCGCCGAGGACCTGGAAGGAATGGGCGGCTACTTCGTTGGGATTGGGAAAGAGGCCTTGGATAAGTTGGAGGCCATAGGCGTCGGCGGCGTGTTCCTGCATGCGGCTGAAGGCATTGCCGATGGGTTCGCCTGAGAAGCTCATGACGTTGAGGAGCAGGAGCAGGGCGCCTAACGCCGCCCAGTCCGATGGCCCGCGAATTCCCCAAGCCCTGCCCCGACGCGCGAGCATCCACTCGAGCGCGCGATAAGCGAGAAATAAAGCGAAGAACAGCAACGTGAGGAAATACGCGAAGCCCTTCGCGACGTGGCCGAGGACGTAGTGCCCCATTTCGTGGCCGACGATGAACAGGAGTTCCTCGGGCTTGGTTCGCCGGATGGAGGTGTCCCAGATGACAATGCGCTTGGAGGCGCCAAGACCGGTGACGTAGGCGTTGATGGCGTTGGTCTTGGCGCTGGCTTCCATGAGAAACATGCGCTCTGGAGGAATGGGGATGCCGGCGCGGCGGGAGAGCAGGGCAATGGATTGGACAAGCTGCGGCTGGGTTTCCTGGAGCGGGCGAAATTTGTTGAAGAGCGGGTCTACATACCACGGTGCGATGAGTCCAAGGAAGAGAGAGAGCGGGATGGCACCGAGCCAGGCGAAGAGCCACCAGCTTCGCGGCTTGGAGCGAATCAGAGCGAACAGAAGGGTGACGACCAGGAGCGCGAGCGCGATTTCCAGGAGTTCGGCCTTGGCCCAATCCCAGAACCAGGAGCCCCAAGGCTGGATGGATTGCTGGTAGTAGAGAGAGAGGTGGTGCCAGTAAAGGTTGATCGGAAGATGCAACAGCGCGAGGGGGACGAACAGAGCGGGGACAAAGAGCACGGCCTGCAGGGAATGGCCGCGGGTGCGGGATTCTGCAAAGTCGCGGAGTTTGGCGATGAAGCCGGAGCGGAGAAGAAACAGGATGACCGCGAGGTTCCACAAGACGGAGAGAAAATAGAGGCGGTATCCGGCGCGCGAGTAGGCGATGGCTTTCTGGTATTTTTCGGGAGAGAGGTGGTAGGTGGTGGTGGAGTTTTGGGTGGGTGTAACGGAGGCGGGCTGGGCGATATCTTGAGGAGTTGGAGGAGCGGTTTGGAGAGGAACAGCATGGCTGCTTGGAGTGGCAGAGGAGAGAGAGATGACGAGGAGTGCGAGCCGGAGCAGGTGGAACCTGAGGCCAGGCGCCGCTAAGAAGTGCATGGGAAGAGTATAAAGGTGGACAGGTACCTGAGGGCAAGGGCCGGGGTGATTTGCAGATAGGCAGCAGAGACGGAGAGGGAAATTGTGCCCCGGGACGCGGGGGCGTATGCTGCCTGATGAGAGCCCAAATGAGGCAGGAGGCGGAACAATGAAGAACGGGAAAAGGGTGTGCGTCTCCGCAATATTGCTTGCGGCGTGCCTGGCGTGGATGCCCAGTGCGCGGGCGCAGAGCGATCAGGAGCAGTCCGTGGCGGAAGCGGCCCGGAAAGCTCGCGAGCAGAAGAAGACGGCGGCAAAACCGGCCACGGTGATTACGAACGACACGTTGAAGCCAGCTACGCCCGCAACGGTGCAGCAAGCAACCGCGACGACAGAGAGCGTTCCTGGGACGGACGCGACTGCGGACGCCACGGCGCCCGGCGGCCCACCGGCAGCGAGCGGCGCCGCGACTGACGGGGCAAGTGCAACGCAACCGGCGAAGGGGCCGTCTGAAAGGGAAATCGCCGAGAAGAAGGCGAAGATCGAGCGATTGAAGCAAGAAGTGGCCGAGAAAGCAAAAGAGGTTGACCTCGCGCAGCGGCTGCTGGCGCTGGAGAATGAGAGCTATTATTCGCGGCCGGATTTTTCTAAGGACCCGGACGGAAAAGCGAAGCTGGACGCGATGCAAAGCGATCTGGCGCAAAACAAGGACCAACTTGCGCAGCTAAAGGCCAAGCTCAGGGAATTGGCGCCCGACGCGGGCGAGAAGCCGGCAGCTCCCCAGCAATAACAGCACAAACATCGGATAAGCGAAGCTGTCCGCGGCGGATTACTGCGGGCCCAAAATGATCGGCAGACCGGCCTTGGAATTGCCGATGATCACCACATTTGAATTGGCGCCAGCGGCCAGTTTTCCGCGGCTTGCGTTGTAGATGGTTGTGTTTGGCAGGACTTCCTCCCTTGCGAGTTCTGTTTTGGAACTTGACTGTTCTTGCTTCCACTGCCTATGAGGAGGGGAATTTCTTTCTGGCGCACGGAGAACGGGAAAGTGTCACCAAGCCGCCAGAGACTGGGGCGGGGGGTTGCGGAGCCGAACGTTTTTCCACAGATTTCTTTCCCGACTACAAGCGATCGGGGTGGTTTCCTGTTGACGCCCCACGTGCGCAGAGGGAAGATTCCTGTGTCCGCTCGGTCCGTTCAGCGAATTTCTGGCCGCCAAGGGGAGTTCACTTGCAAAAGAGTGAGCTGGAGGCCGCTGAGGGAGTTCAGAATGACCATGATGCCGGGCTCCACCGTTCAGTGTGTCAATCCACGATGTGAAGTAAAGGGGAATTGGATCAGGGCTGCAGCGAACGGCTCTGATCATTGCCCTGCGTGCGGGGAGGCGCTGCGCCACGTGCCGCCACCGCTGATGCCGAGAATGAGATTCCGCCCAAGACAAGCTGCGCCGCGTCCGTCCTTGCGTCCCCGCTAGCGGCGTGGGGCGAGGCAGGTAATTCCTCCTTGAGCGGGAGAAAGCCTCGAAAAAGCGAAGGGCCGGAAGCGCCAGCTTCTGGCCCTTTCGTTTGATTCTGACGGGAACTTTCCGAACTCGGACGGCCTCTATTCCACAGGAACATCCGCAGAAATCTGGTTTGAGAGCTTCTTGCTGAGAGAGGCGGAGGTGTGTGCCGTGGCGGAAACATCCGGGCGTTATTCGTGGAAAAGGCGAGTTTTGCTGTTTGCGGGAGGAGCAGTTGTTTTTCTGCTGGTGTTTGTGTTCGCGATTCGCATTACGGTGTCGGAAATGTTCCGCGGAATCGCGTCGCAGAAAGAGACGGGGCTCGCGGCCGTCGCTGACTGGGATCTCCGGACCATGTGGTCAACGGGCGGGCCCGCTTCCTTGAATCGGAGTGAGGCAGTCGGAGCGTCTTGGATAGCGCGGAGCGCCGAACTCGAACTGCATTCGGTTTCGTTTGAACATTTTATCTCTGCGCTCCACCAGATGGTTGCTGAGCATCATGGCTATCTGGAGGATCTTCGAACCCAGAGCCGGACGGGAGCAGGCCGGGCGCTTGCCGCCACCATTTCTGTGCCGACCGAGGAGTTTGATGGCACTCTTTCGGACCTGCAGAAATTGGGAAGAGTTGAATCGGTGTCGCAGGCCGGCGAAGACTCGGCGGTGAAGCTTGCGACCACAAAGCGGCGTCTGGACGCGACGAAAATGAACCTCGCACGGCTCCAGAAATTGCAAAGAGAGCGCAGGGGGGAACTTCGCGACGCGGTGGCGTTGGAGAAGGACATTGCGCAGGCCAACGAAACGGTGGCGGAGGCTGAACGCCAGAGCGATGGGTTGATTTCAACGGTTGCGCAGGCGCATATCCGCCTTGCTCTTTTTGAGGATTATCGCGCGCCGCTGCGGGTCAGTGTGGCGGGAGCGATTCTGCAAATCCAGAATTCCATTGTTGAGGGAGTGGGAGCTATCTTTTCCTCCATTTGTACCGTTCTCGGACTCATTTTCGGCTATGGAATGCCACTGCTGTTCTGGTTGGCGTTGCTGTTACTGCCGGTGCGGCTCGCCTGGAGGAGATTCCGCCGGACTCCGGCTGGCGTTGTTGCTGCGGGAACGTAGAGAGTTGATGGGTGAAGCAACGGCCCGTCCCGGAAGGCGGGCCCTACAAGATCGAACGATGACGGCAAGAGGCCAGCCAGGACTGGCTGGGCCACAGGAGAAAGGCGCCCGCCGCGGACGGCGACCGCTAGGAAAGCAAGCGTGGCCGACGGGAGCGGGGCAAACCCCGCCCCCGGAATCGTGCCGGGACGGAGATCAGGATTCGACAAGCCCTTTTTCCAGGAGTTCTTCGTCGCTTAGCCAGAGGTCGGGGATGTTGGCGGAGCCGAGGCGCAGGATGTCTTCGAGGGCGCCGCGAACTTCGCGTAGCCGGAAGTCCACACCGACTTTTTCGAGCATGTCGATGAGGGCTTGCGCGCCTTCGGCGAGCATGGGTTTTGGCCGGACGCCGGTGCGGGCGATCTGGTGATAGGAGACGATGTAGAAGGCGTTGGTGCCTGCGCCGTGACGAACGATGTGCAGGAAACCCCGGGCCTTCAGGGGTTCTCTGGCTTGTCGTACTGCGACCGCGGCGCCGCTTGGGAGTGAGCTCATCGTGTGATCTCCTCGCCCGTGGCCCGCATCAGCTGCATCCGCTGGTGCTCCCGCAATTTTCGCATTTGTAACAGGCGCCATTGGGCACCATCAACATGCCGCATTCAGAGCAGGTGGGCGCATCTTCCAGGGCGTTTCCCGGAGAGTACGTTCTGGTTTCGACGGGCGGCGCCGGAGTCAGTACGGGAGCAATTGGCGCGGGTGCCGGGATGGAGGCGACGACGGTGCCTTCCATTGGAGCGCCGTTGAGCTTGAGGTAATCCGCGGAGATGAAGCGGCCGCCCAGCCAGCGCGCGATGTAATCGAGCACGGAAGTGGCGAAGCGGATGTTGGCGTTCGGAGTGATGCCGCTCGGTTCGAAGCGGGTGTTGACCAGCTTGTTGACCAGCACTTTCAGCGGCACGCCGTATTGCAAGCCGATGGAGAGTGTGAGCGCGAGGCCGTCCATGACGCCGGAGAGCGTGGAACCTTCCTTGGACATCTTGATGAAGATTTCACCGGGCCGTCCGTCGGGGTACATGCCGACGGTGATGTAGCCTTCGTGGCCACCGACGCTGAACTTGTGGGTGACGGAGCTGCGTTCGACGGGAAGTTTTTCGCGCTGGGTGCGGGCGAAAAGTTCGCGCTGCACGGGCTCGGCGGCGGCGACTTCGACTTTCTTTTCATCTTTCTTGTTGCCGGCGGCGTTGAGCGGCTGGGAACGCTTGGAGTTATCGCGATAGACGGCGACCGCCTTGAGACCAAGCTTCCAGGATTCGATGTAGGCGTCCATGATGTCTTCGATCGTGGAATCCTCGGGCATGTTGATGGTCTTGCTGATGGCGCCGGAGAGGAAGGGCTGGGCCGCCGCCATCATCTTGACGTGACCGCGCCAGGCGATGGAACGCCCGCCGGTGGTGGCCAGGGAGCAATCGAAGACGGGAATGTGTTCGGGCTTGACGAAGGGCGCGCCATCCATCTTGCCGTTGGCATCAATGTAGCTGACGATTTCGCTGGTCTGCTCGGGGGTGTAGCCGAGCTTCATCAGCGCGGCCGGCACGGTGTTGTTGACGATTTTGATGACGCCGCCGCCCACAAGCTTTTTATATTTGATGAGGGCGAGGTCGGGCTCGATGCCGGTGGTGTCGCAATCCATCATGAAGCCAATGGTGCCGGTCGGAGCGAGAACAGTGACCTGGGAATTCTTGAAGCCGTGCTTCTCGCCCCGGGCGAGAGCGGAATCCCAAGAGCTTTGCGCGCCCATGTAGAGATCGGACTGGACGTGATCGGGCTTGATGCCGCGCATGGCGTGGCGGTGCATGCGAATGACGTCGAGCATGGGTTCGCGGTTCACGGGATAGCCCGGGAATGGGCCCATGCGTTCGGCGACGCGGGCGGACTGCGCATAGGCTTCGCCGCACATGAGAGCGGTGACGGCGGCAGCAACATCGCGGCCTTCATCGGAGTCGTAGGGCAGGGCCATGGACATGAGCAGCGCACCCAAATTGGCGTAGCCGAGACCGAGCGGGCGGAACTCGTGCGAGTTCCTGGCGATCTTGTCGGTGGGATAGCTGGCGTTGTCGACTAGGATTTCCTGGGCGGTGATGGTGACGTCCACGGCATGCGTGAAGGCTTCGACGTCGAAGTCGCCGTTGGGGCTGAGATACTTCATAAGGTTCAGCGAGGCCAGGTTGCAGGCGGTATCGTCGAGGAACATGTATTCGCTGCAGGGATTGCTGGCGTTGATGCGGGCGGTGGACTTGCAGGTGTGCCAGCGATTGACGGTAGTGTCGTACTGCATGCCGGGATCGCCGCAGTGCCAGGTGGAATCGGCAATCTTGTAGAGAAGCTCGCGGGCGCTGAGTTTTTCGTTGGGCTGGCCGTCGATGACGTTCTTGGTCCACCAGTCGCGATTATCCTCTGCGGCCTGCATGAACTCATCACTGACGCGGACGGAGTGATTGGCATTCTGGAAGAAGATGGAGCTGTAGGCTTCGCCGTCGATCGAGGAGTCATAACCCTGTTCGATGAGGACGTGAGCTTTCTTTTCTTCCTTCACCTTGCAATCGATGAATTCGACGATGTCCGGATGGTCGATGTTGAGAATGACCATCTTGGCGGCGCGGCGCGTCTTGCCGCCGCTTTTGATGACGCCGGCGAAGGCGTCAAAGCCCTTCATGAAGCTGACCGGGCCGGAGGCGATGCCGCCGCCGGATAGGGTTTCCTTGCTGCCGCGGAGGGAGGAGAAATTGGTGCCGGTGCCAGAGCCCCACTTGAAGAGCATGCCTTCGGTGCGGGTGAGGCCCATGATGGATTCCATGCTGTCCTGAACGGAGTTGATGAAGCAGGCGGAGCACTGGGGCTTGGGCTGGCAGCCGACGTTGAACCAGACGGGAGAATTGAAAGCCATTTTCTGCTCGACGAGCAGGTGGGTTAGTTCGTCGCGAAACGCGTCGCGCGAAGCGGTATAGGCGAAATAGCCGCCTTGTTCACCCCAATGGACGATGGTGTCGACAACACGGCTGATCAATTGGCGGACGGAGCCTTCGCGCTCGGAAGTGCCGGGCTTGCCGTGAAAGTATTTGCTGGCAACGATATTGGTGGCGGTTTGCGACCAGCCCTTTGGGACCTCGACATTTTCCTGCTTGAAGATGGTGGCGCCCTTTTCGTTGCCGATGAGGGCGGTGCGCTTTTCCCATTCGACCTTGTCGAAGGGAGAAACTTTTCCATCGGTGAAGTACCGTTCGAAAATCAGTCCGCTGGACACACTGGAAGTGTCCACCTGTTTTGAAGTCTCGACCGCTTTGCCATTCAATGCGTGCTTCACCGTAGCCATCCTGATTCCTCCCCGCAACAGGTTCCCGTGGTGCGAGCGGGGAACCATTCTATTTTACTCCCCTGACGAACAGGGGGTTACAATCCCATCTCGAAAACAAAACTCGATTCGTGGTCAGGCTGGAAGGCGTCCCCCCGAGATCATCGAAAAAAACGAATGCACTGCCCGATGCCGGTGGAGTTCACACGGCCGAACAGCAGGCTCCACGCTTACCGACGACTGCGCGGAGAGGGTACTTCGCGCTCGTTTTTTGCGGTGATACCGGGCTGGAGCGTAGAGCAAAGCCGGACCAAGGCATGTCCCCGACCCGGTCCGTCTGGCGCTTCCACGTCCCCCGAATCTGGATTCGCAGTATCGGACTCGGAGGAGTTGGTGTCAAGAGAAAATCGCAAAATCTGGGGAAGGAATTTCCATGGCGTCTATATCTAGTGGTGGACTTCCCGGGAAAGCGGAATCCCGGAATGGACGGAAGCGCAGGTTCCGGTACGGAAGTACTTTGAAATCAGGACTCTTAGATCATTCGTTCGGCGCGCGAGATCGCGTAATGTGGCGAGAGGCAGGAGTCCATCGGAGGGATGGCACACGTGCAAGTCGGGCGCTATCAAATTCTGGAAACACTGGGAACCGGGGCAAACAGCCGCGTGGTGCGCGGATTTGATCCGCTGATTGATCGTCCGGTGGCGATCAAATTACTTTCGCCGGAGCTTTCGCGCGGCGAGGCGCGGTCGCGATTTTTGCGCGAGGCGCGCGTGGTGGGAAAACTTTCGCATCCGTTTATTATCACGCTCTATGACATGGGAATTGAGGAGTCCACTTCGACTCCGTACCTGGTGATGGAGTTGGTGGAAGGGCAATCGCTCGAAAAAATTCTCACGAGCGGCAGCGTTCCCTATCCGTCGGCGTGCGGGTGGGCGGCGCAAGTGGCGGTGGCGCTGCAAGTGGCGCACCGGCACGGGATCATTCACGGGGACGTGAAGCCTGCAAACATTCTGGTGACCAGCGATTCACGGACAAAATTGACGGACTTCGGCATGGCCCGGCTGGCGAGCCACGATACGAAGGATACTTCCCTGCTGGGGACGCCAGCTTATTGGTGCCCGGAGCAGATCATGGGGCGGGCGCAAGACGCGCGCTCGGACATATTTTCGCTGGGAGTTCTGCTCTATGAAATGCTGACGGGGATTTCCCCGTTTGCGGCGGATTCGCTGCAGAAAGTTTGCAATCACGTGCTGTCGTCGCGGCCGCTGCCGCCATCCGAGGTGAATGCCTCGATTCCTGCGGCGCTCGATGAAATTCTGGCGAAGTGCCTGGCGAAGGATCCGGCGCAACGGATGGCTTCGGCTGAAGCGCTGGCGGAGCAATTGTATCCGCTGGCCCGGCGGAAGACGGTTGCGCCGGCCGTGGCGCCGGTGGTGGAGCAAACACTGCGCAACCGGGCTGCGCGGTTTTTGCGTTCGGCCTGAAGCCGCCGCTCAAATTGTTACTTTCCAAGTTGCCGGATTCGACGCTTCCCTTCTTACATTTCTTTTCAGGATTCCGAGGCTGAACTACGCTCGGGATTGTGTTTCGATCCTGGAATCCCTCTCAACCGGAAATCACTGACCTGATCGCCCAGCACGATCCGCGCACGCTGGAGCGCGTGAAGGTGCGCAAGCAGGACGTGCTGGATACTTTTTCGCGCTTCTCCAACCGCCCGGCAATGCGCGCCGTTGAGCAGCTTCCCGAACGAGAAGGCTTCCTCGACGAGAAAGAGCTGGACCGGCACCTGCTGAAAGTCCATTGGGAGATGCAGCGGCTAGCGGAAGAGTTCTACCACGGGCACCGGGTGTGGGAACTTCTGCGCGTTGTGATTGCGTCCATTCGTGAAGCGGGTGTTCGTGAAACCATTCGCATCGTGGATGTGGGTTGCGGGATCGGTTATGTGATCCGCTGGATGGCAGCGAACATTCCGCTGGACAAGTACCGGATTCGACTAGCGGGGATGGATCTGAATTCCACGCTGATCAACGAAGCCAATCGGCTGGCGGGCGCGGAGGAATTGCCATGCCGGTTTCTGCAGGGGGACGCGTTTTCAAACGGACATTCCGGGCATATTTTCACCTCCACAGGCGTGATACACCACTTTCGGGGGCAAGGGTTGCCGCAATTCCTCGGCCGGCACGAACAGCCGGAGACGCAAGCGTTTCTGCATTTCGATTTTCAGCCGTGGTTGCTGGCGCCGGTTGGCGCTTGGTTGTTTCATTATCTTCGGATGCGCACGGCTGTGGCGCGTCATGACGGGGTGCTTTCCGCTGCTCGCGCGCACGATGGGCGGACGCTGAGGGAGGCGGCCCGCGAGGTTTTGCCTGAGTTTGCTTCGGGGATTTACGGCGCGAAGATCTGGAATACGCCGGCTCCGCGCGTTTTTCACACGCTCGTCGGCTTGAGGCGCCCGCTGGTCGAGGAATTCCGGCGGCAACTTGGGCGAAGGCGATCGCGGCTGGGAGAACTTCGTTGACGCTCCTGGCGTTGTACCTTCTGGCTTTGCTGGATGGGTTGCTCTGCGGCTTGCGGGCTTCGATGGGGCGGTGCGCGGTAATTGGGAAGAGAGGGTATTACCGGCGCGCGGCGTTCCAGGGAGTTGCGGGGGCGCAGCTGATCACTACGCTGGCGCTCGTGGCGTTGCTGCTGGTCGCGGCGACGAGTTCAGATCGCGCGGATGTTCGAGGGGATCTGGAAGGAGCGGCGCGGCGGATGCTGTGGGTGTTTGTTCCCTACGCGATTCTGGTGCTGGCCAATCTGGCGCTGCGGCTGGTTCCATCAATTGATATCCGCAGCGCGACGAGCGTCTTCATGCTGGGGCCGCTTACGGCGATCCGGCCGTTGGTCATGATTGCCGGAGTGCTCTATGGAATCTTTCCCAGCCGCTTGCTGGAAACGCGGTTACTGGGAATGTTTGTGCTGTTGCTGATGTTGTCGCTCGAATATGCCTTGAATCGGCGTGCAGATCGCCGACAGGAGCGGGAAATCCGGCGGCTAATTTGAGCCGGGAAGCGCAAGCGCGCGGGCTTCGAGAAGGAGAAAGGAAGATTGAACACCGAGGGCACGGAAAAAAACACAGGGGATGGACAGAGGAACCAGCGTGCCTTGCGCCGGTGATTATTCGTAGCGGAGGGCTTCGACGGGGTCGAGCTTGGCGGCTTTCATGGCGGGCCAGACGCCGAAGATGAGGCCGATGCTGACGCTGACGACGATGCCCAGAACCGCGGCCCACACGGGCACGCTGCCGGGCCATTTGAGAGCCAAGCGGACCAGAAGAACGAGACCATTCACGAGAACGAGGGCGATGAGGCCTCCGAGGCCGGTGAGGGTCATGGCTTCAAGCAGGAACTGCCAGGTGATGTCCTTGCTTTTCGCGCCGATGGCTTTGCGGACGCCGATTTCGCGAGTTCGTTCGGTGACGCTGACGAGCATGATGTTCATCACGCCGACGCCGCCGATCAGTAGGCCGATGGCGCTGAGGACAACCGTGGCGATGGCGACTTTCCCGACGATATTGTGGAATTCCTTGATCTGCTCTTCGGCAGTGGCGACGGAAAAATTGTCCTTACCGTCGTAGGGAACGTTGCGGCGGCGGCGGAGAGCTTCGGTGATCTGATCCACCATCTGGTTGAGCATATAGGGCTGCGCCTGCACGCGAAAATTGATTTCGTTGGCCGAAGGAAACGTCTTGCGAAAGGTGCTGAACGGAATCAGGACGCGACGGTCTTCGTCACCCATGCCGAAACCACCTTTGGGCTTTTCGACAACACCGATAACCTGGAAGCTGGAGCCGTCGATCATGACGTCTTTGCCGATAGGGTTGCCTTCGGGGAACAGCACCGGAGCAACATTTTCGCCGAGCATGACAACTTTTTCCTTGTGCAGGTCGTCTCCTTCGCTGATGAAGCGGCCGGCGAGAGTGGCGGCGTTGGCGTAGACGAGGCCGAAATTGGCCTGGACGCCGCGGAAATCAATAGCGGTGACTTCACCGGACTTGGTGCGGACGGAGTGAGCGACGTCCCAGTCGCTGGTGATAAACACGGTGACGTTTTTCACGGCGGGGCACCGTTCTTCGAGGGCGAGAGCGTCTTCAAGTGTGAGGGGCTTGCGCTGCCGCTCCTCAAGAGGCGGCGGGCCTCCGTGACGGCCCTGATCCCACTTGGTGACGAAGGCGGTGTCCGCGCCGAACTGTTTTACGTTTTCTTGGATTTGGGCGTCGAAACCGGTGATGAGGGCGGCGACGAGCATGATGACGCTGACGCCCAAAACGACGCCAAAAATCGTGAGTGCGCTACGGAGTTTGTGGGTGCGCAAGGCATCCATGGCCTGCCGGAGATTTTCGCCGTTTGCCTGAGGCATGGGTGCGCCTAGCTTTCCGCTCGAAGAGCTTCAATCGGATCGAGTTTTGCGGCCCGCATGGCCGGGAAGATTCCGAAAAAGAGTCCCACGGCCGTCGAAAGACAGAGCGAGAGGATGACCGCGGTAAGGGGCGTTTCCATGGGGAAGGAAAAAGTGGCTTTCACCAGAAAGACGGCGATATACGCGGTGAGGATGCCGATGAAGCCGCCGAAAGCGGCGAGCACGGCAGACTCGGTGAGAAATTGCAGGAGGATGTGCATTTTTCGGGCGCCGAGCGAGCGACGCAAGCCGATTTCGCGGGTGCGTTCGGTGACGCTGGCGAGCATGATGTTCATGATGACGATGCCGCCGACGACGAGGAAAACACTGACGAGAGCCATGGCCACGAAAGCGAGATTGCCAGTCAGGTCGTGCCACAGCGCCATGATCGAATCGGAGCCGAGGATGGCGAAATTGTCGGGAGCGTTGTAATCGAGATGGCGCCAGGCGCGGAGGAGCATGCGGGCTTCGTCCTGGCTGGCACTCATCATTTCAGCGTTGGGGGCTTGAATGAAGATCGCAATCCAATCGATCCCGCGTTGCCAACTCTTATGAAATGTGGCCATGGGGATGATCATGAAATTGTCTTGCGACTGACCAAAGGCGCTGCCGATGGCCTCGGCGACGCCGATTACTTCGTAGGAGTGGGTGCCGACGCGGATGGATTTCCCGAGGGGATCCACGTTGGGAAAGAACTTGGTGGCGAGGTCGGCGCCGATAAAGGCGACATCGGAGTGGTGCTCGTCATCGGCGGGGGTAATGAAGCGGCCTTCTGCGATGTTCAGGTTGCGGACATCGGCGAAATTCGGGGTAGCACCCATGATATCGGTGTTTTCCATGATGATGTCGCCAACGCGGGTTTGGTTGTTGAGGTCCCCTTCGGCCGCAACAGCGCGTGCGAGTCTCATGCCATCCCGGAGGCGGCGGTAATCGTCCAGAGTAACCAGGGGGCGCTTTTGGGCTTTGATGAAGGCGTCGCGGCTGGTGATGATGCCGAAACGGTCGACGATGAAAACATTGGCGCCGAGGTTGGCGACGCGCTCTGCGACGTAGAGGTTGAGGCCGGCGATGACGCTCATGACGAAGACGAGGGTGGTGACGGCGAGGATGACGCCCAGAAGGGTGAGGAAACTCCGCAGCTTATGGGCGCGCAGGGCATCCAAGGAGAGCTTGAGGGTCTCGTAGAAGGTGACCCAGGCCTTCCTGACCCGTCCGAGGCGCGAGCGAGATTCCGCCACACGGCCCGCGAGCGGCGGGACGCCGGTCAAGCCGTCCATGGGGGTGATGCCCAAACTGTGCTCCTGTATGCTTAGAGACGATCCACCCGGCAATTACGTTCCTTCGTTAGACGTTTTGCATGCGTATTTGCTTTCAGCCAGGGCGGCTATAATCTGAAAGAACCTCTATTGTAACCGGATGGCGGAGGGGGCGAAGTGGAAATTGGCGGGCGGAGAATCGATCGAAGGAAGACTCCGGAGTTCTCGAGTAGCGTCCTAATGCGCACATTGGAAACAGGTTATGTATGGATTCTGCGGGGATTGGCCATCTTTGCCCTGTTGCTCGGGACTTCGTGCTGCTTTGCCCAATCCCCACCGGCCGGGGACCCGGCCGACGGGGCTCCGCTAGGCAGTGGTGATCTGTTCGGCCGGGTGATCGCCAATCAGAAGCAGGTGG
>Ga0210410_10003548_pt1 | contig 13792 bp, 10 predicted proteins | sample IncBWC4MmetaG_FD_161058 | JGI IMG/M metagenome (GOLD analysis project Ga0210410, IMG submission 161058) | Forest soil microbial communities from Barre Woods Harvard Forest LTER site, Petersham, Massachusetts, United States - Inc-BW-C-4-M | ecosystem: Environmental > Terrestrial > Soil >... | reverse complement strand
AAGACGGCCAGAAAATGGACGTCGAAATTATTTCGCACGAATTTACCTACGGTGGCCGCCGCGTCCGCCTGGTTGTCGCCCAGGACGTCAGCGAGCGCCACCAGCTCGAAGAGCAGCTTCGCCAGGCGCAGAAAATGGAAGCCGTGGGGCGCTTGGCCGGCGGCGTAGCCCATGACTTCAACAATCTCCTCATGGTCATCAAGGGCCACACCGAACTTCTCACCAACGCTCCTTCCCCCGGCGAACATTTCACCCGCAAAATCGAACAGATCGACCGTGCCGCCGACCGCGCCGCTGCTCTTACTCGCCAATTGCTCGCCTTCAGCCGCATGCAAGTTCTCCAGCCGCGCGTCATGAACTTGAACGGCGTTGTCGAAGAGATGGGCAAACTCATCCCGCGTCTCATCGGCGAAGACGTTGAGCTGGTCATCCGCACCTCGCCCGACCTTGGAACTATCCGCGCCGACGCCAGTCAAATGGAACAAATCATCATGAATCTGGCCGTGAATGCCCGCGACGCCATGCCTGGCGGCGGCAAACTCCGTATCGAAACCTCCAACGCCGAACTGGACCAAGCCTACAGCGCGGCTCATCCCATCGTTCAGCCTGGCCACTATGTCCTTCTCGCCGTCACGGATACCGGCACCGGAATGGACATGGAGACCCAGGCGCATATCTTCGAACCGTTTTTCACCACCAAAGAGCAGGGCAAAGGCACCGGCCTCGGCCTCTCCACCGTTTACGGCGTCGTCAAACAAAGCGGCGGCTTCATTTGGGTCTATAGCGAACTCGGCAAAGGAACTTCCTTCAAAATTTATCTCCCGCGCGTCGACCAGGCCGCCGAGAAGCCTGGCGCCCCCAAGCCTTTTGTGGAAGTCCCGCGCGGCACGGAAACCGTTTTGCTCGCCGAAGATGAACAGGATGTGCGCGAAGTGGCCCGCGAGTTCCTGGAATCCGGGGGCTATAAAGTTTTGGAAGCGTCGAACGCCGCGGACGCCCTGCGGCTGGTAGGTGAACATAAAGGCGCCATCGATCTTCTGGTCACCGACATGGTCATGCCGGGAATGACCGGGCAGGAATTAGCGGCACGCCTCCAGCAGCAGCGGTCCGATCTGTGCGTGGTGTATATGTCCGGCTACAGCGAACACGCCGCTGCCGAAGCCGCGCAAGCCGATGCTTCCGTCCGCCTGCTGACCAAGCCTTTCAGCCGCGCCGCGATTTTGCGCGCCGTCCGCGAAGTTCTCAACCGCGCCAACGGCCAGTAACATTTCCGGCGCGCATTCTCTCTTGAAGACAGTTCAAACCAGCTTGGGATGCTTGTGATGCCAATCGGTGCGCTGCTGAAAAGTTCGCGCCGCTAGTATGACCGCAAAATCGTCGCCCGCTCTTCCCACGAACTGCAAACCCACCGGCAAATTCTTCTCCGTGAATCCGCACGGAACCGATAAATCCGGCAGCCCGCAAAGATTTCCGATGGCCCCCAGCGGGTCTTCAAAATGCATGCCCGTCTCAAGATTCAGCTCCAGGGGCGTGGCCGCCATCGGCATCGACGCTGCCACCAGCACGTCATAGGATTCAAACATCGCATCCATCTTCTTCTGCAAAATCTCGCGCACGCGCAGCGCCTGACCGTAATCGGCGCCGGAAATCTGCTCATTGACGTAACCAGCCAACTGTCCCAGCGGGTCCGTCAATTCACTAACGCGCCCGGAGCGAATCAGGGGCCGAAACGCCGCCGCTCCTTCCACACCCACGACCACATTCCCGGCATCTTCCCAGGGACCGCTGGGCAGCAGCGCATCCTTCACGCTCGAAAAATATTTGCGCAGCACTTTTTCCGCCGCACCGACGGCTTTCGCCACGCCGGGTTCCAGCGATTTCCACGCATTCGTTAGCCATCCGACCTTCAAGGGCCGTGCCTTCAAATCCATCGACGGCGAGTACGTGAACGCCGCCTTGTCGATCGCCAGCGTCCCGCGATCTTTGGGGTCGTGTCCCGCAAGCACCGCGAAAATCCGCGCGCAATCTTCCGCCGAGCGAGCCATAGGCCCAATCTTGTCCATCGACGGCGACAGTGCCATCGCTCCATACCGGCTCACGCGCCCATAGGTTGGCCGCATCCCGCTAACCCCGCAAAACGCCGAAGGACAAACAATCGATCCCCACGTTTCCGTTCCGATCGCGAACGCTGCCAACCCCGCCGCCACGATAGCTCCCGACCCGGAAGACGACCCGCAAGTCCAGCAAGTCGTATCCCACGGATTCCGCGCCTCCCCCTGCAGTGACGCCGATGCAAAACGGTACCCCATCCCGCCCGCCAATTCGATCATCGACGCCTTGCCGAGAAGCACCGCCCCCGCGCGATTCAAATGCTCGATGACCGTAGCGTCGTAATCAAACACTTGATTGGCATAAGGCTTCGCGCCCCAGGTTGTCGGCCCGCCCTTCACCGCCAGCAAATCTTTGGCCGCGTAAGGAATCCCATGCAAAGGCCCGCGATAATGCCCCCGGTGAATCTCCTTTTCCGCCGCCTCCGCCTGTCCCATCGCCAATTCCGGCGTAAGCCGCGCGTACGCATTAAATCGCGGCCCCAGCTTCTCGCTGCGCTCCAGAAACTTCTGCGTAAGCTCCACAGGCGAAAGCGTCTTAGCCTGAATCCGCTTGGCGAGTTCCGTCACCGGCAAATAAAAAAGTTCCTCAGCCGCCATTCACCAGTCTCCTGATTCCCCCGCCCCCGCAACCGCACGATAGTTCTGCTCGTTTTGCGGTAGATCCATCTTGTCGTCCACCGGCATCGTTACAAATACCTAGGGCTTTTTGACCGTTCCCGTCATCGGCATCGCCACTGCTTTCTTCTCCCGCTCCACCACAGGCTTCAAATAGAGCGCCGGACCATCTCCGTTTTCCACCGGATAAGCCCGCAAGCGGTCCAAAGGCCGCTGCGCCAAGCCACACAACCGCCGCAACTCCGTCTTCTGCTCCTCGGAAAATCGGCTCCCGAACTGGCTAAGGATCGTTTGGTAGCGCGCCTCCGCCTCCGCCTGCGATTCAGGCGATAGCTTGGGCAAATCGTCCAGCATCGGCGCGCCAGAAGATCCTGGGGAAGCAGGGGAGAACCGCGCATCGGAAGTCTGCACGGTTGCCGGTACCAACACGGCCGCCGACGCGATCCCCGCCCGTCGCGCAAACTCCCTCCGCGAAATGGCATCCCCACTCTTCTCAGCCATGGCATTCTCCTGTATCGCAACCCACCCGCTGTGCGCGCAGTGGGAGGCTACTGAATCCCCAGCCGACCGTCAACTGCACTAACGGCCAAGCCAGGGGCAAGCCTCGGGATAGGCGGCGTCCTAACTCCAAATCGTTCAGGTTGTACAGCACACGCCTCAAGACCGCGGCTATCGCAGTTCCGGGCAATTCAGACTTGTCTAAAAACGCTCTTGACAAGCCGATGCCCCCAGCGTACCTTCATTCTCAGGTAAATGTGCATCCGGAGTGCGGGAGCTCTGCTCCCGCGTCCCGTTTTTCTCGGTCCCTCAACCCATTTGGAATCAATACCCGAAAACGGGAATCAAAGAAGACGACTCTAACTGCCTTTAGAATGAGCACTTACAAAACTTTTCCTATCGCATGGCCTTTCGAGTGAGCAACTTATTTAGAATCAACACTTGCGAAGATCCCACAAGTGTTGATTCTAAATAAGTTACGTAAACACTAAACACCCTAGAATTAACACTTACAAAAAAAACGGGGGAGGGGGGCCCGGGCGTGCCGAGGAGTGACTCCCTCCCCATCTCTCCCGTCAGCTCTTTCTTGGCTTTTCCATGCCCGTTACTGCATAATCCGTCCTCTCGGTATTCCACAGATAAGGAGAACCCACCATGGCCACTATTACCACAAAAGACGGCACGCACATCTACTATAAAGATTGGGGCAAAGGACAACCGATCGTCTTCAGCCACGGCTGGCCCCTAAGTGGCGACGACTGGGACGGGCAGATGCTCTTCTTTGGCCAACATGGCTATCGCGTCATTGCCCACGACCGCCGGGGGCATGGGCGCTCCACTCAGACTTGGGACGGCAATGACATGGACACCTATGCGGACGACGTCGCGCAACTCTTCGACGCGCTCGATCTGCACGACGCCATCATGGTGGGCCATTCCACCGGCGGCGGCGAAGTCGCCCGCTACCTGGGCCGCCACGGCGCCAAACGCGTAGCCAAGGCCGTGCTCATCAGCGCCGTGCCGCCGCTCATGCTACAAACCGAAAAGAACCCCGGCGGTCTGCCCATCTCGGTCTTCGACGGCCTTCGCGCGGAGCTCACGGCCAACCGGCCACAGTTCTACAAGGACATCACCCTGCCGTTCTACGGATACAACCGCCCCGGTGCAAAGATCTCCGACGGGATCCGTGAGCACTGGTGGTTGCAGGGCATGATGGGCGGCATGAAGGCCCATTACGACTGCATCAAGGCCTTCTCGGAGACCGACTTCAACGAAGACCTGAAGAAGATCGACATCCCCGTGCTCGTGATGCACGGTGACGACGATCAGATTGTGCCCATCGGCGCCGCCGGTCTAATGTCAGCGAAAATCCTGAAGAATGCCACCTTGAAGGTCTATCCGGGATTTCCGCACGGCATGCCCGCGACCAACGCGGACCAAATCAACGCCGACCTGCTCGCGTTCGTGCAGCAGAGCCGTCAAGCCTCCGCTTAACCAAAAAGCCGTGCCGGCCTTCGCGCGGAAGGGCGGCGAGTAGTTCGCTGGTAATGAGAATTCTGTGAACGAAGCTCGGCCCGTTGAGACTCGTTCGCGGCATGCATCAATATTTTTTGCTGAAGGCTGCTACTGTTGGCGGACCTTTCCTAAAGCGTGTGTGCCTGATCTCTTCATCCGTTTTTTGCCATTGGCCGTATAATTCCGATAAATATGCGATATGATGTTTGCACGTCGCGCAACGAGTAAATACTCTCCCTGTTGCACTCAGAGAAAAGCGTTAGCCTTATTTTGGTTATGCAAAGCTTTCGCGGAGATCAGTAATGCTGCGCGTGTCAAAAGCATTCTTTAGCTACTCCCGCCACGATTCGGAATTCACGCTGAAGCTCGCCAAGGACTTGCGCGCCGCGGGAGCGCCAGTCTGGCTCGACCAACTGGATATCCCTCCTGGCCGCCATTGGGACACCTCCGTGGAAAAGGCTATCGGTGTTTCGTCCAGCCTGCTGATCGTTCTCTCTCCCGATTCCGTTCAATCCGAGAATGTGATGGATGAAGTTTCCTACGCTCTGGAAGAAGGAAAGCTCGTAATTCCAGTTCTGTATCGCGACTGCAAGATTCCCCTCAGGCTGCGCCGCCTGCAGTACATCGACCTGCGCACGGATTACCAGGGCGGTCTCGCCGAAATCCGCAAAATGCTGGAGGGCGACCAGCAGAGCGAAAACTCTCCGTCTTCGGTCCGTGAACTGCCAGACGCTGCCGGCTTGCTGGAGAGGGAAAAGGCCCAGGCTGGCGAGCAGGCCGCGCACGCGCAAATAGTCCAGGAAAGAATAGCCAGCGAGAACGAGGAACGCCCCGAGCGCGACCGAATCGCGGGGCAATCTCCCGAGCGACAAGCAATTGCGCCGCAACAGCCAGTTTCCGATGGCGCCACGAAGACTTCCGAGCGCCCTCGCCGCAAGTTCCGCATCACCGTCGGCATCGCCGTGGCATTCTCGTTTTCTGTGGTCGTTTTGGTTTGGATGGGGAATGTCTCGAAGAATCACCAATCCCTGGCTTCTCAACCATCCGAATCCACGGTCGCCGAGGCTCCCCACCGCGATGCGGCCGTGCCGGACGTGAAACCCGCTTCTCCGATGGGCTTCCCGGTGCAGGAGAAGAAAGAAGTCCCCGCAGAATCCACGACGTTTAACGCGCGCGAATGGATCGCCAGGGTTCTCAAAGCCTCAGAGGGTCCTTCGGTGGACGACTTGCTTCCGTTTTATGACGCCACCGTTTCTCCTTACTTCAGCCAAACCCACGCGACTTGGGCGGACATCGCCAAAGACAAACAAGCCTACTTCAAGCATTTCCCGCGCATTGAATACACGCTGATGGATACCCCGCGAGAATTCCCCCAGCCCGACGGCAGCATCAATGTCGAGTACGACATTCAATACTCGAATCTCCGAAACGACGGCGTCATCGTCCACGGCACCTCGCACGCCTGGGCAAGCGTCCGTCTGATCGATGGACGCTGGAAGATCACCGGCATCAGCGAACGTGTGCAATAGTTCGCGCCAGAGTTCCTTGAGTCCGCTGGCCCGCGATTCCGCGGCGTCGCCGACCCACAGCCTCCGGAAAGTGAGGGTCGAGGCGGGACGCCACTATTGCTCGAGGCCGTAAACGAGATATATACTCCGAATTCCAGCAAAACCATGTTTGAGCGATACACAGAAAAGGCCCGTCGCACCATCTTCTTTGCGCGCTACGAAGCCAGCCAGTACGGGAGCCCGTACATCGAGACCGAGCATCTGCTCCTCGGGCTCCTGCGCGAAGACCGCGCGTTGACGACTCGGTTTTTGGGAAAGACCAACATCGAACCAGGAATTCGTGCCGAAATCGAGAGGCGTATTCCTCCCAGAGAGCGCATCTCGACCTCCGTGGAGGTACCGCTAACCGCGGACTGCAAAACGGTCTTGAATCTCGCCGTGGAGTCGGCGGAAAGACTTGGTCACCGGCACGTCGGTACAGAACACCTGCTGATTGGCATCCTGCGGGTAGAAGAGTCGGTGGCCGCTCAAATCCTGCGTGCGCGCGGCGCAAGCCTGGAAACTGTTCAGGACCAGATCGCAAAGGGCTGGCGCCCGTTTTACACAAGAGGCGGGACAGGAAGTCCTTCGCTAACGCTAGACAGCTTCCTCGGCGGTCTCCACGGCGTCCACTCGCAAGAACTTGCGTCTTTCTTCGCAAAGAATGCCGAGTTCGTCGACGCCTCGGGCAAACGATGGAATCGCGAAGAAACCGTGAAGCGGTTTGAGACTATACTAGCTCCTTACGCCAAGAAAAACGCCACGTACCTCGTCGAATCCACCCTTACCGAGTCACCCGAGATCTTCGTCGCTACCGTTCTATGGAAGAACGCCCTACTCGCCAGCGAACAACGCTCCTGGATGCAGCGCATGACCGTCACTCTCATACCGAAAGAGGCCGAGTGGGAAATCCTCCTCGTTCAGGTTACGCCAGTGCTGCCTGCGTAGCCTCCCGCCAAGCAAGCAGGCCGCACCCTGCCCAGCTAGCATGGATGAACGCAACTAGTGCCCGCCATGATCCGCAGGCCCTGGCACTACGAAGCCTATTCGATTTGCGTGAGAGTGTGGATCTGAAGTTCCAGCGCCTGATTATATTGGCGCTCGATCTGCAATTCGGTTTGCAATTTCTTGACAAGCAATTCCAACCGGGCGATTTCGCCGCGCAATTTCAGCATGTCGCTGGCGCTAGGTGCCGGGCGCGCAGGCGGCGGAGCTGCTTGCGTGTTCGGGTAACCATCTGGAGGCGGCGCGCTTCGCGGAGTAAACGCTTCCGCCAGTACGCGCGGCCAAACCGATTCTTGCTGTCGCTGGTCAGGGGGCGGTGGAGCGGCAACAGGATGCGGAGCCGGGACGGGAGCGGGAGGCGGAGCAAACAGGCTGCTCAACGAACTAGACGCCGCGGGGCGCTCGGCGACCGGCGCGCTGGCCGTGGTCTTAGGTTCGAGCAAACTTTTTACGCGGCCAATTAGTTCCTGAGGTTGAAATGGTTTGCGGATCAGCTCATCGGCCTTCACCGAAACCGCTTTGTCGGCCACGCTTTTGTTCACCACACCGGACATGAGCACGACGGGGATCCCGCCGTACTCAGGATGCTGTTTGATCTGGCTGCAAACGGAGTAGCCGTCCTGATCGGGCATGATGACGTCGGTGATGACCACGTCGGGACGGTTCTGCTCGAACTGCGCGAGCGCGGAGGCCGCGTCGGAGCACGTAATCACGTTGATGTTTTCGCGGCGAAAAGCGATCTTGATGACTTCGCGCATGGTGGCGCTGTCATCGATGAAATAAACGGTGGGCGTTTTTCCAGTCTGCGCTTCCCCTAGCGGAGGAACGATCATCGTCTCGCTCATTGGGCTTCCTTGTCCGCCATGTCACGCACATCTTCGTCAAACTCGCGCATGGCATCGAGCATCAGATCCGTGGCCGAACGCAGCACGGTACGCTGCGCGGAACTCGCTCCATAAACAAATTTGTAGACTCCCGCGCCGCCCTGCACGCAGCTTTTCAGGATGTGGATCACGGCTTCGTCGCCAAAAAGATTTCCGCATTCCGCGTGAGTGATTTCGCCGGCATCGAAAAAAAGCACCGCGTCGGTTTCGCCAGCGTTGATGTGCAATGCTCCGGTTTGATGCGCGTGGCCGAGCATCTGCATGACGCCGGGAAGATCGTGATGGGTCAGACTGCCGCTTAGACTGGTGTCCGCTTGCGCCAGCATTTGCGTGGGCTGAAAACCCTCCGCTTTGCTGATGATGATTTGTTTGACGTGGGTGGCGATGACGGCGGGTGGGCGGCCACGGTCGATATAATCGTCGCAGCCCGCCTGAAACGCTTCCATAAGAGCGCGCTGGCTGCCATCGCCGAGAGCGATGATCGGGAGAGTGGAATTTTTTTGATCGGCGCGGATGATTTTGGCGATCTCGAGCGCGCCCATTTCGCGCATATTCGTGGAGCAAAGAATCGCGGTGGGCGTGTCGTACTCGAGAGTGGTGAGCGCGAACGCGGCTTGGGTGCTGGAGACGACTTCGAAGCCTTCGCGCTTCAGCGCATCGCCGAGGCGCTTGGCGAAATAGACGTTGCTGTCGATCAGCAAGACTTTTGCAGGGCGGCCGGCGACCATCATTGCCGGGCCTCCACCGTGGCGCGTTGAGAACCGAGAAGCGATTCGCCGGAGGGGCCCGGCGTGAGCGCATCGGTGTTCAGCACTTCGATGATTTCTCCGTTATGCGATATCCATCCGGCGACATAGGGGGCGTCGGAACCGCCCGCTTCGGTCATCTCGGCATTGATCAGTTCGCATTCGCCGGTGACGGGGAGGGCTACCCATTCCGTCTGCTGCGCGTAATGCCGCACGGCAATCAGATAAAAACGGCGCGAGGCGAGAGATTGTCCGATGAGCTGTTCAGCGACGTCGCAAACGGGAACGATGCGCCCGCGGCGCAGAATGACGCCTTCGATTCTTGGGGTGCGATGGGGAAAGCGAAAGATGCGGCTCGGCGCAACCAGTTCCGCGATTTGCCCAGCGGACAACGCGAAGCGCCGTTCGCCGAGCCGAAGCAGGACGAACGATTGCGACTCGAATTCGACGTTGCGCGTCATTGCGGCAACTCGGTTCCATTTTCCGCCGCATCGGCGAGAACTTCCGCGTGAGGCATCGATGCATCCAGCAGAGCCAGCTCTTCCGGCGTCAAGAAGCCTTCGGGATTCACGACGGGGACGACGGTTTGATCCAGTGCCGTGAGACCCCGATACCATTGGCGTTCTTCGTGGCAGAAAGCTTGCGGGAGGGCCTGGAGCATGGTCATCGCGGACATTTTGTCGATGCCATCGATCAGCAAAGCCGTACGCGTGCGCCGGAGAATGAAAACAAGCGAGCCAGGAGTAAGCGGCAAACCAAAATGCATCGCCCCATTCACGACGTAGAGCGACTTATCGCCGCGGCGGACGATGTGCTTTACTTTTTTCAGGACCGGCGAAGCGATTTCCGCAGCGGCGCCCGCGAGGCTGTCCACGCTGCGGACTTCCTGCACGGAAGCGGAAGACACGGCAAAAAGCTGACCGCTTACGCGAAACAAAATAATCTGTTCGCTGCGCACGGGGCGATGTTTGGGAGGAGCGGCGAGGCGCATCAGCGGACTCCCACGGGCGCCATACGGGAGATTCCCAGCACGCGTTTTTCTATCGCGGGATAAATATCATCGATGCCCAGAACTTGATCGACGGCGCCCGCCTTGATGGCTTCCGCGGGCATGCCGAAGATTACGCAAGTGGCTTCGTCCTGCGCGAGCACCAATCCGCCCGCGGATTTGATGGCCTTTGCGCCATTCGCGCCGTCATTGCCCATACCGGTGAGGACGGCGCCGATGCTCATGGCACCGGCGTAGGCTGCGACCGTCTCCATAGTCGCGTCGATGTTGGGAAGATAGCCGTTGATGCGTCCCGAAGTGCCGTCGAGCTGGATGCGGCCTGTGGGAGTTACGCGCATGTGTTGTCCACCGGGACAGATATAGAAGGTGCCCGGGAGCAGGGACTCGTTGGCTTCGGCTTCTTTCACGCGGATGCCGGTAAATTCGGCGAGCTGCGCGGCGTATTGCGTGGTGAACGCCGCCGGCATGTGCTGCACGAGAATCACGGCAGCGGGGAAGTCGCGGGTGAAGCCTTGCGCGAGGCGCATGACTGTCGCGGGTCCGCCAGTGGAGGCGGCCAGCACGACGACGGGGAAACGTTGATCGAGACCGGAAGAAGGTGCGGGGCGATGCTGGACTGGGGCGATTGGAGCAACCGGCTTGCCTGCTGCGTTTTGAATGGTGGAAGCAATGCGCGAGGCGGTGCGCACGACGCGAACCTTCGCCGCCATGCGCACTTTGCGCAGAAGGTCTTCCTTCACGCTTTGCATGTCGAGGTCGATGCCGCTGGAAGGTTTGGCGACAAATTCGATGGCGCCGAGTTCCAGGGCGCGCAGTGTGCTGGCCGCGCCTTCGCGTGATTCCGAGCTGACGATGACGATGGGGCGCGGATTGGTGGTCATGATCTCCGCGGTCGCTTGCAAGCCGTCGACGTGGGGCATGTTGATGTCCATGGTGATGACGTCGGGCTTCAGCGATTCGGCGAGAGAGACGGCTTCGCGGCCGTCTTTGGCGTGGCCAACGACCTGGAGCTGATCGTCGGCGTTGAAAATGGTCTCGAGCACCTTGCGCATGAAGGCCGAGTCGTCAACGATGAGGACGCGAAACTTTTTGGTGATGGGGGCCATTGCTTGTTTACGCCACCGGTACGACCGGGCGCACCGCCTCCTGTCCCAAGAGTTGTTCGATTGCGGCGATCAATTGATCTTCCTGAACGGGCTTGGTGAGAAACGCCGCGGCGCCTTCTTTCATGGCGCGATCACGATGTTTTGCGCCAGCGCGTGACGTAACCACCAAAACGGGGATGCGGCGCGTGGCGGGGGTTTGACGCAACTGGACCATGAGTTCGTAGCCGGTCATGCGGGGCATTTCGAGGTCAGTGATGACCAGATGGCAGCCGAATTGAGCGACGAGTTCGGCGGCTTCGAGGCCGTCGGCAGCGAGTTTTACGCGGTAGCCATTCTTTTCGAGCATGCGGCCGACGAATTTGCGGACGCTGATGGAGTCGTCTGCGACGACGATGACGCGTTCTTGTTCGACGCGGTCGATGGCTTCAGTAGGAATCGTTCCGCGAGCGACGGCGGCGGAGCCGGGAGCAAACACGCGCGCGGCGCTGGCGCTGGCTTGCAGCGCGCGGCGCTCGGTGGGTTCGGCGGCAACCATGCGGTTGAGATCGATGAGCAGAATCAGGCTGCCGTCGGGAGCGATGGTGGTGCCGGGAAAAAGTTTTACGCGGCGAAGATATTCACCGAGATTTTTGATAACGATTTCGTCCTTACCGAGGACTTCTTCAACCACGAGGCCGATTTGACGATTACCAGCGTTGGCGACGACCATGCGGAAATAGCCGTTGACCGGTTCGAGAGGCGGCAGGCCGAGGTAAGCGTCCAGGCGGACGACTTCGGTGACGACGTCACGGACCTTGGTGAGCAGTTTTCCGCCGATGTCTTCGATTTCGTCGGCGCGGAGGCGGCGAATTTCTTCCACGACGGCGAGGGGCAACGCAAAGCTGGTGCCGCCGCAACGCACGAAGAGTGCGGGAGAAATGATCAGGGTGAGCGGGACTTTCAGGGTGAACTTGGTGCCTTGTCCGGTGGTGCTCTGAATGTCGATTTCGCCGTTGAGCGTGTTGAGATTAGCGCGCACGACGTCGAGACCGACGCCACGGCCCGCCAGTTCAGTTTTTACCGGTGCGGTGGAGAAACCGGGATGAAAAAGCATTTCACGAAGGTCGCGCTCTGTCAGACGGTCGGCGGTTTCCGGCGAAACTAGGCCGCGTTCCGTGGCGCTCTGTTTCACGCGTTCGTAGTCGATGCCGCGGCCGTCGTCTTCCACTTCCATGTAAATATGATTGCCGCGATGATAGGCGCGCAGCGAGACTTTACCCATTTCCGCCTTGCCCGCTGCTACGCGATCGGCGGCGTGTTCAATGCCGTGCGCGACGGAGTTGCGCACCAGGTGAACGAGCGGATCAGAAATCTGCTGAATGATGTTGTTATCGAGTTCGGTTTCGCTGCCCGAGAGATCGAGATCGACTTGCTTCCCGGCGGATTGAGCGGCATCGCGGACCGCGCGTGAAAGCCGCGAGTACAAGGTGCCGATGGGTACCATGCGCGCGGCGGTGAATTCGTCTTGGAGATGGTGCGCGAGTTTGGTGAATTCGTCGATGTCGCCTTCGACGCGGCCGATGTAGCCTTGCAATTGCGTGAGGACTTCGTTCACGTCGGCGGAAATTTCCGCCATGGAGCGCGAAAGAATGCTGAAGTCGTCGTAGCGGTCCATTTCGAGTTCGCTGAACTCGGACCAGAAAGAAGTGTCGCCCGCGGCGGCGCTGGTCAGGATTTGCGGTGTTTTGGTCTCCTTCCACTGGCTGGACGCACGGGAAGAGCTGATGCGGCTGAATTCATATTTTTCCTGGAATTCGGAAACTTTTCCTTGGAGGCGCTCTTTCGAAAAGCTGAGGGTATCGACGAGTTTTTCGAGTTCGGCGACACGACCGACCATGCGGGTGCGATTGATGACCAGTTCGCCGACCGTGTTCATCATGCGGTCCAGGCGCTCGAGCGCTATACGCACGGATTTAACCGTAGCAGTTGGGGCTACGGGTGGCTTGGCCGGCTTGCGCTGTGGAGCGGGAAGCTGGCGGGCAATGTCGGTGACGGCTTCGGCGGGAAGCTCTGCTTGGCCGGCGGTTTCGGCAAAGGCTCCCGCTTCTTCGGGATCTAGCGGAGCGAACTCAGCGATGCGACCGAGCAGGGAATCGACGCCGGTTCGAAATTCGGATTCGTCGGCCCATTGGCGATGAAGCGTTTTCTTCAAGACATCAACGGACTCGAGACAAATATCAACGACAGCGGGAGAAGGCTCGATCTCGCCATCACGCAGACGGCCGATCAAATCTTCGACGCGATGAGCAATCGCCCCCAGGCGCTTGAGGCCGACCTGGGCGGCGGAACCTTTCACTGTGTGAATGGCGCGGAAAAGTTTGTTGATTTCCTCGGGGTTGTTGTTGCCTTCGAGAGAGATCAGGCAATCGCTCACGATCTGGAGATGTTCTTCGGCTTCGGGCTGGAAGAATTCCAGAATTTCGCTGGGAACTTCATCGTCGGCGGGCAGAGCGTCGAAATAGGAACCGGTGGCGGCGGCCACGGCAGATTCGTGCGCGTGCGCGGCCACTTGTTCTGAGTAGGAATCGGGTTGCGGATAATTCAGCGGCGGCGGTTCGACCGGGAACGCGAAGCGGTAGCGCTCTTTGAAAGCCGAGATTTCTTCCAGATTTTCCTTGCCGGTGTCGCTAATCTCTAGGAGATCGGCTTCGAGCAGAGAAATACCGTCGGAGAGAAATTCCGTGAGCGGGCCGTGCAAATCGTTGCCGAGGGTGCGT
>Ga0210410_10003547_pt1 | contig 13797 bp, 9 predicted proteins | sample IncBWC4MmetaG_FD_161058 | JGI IMG/M metagenome (GOLD analysis project Ga0210410, IMG submission 161058) | Forest soil microbial communities from Barre Woods Harvard Forest LTER site, Petersham, Massachusetts, United States - Inc-BW-C-4-M | ecosystem: Environmental > Terrestrial > Soil >... | reverse complement strand
CACCATGTCCGGCACCTTTTCCACTTCCTTGCCCATGAGCAGGCCGCCGAGGTCACCGTCGAAGAGGAACGGTGGATCGGGTTGCAGAAAGATGCCGCGCATCTGCTTTGCGGGGCTGAGTAGTGCCAGTTCGTCGGCGAGTGGATCGGCATGCAGTTGGAACTGGATGGTCCGTCCGTAGCGCGTGTTGAACGCGCGATCCGGCTTTTCCAGCCCGTAGTAGTCCGGTTTGGCCTCGCAGACCGCGCGGATCGTGAGCCGGATGATCCGAGCGCGCGGCAATACGAGCTGAGGTAGCGCGTCGAGTTGCGCCTGGTTGACGCCGAGGTCTCCCAGGTCGCTCGGGTCGCCGAAATGCAACACTTTGCAGTCCTTGTATTCTAGTGGAACTATCAACTCGTCCTCGAAAATGATGGAGATTTTGGGGAATTTTCGCGTGGTGGTATAGAAGTGAATGTAAGACTCGCGGCCCGAGACGCTCTGCATGTTGTCCATCTTCAACGTCCGGAGCTCGACCGTGATCTCGACACTCTCCACATCGGGATCCGCGATGCCAAAGGCTTCGGTGCCCTTCATCGCGATGGACGCGCTCTTCAGCAGCGTGATTGGGTCGGCGTACTTCCCGGTGAACACGACGGACGGGTAGCCCAACAGCGGTCGCTTCAGCGTGAGCTTGGTGTCGGCGAACAAGATGTCGTCGGTGTTGACCGGCAGCCCATCGATGCGGACGGTGTCGGGCGCGACATAGCGCTTGAACTGGGACTTCGTCGTCTGCGAGGGTGTTTCATCCTGCGGTGTGAGTCCGATCTCGGGGCCGCCTCCGCTCAGGTCGGAGAGGCGGATGCGGAACTGGTAGGGGGTGCCATAGCGAAGCTTGGTAGTGATCCCTGAAGACTCATAGAGTTCGTTGAGTTTGTTCTCCGGCGGGCCCTTCACGTTGATGTCTGGATTCGCCTTGACCTTCGCGTGCTGATAGATGGCCGATGCATCTTCATCGGGCAGGACCATCGACTTGCCGGCCCACGCCGCGAAATACATGGGCAGCCAATAGGTCTTGTCTGGATCGCCGTCGAGCTGCGCCGGATAGACCTGGTATGGCAGCTCCTTGTCGGTGTAGTTGCCGAGCGTGATCACCTGCAGCGTGGCGGGATTGATCACCGTCAGCGGCGCTTTGCTCTTGACCCGGTTCAACGACTCCCACGGGCCCGGCAGCGGTTTGTCTTCGCGGACGTCGATCTTGTACCCGAACACCCCGATGGGCGCGTCGATGCGCTCGCCGGCGCCAACGCTGGAATCTTCGGCGAGCTGCCGGATATACCAGATGAGGATCTGCTCGTCGTCCCAACCCAAGCGGATGCCAACTTCCTTGGTCGGATGGAAGCCGTCGCTCTGTTCCTGCAATAGGCTGTTGCTCACCGGCTGGAACGCGTGGACGATCTTCGCGAAGCCATCGTCGTAGTCGGCGGCTTCGCCGAAGAGTTCATCGTAGTTGCCGGGCGGCACCCCCGCTGAAACCGGGAACTGGATTGCGCCGAACACGCTGCGCGGCTTGCCGATCTCCAGCGCGGGGATGCGCGCCGCGTAACGCTTGACGAACGTGGCATCGGCAGTCTGCTGTGTCTTGTAGTCACTGTCGTCGGCGAGGTCCGCGAACAGCCAGCCGCTCTTGGGAAAATGCGTGGCGTCCACTGTGATCTGGGTCTCATAGATCATGCCGAGTGCGGTCGCCAGTTGCGGCTGGCGTATCGCGCTCGCGAAGACCTGACCCCAGCTGATCTCTTCCGGGGATGGCTTGAACCCGGGATAGGGCGTCGCGTCGCGCACGGCGCAATGGTAGGAATCGTCGGTTATCGCGTTGTGCGTGCGCGGTGCGACGAAGTTGAAGGAATTCCGATACGTGTGCGGCAAATACTTTTTGACTGATTTGTCTAACGCCTTGGGCGCCGGGGCGCTGTGGATTGCGAGATTTACGTTGGCGTTCGTATTCGGCGTCCCTTTGTTAACGATAATGAATTGTTCCGCAAGCGCCTCGAACAACAGCCGCGCGTTGGCCGGTAGCGTGATTGGCAGAGGTAGCGGCGCCAGCGGTGGCACGGTCCCGGGGAACCCGGAGTGTCCACTTACGATCCGGGCGACGAAGGAGAGTTTCGCGTCAGCGAAAGGCGGCGCACCCACCAGCGGGGGCTCCCCTTCAATGGCGCTCATGAGCGGATTCTGGTTGCGCGGCAGGAACACCACGTTGACGCGGAGGACGTTACCGTCGAAGAACTGCGGAAACGTGAGAATGGCAAACCGTTGGCTCTGTTCCATGACTGCGAATCCTCAGGATCGTTGTGGCAGCACCATGCGGCGGAGCACAACGGGCCCGGTTCGGCCCGACGTCGCGGTCGACACGCGCAGGCGTGGGGGTTGATTTGCCGTACTCATCGGCTCATTCCAAGCCAATCGAAGTGCTCGGTCGCGGACCCTCCGCCGCAAGCAGCCTGGCTATGCAATCTGCCGCTCCTCTTCCCATGACTTGCTGAAGCTGATGTCGATGACAAGGAAGATGCTGATGTCGAGCCCGAACGTCACTTGCGCCGCGCACACTGTCTTGTCGGGGATGCGTTTGACGGTGCCCTTGGCCTCGATGGTGATGGTGACGCTCACTAGCCCGCCGATCAGTTCTGCGTGCCCCTGGAAGAGCAGAAAGGCGGAGACGGAGTGGGTCTTCGAGTCCGCATAGATCTCGACGCCGACCATGTAGAGCACGCTGACGTTGCCCACGACAGGCAAGCCCACGACAATCTGCGCGCCGAAGCCGAACTTCATGTCGACCGAGGGGCCGACTTTGGTATCGCCTGCAATTGCCAGGTTGCACTGGCCGACTGCGTAGACGGTTACGAGGCTGATCGACACGCACATCACCGACAGCCGGCCGTAGAACTCGAGGAACGAGCCGGCGGTTGGGAGCAGCTTCTTCGGATCGCTCAGCGCCGCGGTGGTGAGCGCGGAATTAAAATACACACCGAACTTGAGCGATGCTTCCAGCTTCAGCGGGGCGTTTGGGTCATTGGCGAAAGGACCTGGCGGGAAATGAAGCACCGGAATTTCCTGCGCCGCCTCGAACTTGTATTCCCAACTATCCGCGCTGTTGCTCATCGCGATCTTCAAACCGCGTTTGAAGGCGTCGACGTAGTCGCCGCCCTGCAGCGCCGCGAGGATTTGCAGGATGGCTTTGGCTTTCTCTAGCGCGTCGCTCAGTTCGAGCTGCGGTGCGGGGAAGTTGACTGGGTCGGCCGGATCGCCCACGTAACCCGCTTCGGAACCCTTCTTCGCATCGAAATTGCCCTTGATGGTTAGAAGCCGCGGGAACGGCCCCAGGTCGACCACCATGGACATGTTGTTGAGGCGGCTCTTCCAGCGGTCAGCCACAGCGGGTGCGAAGGAGTCGACATCGTAGTCGAGCCTACCGGTCCGGACCTTCGTACCTTTCAGGTCGTGGTTTTGTGTCGTCGCCTGGTACTCGACGTAGATCTTGAGGTAATCCTCGTCGATCAGATGCCAGGGGCTGGTCGGGAGATCGAATTGCTTGACCGCGTTCGCCAGCTTGTAACCATCCTCTTTCAGCCGGTTGATGCCGTCGGCTGAACTGATATTCATCAGCTCCAGCACTTTCTTGCCGCCGTCCTGCAGTTCGTTCTGGGCGAAGTTCTTGGTCAGCGCGATGGCCGTGCCGAAGTTGCTTTCGGCATCGCCGATGTTGGGAAAAACCGCTTTTGATCCGACCAGCCGATACGCGTCTACAAACAGCGGCGGCGTCTTGGAGAGGAGCTTTCCTGGCACGGTATCGGTCGCCTGCTTGGCGAACGCTGGTGTTAGGAACAGCACCTTCTGCGTGCTAGTGCTCTGCAAGAAGCCAAAATTGATGGTCTCGTCGACGGGCGCGCGTAGAAGGTCACCGGGATTGGCGATGCGCAGCAACGCCGTGTCCGGATAGGTCATGTTATCGGCTAGCTCGCCGACACGGATGAGTGGCACGGAGACGCTCTCCGGTAGGGGTGTCACCTCACCGGTGCCACGCGCGTGCATCACCAGACTCCACGATCCATCCTTCGGCAGGACTACGTTCCCGCGGGCGGCGGCGACAAACACTGGCGTCGTGAGTGCAGCATCGACGGACGCGTTGACATCGATGTAGTTGACGCGGAACTTCTGGCCGCTTTTGCCGATGTCCATGATGCAATCCAGCGGCCCGCCAATAAAGCCGAACTGGCGCAGGAGAAGCGCCTCGAAGGCGGTTGGCGTGAGCGGGATGCCGCGCGGGGCGCGCTGCACAAAGCCGAGAATCTTCTTACCGGGCACTCGTCCGCCCACGTGGCCCTGCACCACGCTCTCCAGTTCGACGTCGGCGTCGAAATAGACCGGCTGGAGGTCGATCGCCACCGGCGACAGGCCGCCGGCATATTTGATGGGCTTGTTGATCTTCGTGCTGAGCTCGTAGAATGACGTGAGGTCCATGCTGCTGATGAACGGCAGCACGTCCGCGACGGCAGTCCGGATGTTCTGGATATTGAAGAGTCCCTTCACCGTGCCTGGATGAATCTTGTAGGGCGCTACGCTCGCTTCGACATCGGGCTTGTCCGGGTCGGGGACATATTTAAAGTGAAAATCGAATTTGCCGTCGCTCTCGGCTTTCCAGCCCGAATCGAATCGGTAGACGTACCCACTACCCACCCGGAACAGTGTGATCGTGCGGACCACGTGGATGCCCCACGGGTACAAGATGCTCTTGACCTGGATCACTTCGTGCGCGGTCCGACCGACTATCACGTCGAAGCGCGCCTCACTTGTGGACGCGAACTGTGCGTCCGCGTCGATCCAGGTGCTGAATGTGCTTGCGCCGTAGCCGCTTAAGTCGATCCGCGTCAGCGGCACACCTCGCTGTTCGTCCAGATTGGTGGGTGTTTGGAAGAAGTCCTGATTGAAAATGAAGGAGATATCCTCGCCGAGCGTTGTCGCGTCGGTCTGCTTGCCGGCCAAATCCAGCACGTTATTCACCTGCAGGGTGAAGCCGCGGAACAGATTGCTCTCCATTTCGTTAAAACCTGTGCCGGCGGCGAGCTTGAGCTGGATACCGCCCTTAAGATCGTTGTCGAATGAAGGGGTGTTGAATTCGAGCTTAGGCTTGGTTTCCTGCAGGGGGTTGGTCTTATACAGGTAGGCCAGCGACCTGATGCCGAACGGAAGTGTGAAGTAGGCGGTGGTCAGATTGCTAACTTCCTTTTCATAGGCATTGACCAGCATGTCGCATACTGGAATAGGCGCAATGGGGACGAGCTGCACACTGTTGTTGAAGATCTTCGTCGGACCGCCGTCGTCGGGATAGTAATTGACGGGTTGTGGCGGGTCGTGCTTGCCCGGTTCCGGGGGTGTGAGGTTGATGACCGGCTCCCAGGAAATGATCGGGGTGGTAAAGGCACGAACGAACCGGGACTTGGCTACCACGTCCAGACCGCGCACCTGCAGCGGAAAGCTATCGGTGGCGGAGTCGGGCGCTTCGATCGTCATCGCTACATGCGTGCGGACCATCGACATCTGCCGGTCGCCGTACCACGCGAAGCTCACGCCCATCTGGTTGGCGTTGCTGCTGACGTCGAGCAGCGCAAAGTTGTCTTCCTCCAGGAAATCACAACGATCGTCCCACATTGCTTGGTAGTCGGATGCCGGTTCCAAATGCGCCATCGCCTGAACGCTCGGCGGCACCTTTGCCTCTGCGCGGGCGGCAGACTCGTTCGAAAGGCTTAGGGCGAAAAGTCGCACGAACGGATGCTCACCAAAGCCGATGCTTGACGCTGCGAGCGGTGCCGCCAGCGTGGCTGTCGGCAGTGCAGCTCGGCTCGCCGGCAGCGCGGTTATGTTGGTGGACGCGATCGGGACTTGATTCTGCATCGGCGCGAAGTGGAACGAGACTTTCACCTTGTCGTCGCTTTTGTTCCGTGCGATCGGCTCCCATTGCGTCCGCGATATCAGCCACAACCAGACCGTCTGCCTGGCGATGCCGGCGCGCTCGACCCGGGCAACGCGCTCGAACTGCGCCTTGAGCACACCCAGGTTGGCCGCATAAGGGTCGGGCAGCGTAGGCACGTAGGCGTACACGCCGAACACGAGAAATGCGTTGCCGTTCTCGATGTGCTGCATGTCATCAGAGAGAGTGCCGAACAGTAGGCAGCCGTTGACTGGCGTGATCTTGAAGAGCCCATTGTGTAACGCCAATGCGAGTGGAGAGGGTGGCGAGGCCTTTGGCTGGTTGGACCGGTAGTTGTCAAACAGGATGTTGTCGTCGAACAGATAGATCAGCTTCCACGCTTTGTTCACGGAAACAATAAGCGCGGAATTCTTCGAATGGATGTCGAAGGGCTGCCCGGTGACTATGACCGGTCGATCCAATCGCGGATTGGCGTTGGCGAGTGCGAGAAATGCCTCATTGCCATTGGCGAATGTGTTGTAGACGAATGGGAACGTTGCGGTATAGTTGAGTTTGACAGTCGAACCGAAATGGTTGAGAGCGTCTTTCCACAGGCAGTAGTCCTGCGTGCAGAAGACGTTCCCTGCCTGCAGATCGGTGAAGTTGAGTCTGCCTGGCTCGCTCAGGAGCCAGGGAGCCAGCAGATTGACCGCGCCTCCCTTTAGTCCTTGCCATTGGACCGTCAACCCCTGCTTCCCGCGTATCGCGAGGCCGCCGATGCCCGCTGCGGGCGAGGGCTTGGCGATGTCGAGGCGCGCGACCGGCAACGCCCACGCGCTGCGCTCGATGTCCATGGTTCCCGCGAACGTCGTGAATGGCGATTCGCAATCGCTGACGGCGAATTGGTTTACAGAACAGTCGAGCGGGATTAGGATACGATTGAGAAGCGCGTCGAACGTCGGCGCGACTTGCGGGTTCCACCGAAAATTGGCGGATTGGCCGTACACCGTCCAATCAACCTCGCCGCCGATGGTATCGATGGCACTCATGCCGCCCGTGAAGTGGAACGACAGTTGCGCTGGCAGATGCACCGTCGCTTTGCGCGCGTCCGCACCGTACGGGCTGGCGGTATCCGGGTCGACTACAGCGGTCTGATCGAGATCGAGCGATACCGTCGCCTTGGTTGTGAGAGAGAGCGTGAGCTTTCCGTTGATGAGCTGCGGAGGCACGCTCAGTACGACAGTGCCGCCTTTGATCTTCAGCCCAGCGTACAAGCTGGCGGGCGCACTAGAAGTAAGCAGTGCGGAATTGATCCATATGCTGTCGGGAACCAGGTCGTAGACGATTAGCGCATCGACGACCGGGGACAGATTAGGGTGGAGGAATCTCTTTGTGAGCGACACGTTGAAGAGTATCGCCGGGTCGGGCCAGCCCTCGACATAGAGTGCGACAAGTCGAGTGATTTTGAAAAAATCAAACCAAAAACGGCGGCCATCCTTGCTTAGAAAAGGACCTAGCGTCCTCTCAATGGCTGCGCCGCCGGCCCACAACGGAACAGAGCCAGATACCTGAGTGGTTCGAAACGGCAAGTCGCGCACGAAGACACGCAGGTCGGGAGGTGTGGTATCCTTGGCGATACGATCTGCTAATTGGAGAATTTGTGCGCGCTGCCGCGGCGCGACGGCGTCGGCGAAAAACAGGTCGGAGTTTTCGATAGAGAAGTAGCGGTTCTTGACCGCGGCGAGGTCGGTGTGCGTCAGCGGCCTGGACAGCTCGTCACGCAGGACATCGACGGCTTGTTCGTCAGCCGAAGACGCGATTTCCAGATGGCCTGTCAGGAATGCTAGCAAGTCGAACAACTCCTCTTGGCGTCCGCGTGCTTGAGGGGCTGCATTCGGGGTTCGATCAATGAGGGAATTTGGCCCGGCAGCACGCCGGTTCTGGATATTTGTCTTGTAAAGAGAAGCTTCTGCGCTAAATCCCGGTATGCTCATGAAGCCCTCCGATCAGAAGCGAGTCTAGTTAAGGGTAAGGAGATCTACCAAGGTGCCTCAGGCTGCACCAGCTCGCACCCGCGCAAGCTGAACAAACCAACTTATCGCACGATCCCTAAATGTTTGAACGTAGTCCCATTGGCAGTCTGTTCAGCCAAGACACCTGAGGCGAGATGTGCGAAGCCTATCTACTAGCGCCATGATTGGGGCGGGATGTCGATGCGCGTTTGCAAAGCTACCGAGAAGTCCAAGCACGGGCTGGGAACGGAAATCCTGCTGTGGCCGTACGCCCTGCGCTACCCCGAGCCCCTCTGCCACGGCACCCCAATAGGCGCCACCACCCACCGGCCTCTCAGCGTTAAAACCTGACATGGGCATGATCGCGTCCCCTCAACAAAGCCACCCCGGTCCGAAAGCAGCCCGGAAAATAGACCGAGGTGTTTGTGCTGAACGCCTGCGAAGCCGTTATGGCCACAGGCTGCATCTTAGTTTCCTTCCGCATTCGAACTTCGTGTTTGGCTCAGCGGTCGTAATACGGCGAGAGCTTGGTAACGAGGAAAGGAAATTCCTCTGTCACATCAACTCTCAGGAACTGCTTCTCGACCACGTCGGTTGCGCGATTGGTGAACGAGAAGACCACATCGACTATATTGCGCACCCCGCTCAATGGCGACGGCCGCACGTCGACTGCAGTCAGCGAAAGATTGCGAGCGTGCCCATCGGCGACGGCCGCATAGATCGCTGGGTAGCGTACCGTAAGATAGTTCAGCGCGCGATGCTCATCCGTGGCGCCCGCGTTATCGGTCATTTGCATGATTCTGTCGAACACCTCTCCTGCGGCTTCCGTAAATCTCTCGGCCGAAATTGCCTCCGGTCGTGGAATTGACGCGATCAGTGAATCGCGGTCGAAGGAATAGATCTGGTCAAACGCGACAATCGGCACGACCAAACCGTTGCACATCTCCGGCGGAGCCAACGGCCCGCGCATACCGACAACGAGATCGACATCACCTGGTCGGGCACCGGGGCGCAGTGTCTCTACGAGCAAATTCACGTCGGTGGGGTCGCGAGGGGCAACGATATAGGTTTCCAGACCACCAACAGTCATCACCCAGCAAAGGTGTTTCACGAGGTAACGATTTTGCAGGAGCACCTGCTGTAATGTCTGCCGGTCGGTCAGATTGACGGTCTCCGCCCGACCGGTTGCCTGGGCAAATTCCTTTTCCACAGACAGCCGCGGAAAGCGCGGCTCGATCCTGCCAAGCGCATACACATAAGAAGCCGGCATTGACGCTCCTAGCGTTCCACAGGTTGGACATGGCTGCTGCACTGGCGGTGAGGATGGTGGGGGCGCGGGCAGTCCTTCGGAAACGCGGCTGACTGAAGGCATCGAGGTAGCTACCAACGAATCTTGGGCTACTCCTTGTACCTCGGGTTCCTGTTCTACCATCTGTGTCTCCCCGTATTGGCTGATTCATCCCGTTGGCGTCACCGCTTGAAGACCATCCAGCGGTTCAGAGCAACAGCGCGTCGTTCACATCCGCCACAGGGCTTGATCCCGACCGCGTATGCCACGCGCTGCACAACATCTCCTAATCCGACCTCCTGCTCGATGATGAAACCTGGAAGCCTCACTTTGTGGGCCGGTCCCTGCATGTCGTCCGTCGCTGTGGGATTCGCGTCTGCCATAGAGCACCTCTCATGTCTGTGGTTGGCCGTTAGACTGTCGACATAGCCTGGTAGGCTGCCCAGGCGTTCATCAAGGGCGGCACGATAGTGGTGCGCCGGCGCATCCCAGCTTGCGTAACTGCAGACCTCACCTGAGCAGCAGTCGCATTAGGGAACTCCGACCACATCAACGCCACAGCACCCGTGACGAAAGGTGTGGCGACACTTGTCCCACCCATCGTCACTGGCTTGGCCATTGTGCCGAGGCTGGTAATCGCATCTCCAGGTGCTCCCAGCCCGCATCTTCCGATCGAGGCACCAAGATTGGAAATATCCATCGGGAGTCTCCGAAGATCGTAAGCGACTACCGGTATTGTCCAAGGATGGCGGGTGATGGCAGAGCTGCCTACCGCTCCCTGGTTGCCTGCGGCCGCAACGACAACAGCGCCGCGCCGAAGGGCATGATTGAGTGCCTGCTCGAGCGCACTATCTCCCCTCGAGGGCGGCCCCTGGATGGCCAAGCTCAAGTTCACGATGCGCGCGCCTGCATCGGTGACTTCGATGATGGCTTCCGCAAGCTGCTCGGCAGTTGACCTGGGTACGACTTCTCCTTCGGGTATCTCCTCCGCGAAAATCGGCCGCACAAGGAGATTACATCCGGGACAAATGGCCGGCGCCACGGACCCTCGTCTGGCAATGAGGACTCCAGCCACGAACGTGCCGTGGGCGCATGCTGTATTGCCGCTATTGCACGAGCCCGCGAAATCTCCCGAAATCTCTCGGATGTTTTTTGCCGGAAGGTCTGGGTGGTTCGTAGCCACCGGCCCGTCGATCAGCGCGATCGAGATTTCGGGCCTGCCGCTCGTACGCGCCATCAAGGGGGAAAGCCCGACCAGGTCTAGGCAAGCGGAGCCACTGCTGAGCTGATCCGCGCGAGGGGATGACTCGACCACCTCGTTCTCCTTCCCTTGTTTTCAAGCAAGTTGGATTTCCGAATGAACCCAACCAGTGTTTTTAACTTGTACGTGCTGAAAACGCTTCGTCAACCTCCGGAGCCCACCTTAGCAGAGACATTGCGGTTTTGCCCAGGCCGCGCGTTTGACATCTTTTCGTTGGCTAAGGCGGCACGGCGATCTCCGGTCGCACGAGCGGGGTACCTCAGCGGTCTCTCGCGCCCTGAGCAGGTTGTGCTCTGCATAATCGTCGGCGAAAGGACACACAATCTGTCCTGCCAAATTGTCTATACTAAGGTCAATGGGTTCAGAAGGCCGCAAAGTAGGCACCGTTTCGATGTGAACTGCTTGGATATTGATTTTGCTTTGACACCAAATCCTAGATGCCTCTTTAACGTGAGTTATGATTTCCTTTTCACGAAATGCCCAAGCGGAGCGCACTAATATATAGATATATAAATCTACAGCCAGGGCTGACGCTGCGGATTCTATATTGCCCGGTGGTGTCGGGGGGTCCCAATAGTTTCGATCTGTGCTGTCCATAACCTACCTCCTGTGGTTAGCCCGCATTCCCCGGATTCCCGGGCCTTTGAACCGGCATTCGCCAGATGAGCGCCTCGATCCGCCCACCCTCAAGCAGCATCGTTTAGGAATCGGTCGAGAAGTGTGAGGCAGTTCACGGTTCGGAAAAGTTTTTCCTCGGATTCCGCCGAACACGCTTACGCCGATGCTTTTTGGAGCAGAAACCCAGAGGCAGGACGATCCGCCGCGCCGTGAATCGGACCGGTAAAATCTTGAATCAAGGTGCGTTTTCGACGATCAAACGCCTCCGAAGCCCTTTATTATCAACAGAAAATTATACCATGCAAACCAAAGAGGCCAAGGCGCGGATCAAAATAAACAAGCTGCTGGAAGAGTCCGGGTGGCGTTTTATCGATGACGACAAGAGCAAGGCCAATACCGTCCTAGAACCAAAGTCAAACTGACCAAAGGGGCGATAGACCCCTCGGCAAGAATTTCGAGCAGACGGGCAACGGCTTTATCGATTTCCCTCCTGCTCGATGAACAGGGCTTTCCGCTGATCGTGCTGGAAGCCAAGGCCGAGGATAAGCTTATGAGCACCCATGAAGCGGTATTTGAGACATTGCCGCTCGAAGTTAGCATCGGGCGGGGCCACCGTCGCACTTGTTACTTTGATGAGCACCCTCAGCGTGCCCCCGCCGGCCTTGGCCTTGGAGCCAGGCGCATGGACGCAGTGCATCGCCTGGAATAATGGCACGAGATACAACCCGCTTTTCACCGCGCCTGCAGCCGTGGCTGCAAATTGGGTGCAAATACCCGGCTATCCGTACGTAGTAGTAGACATGGCGAGCGAGACCGATCTCGCAGTCCTAAAACCGATTTCGTCAACGGGCTGTCAAACGATGCCTGTACAACGCCAAAGCTTCCCCGGATCATTCGGCTCCAGCACTCTACTGTAACACCCGCTGCGGGCGCAGGCTCCTTGTTGTGAACAATAAGCGATAGAGGTTGGGTAAACAGCAAGGCAGCTATTATATGCAAAATTATAAACAGCGTCGCATGCAGCGAGTTTTTGGTCTTCTTCAGCGCTGGTGGACCTGAAGCGAGTTGGTCCGCAGCAAACCGAGTACCCGCCTATTGTGGTTGTGGCGCAGGTACGGCATGAAGGGGTTGCATCTGTAATTTCATAAGCCGCCTGCACCGAATTCGGATTCTGGCCACTTCCGGCAGTGATGCGGTAAACCCTAGGCATTCTGAAAAGCGAAGCTTCGGCGGTAAACCTCGGCATGTTCATCGTGCCCATTTTGCATTTCCTTTCCACTGGTTAGCGCTACCTGGCAGAAACGATCGTATTTTCCAACAATTTTCATTATGATACGAAATTCAGGCTGCGAGCGACAAGACCCTAACTTACATCTCTGTCTCAACTCTTCTGCTGTCGGTATTGCCATACTAAATCTGGATCTTCTCGACCTCATCAAGCGTAATCTCGTCACCGGTGCGGTCGTAAAGTTTCGTCGTCCGCGGGCTTTCATGCGCCGCCATGGCCTGGGCGTTCTCGAGCGTGCCGCCCGCCTCGAGGTAAGTGGTGATCCCCGTGGCGCGAAATGTGTGACAGCCGATCCGGCCCTTCATGCCAAGTTCAGCCGCGGCGCTGGACCATCCGCCAGGCGTCCACGCGATTCATCGCGGCCGCGGCGAGTGAGCCGGTGCGGCCAACGGCTGAGCGGAAGAGGGGGGTCTTTTTTTCCTCCCGGATGCCGGCGGCATCGATATAGGCATCCAGATAGGCCTCCAGATTGTGGTGCGCCGGCATTTCGTGGCGCTTGCCGCCTTTCTCGTGCAGGCGGACCCACCAGCGCTTGTCCAGAGGGTAGTAGTCCTCGACTCGCATGGTGACCACGGCGCTGACGCGGGCCAGGGTGTAGGTCATGGCCGCGATCAGCGCCCGGTCCCGCAGACCGACCACGGTTGAAATATCGATGCTGTCGAGGAGCTGGCGGGTTTGTTTCGCGGTCAGCACCGGGGTCTTGCCACGCTTGACGACATGCGAGGGTCCGCGCACGGCATGGGCCGGGTTGGTCGCGAGGATCTGACCCACGACCAGCCAGTCGAACAGCATACGGATCGCCGCCAGGTGCTGCTTGACCGTCGGCTTGGCGGCCGAGGTTTGCAGTGATTCGACATAAGCAGCAACATGGATTGGCTCGATATCCACGAGCTCGACGATGCCGTGCTGTTCGAGCCAGGCGAAGAAATTGCCGGCAGCCCGGTAATAGGCCATACGGGTGTTCTTGTTGCGGATCGTCGCAGCAAAGAACTCCAGGAACCGGCGCGCCGCATGATCGCCGGCGTTGGCGATCGCCGCCGGCACGGCAAGCGAACTATGAAATGCCGGCGCCCGTATCGGCGCGGCTACCTCGATAACGGCCGGCACGTTTCGGCGATCGCCGCTCATGGCCAGAAGTAACGAAACGCCCGGATTTCACACATAAGCGGACAAACCACGAACTCAGGCGGCTTTGCGACCGGTGTCGGGCGCGGTCCTGAGCGAGCGGAACCCGTCACGGTTTTCCGTGGCTGGTCGCTCGGTGCTCCAGATGTAGTCCCCGGTGAGGTTCACATGCTCCTAGCCGAGCGGGGAGAGGTGAGCGAGCAGCTGGTCCGGAACATCCTCGGCCTGACGCAGAGCGGCAACGGCGCGCTCGAGGTA
>Ga0210410_10003546_pt1 | contig 13797 bp, 7 predicted proteins | sample IncBWC4MmetaG_FD_161058 | JGI IMG/M metagenome (GOLD analysis project Ga0210410, IMG submission 161058) | Forest soil microbial communities from Barre Woods Harvard Forest LTER site, Petersham, Massachusetts, United States - Inc-BW-C-4-M | ecosystem: Environmental > Terrestrial > Soil >... | reverse complement strand
CTGGGCTGCTTGCGCAGGGTTGGTATGACCAAACGTCCAGGGACCGGTCGTAACACTGCCCCTGACGTGCCTCCACTCGCCGGACTTTTTATCCTGCCGCTCGATGACACCTCCTTCCAGTCGTCGGGCTGCCAAAGTGGAGGCTTCCGAAGGTCGAACTCGCTCGCTTATACCACCTGGAGTGATCACCTGTAGCTCGACTCCCGTTGCATTTGCTCGTATTACGTCGCCGCCAGAAATATGCGCATGCGTGCGGGAATCTTTCCTATTAGTTACATGATTATGCGTCTCGATAAGGGATTTGTAGTGGGCGGGGTCCGACGGCGGAAGCACGTGTTTTGGAGAGCCCTGGGTTTCGGTTTTCGATAAACTGCGAACCTGGTTTGCTTTACTCTCCCGAACCGTTGTGCCGAATTCAGTCATCGGCTGACGAGCTTGGGCTTGAGCACGCATGGATGCTAGATTCCTGTCCAACCCTCGGCCTGCTAATTCTTCCGCTTCCTCGTCATTTTCAACGGGAGCCAGTCCCATCGGATCAGTCAAATCTTCGGGATCATTGTGGCAGTAACGGAATAGATTGTAGTCGCCGGCATCGAAACCTTTCGGATCCTCGCCAGTGAAGCGACCAAGGCCGGGATGGTAGGCACGAGCGCGATACTCGTAGACTCCAAACGTCGCGGTGTACTCACGGCCGGTGAACATGAAACGATTATCGAAAGCGGAGGTAGTGAGCGAGCCACCATTGATCGTCGGCGCACCAAAGACGTCGTACCGATAATTCTCAATTACACCACCCGTTGCATTTGTAAGGTGCGTGACGCTTCCTTCGTGGTCGTCTTGATAGTAGTAAGTTTGGCCTAAAGGAACGATGACATAATCGACGCGCATCAAAATTTCATCGATCGCTCTTCCATACAGATTTCGGCCCACAACGCTCCCGACTAAGTTGTATTCCACAATCGGCTTCTCGCCATCGTAGATGTAGTACGTTGTCGCTCCGTTCAAGGTCCGGTTCACGCAACGACCCAGCGCATCATAGGCAAGCTGATACGAATATCCGTTGCCGTTCAACGAACTCAGCCGTTCGTCGTTGATGTAACCGTAGCTGATATTCTGATACGACGCGATCTCGTGCTCGCTGCCGTTCCCAACAATGTTCGTTCCAACCTGATAGTATTGATTCAACTTGGCAGCGGTATCGTCGCCATTGTTCGGATTGACGCCGGTGTAAGTCGTGGTCACACCGGTATCGACAACACTCGTACGATTACCCATTGGATCGAGGTTATAAGTGACAGTTCGGGGCGAGCTTGGACTGCTGTTCCCAGTGAGTGCACCCATCCTGCTCGGCGCAAACCCCCCGCCGCCGCAGTGCGTGCCGTTCGTGTAATCGGCATCGTAACTCGAGACATTCGAATCGCTGTAACCCGATTTGTAAGCGAGCGCGTTGAAGGTGGTATCCACGCAATTCGGGACCGTTACCGGTCCGGTATAAACCTGCGTTGTGCCCGTGGCTGCAGCTCCATTGTGGATTGGTGCGCTCCCGTCGGTTGTGTAAAAGATCGTCGCGCCAGTAGTCGTTGTGCTCATGCTGATTTGACGGCTACCATTATCACTGAAGGTAACCGGTGCGCACTGGTTCGGATTCGGCGTAGGTGTAGGAGTGGGAGTGGCTGTTGGCGTTGCCGTGGGAGTTGGTGTCGGCGTCGGACTGGGCAGCGCCCCGTAAGAGGCCGTCCAAAGTTCGCCGTCGAGGTAATACGTGAACGAGTCCGTGGTCGCGTCTTCGCGGGCCACGCTCAACATCCGGCTCATTGGATCGTATCCGTACGCTTCGGATGACAGCACGGTCGCGCTCAGTTTCACGTCCCGTTCCGACATCCGGTTCAGCGCATCGCGACTATAGAATTGGTTGACGGAGTTAGTGAGATTATCGCGCTCCACTTCGTTGGATGCTGCGTCATAGCGATATTGGAATGATGGATTGGAAGCACCGGTCACGAAAATCTTCTCGAACCGACCCATTGCGTCGTACGAGAAGGTGTAATCGTAAGCCGCGCTGGCGAGATACAAACGTGTGTCCTTTCCGTCCGCGTCGTAGGCGTACTGCACATCCTGATTACCGAGAACGGCGTTCAAATTCTGCCGGTCGAGCGTGAGATGGCCAGCCGCATCATAACTGCGGGTAATTGTCGATATAACTCCTGTGCCCACTACGCCGATTCCGTTCTGCGCACTAGTTAATCGGCTTGCTGCATCGTAACCAAAATTCGCCCACTCAGCGGTGAAGTTGGCGACATTCGTTGGGTTCGTCCACACCATTGTGACCTTGCGATTCCGGTTGTCGTAAGTGAAATTCTGAGTGGTGCCATTCACCGTTCGTCGGCTAACCAAATTATGGTCGTTATCGTAGGTGAAGCCATGTGTATCACCATTCGGATACGTGATCGTAGATTTTAATCCCGAAGGCTCATATGCAGAAAACGTTGTGATATGCCCGTCCGCGTCGATAACCTGCTGTGGCAATCCGCTGTACTGCACGTTCCCCGGATAGTATGTGAATGTCGTGGTAACGTTAATGGTGCTTGTTTGCGGAACCGTATCAGTTAGAACGCGATTCATCTGATCGTAGGTCTTGCTCTCGGTTGTCCCGTCCGCACGCTGGATGCTCGTCACATTACTCGCGGAATCGTAAAACCATTGCGTGCTCTGGTTCAGCGCATTCGTGACCGTGATCTTGCGGTTACGCGTATCGTAGGTCGTCGTCGTCGTATGATTAAGCGGATCGGTCACACTGGTCGGATTGCCGACCGGATCGTAAACGAAAGTGGTCGTTGCGGCGAGTGAAGTACCATAAGCTTGCGTGGTGGATGTTTTGCGGAAGTTTTGGTCGTAAATGTTCTTGGTCACAATACCCGTGGGCATGGTGCTTGTGTAAATCGACCCGGTAGTGTGGACATAGGAAGATGTATTCGTGCCGTTGGTTGGAGTGTAGGTATTAGTCACCGTTTGGTTGAGCGGATTGGTAACAGTAAGCACGCGTCTGTAATCGTCGTAAGTGTAGCTCGTTTGCTCGAACAATTCGTCTTTCTGCCATAGTTTGTTGCCATACTTGTCGAACGCGAACGATTGATAGTTGGAGCTGTCGCTTACGTGTGTGATCCGCGTCATCAGCCCGCGACCCCCGACCGGCGATCCCGACGGCAATCCGCTGTTCTGCCCATTGCCATCAAGAGCGCGATCGTAATCATATTGGGTGATCAATCCTCGTGGGTCGGTCTCGGTCTCGACGCGATCGGTCCACACGCCACTGTAATCCGAGTACGCGTAATAGTCGTAATGCGTTTTCGGCTCGTTGGCGATCGCTGTCGCTGGATCGGACGTCCATGTGGGATTGGATTTATCGGTCAGAAGTCCGCGACTCCCTGGCGGTAATGTCAGACTCGTGCTCCCGTCATAAGCAAAGTGCTCGTAGGCGCCAGTGCGCATCCGATGTGTCACAATCTGACCGAAATTATTATAAGTGAACGTTTCGTACTCGCGGATGCCGTTACTATCGGCTGGATAATCTTTGCGGGTGATCCGGTTGTTCGAATCGCGTGTGTAATCCGTTCTATGAGCATTCTCATCCGTGCGGCTAGTTAAGTAGTACGGATGGGTTTCATCCGTATATGTTTGATCGATGTGATTGCCGTCTGGATGAGTGATACGCAAAATCGCCCAGGAAAGAGCAGAGCGGGTGTACGTCGCCGTGTGGTTGTTCGCGTCTGTTACAGACGTAATGAATCCGGCTGCCGCCTTAGAGGAATCGGTTTCGTAGGTCAGTGTCGTGGTGTGCCCCTGAAAGTCAGTATAGTTCGTAAGCTTTCCGTCCATCGGAGCAGGCGTTGGCGTCACTGCACCGACACAGGCTCCACCTTGTCCCGTCCCCTTGTGATAGGTGAAGCTTCTTTGCGGGCCATCTCCGCGTGTTTCAGTTTCGTATGTGGTCTGCGGGGTGCTTCCCGTAAGCGTTGACACTGCTTCGGCCGCTGTACCATTCACCAGATGGTTTTCGCTCGAAATTCTCGTCTTGTTGCCGGTCGCAGCATATTTGTACGCGATTTGCTTCATTGGTCCTGCGTAATGCGTGTCGTCGGCGGTTGCTAAAAGAGGCGTGTAGAACCAAGCCTGTGGGGTTGTGCATGCTATCGGGTAATTTCCCTCGGTGTAAGTGTAGGTTGCGGACGTGCCATCGCTATAATTCACTCCAGTGAGAACTTTGTAGGAATTAGGGTGAGTCCCGTCCGGCAACCTCAAGGTCTGCGTAGTCCAAGTATAGGTGACGGACTGCATCGGTTGCGGACTCACACCGTCAAAGGCTTGAACGCTGGTTATGTACGAATTGGTACTGTCCCAATTGATTTGCAGGTAACGCCCGCCCGGCTCTGTAACCCTGTCGAGCCTGCGTAACCCGGCAGCACCATAGACGGACCAGGTTAGCGTTGTAATTTGCCCGTATGGATCGATGACTTGGATAGGGTACCAATAGATGCAGGAGTAATAGGAGCCCGTGCCATACGTAACCCTGCCGCCATCAGGCATGTGCAAGCCCTGGCCATCTACAAATTCGTCCACTCCGTAAGTCAGGTCCCCGTTTGGGAAAACGCGGCGGCCATCCGGATGGCATGGGTACCCGGTAGGGTCCGAAGGGTTGTTGGTACAAATGAAGAACTTGTAATCGAGGTAAGAGAACCGCCAACTCCCGCCCATCAGATTGTCGGCGGAGGTAAGGTGGCTGTTGAAGTAGCGGGTCCACTTGAGCGGATAGGCGCCGACACTCCCGGGAACGACAATGTCGTCCACCACCCGCTTTGCGTTAGCAGTATATCCATCATACATGCCACCGGTGGTGATCTCGCCGTTGAATGTTCCGGTGACGCCCGTCGGATTATCGTCGCCCGTCTCGGCGAACAAGGCTGGCTGTGTGAATGCAGCTACAGCAAGCAGTGCGAAAAAAAGTTTCAGTTTCATAGACAGTTTCCTTGAAGGCTTTATCCGTGATTGCCTGGCGTGATTACCGGAGGATTATTCTTTGGATGTGCGGGGTCGAGTACCCAGAATTGCATGCACGAGGTGCTCGACCCTCTCCGAATGCCTATTGACCTCGGTCCGGGACTTGCAGTTGTGATATACGCAAAGCTGAGGCTACCGTCAGCTTCCACAACTCGAATACTGTTGCCGATGCTGGTGCGCCCGCCCCCGAGAGCGTCGATTATAATCGGTTCGCCGAAGGCGTCCGGAGTGAACTGGAGCCTGACATTGACAAGTTCCTGCGGTTGAATGCCGATTAAACCGGAGAAATCGGCGACATTTACGCTTTGACCGTTACTGAATTGAACATTCGCGGTCACACCGGGCGATTGCGCATCGAGATGTTGAAATAGCAAAAAGGTGGCACTGGCGAAGACTGCGAGTCTAACGAATCGGTGAAGAAAGTTCATAATCGTCCTTTCATGTTTTGGCTTGACTGAGAAGCGGCGACGCACAACGGGAATGCGTGCGCTTGGCCGGGGGGCTAGATTTCACGCCCAGATTCTTTCAGATCGCGGCTGACTCGTATATACGTCGAAAGCCGTACAGTTTTGCCTAGGGAAGTTGCATCTCTCCTACGCAAAAGTTTTCTTGCGCTTTTCGCAAACTTCGACCTCAGAACACCGTATACGATATTGCAGGGCCTTGCAGTGCGAAAAAAATCCCCACCAAAAAACCGCCGCAGACCTCGGCAGCGAGCAATCTTACTGGCCACTCAAAAGGGCAAGATCCAGTTTGCCGATCCCCCGGCACGACGATGGTTGAAGCAATTCTTCGGTCGGCCCCCAGGTGCCGGCCGGTTGCCGCGAATGGTTTATCGGTGGATCTCGACGCGCCGGCGAACCCGAGATTCTACCTCGTTAATTGGGAAAAAAGGCAATACTCAACTGTACGTTAAGCGCGAACATTCATATATGGAGGACAGCGTAGTGCTCCTGTTAGAACTGATCAAAGGCCAGAGTGAGGAGTGTTCGCGCCGAAACCACCAACTTACTGCCCGCGAAGGTGAGGTCCTTTTCTGGATTGCGCGTGGTAAATCAAATGCCGAGATCGGAGCAATATTGAGGATCGCGGCGTCGACAGTTAGCAAGCATTTAGAAAGAATCTATCCCAAGCTCGGCGTGGAAAATCGTACGGCGGCAAGTTCCTTTGGTTTAGAACACGAGCGATTCGGCGACCCAGCTCGCAATTGAAATCACATCGTCACGCCACTCATGAAGTCGACAGATTGCCGAATTCGCTAGCGATTCAACTACTTAAACGTCATTCGTCAGCAGGTTTTGAATCTTTGCAAAGCTGCGCGCCCGACTGACGCCCGGTACTGAATCGACGGGAATTAAGCCCAGACGAAACCGTCCCTTCGTAAAGCTTCTTCCTAAGCACTGTCAATTCAAGACCACCTAGGCTGAAACGATTGGGACCAATTTTATTCGACAAATGACAAGCCTTCGACGGATACCCATGAAACCTGTTTCTAAAGGTTTGACTCTGAAGGAAATGTCTAGACTTTCGAGTTCCGACTTTCCATTATGATCCAATGATTCCCCCACTCTTATTCTTCTGTTCTTTCTTCGAACTGGCACCTAGTCCTCGAAAAACCCAACTGCTGCAACGTTATGGGTACGTCCGCGAACTAAACATTGCCCTAGTCTTGGCGGTCGCATTGAGTATGGCGGTAGGGGCTTCGACCCGATCTCTGGCTGGCATTCCGGCGAAAATTGAAGTCACATCTGAATCACCGGGAGTAACTGCGGGCTCCAAAGCCCAGCTTCGCGTTAACTTGCTCGATCCCGATAATCAACCAGCGGCCACAAAAAAGGACGTGACGATTCAAGTGCAAGCCCACTCGTCGAGTGGTAGCACCGAAAGCTTCGCCGTTACGGTTAAGGCTGGAGAAAAAAGTGGCACTGTCGACGTTCCCGCGAAGGAGCCAGGACTTATGAAGGTGCTTGCTTCAAACCAACAAATGGCGAGCGGGGGTTCAATCCTAAACGTTCGTAAGAAACAGGAGATGCCGCAGCCGAGTCTGCTACCTTCGGCAACAGCTTCTCCGGTAAAATCGCCGGCGGCGGCCGCAATGAATGAAGCCTCCCCTTCAGCATCTTACAGGCGTCCTGCGGGGACAGACGCTTATATTACTTCTGGGAGAAAGATGGCTGCAGCCGCACTCGCGAAAGCCCAAGGTGCCATGCCTTCTGTCTCAGCTCCTTTGCCGCCACCGGCTGAGGCGCCCATTAGCTCGGCTCCCTCCTGGAACCCGCCATTGACATTCATGTACATTCCAGAACGAAAAATCTGGGCCGACAGCAAAGACGCGGCGATAGTCTACGCGAATCTTCCGCCCGATGAATTAGCACCTTGGGACATCTTGGTCTACGTAATGAGTTCCGTCGGCTCGTTAGATCCCGAGCCCTTAGTCATTCCTAAAGGGCAAAACAGCGGCAAAGCTCGTTTAACCTATGATCGGCCGGCCGAGGTATCCGTTAAATTCATGTCCTCGATTCCCTGGGCGAAGGGCGTCTCGGGCCTTCCATTAAAGATCGCTTTCGGGCCAACAAAATTGAAAATTGTGCCGAATCCTCCAACGATCGGGTTGTTCGAATCGACGGAACTCGCTGTTCACCTAGCAGACGCCCACGGAAATCCAGTTTCCGATGACGAACAGCACGCAATTGCGTTGACAGTTGAAACGGGCAGTGGCGGTTTAGATGACAGCGGACTGAAGATTGATCCAAATGGTTTTCGAGCAGTCACGAAATTTCGGCCAATTCTGCCCGGAACTATCACATTCTTGGCAGAATCACCGAACCTAGGTTCTGGTGAAGCCAAGCTGATTGTCGCTGAACCGACCCTAATCTTGATTCTTTGTGCCGTTGGCGGCCTAATCGGTGGGTTGGTCGCTTATTTGACAGACAAAGATGCCAAATGGCCAAGATTTTTTATCGGCATTGTGACTGGATTCGTTCTTTACTGGTTGATCGTCTTCGGCTTGGTCGTCATTCCTAAGTTTCCGCATATTGTCGTTTTCAATCCATTCAGCGCGGCGATTCTAGGCGTTTTCGGAGGTTGGCTTGGCACAAAGGTATTTACCTTGGGCCTCCAGAAGATAGGCATCAGCGTCTAACGAAGGCCGAGCCGAAGTCGAGCTGCACGGACGCAAGCCGCATCAGTCGCCGATTGTAAGCGTCCTTTTGATTTCAGGCAGATTTTTCCACGAACTTCGCCTCACGCTTGCCGTATATGTAAGTGTATGGACGTGCTTCGTACATAAACTATGAACATCCAGATAACAATCGTCACCATTGTACTAAACGCGCTGTTGATTAATGCAGCATTTAGCGCAGCTCCTAAACAATCAGTCCGCCTTACATCGCCCTGTAATATTGCCGGCCAACATGGCATCGACCGGTGGCCGGCAAAAACTGATCCAGAACGTCCACCAGCAGATGCGTCGAAAATCATGCACCTGACGCCGTCACAGATGTTCTCTTGGCCTGGCGTTGGAGTCGCCGCCCATCTTACGAAAAGTTCTCCGCGCATTGCCTCGGAGCAACGCTGGATCGCTTTAACTGGTCTCGTGGCCGGGATGAAAATCGAGACCGATGGCGACATTCATCTCGAGCTAGTCGATGCGGGCGGAAACAAATCTGGAATCGTAGGCGCTGAGATTCCGCCCGGCAAAGCGTGGTGCGCGTTTCGACAACTCGCGCTTGGTTGGACCGGTCAAAAATTTCCTTTCGGTTTTCAAGGCTCAAAAACCTTCGCCGTTGTCGGACGTCACGTTATCACTGTTACCGGTAAAGCGTTTTACGACGTGGACCACGCTCCTTCGGACCGATCAAACGAGCGAGGAAAACCGTTCAAGCCCGGCTATGCAGTTTGGGAGATTCATCCGGTAATGGGAATGACCCGCTAAGAAGTGGAATACGTGCGACGGTTCGCCAGGGGCATGCATTCTTATGTGCACGACAGATTTTTGCTTTGGAGAATTAAATGCTCACGGCGATCCGTTCGGCATTGGAGGACCAGGCACATTACCGCGAACGGATTTTCCTTTCTTGCAAACAATCTTTCCTCCCGATCTTACGATTCAGCAAAGGTTATACCTTATAAGGCGGCTGTTAGAAATGGCCCTGCGCAATGATGCATCGGATAGCTGAGGTCTTGCAGCGCGTTTTCAGCCGCCAAGGCGTAAGAGCGTTCCAGGCAAGGATACCACTCTCCATCGCGTCCATCGAAAAAGGATCTTGATGCGGCGATCATGAATAAGTAGAATAACTTTCGCAGGTCCCACCCGATCTAAAACCCCATGCTGCTATTCCGGCTAGTAGTCGTAGCTGTTTTATTCGTTTTCGCATGGGTGATGCATCAAATCCTCCCGCACGTTTGGTTTCATCCAGTTTACGTTGTAGCTGCCTCGCTCCTCATATCGTATGTGCTCACCTGGATCGCCGGAAGTGCAAGCCGGGGAGTGGCATTACGTAAGGCGATTAAAGATGACCAAGGAAATGTGCCAGACCCGCCAGCCACGACGCCCAATGCGCAGAGATGGTATATCGAGAGTACATCTTTTGAGAAGCGACTGCCATATTCCTGTTCGTTCGTGGAGTTCGACGAACGTGGCGATTACTTAGATTTCAATCAGCACAGGCACGCCTACGAAAAGGTGCTCGCCTTAGCCCAGAAGCACGAACATTTGGTTGTTGTCATTTTTCTCCATGGCTGGCGCAACAACGGGCAGTCTGGAAATGTCGTCGATTTCAATGAGTTTCTTCATCAGCTCTCCACCCACACGGATGTTAAAGGCGCGGACCACCGCGTGCACGGAATTTACCTTTCCTGGCGCGGTGCCTGTCTGAAACACGCTATCCGTCCGGGCGACAAACCATTTCAGGAGGTCTCGAAACAATATGGCGGCGGCATCGTGGATCTTCGCCAAGCCGCACGCTTCCCGACATTCAACGAACTTCTTGAGACTTTCTCCTACTTCGACCGCAAAGGTGTTCCCGAACACCTTTCAAGTGGGACTTCACTCTCCCGGACAATTATTACCTGTGCCCACGTGGCGAAACGTTTTCGACCGGAGAGCCACGTCTTTCTGATTGGCCATTCGTTCGGAGGCCTGATGCTCGAGAGAACATTCCAAAATGCAACGGTCGGCGAGCTGATCAAATCCTGGCCATTCGGCAACCAGGAAAAAAGTGCGGAAACTAAGGCGAATCCATTGCCTTTCGACACGGTCGTGCTCGTCAATTCTGCAGCGCCATCGATATATGCAAGGCAATTCCAAAGTTTTCTTGCAGGACACGGCCACGCAATGTCCCGCTATCATGTCGTCGGCGCCAACAGTCCGGTCTTCTTTTCGCTTACTTCCAGTGGAGACTGGGCAACGGGTATAATTCATCCGCTAGCGAATACATTCTGTTTTCTACTGCCAACGCTTCGGCGCAAATACAAAGGAGACGATTTCATTCTAGCGCCAGATAATCGAAGCAAAGACGTGCTGATTCAACAGTCTTACTATTATCGGCACACACCTGGACATAATCCTTTATTGGTTAATCGGTTTATCGAACCGTCAGAAGCACCAACTTCAATTGTGGAGGCCAGTTCAGGCAATCACCTGCGCGACAATCTGCTTAGCTCTGGGGAGACGCGCGCATTTACCACTTCGCCACGAACGGAAGGCGAACCTACTCGGCACTGGTCCATCAACTTTCCACCAACGACAGAAACCTTTGACAGGTTTTCCCGCTACAAGGCGTACCGGCCGGTCGTTTGGCAATCAGACTCCGGCGTCTACACGTACAAAGACACTGCCTATTGGATAATCCGCTGCCCAAAGGAAATTATCAAAGACCACAATGACATTTGGTCCCAGCCAGCTATGGACACATATGCCGCGCTGTATGCTATTTCGAAAGCCCTGAGAGAACAGAAGACAACCGCCCCCGTTACGCTGAGGAACACCTAGGTTGTGCGGATTAGTGCGCGATTGGTTAATCTCCTGTGGTTAAGTGCGGTCGCTCAATTTTGAGCGAAAGACACGATTCCGCACCGAAGCAAAAACACTGCCATGCAACTTGGCTAAAACAGGTTTTCGAAAGTTATCCGGGCAAAGAAATTCCCCGATGGATCGCGAGGCTCGCCGACAGCTGTATGCATATATCCGACTTCAAATTTAGCTGTTACAATCGTGAGCTGAACCCCTCCGCCTAGAGCCAGACGCGCTTTGTTGTCAGCACCAGGTGCGTTCAATTGGGCAACGTCACACATGATGATCGGCTTCAAGGAATAAACGTTTGCCCGGTCAGCGAGGAAGTCGATGGCTGGCTTCACTTCTCCGTACGTTGCTTTAGCTTTCGCGAGTGCCTCCTCGGGAGAAAGCCCCTGCTTTTGAAGATCGGCGGCATAAAAGCTGACAGAATCTCCAGCTTTAGTCTTCAGGAGTTGCTTGAGCGAAACTCCGTCGATCGCTTCTTCGTCTGGGATAAGTGGACTTGAAAGGCGGGGAATCGGTAGGGAGACGTTAAGATTTATACTCCAGTAGGATGTGCCCCCCTGTGAATTGAGACTTCGCCTCGCGACTGCCTGTCCTTCACCGAAGCTGCGAATCCAGGGGCCGCTTGGTGCTGCAGTTATCGAGGGAGAATCTAAGCTATCATAAAGAAAGTTCCGGTCGGAGTTCCCGCCAAAAAACCGAGCATATTGGGGCGCTCCCCAAGCTCGGCCGCCTGCGACGATTGCCTCGAGTCCGACAGTTTGGTTTTCCGCTAGGAGAAATTCTTTTTCGAAACCAACAACGGCCGAAGTTCGTTCGTAAACATTGCCGTGCGCGGGCGAGCCCGCCTCTGTCCATATTCCTTCGCGCATAAAGCCACCAGCCACGCGACCCTCAGCAATCATTCGGCCTTCGAAAGCGCTTTCGGATCCATTATTTTGACCGCTTCCAGTCATATGATTTTCCGACCATCTGTATTCGCCGCCTAATAACAGGGTATGAATAAAATCGGTTTGTAGGCGTAGCTGCGCGTTGCCACCCACTTCGAAGGCTTGGCGCGAAAGGGTTTCAGTTCCGAGAGGTTCTTCCTCGCCCTGGTAATTAATCTCCAGTGCTAGGCTTTGGATATACTCAGTCACGCTCCGTTTCGATAGCGAGAGATCAGCGTTCGCTGAATAAAAACCGTGCTCAAAGGACTTCCGATCGCTGGCGTTGAGATCAAGACTAATATCTTGTTTCTCTGGAGGCTGTCCCTTCAATGTCTGCGGCAAGTTAAGTAAACTCGAAGACATCCCGAATGTTGAGGCAAAGCCGTAATGACTATCCTGATAGGCACCGACAACCGGATTAAAAGCAAGAAGGGGTGGCGGTACGGATTCGTAAAAGGTTGGGAGGAATGAACGAGGAATCGGCAGGATATTCGAGCCGACCCGGTAAAGGTCTACCCTGACGTAACGCGGCTGGATCACGACGTCGACTTGGTGACCCTCCACTTTCAGACATCTTGTGATGTATAACACTCCCGCCGATCCAAGGCTGTCAAACTCGATCGTCTGATTCTCCTTGGAACGAACTGCTTTTTCGACAGCTTCAAGCGCCTCTTGGATTTTGATGTTCGAGTAGGAATCGCCGGGCTTAATCGGTAATGGAATCGAACTGACCCATCGTCCCTCGACCGTGATCGATCGAATTATGTAGCCGTCTGAATCACGGAGGTCATCTCGGCACTCGCCTGACTGAGCGTTGAGCGGTGCGGCTAGGAGATGGCTGAGCGGTATCGCTGAGAGAAGCAAAATCAGCGTTAGACGCTCAGTGCTGTCAATCAATGGTTAACGATAAATATCCTGGCGCACAGAAAATCATTTTGCAGCGCTAATTGCAGCTTTGCTCAGCGAATCGTTGATCGCCTTCTTCTGATCAGGAGTTGGGTTTTGGACGCCAGCGACTGCCTTAGCAGTCGGATATGCCTCGTTTGATAGTATCGTCGCCGTGGTCGTGCTTATCGGGTTAACGACAAGATTTTGGACGCCTTGGCTTTCCAGTGGATCCACTGCATCAAAAAGAACACGGACTATCAAATCATCAGTTCCTGCGGCATTTTTTTTGTACAATTCGAACACCAGCTTCCAAAGGGGATCGTTGTCAGGTGAACAGGCCTTTTCGACAAGAAGGTTGAATTTGTAGCCGGCCTCTGGGCTCGCCACGAATACATCCAAGATGAATGGGTGGCACTTTTTCTGTGAGCTAACGGTAACTTTTCCCATAGTTCCTTTCGTTTAGTTCGTTCGGTCGCTGCATTTGTCAGTCTTAGGAAATACCCCGCAGGGCGTTGTAGAGGCTAAACGCTTTTTCTTGTACCTGGGTCTCGATGTTTTCTAGCGTTAAGTCTGGGATTCCCGATCTTGGGAAGACGAAAAAGAGGACGTCCTGCTCGATGCTGTCATTGCGGATGATCTTGCAAAAGTTTTTTTCGTCCCGCCGTTTACACGGATCCAGCGCAGGCGGATGGAGCGCCTCGTGCACTCGAATTGATGCTTCGCCGATTTTTTTGGCCGGGCCGATATCTCCACAGATCGCAGCCGTAATTTTGTCGGCAAAGATCACGACTGCGACGTCGCCAATCTGAAGATCGGGATGAAATAGCTTTTTGTTGTCGCCAAGGAGATGGGGCAGAACAATGTAAGGTACCGTCTCGCTAGGTAATCCTCCGCCATTTGAAAAAT
>Ga0210410_10003542_pt1 | contig 13809 bp, 14 predicted proteins | sample IncBWC4MmetaG_FD_161058 | JGI IMG/M metagenome (GOLD analysis project Ga0210410, IMG submission 161058) | Forest soil microbial communities from Barre Woods Harvard Forest LTER site, Petersham, Massachusetts, United States - Inc-BW-C-4-M | ecosystem: Environmental > Terrestrial > Soil >... | reverse complement strand
TTGCCTGCCGAATCTCGGTCTCGTGACCTTCTTCGAGTATGCGGTTGATGTTTTCGATCGTAACCGTGGCGTCGTCCACCAGAATCCCAACTGCTAACGCCAACCCGCCCAGGGTCATGATGTTGATGGTCTCGTGCAGAAAACTGAGCACCAGAATCGAACTCAGGATCGACAACGGGATGGAGATGGCGATGATGAGCGAACTTCGCCAGCTGCCGATGAAGAGAAGAATCATGACTCCGGTAAGCGCCGCGGCAATGACCGCCTCGCGAACAACGCCGCTGATCGCGCTCCGCACAAACAGAGACTGGTCCGCGAGGGGAGTGATTTTCAATTGCGGCGGCAAGGAGAGCGCAGCACGGGGTAAAACGTTTCGAATTCCCGCCACGACATCAAGAGTCGACGCAGTTCCTGCCTTGAGGACGCTGAGCAGTACACCACGATGGCCATCTTGTCGTACCACATTGGTCTGAAGGCCAAAACCGTCGCTTACTCGCGCTACGTCCCTCAGGTAGATCGTTTTCGCTCCTACCTGCTTGATGGGCAGGTCACCCAGCTCCGTGACCGTGCGAGGTGTGACGTTCACGCGAACATCGAGTTCGCTTTCGGCAATCTTTGCCGTGCCGGACGGCAAGATAAGATTCTGGGCATTGACCGAATTCAAAACCTCGCTGGGTGAGACGTTCTTGGCCTGCATTAGGTTCTGATCCATGTTGATCATGACCTGCCGTGGTTTGCCGCCATAAGGTAGAGGAATGACGGCGCCCGGCACCGTAATGAGCTGAGTGCGCAAGAAGTTGAGCGAGAGATCGTTAAGCTGCTGTTCCGACATTCCGGACCCGGACACACCGAGCTGAAGGACCGGGACACTAGAAGCGCTGAAGTTGATGATCTCGGGCGGCTGGGTGGCGGGAGGGAGAAGCCGCAGAATGAAGCCGGAGAGTGCGACCACCTGCGAGTTGGCGCGGTCCACGCTGGCGCCGGGTTGAAGATAAATCTTCACCACCGCAGTGCCGTTGTATGTCGTCGACTCGATATGCCCGATGTCGTCTACCAGTGTTGTGAGGCCTTTCTCGAACGGAGTTGTCAACCGCGTTTCCAGATCCTCAGGATTTAATCCCGTGTATGTCCAGGCGACGGAAATGACCGGAATGTCGATATTCGGAAAGATGTCAGTGGGAGTGCGAAGAATGACAGCAGGACTCAGTAAGAGAATGAGGATCGCAAGAACAACGAACGTATACGGGCGATTAAGAGCTAACCGGACTATCCACATGGACGTTTCTCTGCCTGGCTACGGCGCTCAGCGGAAGATTCGACGCAGCCGCGCATGCCTCCAGTTTCTTCCGACGGTCTCCGAGACTTCAACGACGAGTCTTACCGTCCTCGTTTCGATCTCGTTTCATGTTCGATGCACTATGAGACCGCTCGGTCTCATATTTTTCTTGTGCCTCGCGGTTTATTGGTGTGCGCTTGATCTCGAAGCCCGGCAGACCAGGTATGCATAAATAGGTTTGCAAAGCCTCGCAAGGAGCTCAGATCTCATTCTTGGATTGGCGAGGCTCGCTTGTGGTAGCGCCGTCCAGCCATATTTTGTTAAGCCCGCTAACGATGCTTCGCACGCATGGCGGCGCAATGCTAATTTATGCGACCGACCGGTCCCTTCTGTCATCAATAGTGCAAGTTGCTCAACGTCCCCATATTTTCTGGAAGCTACTGCCATTTGCGGTGGTAATCGGCGGCGCTCCAATATGGGAGAAAGCAAGAGCGAGGTGTAGACTTCGCAGAATTTCAATGAGCGATCAACGTGGTTTTATCTCAGCCGATCAGTTTCACCCCGATCCGTACACACAATCTCGGACTGCGGAGCGTACCCTGAACGCTGCCATCGTCGGTGCTGACATCAGCCGAAGCTACGAGGAATATCTTGAGATCTTCGACGAGTTCTATGCCGACGATATCGAGGGAAGCAACGAAACCTTGGAAGGATCGATTCGCGGAAAGGCGAGAGTGCGCTCACTTCTTTTCAGCTTCCTGGCTCCCCTTCATGTAATGGCCGAGGTCGGTGGTGTGTCGATATCCATTCGAGGAACGGCGATTCCTGGAGATGAGATCGACGAGACCCACTCTGCTTGGACACTGGAGTTGGTCGGAGTATCCGGCAAAATCCGCACTGTGAGTTGGCGCACCTTCCGGAAATGGAGCGACTCGCGTGTTGTGCTGGAACACCATTACGCCCCCCAACAAACCGGTGAGCCACTGACCCAGGATGACCTCAGGTTCGATGCGCCTGAGGCGGCAGTAGGTTTTCAAAGGCCCTCGTAAACGTACGGGGGGGTGTTACCGAGGCCCGACGCGCGTATTTCAAAATGGGGAGTTTTTCCCTCTGGTAGCATCTCAAATGCGACCTGGGACCGGTCGGTCTCATCCAATTGTCTATACCGTCCGGCCAGCGGCCATATAATCGCTGAATTGGTATTACCTGGGAGCAGGGCGTGCGCAAAGGCGATCAAACGCGGCAAGAAATCATTCGTAAAGCAGCGCCCATCTTCAATCAAAGAGGATACGACGGCGCTGCGCTTTCCGATCTCATGCGAGCGACCGGGTTAAAAAAGGGCGGAATCTACCGGCATTTTGGGAGCAAGGAAGAGCTTGCCGGAGACGCCTTCGACCACGCTTGGAATATCGCAATGGGTACGCGTTTCGAAGGCACAGAGCAGATTCCGAATACGGTTGATCGCCTCAAACAAATCGTCCGGAACTTTCGCGACCGGCGCACCGGGCTGGTTCCGGGAGGTTGCCCGCTGTTGAACACGGCCGTCGATTGTGACGACGGCAATCCCAAGCTGCGAGCGAAAGCTCGCCAAGCCCTCAGTTCCTGGCTTGACCGTCTGCAATCAATTGCCGAGGGGGGCAAACGACTGGGCGAGGTTCGTTCCGATGTTGATTCCGGGAAATTGGCCACGTTGATTGTCAGCACGCTTGAAGGCAGCCATATGCTGAGCCGTCTGCAGAAGAAGGATGAGCCTCGTGACCTTGCCGTCCGTCATCTGGAGGAATACCTCGAAACCAACGTTCGTGCGCGGAAATCGAAGGCCTGAGCCGCCAAGTCATGAGTACTCAAGAAATTCCCTCGCAAGCGGACTTCAGGGAACGCGCAAAGACGAACGACGTTCCTATCGCGCGTCTGATTGGATTTGAGGTGAAAGACATCGCTGACGGGCGGGCGACGGTCGTTTTGGCGGCCGGACCACAGCATGCAAATCCCATGGGAACACTGCACGGCGGAATTCTTTGCGATATTGCGGATGCCGCGATGGGCCTAGCGTTTGCAAGTACTCTCGCCCCAGATGAATCCTTTACGACCGTGGAATTGAAGATCAATTTCTTTCGCCCGGTGTGGCAGGCACAGCTCACAGCGGAAGGAACGGTCGTGCGGCGGGGTCACACGATCGGCTACGTCGAGTGCACCATCACCGACTTGGAAAACCGATTGATCGCGAAAGCGGCTTCCACCTGTATGGCGCTTCGCGGCCAAAAAGCCGAAGGACGGTAATCCTCTTACTGCTTCCTTGACCTCTGCTCATAGAACAGCTCTCTCAGGCTAGCCGTCAATAATTCAAATCCCTTCGCTCGAACTCACCGAGCAAATTTATCCTGCTTTCGTTGCGACCGATCGGTCTCATCCGTCATCTGATCGGGCTAAGAGGCAGGTTAAGGTCGGGAGAGTTGGAAATGTCTCTGCCGCGGCCCAAATCGCGACGGGTTAATGCAACTTCCATGCCCCCGGCATGCGAGGTTTGCCGCGAAGAACCAGTCACGACTCTAGTTGCGGATTTCATCTTCGCTTGTAACGTGTGCGCGAAGAGGATTTCGGCCGTGCTCTGGCACGGACGTGAGGAGCGCACCCTTACGGCAGGGAGTTTCTCTTCTGAATTTCGACATGTAATTTCGCCACAATAAATGACAACGCATCGCGCGAGATGCAGAAAGTAAAGGAAGGTTCAAATGGCAAAAACATATAGGGCGGTCGAAGTCTCGGCCCCGGGCACCCTTCGAGTTGTCGAACGAACAATTCCCGAACCTGGAGCGGGTCAAGTCCGGATTCGGGTCGAAGCATGTGGAACCTGTCACACCGATGCGGCCACGGTCACTGGCACTTATCCCGGCCTGACTCTTCCGCGTGTTCCGGGACACGAAGTCGTCGGCCGCATTGAAGCCCTGGGCAGCGGAGTGTCCAAATGGAAAATCGGTCAACGGGTCGGTGTTGGCCTGATTGCCGGAGAAGACGGGGTATGCGAACCGTGCCGGCGCGGAGACATCGTGAATTGTCAGAACCCTGTGGTGTCGGGAGTAACCGTGGACGGCGGATATGCGGAGGTGATGGTCGCGGAGGCCCGTGGCATCTCTTCTGTTCCGGATGAGCTCAAGTCCGCAGAGGCCGCTCCCCTCCTCTGCGCGGGGATTACAACCTACAACGCGCTTCGCAACGCCAGCTTGCGCGGCGGAGATCTCGTCGCCGTGCAGGGCGTTGGTGACTTGGGCATCTTGGCATCCAGTTCGCGCGGCACATGGGATTCCGCACTGTGGCCATCGGGCGTGGACACGAGAAGGAAAAGCTGGCGAAAGACTTGGGCGCGCATGTCTACATCGACGCTGCCGCCGAGGATGCAGCGGCGGTACTACAGCGCATGGGCGGGGCGAGGGCGATTCTCGCCACCGGAACCAGCGGTGAAGCGATGAGTCCACTGGTATCTGGCCTTGCCGCTCACGGCAAGTTCATCGTGGTGGGTGTGCCGCAGGACGAGCTTCGGTTGAATGCATTCCCGCTCGTGTTTGGAGGGCGCTCGATCTACGGGAGCCTGACGGGAACGCCGATTGATGGGGAGGACACGCTTGCCTTCAGTGTTCTGGAGAACATCCGACCGATGATCGAGACAGTGCCTCTCGAACAGGCGGCGGACGCTTACGCTCGCATGATGCAAGGCAAGGCACGGTTCCGCATGGTGCTGGTTACGGGGCAATAGAGACTTTTGGCCAATCATGAAAGGTAAGGAGGAGCGCATGCACAGGCTTGACGGGAAAATTGAGTTCATCCGGATGAGCTCAAGTCCGCCGAGGCCGCTCCTTTCATCTGCGCGGAGATTACAGCTACAACGCGCTTCGCAACGCCGGCATGCGCGGCGGAGATCTGGTCGCCGTCCAGGGCGTGGGGGGAACGGCTGAACTGAAAGAACGCGATATATCAAAGCCTCAAGACTAGAACGACTTCAGGACTTCGCAATCGATGAAAAGGAGGATATCAGATGAAGAATAACGCAATGGCAATGGGCGTCAAAACACGAATCATCTACGGTGCGCTGGCGATCATGACAATCATTTTGAGCATGGGAGAAAACACTATGGCACAAACAAAATCAACGACAGTTGTGAAGAACATAGTTCTCGTCCACGGCGGCTTTGTGGATGGGTCCGGGTGGGAGGGCGTGTACAACCTCTTGAAGAAGGACGGCTACACGGTCACCATCGTCCAGAATCCGACCATCTCTCTGGCAGACGACGTGGCGGTTACCAAGCGCGCGATCGCCGCTCAAAACGGCCCCGTGATACTCGTCGGTCACTCGTATGGCGGCGCTGTCATCACCGAAGCCGGCAACGACCCGAACGTGGCGGGGCTGGTTTATATCGCTGCCTTTGCGCTCGACAAAGGCGAATCTGTATCCTCTCTGATCAAGAACCCACCTCCTGGCGCACCTGTACCACCGATCCTTCCGCCCGTGGATGGCTTTCTGCTGCTCGATAAGGCGAAATTCCCTGCGTCTTTCGCCGGCGATGTGAGGCCGGAAGAGGCCGAATTCATGGCCGACTCGCAAGTGCCGTGGGGTGTGAACGCGCTGGGAGGCACCATCAGCGAAGCAGCGTGGAAGGCGAAACCCAGCTGGTACCTGCTAACGACCGAGGATAGGATGCTTCCGCCCGATGCGCAGCGGCTGATGTCGAAGCGCGCCGGTGCAACGGTCGTCGAAGTCAAAAGCAGCCACGCCGTGTATGTGTCGCACCCACAAGCGGTCGCTCACATCATCGAAGGAGCAGCAAGAGGTGCCTTGGCGGCGGCCAAAGAAGGCGCAACGAGAGCCGCTGCAGATTAGGCTTCAAGTACTGCGATTGGATTCGACGAAGCGGAGGTTTCGCAGCGCGTGATTCATGCCTACGGAATTCTTTACCTCGTCGAGTCCAACCTCAAACTTCGCAGTGATGTTAAGTTGATCTTCCAAATGGGTGTCTCGACTCTCCTCCACGAGAAAATGTTGAGGTCGATCGAGCTACTGGGGACCCGCGTCGCTCCAAGCGTTCGAAAAGAGTTCGCGACAGTGTCTTCGCACTAGAACGAGCGTGAGAACTGGGCTTCCAGGAATTCGCCCAGCTTAGCCGTGGCCTTGAATTGTGGGATGGGATCTAGTTCCTTGAATGCCGAGGTGAACGCATTGGAAAGACTCCAGATCGTTCGCGGGCGGAATTCCTCGTATTTCGGCTCGAAGTAGAGGTCATGCACGCTGCGAGCAAGGTGCTTGGGCGCTTCGAGCCTACCCTCAACGAACGCCTCATAGATGACAACCTTTGCAGTGACGTCGGTGAGTTCACTTCTCTGCCAGGCCTCCACCTGCTTACGCATGGGCTCGAAATTGCGTTGCATCCGATCGACACCAACCGAAATGCAATCGATCAACGAGAACGACTTCGAGTGTTTTGCCAACACCGGCGTGAAGTCCCCAGCGAACGCCATATTCGAGCACACGAACACGCGATAGCCACAGGTCATTGCCAAACGCATGCTCTTGTCGTGGGAGTTCCGCAACCCGATGGAGAAGCGGCACCCCTCCATCTCGGTTGCTAGGTCGAGGACGCCGAAAGCTTTCATGCCGTCGGGTGAAACAGCGTACTCGTCGTGAACGACTCCGATGTGGCGAAACCCGAGCGTCTCGATTAGAGCCTGCACAATTTCGTGATGCGGAACCGGGCGGTGTGTTTCTGTTGCCGCCGGTGTCGGCACCAGGGTTAGTTCTTCGCGGCCAATCGTCCGGCCACCATAGCCAATGAGCGTACTAGTTTCTGACATACTGCTTCCTCCTTGTGGATTGAACTGTGATTCCTAACAGGTGAGAAACAAAAGGACTGGGCTGGCTACTTCAGCTCCGATCATCCGAACAGTGAAGCCTGCTCCGGCACAGCCGGCTTCCCACGCGGCCTTCTGCCCGATAGCGACCCCGGCCGCTGCCCAAAGATCAAGACCGAGCTTCCTTCGATGGCCTCTTCGACAAGACTGGCAATGTCGGACTGAGTGGTCAGCAGACTGTCCGGCGCTTCGAGGGAAGCGACGACTTCGTTTGCAGGAGAAGTTGCGGGGAACAGCTTCTGATGTTCCGTGTGCAGGGCCTTCCAAACAGCGTCGGCAGACTCGCCAATCCCATTCCTTTGGACCAATTCCCGCGCCATCGCGGAAAGCATGTCATCGTCTTCGTCGATGCTCTGCAATCCCTCGCCAGCGAACTTGCCCTCCATGGTGAGCGCAACCAGCAGCTTCTTGCCCATGAGCCGCAGGCAGGAAGTTTGCATGGTTGCTTCGTAGCACATAAAGAGGACCCGCACGGGCCACTTTTGCCCAATGCGCCATGAGCGCCGGCTGGCCTGGCGCAGGGTATGCAGCGAATAGCCGGATTCGTAGAAGATGATCGTCGGGAAATCGAGCAAGTCCAGACCGGTTTCGACCAGCTTGGGATGGCAGATGACCACCTGGATGCCCTGCTTGACTTGTCTCGTATACCAGGCTTCGCGCTTTTCCGTACTAACGTTGGAACGCAGGACCGCAGTGCGGATGCCTTCGCGGGCGAGAATTTGCTGGAGCCGTGCCGTGGTATCGTGCTTTTGCGTGTAGACCGTGAATACCTGGCAGCGCCGCCCCTCCGCCAGTTCTCGCTTGATCTCTTCGACCAGCCGTCTTTCTTTGGCGTAGAGCGCGTCCTCTGGAAGATCCTTGGTTTCCGCAATCACGAACCGGACCCTGCGCCCCAGTTCCGGATCGAACTCCGATCCATACAGCGTTCCGAGTCCGAAGGGATGGTCGGGATAGAGCAGGAGCGTATGCAGCATCTGGCTCAAGACTGATCGGTTGCCCTTGTGCTTCTTCAGAGCCTCGCGGATGTCCTCCTCTAGCGATTGGTAGGCGGCCCGCAGGGAATCATCCATCGGAATGCCCAGCAGCCGTTCCTCATATGGCGGCAACTCGCTGGATATGTCCTCCAGAAACACGAAGGCGCACAACTGCATGAGAAACTCGCCAAACAGAAGCGGCGATGCCCCAGGCTTGCGACGAACCATGCTGGTGGTCTTGGCCTTGGAGCAGGCGTTGTTGGCAGGCTCAATTTTGGTGATGGTTTCGAGGACACCGTAGTCTTGAATGAAGGAGCTGCGTCCGGTGGTACCCCATTCGTAGCCGTGCTCCTTCATCCGTTTGGCTTCGAGGCGGAACAGATTGTTAAACAGATCGTCGGCGTAGCCGCCGAGCAAGGTGCCGGTCAGCCCGACGATCCGGTCGGTGCATGACGCCAGCGTGCCGAGCGCGTTGCCCTGCGCCGTATCACCGGCAAGCTGGTGGATCTCGTCGCAAATGGCGTAGTCGAACCAATCGGGCATGTACCGGCCGATGAATTCCACCGGGGCCATGCGGCGGATCTTGTCGGGGTCGGCCTGCCACATCGCGCTGTGCAGGCGGCGGCAAGCCCTGTCGGCGCGGGCCTCGACGGTCTCGGAGATCTTGATCTTCTCGAAGTCGGCGACGGTCAGCCGGTTTTCATCAACCATCACGGGCTCGCCGGTATCCGAATTCACGACGCAACCGCGATACCGACCTGAGCGTGGCACCACGTACGCATGGCGCCAGAAGTACCCCAGTTTGGCCCGTTCCCGCCCAACGATGAACAACGAAGGTCTCGTACACACCGACATCCAGCGGTCGCGGGAACTCGAAAACTGTTTCCGCAGCCGCATTTCGCTGAGTGTGGTGTGCAGCCCTTCACGCACAATCCGGCCATGCTTCAGCCGCACCTCGTTGACCCCGTGCGGCGTGTTCTCGTCGCCGCCGTTTCGCAAGTCGTCGAGCAAGAAAACGCGAATTCCAGGAAGGGTGAGAAATGTTTCCCGCGCCCACTTTTCGACCAGGTGCGGAGGGACCATCGCCAAAGCAGTGAACGGTTGTCCCTCGCTGTGAACATGAATTGCTCCCAGGGAGATCAATGTCTTGCCGGTGCCGCATTCCGCTACCACCATTCCGGTCCGCGCCCGCTGCCAGCGTTTGGCGACTCCCATGATGGCGATGGTCTGCGCGGGAAACGGCCTTCGAAGTAGCTCTACGATCAGTGGTGAAATTGGATCGCCGAATCGGTGAAGCGCCGGATACTCCTGAAGAATGCGCTCTCCCAAAAGGTTGGCATGAGCGCGCATGTAGTCGTAGATCGTGCAAAGTTCAGGCATGGCAAATTCCTCAGCGAAGGAGCGTGGGGACTCGAAGACGAAAGTGAAGAGGAAGGCGGGGAACTAACCTACGACGGAGTGCGCCAGACTTGAGGTGGCACACTTCCGCCAGGGACTGCGGGGAGGTTTCTGGGCCATGCAGACAACTTCCGGGTGGCCCGTCATCCGCTCAGAATTGACTTCTTGAAGCGTGGCCGTTTAGGCTTTCGTCGATCCCTAGCCAAGGTCTTGTTCGGAGGGCGCGTGGAAAGCTGGCGCATAGCGGCGCATTTACTTCTCGTAATGCTGACGGCCGTAACCGGTGTGGCCCAAGAATCAACGGGTCACGCGCCTAGCCAACCAACAACGCGAACTCGGGTAGTGCTGCTCGGCACGGGCACACCCGTGCCGGACCCAGATCGTTCTGGCCCAGCGACCGCCATTGTTGTAGATGACAGCGCCTATCTTGTCGATTTCGGACCCGGGGTTGTGCGGCGCGCTGAGTCGGCTGCTCTTACCAGAGGGATTCCAGCAGTCGAACCAGGCAATCTGAAGGTGGCATTTGTGACCCACCTCCATTCCGATCACACGGCTGGTTATTCTGATCTGATCTTCACCGGGTGGACATCGGGGCGGACAGTGCCACTCCAGGTCTACGGTCCGTCCGGGCTGGAGTCGATGACCGAGCACATTTTGCAAGCTTATCGTGTCGATATCGAGACACGTACGAATCCCGACGGAAACCAGCGTCGTTTCCCTGATGGATGGAAAGTCAACGCCCACGACATCAAAGCCGGAGTCATTTATAAGGACGAAAAGGTCACAGTCACGGCATTTGCAACCAAACATGCAATGGAGAGTTACGGATATCGTTTCGATACGCCGGATCGCCGGATCGTGATCTCAGGTGACACCAATCCCGTCGAAGAGATCATCCAGGCTTGCAACGGCTGCGATGTCTTGATCCACGAAGCTCAACCCCTCGAACTGCTTGCCAAGATGCCAGAAAGCATCCAGTCGTTCGTGGCGAAGTACCATACGACGACCGAACAGCTCGCGGAATTGGCGAAGAAAGCCAAGCCGAAGCTGCTCGTCATCTATCACACCGTTAGCTTTCCGCCGGGGATTGCCTCTCCGAGGCTTCTACCTCCCAAGAGTAGGGCGGACGCACTCTATGCTTCGCCAGAAATGCTTCAGAAGGAGATTGGCTCGCGATATTCAGGAAAATTCGTAATCGGAAAAGACCTCGACGTTTACTAGCTCTCTCAATAATCCGAGTCACCTGCAATTTGGCGGGACTGTCGTGGACGAGTTGTCGGCGAACCGGAAGTTGCGAACTCCGGTCGCGAATGCTTCGGCGCGTCCAACCCACATCTAAGACTCGTTGCCTGGCCGGAAGATATCTTGCAGATTCACGCTTGGCCAGCGGACCGAACCTGTGTCCGCTGGAAAGTGGATTGCTTCACTCTCAACGCCCCAGCTGAGCCAGTCGAGAAATTGTTCTTTCTCGCCTTTGACAATCACCGGGTCACATCCAATACCGAGAGCACGCGTAATCGCGCGATGCGTATTCAGTTCATCCGCAAACCAACCCGCCCAACCCGGGATGCCGGGAATGCCATGGATGTGGGCGATGGAAGCCCAAACAAACCGTTCATCGGAGCCTGCTAATAGAGTTCTTCCCGAGCTGGCAGATACGTTTCCCGAGGCGAACTCTTCCGACATGCCGATGAGGTGGCGCAGCGGCTTCTTTCGGTCGGCAAGCTGTATCGAACCTTTGAAGCACTGTGCATTCCTTTCCAGACATACTCGGATCGGCTGAACGCCCGGCCCGTCCACCATGAACCGGTCTCCCATGGAAATGGCCGCGCTGATCGCGGAGCACTGCGTATCTCCACCGATCACGGAAATTAGATGGGCCTTGGCTTGTCGCGGTGGGTCGGGCAACACTTCGCCGATGAAGCGGTCGAGACGCAATTTAATGCTGGTAGTGGTTTTCTCTGTGCTCTTCACGTAGGTGAGCGAGCCGAAGCGGAGGTGGGCATTTTTCATTCCGCCTCCTTCTTCTCGTGCGTGAGAATCTGGGTCTTTCCATTGGCGAAGACCAACGTCAGCTCGTGCGAGAACCTCTCACGGTCATGGAGAATCTTCGTCCCATCTTCTTCTTCCTCTTCCCAATGGTCGGTGAACTTCACCGAGCGCCAGTGTGCGATGTGGCGATCTTCTCCTTCACCGAATACGCCGTTGAGCATGCCCGCGGTACAAAGCAGGCCGACATGCCCACCGTGCAAAGGCGTGAGCGGACGGCCTCGCACGTCCCGCTGCCTGGGGAGGAGAATTCGTGCGGCCTGACGGTACGCTGCCGAATCCAGCAGCAGACCCTCCACTTCATCGAGCGGAATTCCAGCATGGGTGAGGCTTACTGGCCCCGAGTGAGGAATCTCGTATCGCGTTGCAGAGGCTTCACCAAGAACCTCAAGATCGGATTTGGTGGCCAACATCTCCAACCAGCGTACGGAATCCAGAAGCGCGGAATCTCGCAAGTATTGGTGTCGCTTGCGCCGCACGCCCAAGACCGCAACTTGCTTGTATTGGACGCTGGCGGGTTCCGTGAGCTTGTACGCGAACAGATCGGTAAAGTGCTCGCTCAAGGTCCGCGCGCACGGTCTTAGTTGTGGTTGTGGAATGACAAATATCAGGACGCCGCTGGGTTTGAGCCAACGATACGTGTGCTCCAGAAAGACCAGTTCAAGCCTCTGATTATTTGTGGCGCCGGTTTCAAGGTCGTACGGAGGATTGAGGTAGAGCAGAGAAAACGCTTCCGCTGGACAGCGCACATCCAGAGTATTCGCCTGCAGTGTTTCGATTCCCAGGGTTCTGGCTTGCTCGGTCCGGTACGCGTCAATTTCGACCCCGTAGCGGCGGGCTTGCGTTCCGTTGAGCAAGTGCGCAAACGCGGCACCATCTCCTACACACGGATCAAGCGCCGAAAACTCTGGCGGGAAGACGAGGCAATTTCTCAGGCGCTCGGCCTCCGGCACGGGCAAAGGATAGAACCCCAGCTTGGTTTTTCCATGTGGCCTCATTTTTGCGACCTCCAAGTGACTTTGGGCGTGAGCAGATGCTGGACTCATGGAGCCGTCGACGCGACGCCTCTGCGGGTCAAGGAAGTAGCGCGTCGTGTTCTGAGTTTCCGTTGTCGGAGTTGGAGCCTTTCGATCCTACGAATTGAGCGCACAATATCTTTTTGCCCCTTGGTGCACGGATCGCAGCGGCCACACTGGCACGTCTGCTCAAAGGTCTCCAGGCAATATTGGAGGGTGAGGATTACATCTTGAAGCGGTTCGATTTTCATATTGAGGCCAAGGTTTGGGATCGAGATCCGGTTGGTAAGGCTACGAAGGTGTTGGACGGCAGAGATGCAAAGCGTGCAGTGAACGCATCCATTCTCTCAGTCGTTGGTAGTCAACGAGCGCAAGCAAATGAGGCGCGGGAGTTCAGTGGCTCACGCTTACGAGGTCAAAAATCGTAAGCCTCGGCAACAAACTCGGAGATCTCAAGTTCCAGTTCATCTGGTAGCGGCGCTTCCTCGATCTCGCCAACGAGCCAGGAGGTCAACAGTTCCGCGGCGGACTTACCGTGTCCCTTAACAACAACAACCAAACATGGATTGTGAAAGCCGGGTCGGTCGTACTCCAGAGCTTGGAGCCCTGCCGCCTTCATTGCTCGGTGGTCGTTGAGCACTTCGACCAGTGTTGACCTCGCTTCAAAATCACGCGGCTCCACGCTCGCGCCGTCACAAAACCCGTACTTGTGGGTGAGGTCTTCCCAGGTTCCAGTAGCCATCGATTGCTCTCCTCGGGATTCTAGTGGGCAGTTAAGACGAAATGATCGGCGGGATTTTGCCGCATAAGCGCCAACTTGAGCGGCTTGGGTCGAAGTGGCCTGCTGGCCTCCTAGAAGCCCGTTTCTGGATAACTTCCCGTTTGCCGACCAACCGAGAGCTGAACCGCGTCCCCCGTCAAGGATCCGGGCTTCGGATCACATCGGCCCGAAAACAGTCTTGTTAATCGGGGACCTGAGAGCAGTTATGACCCTCGTCATGAAGCGACTCTGCTTCACTGCTTTGTACTTCGCATCTATTTGCATCGTAGTCGAACTCCGGTAGACATTCATGCAAGGCTCCGACTAGAAATCGGTGGACAGGCTGAGTTCTTTCCAGGCTCTCGCTTCTTCTAATCGTGCAAGGTCGTTCTTCTCCGCCCCGTTATACGCATCGCTGCCGAGCAACAGTCGCAACGG